>Ga0208328_1000244_pt1 | contig 28005 bp, 25 predicted proteins | sample DeeseametaMP2633_FD_184170 | JGI IMG/M metagenome (GOLD analysis project Ga0208328, IMG submission 184170) | Marine microbial communities from the Deep Atlantic Ocean - MP2633 (SPAdes) | ecosystem: Environmental > Aquatic > Marine > Unclassified | place: Northeast of Antigua and Barbuda, North...
ACATGGCACAGGGCACCGTCAAGTGGTTCAACGACGACAAGGGCTTCGGCTTCATCGCGCAGGAGGGCGGCGGCGCTGACGTCTTCGTCCACCACACCTCCATCGCCGGCACCGGCTTCAAGTCGCTGAAGGAGGCCCAGCTCGTGGAGTTCGAGGTCACGCAGGGCCCCAAGGGTCCGCAGGCCGAGAACGTCCGCGCTCGCTGACACCGAACCTCGGCGGCGGTACCCGACACGCTCGGGTGCCGCCGCCGAGCTCGTTCTCGGGCCCCTCCCGGGGGCCGTGCTCGAGCGGGACACCACACCCCTCGACCAAGACTGAAACACGTTCTAGTATCCGGGGTGTGACCCAGACCCTCGGCTACGCAGCAGCACACGACACCTCCATCGAGGACCGCTACACCCCCGCGCCCGTCCTGGCCGGGAAGGTGGTCGTCATCTCCGGCATCGGCCCCGGTCTCGGGCGCTCGCTCGCCGTCGAGGCCGCGAAGATGGGCGCGAAGCTGGTCATCGCCAGCCGCACCGAGGAGCGCCTCAAGGAGGTCGCCGCCGAGGTCGAGCAGCTCGGCGCCGAGGTCGCGATGGTCGTCACCGACGTCACCGACGAGGACTCCCGCGCCAACCTGGTCGCCAGGTCCCTGGAGGCCTTCGGCCGCGTCGACTGCGTCATCAACAACGCCTTCGCGATCCCGCCGATGGACCCGATCACCCAGATCGACCCCAGGAAGCTGGCGAAGGTCAACGAGACCAACGTCTTCGCCCCGCTGCGTCTCTCGGCGCTCTTCGCCGACGCCCTCGCGGAGTCCAAGGGCTCGATCATCATGCTCAACTCCTGCGTGGCCTTCTCCAGCCAGCCGGAGTACGCCGGCTACAAGCTGTCCAAGGGCGCCCTCGAGCACCTCGCCTCCTCGCTCGCGACCGAGCTGGGCCCGCGCGGCATCCGGGTCAACAGCGTCGCGCCGTCCTACATCTACGAGGACGTCAACCGCGGCTACTTCGACTTCCTCGCGGCCGTGGAGAGCAAGACCCACGACGAGGTGTACGCCGAGAAGGCCGCCCCCACCGACCTCAAGCGGCTCGCGTCGTCGGAGGAGGTCGCCCGGGCGACGCTGTTCCTCGCCACCGACCTCGCCTCCGCCGTGACCGGCCAGATGCTCACCGTCGACTGCGGCGAGTTCCACGACTGAGACCCCGCAGGTCGAGCAGCGAGGAGCGCCGGCGACGAGCGGGCGTCGAGACCGAGGATGAGCGATGAGTGACAACGTGATGACCCGCGAGCGGGCCGACGTCGGCAGCTACGAGGACATCGTGGCCGCGGCGGTGCGCACCGTGGGGATGGACGACTTCGGCGGCACCGCCCACGAGGAGGGGCTGCGGGTCCTGGTCGAGGACCTCAACTCCCCCGAGGCCGGCCTGACCGGCCGCGGGAACTACTTCCAGCGCTCGGAGGTGAAGTCGGCGCTGGTCGGCCGGCTGCTCACGCAGGCGCAGTTCAACGCGCTGCCCCAGCACCGCGACGTACCCGTCGAGCGGCCGATCTTCGTGATGGGCCTCCCGCGGACGGGCACCACCGCGCTGCACCGGCTGCTGGCCGCCGACCCGTCGCACCAGGGGCTGGAGATGTGGCTGACGCAGTACCCCCAGCCGCGCCCGCCGCGCGAGACCTGGGAGGACGACCCGATCTTCTCGGCGATGCAGCAGGCCTTCGCGGCGCACCACGTCGAGGACCCGGAGTTCATGGGGATCCACTACATGGACGCCACCTCGGAGGAGGAGTGCTGGCGGCTGCTGCGGCAGACCGGCAAGTCCAACTCCTACGAGTCGCTGGCCAACCTGCCGCGCTACACCGAGTGGCTCAAGGGCCAGGACTGGACCGACGCCTACGCGCGACACCGGGAGAACCTCCAGCTCATCGGCCTCAACGACCCCGAGAAGCGCTGGGTGCTGAAGAACCCCTCGCACATGACGGCGCTGGATGCGCTGATGTCGGTCTACCCGGACGCGCTGGTCGTCTACACGCACCGCGACCCGGTCGTCTGCATCGCCTCGTCGTGCTCGCTGTCGGCGGCCACGACCGCCGGCCACAGCGACACCTACGTCGGCGGCGTCATCGGCCACACCCAGCTAGACCTGTGGTCGCGGGCCTACCACGCGTTCCACGACGCCCGGCCGCGCTACGACTCCTCGCAGTTCGTCGACGTCTCCTTCGCCGACCTGCAGGGCGACCCGATGGGCACCGTCCGCGGCGTCTACGACGCGTTCGGACTCACGCTGTCGGCCGAGGCCGAGGCGGTCGTCAGGGCCATCGACGAGGAGGCGCGCACCGGCCACGCCAAGCCCTCGCACCGCTACTCGCTGAAGGACTACGGGCTCTCCGAGACCCAGGTGCAGGCGGCGTTCGACCGGTGAGCCCTGCGCCCGGGAAGGTCTGACTGATGTCGGTCAGACCTTCGCCCTCGCGGTCGAACCTTCGACCGCACAACGCAAGGTCTGACTGACGTCAGTCAGACCTCACACACCCCCCGGCGACCCTCAGCGCCGCGTCACCCGCACCAGGGCGCCCCGCTTCGGCACCGAGGTGATGTTGCGGACCTTGGGCTCCTCGGGGCCGATGGCGGCGACGTCCCAGCGGGTCAGCACCTCGCGCAGCACGGCCACGCCCTCCATCTGCGCGAACCCGGCGCCGATGCAGCGACGTACGCCGCCGCCGAAGGGGATCCAGGTGTTGGTCGGCGGGTTCTGGCCGAGGAACCGCTCGGGGCGGAACGCATCGGGCTCGGGATGGTTCTCGGGGCGCTGGTGGGCCACGATGATCGAGGGCCCCACGGTCGTGCCGGCCGGCAGGTCGACCCCGCCGATCGTGGCGGGCTCCATCAGCGTCCGCACCACCATCGGGATCACCGGGTGCAGCCGCATCGACTCCTTCACGACCGCCTCGAGCCACGCGTCGTCCTCGGCGGTGGGCCCGTCGGCACCGGTGCCGGCCGCGGCCTCCTGGCTGCGGCGCAGCAGATCGGGGTGCTGGCCGAGCTCGCGCAGCGCCCACGCCAGCGACGTCGCGGTCGTCTCGTGCCCGGCGAGCAGCAGGGTGACGAGCTGGTCGCGCAGCTCGGTGTCGCTGAGCGGCTCCTCGCCGGACTCGTCGGCCCCCGCGCGGATCAGCCGGGACAGCACGTCGGTGCGCTCGGCCAGGTCCGGCGCCGTACGCCGCTCGCGGATCTCCGCGTGGATCAACCGGTCCAGGGCCGCCTGGGTGTCGACCGTCCGCTTCCACGGCCCCATCCGCTGCAGCCGCGGGTAGCCCCAGCCGAGCAGGACCACGGGGCTGATGTCGACGGTGGCGTTGACCAGCGGCCGCATCGCCGCGAGCCGGTCGGCGTCGGTGACACCGAAGACCACGCGCAGGATCACCTCGAGGGTCAGGGCGTTCATCCGGTCCAGCGACCGGAAGGTCGCGCCGTCGGGCCAGTGCTCGGCCTCGTCGGCTGCCAGCTCGGTGACGAGGTCGCGGTACCCCTTGAGCGCGTGCCCGTTGAAGGCCGGCATCAGCAGCTTGCGCGCCCGCTTGTGCTCCAGGGAGTCCTGCAGCAGCAGCGAGTGCCGGCCCATGATCGGCCCGAGGATCGCGTTGCCCTTGCCGGCGTGGAAGACCTCCGGGTCGCCGGCGAAGATCTCGCGGGCGTGCTCGGGGCGGGTGAAGAACACCAGCGGCCGGCCGCCGGGGATGAGGCGGACGGTGAACACGTCGCCGTACCGGCGCTGGAGGTAGGGGTGGAACCAGTGCCGGAAGCGCATCAGCGCCGCGCTCTGCACCAGCACCGGCCAGCGCGGCCCCGGAGGCAGCGCGGCCCCCGACGGCGGCGGCAGGTCACGGGAGCCGACCGACGCGCCGCTCATGGTGCGGAAGCGGTCGGCGGTCAGGTCGGCGGTGTCGGGGAGCTCCTGCGCGGTGGCCACTCCCACACCCTAGGAGCGGCGTCCAGCGCGATGAGGGGACCGGGAGCCCCTGTCTCACCTACTGTCAGCAGGTGACCTCCCTGCGGCGCCGGACGGCGTCCCTGCTCGCCTCCTCGCTCACCGCGTCCCTGGCCGGTGTCCTCGCCGCGTCCGTGCTGACGGCGCCGTGGGCGACGGCCAAGCCGGACACGTTGTTCCCGTCGATGGGTAACAGCGGCTACCAGGTGCGCGCGTACGACGTCGCGCTCGACTACGAGCCGGTGACCAACCGGGCGATCGCCACCGTCCGCATCCGCGCGGTCGCGCGCAAGGCGATGAACCGCTTCCACCTGGACTTCTCCGGCCCCGAGGTCACCGCGGTCGTCGTCGACCAGCAGCCGGCGTCCTTCGCGCGGCGCGGCGACGAGCTGGTCGTGACGCCCGCGCAGCGCCTCGACAAGGGCCGGTTCACCGCGGTCGTCTCCTACGACGGGCAGCCGCCCGAGCACACCGACGACGACGGCAGCACCGAGGGCTGGGTGCGCACCACCGACGGCGCGGTCGCGGTCAACGAGCCGGTCGGCGCGATGACCTGGCTGCCGTCCAACAACACCCCGGGCGACAAGGCCCGCTTCACCTTCCGCATCAGCGCCCCCGCGGGCTACTCCGTCGTCGCCAACGGCGAGCTCGTCGAGACCGCCCCGCACGGCACCGGCACGACGTGGACCTGGCGCCAGGACGAGCCGATGTCGACGTACCTCGCGATGGTCGGCATCGGTCGCTACGACGTCACCGAGTCCAGCACCACCTCGATCGACGGGCGCGAGCTGCCGCTGTGGTTCTTCGAGGACTCCGCCGTCGGCGGCGCCCGTACCGCCCGCGAGGTGCTGCCGGAGGTCATCGCGTTCTGCGAGAGGCTCTTCGGCACCTACCCCTTCTCCTCCGGCGGGCACGTCGTCGACGACGCGTACGTCGGCTACGCACTCGAGACCCAGACCCGGCCGTTCTACCCGCCGGGCGGGGCGTCGACGTCGACGGTCGTGCACGAGACCGCGCACCAGTGGTTCGGCAACTCCGTCACCCTCACCGACTGGCACGACATCTGGCTGGCCGAGGGATGGGCGACCTACGCCGAGTGGCTCTGGTCGGGCGCGCACGACGGCCGTACCCCGCGCGAGCACTTCGACGCCCTCTACGCCCGCGGCGCCGACGACGACCTGTGGAGCCCTGCGCCCACGGAGTTCACCGACCCTGCCGACCTGTTCGGCGAGCCGGTCTACAGCCGCGGCGCCATGACCCTCGTCGTGCTGCGGCGCGAGATCGGCAGCCGCGACTTCAAGAGGCTCGGCCGGAAGTGGGCCGCCAAGCACGCCTACGACAACGTCACCACCCGTGACTTCGAGCGGCTGGCCGAGAAGGTCTCCGGCGAGCGGCTCGACGACCTCTTCGACGACTGGCTGCGCCTGGACGGCAAGCCGAAGGGTTACTGAGGCCGACGGTCCGCCTCGGACCACAGTTCACGACGTTCTGCAGGAGAACCGGCCTCCAGGCCTGCAGAACGTCGTGGTCCGCGCGGGCGCGGCTCAGGGCCAGTGCGGGGCGCGGTAGTCCTCGACGGGGTTGAAGGCGAGCTCGAGGCCGCCGAGGTCGATGCCGGCCCACTGCGGGGTGCTGCTCGGCTTGACGGGCAGGCCGGTGACGTCGGCGTAGAAGCCCGCCAGCGCCATCGCGTCGGGGCAGTCGAGGATGACGTCGGTCAGGCGCAGCATGCCGCGATCGTGCCAGCCCGGCGGTGCGTCAGGCGAGGATGCGGTCGACGACGCCCTGGCTGACGGGGTGGTACGTCGGTCGCGCGACCGCGTAGATCTCCCGGGCCCGTTCCCGGCCCCGCTCGGTGGCGGCGAGGCGGGTGTAGACCTTGCGCAGGTAGAGCGCCCGGCCGTGCCGGGTGAGCAGGTCGGCCAGCGCCTCGTCGGCGGCGGGCCGCTCGAAGACCCAGCCGGCGGCGACGACCAGCTCGAACCAGGCGGTGGCGATCTCGATGTTGCCGGTCGTGGAGAAGCCGAAGGCGGCGTCGATGTCGTCGAGGAGAGCGTGGTCGGCGTCGACGGGCAGCGAGCGGACGAGGTGCACCCACTGGTGGCTGACCCAGCCGTCCACGTCGAGGTCGGCGGCCGGGGTGACGGCCAGCAGCCGGGCGACCTGGGCCTCGACGAGGTCGAAGGCGTCGGAGGGGAAGGTGGGGGCGTCGTCGGGGACGCCGGGGCCGTGGACCCACTCCTCGACCCGCACGTCCGCGGGAGTGAGGCCGGCGGGGGCGAGCAGCTCCGCCTCGAGGTGGGCGAGGAAGGTCGGGGTGTCCATGGAGCCGAACGCGAAGCGGTCGAAGTAGTCGCGCAGGAACGCGTCGAACGTCTCGCGGCCGACGCGGGCCTCGAGCATCCGCAGGAACAGCGAGCCCTTCTCGTACGGCAGCTTGGGCAGGTACCCGTCGGGGTCGACCAGCTCCGCGTGCAGCACGGTCTGCTCCGGGGAGGCGTCGGCGAGGGTCTTCTCCAGCTCCTGCCGGCCGAGCCGGAGCAGCATGGAGGTGTAGTCGGCGCCGTACATCTCCTCGTCGATGCGGGTCTCGAAGTACGTCGTGAAGCCCTCGTTGAGCCACAGGTCGTTCCAGGTGGCGTTGGTGACGAGGTTGCCCGACCAGGAGTGCGCCAGCTCGTGGGCGACGAGGGTGACCAGGGAGCGGTCGCCGGCGATGACGGTGGGGGTGGCGAAGGTGAGGCGGGGGTTCTCCATGCCGCCGTAGGGGAAGCTCGGCGGGAGGATCAACAGGTCGTAGCGACCCCAGCGGTAGGGGCCGTAGAGGCGCTCGGCGGCCTCGATCATCGCCTCGGTGTCGGCGAACTCCCACGCCGCCTTCTCCACCACGGCCTCCTCGGCGTAGACGCCGCTGCGGGCGCCGAGCTCGCGGAAGCGAAGGTCGCCGACGGCCAGTGCGACGAGGTAGGTCGGGACCGGCTCGGGCATGGTGAAGCGGTAGTGCCCGTCGGCGCTGCGCTCGGTGGGGTTCTCCGCGCTCATCACGGCCATCAGGTGCGCCGGCACGCGGACGGTCGCGTCGTAGGGCGCGCGGATGCCGGGGCTGTCCTGGCAGGGGATCCAGCTGCGCGCGAGGATCGGCTGGGACTGGGTGAACAGGAACGGCTGGCCCGAGGACGTCTGCTCCGGGCCGAGCCACTGCAGCGCGGTGGCCCTGTCGGTGGTGGCGTAGTGGACGACGACCCGGTCGGCGTCTCCCAGCCGGACCGTCAGCGGGGCGCCGAGGATCTCGTCGTGCTCGCCGAGGTGGTGGTTGAGCGGGGTGCCGTCGCCGTCGGTGACCGCGCCCAGGTCGAGGCGCCGGGTGTCGAGGACCAGCTCCCTGGCGGCCGGGTCGACCCGCTCGACGTCGAGGGTCACCGAGCCGCTGAGTCGCTGCTGGTCGAGGTCGACGTCGAGGTCGAGCGCCATCCGGCGTACGACGGCCTCGAGGGGGCGGGCGTAGGAGTGCGGGTCGGGCGTCAGGCGGGGCACGGGCGCAACCTATCCGCTGGCGCGCCGTACGAAGACAGGCACAACGAGCCGGACCGGTGGATGCGCAGGCGCGGCCGGGTCGCCCCTCCCGGCGTTCGGCCTGTCTTGGTCCGGGACCACGGCTCGCCCGGTCGGTGCCTGCGACGTGGGTAGCGTCGCGGCATGAGCGAGGAGCCGCAGGCGGAGGAGTTCGACACGGTGGCTGCCTGGACCGCCGACGCGGTCGAGGAGCTCGGGGCCGACTACGCCCTGCCCGCGGCGTGCCGGGGCAGCGGCAGCCCGGCCGCGCTGGAGTGGCTGGCCGACCGGATGCGGCTGGCGCCGGGCATGCGGCTGCTCGACAGCGGTGCCGGCGTCGGCGGGCCGGCGCGGCTGGTGCAGCAGACGCACGGGGTCGAGCCGACGCTGGTGGACCCGATGGAGGGCGCGTGCCGGGCGGCGGAGCGCCTCTTCGGGTTGCGGACGCTCGTCGGCGACGGGGCGGCGCTGCCGGTGGACAGCGGTGGGTACGACGCGGGCTGGTCGCTCGGGGTGCTGTGCACCGTCGAGGACAAGGCCGCGCAGGTCGCCGAGCTGCGGCGGGTGGTGGCCGACGGCGGTGCGGTCGGGTTCCTCGTGTTCGTCCGCACCGTCGAGGAGCTCACCGACCCGCCCGAGGGCAACCACTTCATCACCGCCGAGGAGCTCGACGACCTGGTGCGCGAGGCCGGGCTGGAGGTCGTGGACCGGGCCTGGCTCGGCGACTTCGACAGCCCCCCGCAGGAGTGGCAGGACGCCGCCGACGCGGTCGATGACGTCGTACGCCGCGACCACGGCGACAGCGAGTCGTTCCAGGAGGCCCAGCGCAACCAGGACCAGATGATCAGCCTGCTCCGCGACGGCTCGGTCGCCGGGCGGCTGCTGGCCTGCCGGGTGCCCGGGGGAGCCTGATCGCCTCGTGTGGCCCAGCGCGCTCCATGCACCGCGCTGGACCACACGAGCGGCGCGGCTCAGACCACCGGGCGCCCGCCCTGCCAGACGCCGGCGACCAGCGGGACGCCCGGCCGGTAGGCCAGGTGGACGTGGGTGGGAGCGTCGAGCAGGACCAGGTCGGCGCGGCGACCGGGCACCAGCCGGCCGACGCCGTCGGCCCCGTCGAGGTCGAGGGCCGCCGCGGCCGTGGCGGTGACCGCGTGGACCGCCTCGGCGGGCGTCATGCCCATCTCCCGCACCGCCATGGCGAGGCAGAAGGGGATCGAGCTGGTGAAGCACGAGCCCGGGTTGCAGTCCGAGGCCAGCGCGACGCGGACGCCGGCGTCGAGGAGTCGGCGGGCGTCGGGGTAGGGCTGGCGGGTGGAGAACTCCACGCCCGGCAGCAGGGTCGCGATGGTGCCGGAGTCGCGCAGCGCGTCGACGTCGGCGTCGTCGAGGTAGGTGCAGTGGTCCACCGCGAGCAGGCCGCGCTCGCAGGCCAGCCGGACACCCGGGCCGGGACCGAGCTGGTTGGCGTGCAGGCGCCCGCGCAACCCGGCCGCCTCACCGGCGTCGAGCACCGCGCGGGCCTGGTCGGCGTCGAAGGCACCGGTCTCGCAGAAGACGTCGATCCACCGCGCGTGCGGGGCGCACGCCTCGAGCATCGGCCCGGTCACCAGCGCGACGTAGCCGGCCGGGTCGTCGGCGTACTCCTGCGGCACGACGTGCGCGCCCAGGAACGTCGTCTGCTCGGTCAGCTGCCGCGCCACCGCCAGGCTGCGCGCCTCGTCGCGCACCGACAGCCCGTAGCCGGACTTGATCTCCACCGTCGTCGTGCCCTGCCGCAGCATCTCCTGCACCAGCCGCGCCGCGTGCGAGAGCAGCTGCTCGTCGGTCGCCGCCCGGGTGGCGGCGACGGTGGTGCGGATGCCACCCGCGGCGTACGGCGTCCCGCTCATGCGTGCGGCGAACTCCTGCGCCCGGTCGCCGGCGAAGACCAGGTGGCTGTGGCTGTCCACGAACCCCGGCAGCACCGCCCGGCCCCCCGCGTCGACAGCCGCGTCCGCGGCGGGGGCGTCTGCGGCGTGCCCGACCCAGGCGATGCGGTCGCCCTCCACCACCAGCGCGGCGCCCTCGACGGCGCCGAGGAGGCCGGCGCGGTCGGGGTCGTTGGTGACCAGCTCGCCGATGTTGGTCAGCAGCGTGGACGTCATGACCAGATCCTCCCGATCGTCTCGGCGAGCGCGCCACCCACGCTCGGCTCGTCGCCGTGGCGGTGGACCACCCGGCCGTCCACCACGACGTGCGTGACGTCGGCGCCGGTGGCCGCGAAGACCGCGGTGTGCTCGTCCGCGCCCGTGCCCGCCGTGCGCGGCGAGGCCGTGTCGAGGGTGACCAGGTCGGCGCGGGCACCCACCTCGATCCGGCCCACGTCCCCGAGCCCCAGCACGTCGTGCGCGGTCGCCACGTCCAGCAGCTCGGTCGCGGTGAAGTGCCCGCGGGCCTGCGTGGCCAGCCGCTCGTGCATCTCCAGCCCGCGCAGCTCCTCGAACGGGTCGACCACCGCGTGGCTGTCGCTGCCGACGCTCAGCCGGCAGCCTGCGTCGGCCAGCCGCCGCGCCGGCCCGATGCCGTCGGCGAGGTCGCGCTCGGTGGTGGGGGTGAGGCAGGCGTTGGTCCGCGTGCTGCCCAGCAGCTCGACGTCCTCGTCGGTGAGGTGGGTGGCGTGCACGACGGTCGTGCCCGGCCCCAGCAGCCCCTCGGCGTGCAGCAGGCCCGTCGGCGTCAGCCCGTACGCCGCCAGGCAGGCGTCGTTCTCCGCCACCTGCTCCGAGAGGTGCACGTGCAGCGGGTGCCGGCCGCGGAAGTGGTGCAGCTCGTCGCGGGGCACCGCCCGCACGGAGTGGATGGCCGCCGGGCCGCTCCCGGCCCGGGCCGCCCAGGCCGCGGCGGAGCCGTCGGAGTAGCGCACCTGCACGCCCTGCGGCGGCGCGCCGAACCCGCTGGAGAGGTAGGCAGCATCGAGCAGCACCAGCCGGATGCCGGCGGTCTCGGCGGCGTCGCGCAGGGCGTCGCGCATGGCGTTCGGCTCGTCGTGCGGGCGGCCGTCGGCCTGGTGGTGCAGGTAGTGGAACTCGCCCACCGACGTGTAGCCGGCCGCGACCATCTCGCGGAACGTCGCCGCGGCCAGCTCGCGGTAGGAGTCGGGCGTGAGGCGGCCGGCGACGTCGTACATCTGTTCGCGCCAGGTCCAGAACGTCCCCCGCTCCCGCTGGGTGCGCCCGCGCAGCGCCCGGTGGAAGGCGTGGCTGTGCGCGTTGGCCAGGCCCGGGAGCGTCAGCCCGTCGAGCCGGGTCGCGCGCGGCACCTCGCCCGCGGCCACGCCCGGCGTGACCCGCGTGAACCGACCGCCCGCGACCTCGACGAGGACGTCGTCGAGGACGGCCCCGTCGACCCAGGCGCGCTCGAGCCAGTAGGCGCTCACGAGACCAGCCGGGTCAGCGTCTCGGCCAGCGCGTCCACGCCCGCCAGGCAGTCGGGCACCTCGGCGTGCTCGTCGGGTGAGTGCGAGACGCCGGTCGGGTTGCGGACGAAGAGCATCGCCGTGGGGATGCCGGCCGCGGACAGGATGCCGGCGTCGTGGCCGGCCTGGGTCGGCAGCACCGGCCAGTCGCCGCCCGCGTGACCGGCGGCCAGGGACGCGGCCAGGTCGGGGTCGAAGGAGACCTCGCCCGAGACGGACTCGGCGGTCACGGTCAGCGTGGTGCCGTCGCCCTCGGCGCGCTCGCGCGCCCGGGCGGAGACCCGCTCGACCAGCGCCTCCAGGGAGGCCACCGACGACGCGCGGGCGTCGAGCCACCCGGTGACCCGGGAGGGGACGGCGTTGGTGCCGTTGGGGTTGACCTCGACCCGCCCGAAGGTCGCCCGCTCCCCCGCCAGCCGGGCCGCCTCGTTCGCCGCCAGCACGGTCTGGGCGTAGGTCAGCATCGGGTCGCGCCGGTCCTCCATCCGGGTCGTGCCCGCGTGGTCGGCGACGCCCTCGATGTCGAAGCGGTAGCGCCCGTGCGGCCAGATGCCGCTCGCGACCCCGACCGCGTGGCCGAGGTCGACCAGCGCCCGGCCCTGCTCGACGTGCAGCTCGACGAAGGTCGTCACCCCGGCCAGGAGGTCGACGTGGTCCGGAGTCATCCCCGGCAGCCCCTGCGCCTCCAACGCATCGGCGAGGAACACCCCGTCGCGGTCGCGCAGCTCGCGCGCGGTCGCCCACGGCGTCGCGCCGGTCAGCAGCCGCGACCCCAGGCAGGCCAGCCCGAAGCGCGAGCCCTCCTCCTCCACGAACACCCCGACCCCCACGGGTCGCCGCGGGACGACGGCGTGCTCGCGCATGCGGTCGATCGCCGCCAGCGCCGAGACGACACCGAGAGGTCCGTCGTACGCGCCGCCCTCGAGGACGCTGTCGAGGTGCGAGCCGGTCAGGACGGCGTCGGTACGGCGAGGGGCCGGGTGGTCTCGACGCCCGGTCGTCGCTGGCGCTCCTCCCTGCTCGACCACCGAGTCGACATCCCACCAGCCCACCAGGTCGCCCAGGCCGTCGCGCTCCACGCGCAGCCCGCGGGCCTCGCACTGCTCGACGAACCACGCCCGCAGCTCGGCCTCCGGCGAGGTCCACGGCTGGCGCAGGTAGCCGCCGGTCGCGACGTTGCGCCCGACCGGCGCGATCTCACGCCACATCGCCTCGAAGTCAGCAGGCACGCTCTCTCCTATCGTCGTGGGCATGGAGTTCCGCGAGGTCGTACGCCGGCGCCGGATGGTCCGCAACTACGCCGAGACCCCGGTGGACCCGGCCGTGCTGCAGCGGGTCCTCGACCACGCGACCCGCGCGCCGAGCGCCGGGTTCAGCCAGGGCTGGGCCTTCGTGGTGCTCGACACCGCCGAGGACGTGCGCCGCTTCTGGACGACCGCCTCCGACGACGTCGACGACCCGGACCCGTGGCTCGCGGGGATGATGCGGGCGCCGGTCGTGATCGTGCCGTGCAGCAACCGCTCGGCGTACCTCGACCGCTACGCCGCCCCGGACAAGGCCGGCACCCGGCGCCGCAACGGCAGCCCGGCCGGCGACCCGTGGAACGTGCCGTACTGGCACATGGACGCCGCCATGGCCTCGCTGCTGATCCTGCAGACCGCGGTCGACGAGGGGCTGGGCGCCTGCTTCTTCGGGCTGCCGCCGCACCGGGAGATCGAGCTGCGCGAGGAGCTGTGGCTGCCCGACGACGTCGACCCGATCGGCGCCATCACCCTGGGCCACCGTGCGCAGGACACCGGCAACCGCGGCTCGCCGCGCACCCGGCAGCGCCGGCCCGTCGAGGACGTCGCGCACCGCGGCCGCTGGGGCGGCAGGTGGCCGTCGCTCGAGGCGTCCGTGGAGGGCTGACACCCCTGTAGTCCATCGCCGCACCGGACCGGGGTCAACGAACCCGCCGGACGGGGTGTCTCGGATCCCAGACGAGGGGAGCCGGCGATCCTCGTACCCGCACCGGCGCGCGGGCGTAGGGTCCCCCCGTGACCGTGAGGGAGGCTCGGCGCGAGCGCGCCGTGGAGGCGCTGCAGGCGACCGTGCGGATCCCGACGGTGAGCCGTCGCGACGGGGTGGACACCGAGGTGTTCGACGCGTTGCTGGCCGAGCTGGAGGCCCGCTTCCCCCTGCTGCACGAACGACTGGAACTGACCCGGGTGCACACCCACGGGCTGCTGTTCCGCTGGGCCGGGGCGAGCGCCGCGCAGCCGGTCGTGCTGATGGCCCACCTCGACGTGGTGCCGATCGAGGACGAGTCGCGCTGGACCCACCCGCCCTTCTCCGGCGCCGTCGTCGACGGCGTCATCTGGGGGTGCGGCACCCTCGACGACAAGGGCTGCGTCGTGGCGATCTGCTCCGCAGTCGAGGAGCTGCTCGAGGACGGCCACGAGCCCGCGCAGGACGTGTGGCTCTCCTTCGGCTGCGACGAGGAGGTCTTCGGCCAGGCGGCCCCCGAGGCGGTGGAAGTGCTGCGCGGGCGCGGGGTCGAGCCGTGGTTCGTCCTCGACGAGGGCGGCGCCGTGGCCGGGGGCGCGTTCCCCGGGGTGAGCGCCCCCGTCGCCGTCGTCGGCGTCACCGAGAAGGGCGTCACCTCGCTGCTGCTGCGCGCCGAGGGCCGCGGCGGCCACGCCTCCACGCCCGCCCGCAACGGCCCGACCGCCCGGATCGCCAGGGCGATCACCGCGCTGGAGTCCTCTCCGATGTCGCCGGCCCTGCCCGCGCCGACCGTCGAGCTCTTCCGGCGCCTCGGGCCGCACCTGCCGCTGCCGCTGCGGCCCGTGGTCGCCGCCGCCGCGCGCGTGCCCGCGGTCCTGACCCGCACCCTGCTCGCGGCCGGCCCCGAGACCGCGGCGATGGTCCGCACGACCTTCGCGGTCACCACGCTCGAGGGCTCCCCCGCGCTCAACGTCATCGCCGGGTCCGCCACCGCGGGCGTCAACATCCGCGTGATGGTCGGCGACACCGTGGAGTCGGTGCTCGAGCACGTGCGCCGCGCCGTGGGGCGTGGGGTCGACATCGAGGTCGTCGAGGAGGGCGAGGCGAGCCCGCTGTCGCCGTACTCCACCGCCGAGCACGCCGACCCCGCCTTCGACCTGCTCGAGGCCACCATCGGCGAGGTCTTCCCCGACGCCGTGCCCTCGCCCTACGTGATGATGGCCGGCACCGACTCGCGGCACTTCACCGAGATCTGCGAGCGGGTCTACCGCTTCGCGCCCTTCCGGATGACCAAGGCCCAGCGCGAGGCGATCCACTCCCACGACGAGCACCTCGGCGTGGAGGACTTCCTCGACGGCGTGGCCTGGTACCGGCTCCTGATCGAGAGGCTCCCCGCATGAGCGCCCCCACCCGCACCGGCGTCACCCCCGGGCAGGGCCTGCTCGCGATCGTCGGGCTGCTCGTGGCCGTCGAGGTCGCCAGCGGGGTGCTGCAGGGCTACTACACGCCGATCTTCAGCGACATCGCCGACCACCTCGGGATCGACGACGCCGACGTCAACTGGTTCGAGGCCGCACAGCTGATCGTCTCCGCGCTGTGCGTGCCGCCGCTGGCGCGGCTGGGCGACCTGGTCGGGCACAAGAAGGTGCTCGTGATCTCCACCGCGGTCACGGCGCTGGCGTCGTGGGGCGTGGCGTTCGCCCCGTCCTTCGGCACCTTCCTGGTCGCGTGGGCGCTCCAGGGCGCGTACGTCGTGTGGTTGCCGCTCGAGGTCGCGATCATCCACCGGCGTACCCGCGACACCGGCCGCCAGCAGCTGCTCACCCGCCGCGCCGCCGCCGTGCTGGTCGGGGCGCTGGAGCTGTCGGTGATCATCGGGGCGCTCACCTCCGGCGCGCTGGTCGAGGCCACCTCGATGACCACGCTGCTGATGCTGCCGGCGATCGTGACGACCGTCGTGCTGGTGCTGATCTGGTTCGGCGTCGAGGACGTGCCCGGCGAGGCGACCGGCGGCTACGACTGGCAGGGCCTCGGGATGATCACCGTCGTGCTCGGCCTCGTGATGGGCGGGCTGATCGCGATCCGCCTGCAGGGCCCCGGCGCGGTGCTGCCGTGGCTGCTGGTGCTGGCCGGGCTCGTCGCGCTGGTGCCCTTCGTGCGGCTGGAACGCTCGCTGACCGACCCGATGGTCGACGTGCGGCTGCTCGCGCGGCCCGACCAGTGGCCGATCCAGCTGACGGCGTTCCTCTTCGGCATGTCGGTGCTGGGTGCGCAGATCCCGCTGTCGACCTTCGCCCGCACCGACCCCGACCTCGTCGGCTACGGCCTCGGCGCGGACGCGTCCTTCGTCTCGACGCTGGTGGGCGTGTACGTCGTGTTCCTGGCGGTCGGCGCGTTCACCCTGCCGCTCAGCGCCCGGCTCCTCGGGCCGCGGGGGGCCCTGGTGGCCTCGTCGCTGCTGGTGGCGCTCGGCTACGGGCTGTTCCTGCCCTTCCACGACTCGACGACCCAGACGCTGACGAACATGGCGATCGCGGGCCTGGGCTCCGGCGCCCTCGTGGCCGCGCTGCCCGCGGCGGCCGCGGCCGCCGCGCCCGCGGATCGCACGGGTTTCGCCACCGGCATGACGAACGCGACCAAGACCGTCGGCGGCGCCATCGCCTCCTCGATCTTCGCGATCGCCCTGGCCTCCACCGGGTCGCTCGAGGGGCCCGCCGAGGGGCACGCCCCGCTGTCGGGCTACCTCACCGTGTGGGCGGTCTGCTCCGTCGCCGCCGTCGTCGCCGCGGTGTGCCTGCTGCTCGCCCCGCGACACCCCTCCGCCACCGGTGTCACCCCCTCCCCCGAGGACGTGCGGCCGGAGACCCTGGGGGCCTGATCACCGCTCCTCGGGGGGTGGGATCGCGACCGTACGCTGGAGGCGATGACCGAGCCCGAGCCGCGACCCAGCGAGGTCCAGCGCGCCCGCGACGAGCAGGAGCGGCGCAAGCGCAGCCAGGAGTCCGCGGCGGCGGCCCGCATCGCCTACCAGCACCAGTGGGTCGACCAGCAGATCCGCATCGCCATGGCCAACGGCGACTTCGACGACCTGCCCGGTGCGGGCAAGCCCATCGAGGGGCTGGGCGAGCAGCACGACCCGGACTGGTGGGTGAAGAAGCTCATCGAGCGCGAGCAGGTCACCGGGGTGCTGCCCCCGAGCCTGCAGCTGCGCAAGGACGACGCGCTCCTGGACTCCCGGCTGGACTCCTTCACGGTCGAGTCCGACGTACGCCGCGAGGTGGAGGAGTTCAACGCCCGGGTCATCCGCGCCCGTTACACCCCCGTCGACGGCCCGCCGCTGGTGACCATGCCCCGCGACGTGGAGTCGACCGTGGCCGCCTGGGCCACCCGTCGGGCCGAGCGGGCCGCCGCCGTACGCGCGGAGAACGCCCGCTCCGCCGCCTCCGCTCCTCGGCGTCGGTGGTGGCGTCGGCGGCGCGCCGGCGGGGTGTGAGGTTCGACTGATGTCAGTCAGACCTTGCGGCTCGCGGTCGAACCTTCGACCGCGAACCCGAAGGTGGGACTGATGTCCGTCAGACCTTCGGCGTCCGCTGTCAGATCGGTCATACCGACGGGTCACGAGGCGCTGCTAGTTTCCGCCTCATGCCCAGCAGCAAGAGCGCCAAGGACTTCTTCCGCCCCCTCGCCGTGGGGGCGCCGACCCCGCCGACCGAGATCCCGGCGCGGCCGAGTCGCGCGATCCACTTCTTCGACCCCAGCAACGAGAAGATGGCGGCGAAGATCCCGCAGATGGTCGGCTCCGTCGACGTGCTGCTCGGCAACCTCGAGGACGCCGTCAAGGCCGACAACAAGGAGGCCGCGCGTGAGGGCCTGGTGACCATCGCCTCCGAGACCGACGGGCTCGGCGGCCCCGACGCGAAGACCCAGCTGTGGACCCGGGTCAACTCCCTCGACAGCCCCTGGGCCCTGGACGACCTGACCCGCCTCGTGCCGGCGATCGGCCACAAGCTCGACGTCATCATGGTGCCGAAGGTCCAGGGCGCCGAGGACATCCACTACGTCGACCGGCTGCTCGCCCAGCTCGAGGCCAAGGCCGGGCTCGACCGCCCGATCCTGGTGCACGCGATCCTCGAGACCGCCCGCGGCGTCGCCAACGTCGAGGAGATCTGCGGCGCCTCCCCGCGCATGCAGGGCCTCTCCCTCGGCCCGGCCGACCTCGCCGCCGACCGCCGGATGAAGACCACCCGCGTCGGCGGCGGCCACCCCGGCTACCTCGTGCGCCAGGACCCGGTCGCCGAGCAGCCCGACGCGCATCGCGCGATCTTCCAGCAGGACCTGTGGCACTACACGATCGCCCGCATGGTCGACGCCTGCGCGACCCACGGCATCTACCCCTACTACGGCCCCTTCGGCGACATCGCCGACGTGGTGGCCTGCGAGGACCAGTTCCGCAACGCCTTCCTGCTCGGCTGCGTCGGCACCTGGAGCCTGCACCCCAAGCAGATCGCCATCGCCAACAAGGTCTTCAGCCCCTCGGTGGAGGACATCACCCACGCCCGCCGCGTGGTCGCCGCGATGGGCGACGGCACCGGCGCGGTGATGCTCGACGGCAAGATGGAGGACGACGCCTCCCTCAAGCAGTGTTTGGTGATGGTGGAGCTGGCCGAGCAGCTGGCCGCGATCGACCCCGAGCTGAAGAAGCAGTACGACGCCATCTCGATCGACAGCGAGGCGAACTGATGACCACCGTGCTCCGCTCCGTCCTCTACATGCCCGGCGCCAACGACCGGGCCCTGGAGAAGGCCAAGTCGATCCCGTGCGACGGCCTGATCCTCGACCTCGAGGACTCCGTCGCCCCCGACGCCAAGCCCGCCGCCCGGGAGGCCGTGTGCGCGGCCGCCTCCAGCGGTGAGTACGGCCGGCGTACCGTCACCATCCGCGTCAACAGCCTCGGCACCGAGTGGCACGACGCCGACCTCGCCGCCGCGGCGAAGGCCGGCCCCGACGGCATCGTCGTCCCCAAGGTCAACAGCGCCGCCGAGGTCCTCGGCCTCGTCGAGGCGATGGAGCGGGCCGGGGCGCCCGAGCGCACCAGGCTATGGGCGATGGTGGAGACGCCGGAGGCGATCTTCAATGCGCGCGAGATCGCGGCCGCCTCCGACCGGCTCGCGGTGATCGTGATGGGCACCAACGACCTGGTCAAGGAGCTGTACGCCGAGCACGTGCCCGGCCGCGCCCCGCTGCTGACCTCGCTGTCGATGGCGCTGCTCGCCGCCCGCGCCGCCGGCGTGCAGATCCTCGACGGGGTCTACAACGACGTGAAGGACGCCGAGGGCTTCCTCGCCGAGTGCGCGCAGGGCCGCCAGATGGGCTTCGACGGCAAGACCCTGATCCACCCCGGCCAGGTCGAGCCCGCCAACGAGCAGTTCGCCCCCTCCGCCGAGGCGGTCGAGGACGCCCGGGGGCTGATCGAGGCCTTCGAGAGCGCCGGCTCCGGCGTCGCGACGTACAAGAACAAGATGATCGAGAACCTCCACGTCGAGTCCGCCCGCCGGACGCTGACGATCCACGAGGCGATCTCGGCGCTGGGCTGAGGCGGCCGAGCGGGTTACTCCGCATTCGATTTCACCCTCAGCTCGAGCTGAGGGTGCGAAAGCGTGCGGACTACCCCGCCGGGCGCCCCTCCAGCTCCCGCACCAACCGCGCCGGCGCGGTCAGCCGGTACGACGCATCGAGCAGCTCGCCGACCTCGACCCAGTCCACCGCGGCCGGGTCGGGGTCGAGGTCCACGCCGAGCCAGCCGGCCCCGCCGAGGTAGGCGGGCACCCACACACGCGGGTCCTCCAGCAGGGCGGGCCGGTCACCGGGGTCGGGCTGGACCATGACCGCGCAGTCGTGCGCCACCCAGCTGCCGTCGACCTTGTGCGAGCCGCCGTAGTAGGCGAAGACCTTCTGCGTGTAGAACGCGGGCCGCCCGTGGGAGACCTTCCAGTCCGCCCCGGGTAGCTCCAGCGCCACCGAGCGCAGCCGCGCGAGCAACGGGTCGTCGTCGTCGAACATCTGCGGGTGGGCCACACCCTCACCCTTTCGGATGCGTGGCCGGCCGGCAACGGGGAATCGGTAGGAACAACGCCCGCCCACCGAGGGCGGGCCCGCCACAGGAGGTACACCCCATGGTCGTCCTCGGACTGATCCTTCTCATCATCGGGCTCATCGCCAAGATCTCGATCCTCACCACGATCGGCGCGATCCTTCTGGTCGTCGGCCTGGTGCTCAACCTCGTCCCGATGGGCGGCAACACCCGCCGGGTCTGGTAGCGCCTCCCCCGGCGCCCGGATGGGGTCGGGCGCCGGGGAGGATGGCCCCATGCGAGCAGTCGTGCAACGCACCCTGTCGGCCAGCGTGACCGTCGACGGCGAGGTGGTCGGCGCCACCACCGAGCCCGGGCTGCTCGTCTACCTCGGCGTCACCCACGACGACGGCCCCGCCGACGTCACCTGGACCGCCCGCAAGATCTGGGAGCTGCGGCTGCTGCGCGACGAGCGCTCCGCCTCCGACGTGGGCGCACCCGTGCTGGTGGTCAGCCAGTTCACGCTCTACGGCGATGCCCGCAAGGGCCGCCGCCCCACGTGGGCCGCCGCCGCGCCCGGCCCCGTCTCCGAGCCCCTGTACGACGCCGTCTGCGCCGAGCTCGAGCGCCTGGGCGCCCCCGTGCAGCGCGGCGTCTTCGGCGCCGACATGCAGGTCGCCTCGGTCAACGACGGGCCGATCACGATGGTCCTGGAGAGCCCGCGACCTTCCTGATTCACCTGCGCCGGACGGCGTACCTCCCTAGGCTCACGGGGCTCCCCCCACCCCCTCCTCGGACGGTCCCCATGCCGACCTCTCCTGTGCGGCGTGCCGTCGTCGCCGCCGCGGGCTCCCTGCTCGTCGCCCTCACCGTGCTCCCCACGGGGGGCTCCAGCCTCGCCGGCCCCGCCCTGCCCGGCGGCGCCGCCCGCACCACGACCGAGCCGACCCCCGGCGCCGCGGCCACCCACTCCGACGGCGCGGTCGCTCGCGGCTCGCGGAGGGCCCCGACCCTGGTCCCCGACGTCGTCGACCGCGGTGAGCGGGTGAAGGTCACGGCGTCCGTGCCGGGGCCGCGGCGTCGCGACGTCACCGTCCAGTACCGCCCTGCCGACACGAAGGGATGGCGCACCCTGTGGTCGGGGGCGACCCGCAAGGGACGGCTGAAGCACTCCTTCCGCGGGCTGGCCGACATCGAGGTGCGTGTGGTCGCACCGGCGTCGCGAGGAGCGAAGGGCTGGCGCAGCCGGGTGGCCCGGCTCAGGGTCGTCGAGGACACCGCCTTCACCCTGGAGCTCTCCCCCGCGGTGGAGGACAAGAGGTTCCCGCGCGTGACGTACGTCCTCACGATGCCGCGCACCACGCCCTGGATCCGGATCGAGGTCGCCGACAGCGCCGGGTGGCGCACGGTCTCCGAGCTGACGAGCCCGGGCTCGCGGCGACAGGCCACCCTGGGTCTGAACGCCTACGGCACCAGTTGGGTCCGCGTCCTCTCCGAGCGCCCGGACGGCACCCGCTACGTCGCCGTCGAGCCGACACCGGTCCTCCTCTCCACCCGCACCGGCAGCCCGTACGAGCTGATCACCCTGCAGGCGGCCGAGCAGGCCCTGCTGGCCGACGGCCGCGTCCTGGCCGTGGACTTCCTGTCCCCCTTCCGCACCGGCCTGGGGACCACCCCGCCCGGCGACGAGATCGGCACCGCCCCGCCCGCCACGGGGCTCTTCGCCGTGGACCCCACCGGCGTCCGCGCCCCGGAGATGGTGCTCCCCGCCCCGCTCCCCGCCGACACGTCCGTCGTGGGGGTCTCACCCGGCGGCGAGTGGGTGACCCTGCGGCAGGGCACCGGTCAGCAGGCCTGTGGTGGCCTCACGGACCTCCACGTCGAGATCTTCTCGGTGCTGCACCTGCCGACCGGCCGGCGCACCGAGGTCAGCCGCTCGGGGGTGGTCGACCCCGTCGACGGCGGGTGCTGGCGCACCAGCGCGTTCGCGCCCACCGTCGACGGCCGGGTGAAGGTCGTGCGCAGCGACGACTGCTCGAGCTCCTGCCACGTCACCCAGCTGCTGATGGACCACGACGGCTCCCGCGTGGAGACCCCGCCGATGCACCTCGCGCCGGACGGCCACAGCGGGTTCGTGATCGACTCTCGTCCGGGCACCCAGACGCAGCTGACCCACACAGACCTGCAGGGCCGCGACCTGGGGCACCCCGACCTCGCGACGGCGATCTCCCGCAGCGGTCACGCCCCGCGCCCCTGGCTCGGGGTCTCCGGGACCAGCATCGACGGCACGATCGCGGTCGTCTGGTCCTCCGACGACGACTTCGTCACCGACTGGTTCGTCTGGGACGTCGTCGCCGGACGCGTCGTCGCGTTGGCGCTGGACCTCCCCCAGGACCCCGGCGGGTCCACGACGGCCGTCGTCAGCGACGACGGGTCGACCGCCTTCGTGCTGCCGTTGGACGGCGACCCGTTCTGGGTGGACGTGGCCAGCGGCGCGCGACAGGACCTCGACGTGGTCCCGGTGCCCCGGGAGTCCCGGTCCTGTCCCCGCGCGCCGGGCGGCTGGTACGGCGCCTACGGCGGCCCCTCCGCCACGGGTGACCGGTTCACGTACAACGTCGGCTACTACGTCGACGGTGACTGCGACGACCCCGAGGCCTTCCGGCGCGCGGTCCACGTGACCACGGTGCCCCGGGGCTGAGCGCGCGCCGCGCCGGGACCGGTCACTCCGGGATGAACCCGGAGTCCAGCTCCCACGGTGCGATCGGCGAGTGCTCGAGGATCCAGGCCTGCAGGTCCCGGTCCAACCCGGTCAGCACCATCAGCCCGACCGCCACGAACACCAGCCCCAGCCCGCGCCGCACCCACCCGTCGGGGTCGGCCAGCCAGCCCAGCCGACGCACCAGCCGCTGCCCCGCGAGCGAGACCAGCAGAAGGGTCCCGCCCAGCCCGACGGCGTACGCCGCCAGCAGCAGGGTGCCCCAGGCGGGGCGGGCGGGCACGACCGTGACGACGACGTAGGCGTAGAGCGGGCTGCACGAGAGGAACACCGGCCCCAGCGCGGCCCCGGTGAGCAGGGCACCTGTGTCACCGCCGACCGACGAGGCCGACGCGAGCCGCTGCTGGGCCCGTGCCTGCAGGCCCAGGCGCACCGTCACGCGGTCCCAGACGCTGGGCAGCGCCATCACCAGGCCGAGGACGACCAGGATCCCGCCGGAGACCCAGCGCCACACGGCCGGGTCGATGCCCAGCAGCACGGTCGAGGCCCGCAGCAGCAGGGTGAAGGCGAGCACGGAGCCGACCAGGCCGGCGGTGATGACCAGCGCGCGCCGCACGTCCCGGGAGGCTCCCGGCACCCCGACCACCGAGCCGCCGACGATCACCGGCAGCAGCGGCAGGACGCAGGGCGCCAGCGTGGTGAGGACCCCCGCGACGAGGGCCCCCAGGATCTCGACCACGGGTCAGGCCGCGCGAGCCGCGATGTCGGCACCCGTGGTGGTGCCGGTCCAGATGTCCTGGCGCGTGCCGCCCTCGTCGACCAGCACGAAGGTGTGCTGCACGGTCACGCCGTACTCCTGGCGCAGGTCGGTCCGCTCGTCGTAGTCGATCTTCACCAGCGTCAGCCCCGCCGGCACCCCGTCGGCCTCGAGCGAGGCGTCGGTGTCCTGGCAGTTGTGGCACCAGCTGGCGGCGAAGTAGAGCACCACGTCGGAGTCGGCGTACGACGCCGGGTCGGCCTGCCACTCGTCGTACGACACCAGCCGGCCGGCCGGCGCGGCCGAGGGCTCGGAGGACCCCTTCTCCTTCGTGCTCCCCGACGGGGCGACGCTGACGCCCGGGGTGACCGACTGGGCGGCCGAGGGCGCCGGGTCGTCGGTCGCGGTGGTGGTCGAGGTCCCGGAGCACGCGGTGAGCGCGAGGGCGGGCACGATCAGGAGCGGCAGGAGTCGGCGGTGCATGTCCCCATCGTGCCTCGGGCACGGACCGGCCGGGGGCGGCAGCGGTGACGAACTCCTTACGCGTGCGCCCCTCGGCGGCTCACGACTCCCGCGACCGGAAGTCCATCGGGACCCGCACACCACGCGCGCGAGCCACCTCGTCGGCCCGGTCGTAGCCGGCGTCGACGTGCCGCACGACGCCCATGCCGGGGTCGTTGGTGAGCACCCGCTCGATCTTCTCCGCGGCCAGGGCGGTGCCGTCGGCGACGACGACCTGCCCGGCGTGGATGGAGCGTCCGATGCCGACCCCGCCACCGTGGTGGATGGAGACCCAGGTGGCTCCGGAGGCGGTGTTGACCAGGGCGTTGAGCAGCGCCCAGTCGGCGATCGCGTCGGAGCCGTCGAGCATCGACTCGGTCTCGCGGTAGGGCGAGGCGACCGACCCGCAGTCGAGGTGGTCCCGGCCGATCACGACCGGCGCGGAGAGCTCCCCGGTGGCGACCATCTCGTTGAAGCGGGCGCCGGCCCGGGCGCGCTCGCCGTAGCCGAGCCAGCAGATCCGGGCGGGCAGCCCCTGGTAGTGCACGCGCTCGCCGGCCATGGTGATCCAGCGGCGCAGCCGCTCGTCCTCGGGGAAGAGCTCGAGGATCGCGCGGTCGGTGGCCGCGATGTCGGCGGGGTCGCCCGACAGCGCCGCCCACCGGAACGGGCCGCGGCCCTCGCAGAACTGCGGACGGATGTAGGCCGGCACGAACCCGGGGAACTCGAAGGCCCGGTCGTAGCCGCCCTTGCGGGCCTCGTCGCGGATCGAGTTGCCGTAGTCGAAGACCTCGGCGCCGCGGTCCTGGAACTCCACCATCGCCCGCACGTGCGCGGCCATCGAGGCCTGAGCCTCCTTGGTGAACCCCGCGGGGTCGGCGGTGCGCCGGGCCTCCCACTCCGCGAACGGCACCCCCACCGGCAGGTAGGCCAGCGGGTCGTGGGCGGAGGTCTGGTCGGTCACGACGTCGATCGGGGCCTCCATCTCCAGCAGCCGCGGCAGCATCTCGGCGGCGTTGCCGAGCACGCCGATCGACAGCGGCCGCCGCTCGTCGCGTGCCGCGACCGCCAGCTCGACCGCCTCCTCCAGCGAGGCGGCGCGGACGTCGAGGTAGCGGTGGTCGATGCGTCGCTGAATGCGGGCGTCGTCGCACTCGATGCAGATCGCGACCCCGTCGTTCATCGTCACCGCGAGCGGCTGGGCGCCGCCCATCCCGCCCAGCCCGGCGGTGACGGTGATGGTGCCGGCGAGGGTCGCCGAGCCCTCGGTGGTCGAGCTCGTCGAGACCCCACGGCGCGCGGCGAGCACCTCCGCCACGGCGGCGAAGGTCTCGTAGGTGCCCTGGAGGATGCCCTGGGTGCCGATGTAGATCCACGAGCCGGCGGTCATCTGGCCGTACATCGTCAGCCCGAGGTCCTCCAGCCGGCGGAACTCCTCCCAGTTCGCCCAGTCGCCGACCAGGTTGGAGTTGGCGATCAGCACGCGCGGGGCCCAGGTGTGGGTGCGCATCACGGCGACCGGCTTGCCCGACTGCACGAGCAGGGTCTCGTCGTCGGCGAGGTCGGTGAGCGAGGCGACGATCGCGTCGTAGGCCTCCCAGGACCGCGCGGCCCGGCCGGTGCCGCCGTACACGACGAGGTGGTCGGGGTCCTCGGCCACCTCGGGGTCGAGGTTGTTCATCAGCATCCGCAGCGGCGCCTCGGTCTGCCACGAGCGGGCGGTGAGCCCGGTGCCGGTGGCGGCGTGGATGGGCAGGCGGGGGTTCGAGGACGAGGGAGAGGAGGTCATGCGAGGTCTCCGATCACAGAGGTGGCGGCGGCCAGCACGGCGCCGCTGCGGACGAGGTCGACACAGGTCTCGATCTCGGGGGACAGGTGGCGGTCGGGCCCGGGGCCCTCGACGCCGGAGGAGCGCAGCAGGTCGACGACCGCCCCGGTGGCCGGCGAGGGCCGCACGTCCAGCGCCGTGACCCGCAGGTCCAGGGCGCGCGCGGCGGTCATCACCTCGATCGCCACGACGCGGGCCAGGCCGTCGACGGAGCGGCGCAGCTTGCGCGCAGCGCCCCACCCCATCGACACGTGGTCCTCCTGCATCGCCGAGGAGGGGATGGAGTCGACCGAGGCAGGCACCGCGAGCCGCTTGAGCTCGGAGACGATCGCGGCCTGGGTGTACTGCGCGATCATCAGGCCGCTGTCCACGCCGGGGTCGTCGGCGAGGAACGGCGGCAGCCCGTGGTTGCGGGCCCTGTCGAGGAACCGGTCGGTACGCCGCTCGCTCATCGAGGCCACGTCGGCGACCGGGATCGCGAGGAAGTCGAGCACGTAGGCGACCGGCGCGCCGTGGAAGTTGCCGTTGGACTCGACGCGGTCCTCGACCACGACCGGGTTGTCCACCGCCGACGCGAGCTCCCACGAGGCGACCCGGGCGGCGTGGTCCGCGGTGTCGCGGGCGGCGCCGTGCACCTGGGGGGCGCAGCGCAGCGAGTAGGCGTCCTGCACCCGGTGACACTCCTCCGGGCTGCCGGGAGGACCCTGGTGCGAGGCGACGACACCGGAGCCGGCCAGCAGCCGGACCAGGTTGGCGGCGGAGTCGGCCTGGCCCGGGTGCGGGCGGATGGCCTGCAGCTCGGGGGCGAAGACCCGGTCCGTGCCGAGCAGCCCCTCCACCGACATCGCGGCCGCGACGTCGGCGGTGCGCAGCAGCATCCGCAGGTCGTGCAGGGCCAGCACCAGCATCCCGAGCATGCCGTCGGTGCCGTTGATGAGGGCGAGCCCCTCCTTGGCGGCCAGCTCGACGGGCTCGAGGCCGGCGGCGGCGAGCGCGTCGGCCGCGGGCACCAGCGCCCCGGAGGCGTCGCGCACCTCCCCCTCCCCCATCAGCGCCAGCGCGCAGTGCGACAGCGGCGCCAGGTCGCCCGAGCAGCCCAGCGACCCGTGCTCGCGCACCACCGGCGTGATGCCGTGGTGGAGCAGGTCGGCCAGGAGCCGGGCCGTCTCGCGGCGTACCCCGGTGCGGCCGGTGGCCAGCGTCGAGAGCCGCAGCAGCATCAGCGCGCGGACGACCTCGCGCTCGACCTCGGGCCCGGAGCCCGCCGCGTGCGAGCGGACCAGGGAGCGCTGCAGACGCGCGCGCATCTCGGTCGGGATGTGCCGGGTGGCCAGCGCACCGAACCCGGTCGAGACGCCGTACGCCGGGGTGTCGGCCGCCGCGAGCTCCTCCACGACCGCGCGGGCCCGGTCGATCGCGGCCAGCGCCTCCTCGCCCAGCCGGACCCCGGCCCCGCCCCGCGCCACCGCCACGACCTGGTCGGGCGTGAGGGCACCGACCCCCACCTCGACCGCCGACCCGGCTCCCGGCACGACCCCGTTGCTCGACGCACTCTCCATGTCGTCCATGACACGCCCTCCGACGGCAGGGGCACCAGGGGTCCGCGGGTCGAGGTGTCTGAGATCCGAGACCGGTCCGCCTGGCGGATGCCGGGTGTGACCGGGTGGCCCCTCTGGGTGAGGATGGCTCTTATCCGGCGGGTCAGGGAGTCCCGTCGAGCGCTGGTCGTGCGAGGGCGCGACGCAGCATCCACACCAGGGTCCGCTGGGGGGCAGGGCCCGATCCGAGGGAGACCCATGCCTGCACCCACGACCGCTGCCCGTCATCGAGCCCGCAGCTGGGGGGCCGGCCTCGCAGCCGGCGCCCTGGCCGCCGGCCTCGCGTTCGCCGCCCCGCCGGCGCTCGCCGCGTCGGGTGGCGGCCCCGCGGCCGCCGCACCGGCAGCCGCGAGCGGGGCCGTCGCCACGACCGCCGAGCGCTCCACGAAGCTGCGCTCCACCCGCTTCGCCTTCCGCGCCAACGGGTACGGCACCAGCGTCGAGGGCGGTGCCCTGCCCGTGGAGTCCAGCCGGACCGCCGTCAGCTCGATCGGGTGCACCAACCTGCTCGGCAAGGACAACAGCAACACCGTCGCGGACGCCGACGTGCCCGGCCTCCTGCAGGTCGGCGCCGTCGACTCCACGACCCAGACCAAGCGCGTCAAGGGCCGCACCACCTCCATCGGCAAGCACAAGGTGGCCGACGTCGCCATCGGCGTGCCCGGCCTGCTGACGCTCGGCATCTCCGCGGTCAACACCGTCGCCAAGGCCTGGCACGGGCCCGACGGCTACGACTCGCGTGCGCGCACCTCGCTCGGGCGGCTCACCCTGGGCCTGCCCGGCGGTCTCGAGCAGAGCCTGCCGCTGCCCTCGCCGGAGCAGCCCGTGACCGTGCCCGGCCTGCTGAGGATCCAGCTCGGCCGCACCATCGAGAAGTCCAATCAGACCCAGGCCCGCTCCTACGCCACCGGCCTCGAGGTCAAGATCATCCCCACCGGCACGGTCGTGAAGATCTCCCGCAGCGCGGCGAAGATCGAGGAGGGCGAACGCGGCGGAATCTTCAACGGCGCCGGCGCCCCGGTCCAGGTCAGCCTGCTCGGCGACCTGATCAAGGTCGGCCAGGCGGTCGTGCAGCGGATGCCCTGCCTGGGCACCGGCGGTGAGCGTCTTGAGGAGGCGGCGGCCACCGTCGACCTCGCCGGCGCGATCCGGATCGAGGGCGCGCAGGGCACCACCCGCACCACCCAGAACCGGGGCAAGAACAAGGCCAAGGCCGTCGCCACCGCGACCGTCGGCCGGGTCGACCTCGGTGGCGGGACGCTCGTCATCGACGCGATCCGCTCGAAGGCCACGGCCGTGCGCACCGGCAAGAAGGTGCGCCGCTCCTCCGACGGCACCACCGTCGGGTCGATCTCCTTCAACGGCCAGTCCTTCGCCCTGCCCGACCTCGACGGGATCGAGATCCCCGGGCTGGCCAAGATCGAGACCGACGTGCGCACCCGCACGCCCTACGGCATGCGCGTGGTCGCCCTGAGGATCAGCCTGCTCGAGGGCACCGAGATCGACTCGGTGGTCGACATCGGGCTGGCGAAGGTCAAGATCCGCCCCTTCTGAGGCTCCACC
>Ga0208328_1000245_pt1 | contig 28001 bp, 18 predicted proteins | sample DeeseametaMP2633_FD_184170 | JGI IMG/M metagenome (GOLD analysis project Ga0208328, IMG submission 184170) | Marine microbial communities from the Deep Atlantic Ocean - MP2633 (SPAdes) | ecosystem: Environmental > Aquatic > Marine > Unclassified | place: Northeast of Antigua and Barbuda, North...
TTATTTATACAGTAAAATACTGTACAGTTTTTGTGTCTTTAATAAACAGGGGACCTACCATGGCCATTACCACACAGTATGTTGTTACGCACAAAGGGGTAGAAAAATTGGTAACTACCGACAAAAAAGAAGCCGATCAGTATGACAAAATGCTCGATGCAGCGGATAACCTTGCTGACTACATTTATGCGAAGGGCATTAAGCTAGACGATAGCGTAGTGGAAGAACTCACCATTATGCTGTCTAAAAACAAAGATAAAATCAGTAAGATTTTCAAAGGCGCTACCGCAGAAAGCGTATTAGAAGATGAAAGCGCAGAAGTGGTAAAGCTACAAGCTAACGGCTGATAATTTAGGCGCGCCTTTCTTTTGCGTCGTTATGATGAGCAATTAATAAGAGCAATTGCCGCTTTAGGCTGATGAGATCTGATAGCATAGCTATACGAAAAAATGTTATTTGATAACATTACCTCAACGCGGCAATGTGTTTTCTCTGGTTTTTAACTGGGTGAACAGACGTGTCGCTTTTGCTAATGTGAACATAAGACGTAAATACAGGTCGGGCTTAGCGTGAATACCATCAATAAAAACAATAGCACTCACTCCCAGCGCAATGCAGTAGTTGAAGGCCGCAGTGCAGTGACTGAAGAGCGCAACAAAGCGATTGAAGTTAGCAATTTACAGTTTTCGTACACCAAAGAAAGCCCCCCCATCATTGACATTAAAGCGTGGCAAGTTTCGCAAGGTGAACACGTTTTTCTTTCAGGGCCTTCGGGTAGCGGAAAAAGCACATTGCTCAATTTGCTGTGCGGAACATTAACTCCAACTCAGGGCGACATCGCCTTATTAGCGCAGCCTTTCTCCGCATTATCGAACCGACAGCGGGACAAGTTTAGAGCGCGCAATATCGGCGTTGTTTTTCAACAATTTAATCTTATTCCCTACCTTTCTGTGGCACAGAACATTAATGCGGCGGTGTATTTTGCAAGTACAAACGTTAGCAAGACAGCATCAGACGCAAAGCTTCGTCATTTACTGGACAAGCTACAGCTGCCTTCTCACGTGCTGCATGCGAAAGCTGACGCATTGAGTATTGGTCAGCAGCAGCGCGTTGCCATTGCCAGAGCACTGATTAACGACCCACAATTATTAATTGTCGATGAACCTACCTCTGCCCTAGATACCGATGCCAGAGATAGTTTTATGTCGCTGCTAAAAGACGTTGCAGGTGAAAGCACCATGATTTTTGTTAGTCACGATAAAGCCATGGAGAGTTATTTTGACCGCCACTGCAGCATGAGTGAATTAAGCCCAAGTACAAACCATATAAAAGCGCGAGGCGATGAGGCCCCAAAAGCACAGGAGCGTGCGTAATGCTAAGTACCATTGCTATTGAAAGCTTAAAGCGCAGGAAAACAACGGCAATCCTCACACTTTTAAGCATTACCATCAGCATTAGTTTACTTTTGTGCGTGGACATTATTCGCACCCAAGTTAAAACCAGTTTTACACGCACCGTTTCTGGTGTTGATCTTATTGTTGGCGCACCAAGTGGACAGCTTAATTTACTCCTGTCATCAGTGTTTAATATAGGCACTCCCACCAAAGGTATTGAATATAAAAGTATTGCGGCGCTTCAATCTAACAAGCAGGTATCGTGGCTTATCCCACTATCTTTGGGTGATACCCACAGAGGTTTTAGAGTAGTAGGTACGACCAACAGCTTTTTCGACCACTTTAAATACGGTGATATGCAATCACTTGAAATGGCAGCAGGCTCGACATTTACGCAGCCACTGTCTACCGTTATTGGCGCAGATATCGCCAAATCATTGGGGTACAAGGTAGGGGATAAGATTATTATTTCCCATGGTCTGGGTAGCGTATCGTTCAACAACCATGATGATCACCCTTTCACTATCTCAGGCATAGTTAAGAAAACCGGTACGCCCGTAGATAAAGCCGTATACGTTACCCTACAGGGACTTGAAGAAGCCCACACAGGACCTAAACATTCGCCCACCTCAATGTTAGGCCGTAAATCTGCTGACAAGGCGAACGAGCATGAGCATGAGCATGAGCATGAGCATGAGCATGAGCATGAGCATGACGAGCATACAAAAGAATATGCAGTTTACAATAGCGAAGCGTTTACGCCTGAGTCAGTATCAGTGGTGATGCTGGGGCTTAAACATCGGGTAACTGCACTGCAGCTTCAGTATCAAATTAATCAAAGTAAAAAAGAGCCGCTAATGGCTATTCTACCGGGCATGGCACTCGCAGAACTTTGGCAAATTATGGGAAATGTTGAATCGCTATTGCTTGGCCTTTCCGGTCTTATCGTCATCTGCGCGCTTATTGGGCTTGCGACTATGCTGCTAGCAACGATGAGGGAGCGTTATCAAGAAATCGCCGTTTTACGAACTATAGGCGCAGGACCGTTTACCTTACTGCTACTCATACAGATTGAAGCGATGCTGCTTACGATTGTGAGTGCCGCACTGAGTTTAGGCTTGGTAGCTGGGCTTATGAGCGCACTAAAACCTTGGTTAAGCAGTACCTATGGGTTGTTTTTAAGCAGCCCGCTGTTTGGACAAAGCAGTGTTATTATCATTTTACTGATACTGGGGTGCACATACTTGGTTTCACTATTCCCCGCTGTGGCGGCCTACAGACGCGGCCTACACGCGGGACTAAACGCGAACTCATAAATACCCATGCCTACAGCGTTGTTTCGGGTTTTGTCAGCTTCTATTTAGCCCCACATCTGTGCGCAAATAGGCAATAGGTCTTTTAATGGAGCGAGCTTAAGCGAGCTGGAGTGAGTATTACTCTCCTACTCACTTATCTGTACTGAAACGCAATATTAGCTCGTGAACCTGATTAACCGTTGCGCGCAAATCGTGACTTGCTGCAAGCGATGCTTCAGATGAACGCTGGGTTTCAGACGCGCCGTCAGCGACTTCTACTAACTGCTGGTTAATATGCTCTGCCACCGTGCTTTGTTCTTCTACCGCTGAAGACATCTCTACCGTGGCATCAGCGATACCTTTCACTGCATTGTTAATTTCAAACAATGCACCTCGGGTTTCTTCTACTATAGCACTGCCGTGCTCTGCTGAAGCTAGCCCTTCCGTCGATACCCTTACAGCGCGGTCAGAACGCTCAGCCAATTCATTAATGATGTTGTGGATTTTATCGGTCGATTCGCGAGTTTTCGAAGCTAAAGTACGAACCTCATCGGCAACAACCGCAAAACCTCTTCCTTGTTCGCCAGCCCTTGCAGCTTCAATCGCAGCATTAAGCGCTAACAGGTTAGTCTGCTCAGCGATGGTCGAGATGATATTGGCCGCTTCGCCAATATCGCTGGTTGACTGAGCCAATTCTGTCACTGTGGTAGAGATAGACTCAACCGCCTCGCGCAACGCGACAATCGCCTGCATGGCTTGTTCTGCTTTTTGGTTGCCTGTCTCTACATTAGATGCCGCTGTCCTTGCGCTCTTTGCGTTACTTTCTACTCGTTCGGCAACTTCTTGAATCGCTTGACTCATTTGCGTTACCGCAGACGCAATTTGCTGTGTAGCTTGATTTTGCTGAACAACCGCGGCACTGGTGCTTTCTGCTTGTTGATGCGTGGTGTTAGCTATCGATTCGAGCCCCGCTGACGCATCTTTAATTCGGGTTAATGCCGTGCGATTTCTGGCAAGTTCACACCCCAGTGCAAGTTTGGCTTGGCTTATGTGAGGGGGGTCTGGGAAGTAGGTTTGTGCCACCGTTTCATTAGCGTAGCTTTCTGGGCTAAGAGAAAGCAGCGCGCCCCAGTCTTTTCTTGTCTTGGTTTCTTGGGCAATCATTAAAATAATTGCCCCTGCTAGCGCAATACCAGCCGCAGCGGCGCCGTGGGTAAATGCAAGAGCTATTACTAAGACAGCACTTATCAGCAACGTAGGCGCCAGATGCATTAGGTTTTGAGCTAAGCGCGACATTGGTGATACCGCTGACTTTCCTTGCTGCATTCTTGCATAAACACCGGAAGCACGCGTTATTTCATCATTCAACGCTGGAACTCGAACGGACTCATAGCCGACAACGGTTTCCCCCTCGTACACAGGCGTTACGAATGCCGAAACCCAATAATGATCGCCATTTTTTCTTCTGTTTTTAACGAGACCTAACCAGCTCTGCCCAGATTCCAAAGTACGCCACATCTCTTTGAATACGGGGGCTGGCATATCTGGATGACGGATAACATTGTGGTTTTTACCAATGAGTTCTTCACGAGTATATCCGCTCGCCTCTACAAATTCGCTATTGCAATGCTGGATAACACCGCGCTTATCGGTCGAAGATATCAGGCGATGATGTGCTGGAAACTTATATTCTTTTTGGGTAACTGGCTGATTGTTTCTCATTCGGTGCTTTCTCCATGTAGCAAAGCAACCATCCGATAATCGTATAAGATGTTGCTTATCTCCTAAGACTAGAACATAAAATAATTCTGTCTAGCAGGAAGCAAAGATTAACGAAATTCTATAATCTATCAGCTATTTAGGGAAGCACTTTATACTTTAGACTAGAGGCAATAAAACCGCAACGCTTGTTCCTTTACCCTCTTCACTGGTGATATTAATTTTTCCGTTGTGTTCCTCGACAATAGTCATGGAAATAGACATGCCTAACCCTGTTCCTTCACCAGGAGGCTTAGTTGTAAAGAAGGGCGTGAATATTCTATCCAGTGTTTCTTTCGACATACCGATACCTTCGTCTTCTACGATAAGCATGGCGTTCTTTTCATCTTTTTGTACTTTTAGGGTGATAGACTTTCCTTCTGGGGTAGCATAGATAGCGTTGGTTACGAAATTAACCAATACCTGCTGGATTTGTCCTGCGTTACCAAGGAAATAAACGTCTTTATCCGGTACTTCTAAATTAACTTTGTTTTTGTACCTGTGCAGGTTGTTCGTTAGCTTGATAACCGTATTCATAGCTTCTACAGCGCTTATTTGCGTGTGCTTTCCTGAGCCTGGATACGAAAAACTTCGCAGCGCTTTTACAATTTCAATAATACGTTCAATGCCCTCGTGAGATTCATTGAACATCTCTGTAATTTCGCTCGCACTTTCTTGTAATGAAAAGCGCTTTTCAAGCGCCTCGAACTGCGACTCTACCTCTCCACCAGCAGTGCGACAAAGCTTGCCTATTTCTTCTAACGCGTGTTGATAGTCGCTAAAAATTTCTTTTGCAACCACCGTATTGCTTCGAACATAGCCGATAGGGTTATTGATTTCGTGTGCTATACCCGCAGCAAGTTGCCCCAACATCGCCATCTTGTCTGCACTAACCAGCCTTTCTTCTAGAAAGTCTCTGTCTTTTTTAACCGAACTCAATTCTATTTGCCGACTGGTGAGCTCAGTTTTTTTGTTCTGGTAACGAGACGTAATGTTTAGATAATGTTTGGAGGTATCAAGAACGTGAAGCGTTTCTTCTTCTAAGTGATCGTCTTTGGTAAGTAACACGAGCCAAGCGAATTCGCCGTCTGCCATCTCATGCATGAAGTGAAGTAAGCGCGCTTCTTTTTGAGTGTCGGGTCGCTGAACTGCAGTAACACACCAATGGGAGTAACTGTCCCTTAAGGAAAGTGGTGTTTCAAACTTAATCAATTCGGCAAGCTCTGGGGAGCTACGCCAACCCTCTTCATAAGTAAGTACTTGGTTATCTTCACCCACTACTAGTTCATCATTTTTCACAATGAATGCTTTTCCACAATGGGCATTACTAAATTCCACCGCCGATTCTAAGGCAGAGAATATAAAACTTTTACCTGGCTGGGCATTGGAAAGCTGTGATGCAGCTCTGTTGAGGTAGAGCAGCTCTCGCTCTCGCTGCTTCGAATCATTTAGTGCTTTTCTAAGCGCTTGGTTTGCTAGATAAGCATCTTGAGAATAGGTTTCTAAGAAAGATTCTGCGTTTTTACGCGCAATTTTTTGACGCTTAAGTTGTCGCTCTAACGAGTTAACGCGGGCTTCCAGCGCAAGAATACGCTCGTGTTCGGTGGAATACGATGTTTCACTCACCAAGAAGCCCTCCATTTAAATCGCCGATAAAATCTCAGAGCGCCATGCGTCTCAATAGGGCCTATCGAACCATAGAGTTCTGCGGCCGCTAGCTAACTAGCCTATCAAGGAGTGTTATTACTCTCTCACTGGCTTGTTCCATTTCTATAAGCTTAGCATCAGCTTCAGCGTTGTCGCCATTTTGTTTAGCTAGCACTGCGGCTATTCCTCTGCTATGTACTCTTGCATGCGGCGCTTCAATCTCTCTGAATGCCGTTGTCTGGCCAATCGCTTTGTTAGCATTGTCGCTATACCACTGCCCAAGGCGGCAGTTCTTATGATCGCCAAAGTCCGCTACAGATTTATTGCTGTAACCGCACAGCACCGCATAAACCTCGGCCTTCCACACTACATGATCCAATTTTACTGTTTGAATGAACGTAGCAATTGCGCCTTCGCTAATAGTGGACTTCATACTGTCACAGTGTTGTACCATAACTTCGTAGCTGCCATTTAGCTGATTAATGCCGGTCCCTAGCTGCTCATTGTTACCGCGCAGCTCATTAACACCTGAAACCGCTTTGGAAGTAGACTGAATTATACCGTTCACCAGCTCAGATACTTCTGTTGCTGATTTGTTGGTTTCTGTCGCCAATGCACGTACTTCATCAGCAACAACACTAAACCCGCGGCCTGCATCGCCTGCTCGCGCAGCTTCGATAGCAGCGTTTAGTGCAAGTAAGTTAGTTTGGTCAGAAATACTCGTAATAGTAGTAACAAATTTATTAATGTTATCTGCTGTTGTTGATAGCCCCGATATACGCTCACTCATGCTGCCCATTTGGACATTAAGCCCGCTCATGTCGGTAACAATTTTGCTTAACGTAGTAGCAGAGTCACTAAACAACTCATGAATATTAGCCACTGACTGATTCTCAGCGTCAATACGCTGATAAGTGGTCAACACCGTTTCACGAATACCTTCTAATTGACGCATACCATCAATAATGCACTTCATTACAACGGAATCGTTCGACGATGCGTGCTGGCTACTTGCAGCCTCAATGGCATTAATGAGCCCACTATTTTCTGCCTCTAAAACGTCAATTTTGTCTAAGGCTTCTTGCACTCTTGCTTCTAGTTTACGTACTTGCGCTTCTTTTTCTTCGTATTTACTGCGAGATACAAACATGTGTGGTTACCGATATGTTTTTTATAGAGTTATTTTGTTCAGATTAACAGATATCCAGACCATTTAACTATTAGTCTGAAGTAGCGTTATGCATTGAATATCGGCAGATTTTCTAAATTCGATACATTTAAAACGACGCGTCCAGTTTCTTATCTAACGTTACGAAAAGTGTAAGTACCCTAAAATGATGAGTGCTAACCATAAGGTTTCTGCGAAAATCATAATTATTGGTCGCACACCAACATTGATGAGCTGACCCAAGTTTGATTTCATTCCAATCGCGGCTATGGAAACGATGAGGAAAAAACGTGAGATTTGACTCCCCATCTCTACAAGACTTTCAGGTAAAACAAAGAAGCTGTTCACGAGCATCATCATTACGAAGCCGACTAAAAACAGTGGTATTTTAGGACTGTTTGTTTGGCGGCTTTTGATACCAACAGATAAGGTTTTTGCTACGACTAACACCATAATCATAACTACTGGAACTAGCATAGCCACCCTAACAAGTTTAGTTAGCGTCGCCATATCACCTACTTCCTGAGAAATCGAGTACCCTGCCCCTACAACTTGCGCAACATCATGAATAGTGCCACCTAGAAAAATGCCGGCTTCACTGTCTGACAGGTTTAGCTGAACAGCGATAATAGGATAGAGTACCATGGCGATTGTAGACATAGCGGTAACGCCAATAACGGTAACTAGTGTATCTCGCTCATGGTGCTGGCCTTTGGGTAGAATGGTAGATATAGCTAATGCAGCGGATGCGCCACAGATGGCAACTGCGCCTCCTGTTAAGGCACCTAACTGCCCTTTTAACCCAAAAATTTTAGCGAGGCCAATTCCAAGCAAAATAGTCGTTAAAATGGCAAAGCACAATAAGCCCAGCGTATCCCAACCCAGTGCCGTTAAATCTTCAAGTGCGAGCCTTAAACCAAGGAGTACAACACCTGTACGTAATAGAGTACTGGCACAGAAATCAATACCTTCGGTACTTGGTGAATCGGCTCGATAGAGGAAAGAAACAGCCATTCCTATCAGAAGAGCAAACAGCATGGCAGGGGAACCGTAGTGATCGCTGAGAAAAAGAGCCGCCAAGCCGGTTATGACCGAAACGCTTACTCCCGGGAGAATCGCTTGATATCTAATATTCATACTTTTATTTATTAATTATAGTTATTACTTAAAAGGCCTATCACTACAATAGCTTGATTTTCGTAGGCCTTTAAAGAACGAATCCCTACTCTCGCCAGAGTTAAACGCAACTTATATTTCTTCGTGCTGGTGTTCATGAGAGTGGGCGTGTAAATGGTCATTATCATCACGACATGGCTCACCCGGCAACTCAAACTCTATCGTGGTATGAGCAAGTTCAAAGGGGGCTAAACGCTCGTGAACTTCCTTTTTGAGTGCTCTCAGTTTGTCATTGTCTATTGCACAGTTTATTACCACGTGTGCAGTAAGCACGTGCTGCTCTCCGTCAAGCGACCAAAAATGTACATGGTGAATTTCTTCAACGTGCTCGATTTTCAAAAGCGTGTTGCTAATAGCATTCCTTGTAGCCAAGTCAGGTACGCCCTGTAGAAACAAAGACATGGTCTGCACAACATACCGAACAACATTGACCAAAATAAATAGCGTAAAACCAATAGATAAAATTGGGTCGAGTATAGGCCATTCAACAAAATGGAGCACAATGGCTACTACCAGTACCGCTACCCACCCCATCGTGTCTTCAATTAAGTGCCAGTTAAGCACCTTTTCATTCATCGAATGACCGCCGTGGAGTTTATAAGCTGCAAATCCATTCACGACAATACCTAGGATCGCTAATCCAATCATACCCTCTGTAACGGGCATTTCGGGGTTAGATAAACGAGGGATGGCCTCAGACAACACCCAAATTGAGCCAATCACCAAGATAACGCCGTTGATCATAGCTCCCATAAGGCTCAGCCGTTTGAAGCCATACGTATACTTTTCGGTAGATGCTTTATTTCCGAGCTTACTTAAATACCACGCCAGACCTATGGATAGAGAGTCTCCTAAATCATGAACAGCATCGGCCATTATGGCGACACTGTTAGTAAGCCAACCCCCGATGAATTCAATAATAGTAAAGATGAAATTTAGCCAGAACGCCCATCCAATGCGTGTGGAATCTGTGCCTAGCGCTTCAGCATGCGCACCGTGGTGATGGCCGTGATGCTGACCTTTATGATGATTGGAGGCGGTAGTGCTGTGATTGTGGTGATGCATAATAACAACTCACATGAGATCGTATATTGAGCTTAACGTGATGTGTACCCAGGTGCGAACAAAATATCGAGCACAGGTCATTAACAAGTCCCTGAGATAATTTGTAAATAGTGAGTGAAACAAGCACCTTTAAATTTTAACCCACACTCTAATACAACCTTATCTTATTGTTTTACTTGAAAATAAACGAAAAACAACAAAAATAAGACCGACAGCCAAATGTTAATTTTTTGAGAACAGTATTGATCTTTATGTGTCAGTCGCTTAATGTAATGTAAGCGCTTTCAAACAGCCATTTTTATTTGACCTAAATTGTAAGCGCTTACAAAAAGCTTTTTACGTGGCATTTGCCACTACATAAAAACCCAATTTCTTTAGATCAGGGCTGAAAACAATGACGAAAAAAGCATCTCAACTTTCGCGGATAGCTGCCGCGATCTCAGTCGCAACCCTATTTGGCTGTGGAGGCGGAGCAACCACATCTACAGACATCGACGTTGTTGATCCTGCGGCACCCGTTTCTGACTGGGAGCTGGTATGGAGCGACGAATTCGATGGGAACAGTATTGACGATGACAACTGGACTCACGAAGTAAACTGCGACGGTGGCGGCAATAATGAATCTCAGTGTTATACCGACAGCGAAGACAATTCATTTGTGTCTGACGGTAGCCTAAAAATTGTTGCTCTACCCGCGGAAGAAGGAGCGCAAAAGCCTTATACGTCAGCCCGTCTAAACACGCGCTACAAAGCAGACTTTAAATACGGCCGTATTGAAATGCGTGCTAAATTACCCTCTGGTCAAGGCAGTTGGCCGGCGTTTTGGATGATGCCTACTGATGAGGTTTACGGTGGCTGGCCTCGTTCTGGCGAAATTGACATCATGGAAGCCGTAAACCTTAAGGCACTAGATGCTGACGGCAATCCTGAAAGCCATATTCACGGCACCCTTCACTATGGTCAAGAATGGCCAAATAACGATAGCTCAGGCAAAGCCTACTCGCTTCCTGATGGAGCGAATCCAGCAGACGACTTTCACACCTACGCCGTTGAATGGCAAGAAGGCGAAATTCGCTGGTACATGGACGATTACCTTTACGCTACGCAGCGTCGTTCAGAAGTTCGTTATAACGCAAACGGTGACGCAACTGGACTTTCTCACCGCGGCTGGTATGCGGAATACTTTGAGCAAGGCACAGGTGAGCTAACCACTCACTGGGACAACGCGCCATTCGATCAAGAATTCTACATTATCCTTAACTTTGCAGTAGGTGGCGACTGGCCAGCTAACGTAAACGAAACAGGCATTGATGCTGAAGCGTTTGCCGAAGGTCAGACTTACGAGGTCGATTATGTTCGAGTGTACGAATGTGCATCGAACCCAGACACCGGCAAGGGCTGTGAAACTGTTCGCCCAGGTTACAACTCACTAGACGATGCATTAGTGGAAGGCGAGGCGCCTATCCCTTCACCACCGTCAACCGGTGTTGCACAAAACCTTACTATTTTCGACGGAACACCTAATCCAAACTGGCCTGCGTGGGACTGCTGCGGTGGGTCAACACCAGCACTTGTAGAAGATGCCGAGCAAGGACAGGTTTTCGAATTTGCTATTAATGAAACACCTACGGTAATGGGCTTTATTAGTCGAGCTCAATTCATTACCGACCCAGAAGGTGAAGCGTCTCCGTTTGATGCGTCTCCAATGGAAGAAACTGGCAGTGTTAAATTCGATCTAAAAGTTACATCGCTGCCTGCAAATGCGACAACTAATTGGCTATTTAAGATTGAAAGTTCTGAAGGTTCAACTGCCGCAGAACTTCCACTGATGGACGGCTATGTAGGACCCGCAGACACCGCTGGTGCTGCGCCTGAACAGGGTGTGTGGAAGTCTTACGAATTTCCACTTAGCGCGCTTGCAGCAGCAGGCTTAGATACAAGCGCTATCGATGTCATCATGGTTTTCCCTGCGTGGGATACCGGCAATGGCGCGGTTTATCGCATGGCTAACGTAGAAATTTCGCAAGAAGGCGGAGCTAGCTACCCAGAATTAGTCATCTTCGAAGATGGGCAAAACCCTAACTGGCCTATGTGGGACTGCTGTGGCGGCTCTACCCCTACTGAAGAAATGGACAACGAAGAACACGGTCTAACTGCAGAATTTCGAATTGGCGCAGAACCGACTGTAATGGGCTTTATCACGCGCCCTGAATCTGGCGGCGGTGACACCCCATTCGATGCTACAGCGCTTACCGACGGTGGCTTATTGCAGTTTGATATGCGCGTAGTGAGTGCGCCTAGTAACGCCGAAGCATCTTGGATATTCAAAATCGAGTCTAATGGCGCATCTACTGCTGTTGAATTGCCACTTTCTGATAGCGTTGAGGGTCAGGAGCCTGTGGAAGGTGAATGGCAAACCTACACATTTACCATTTCAGAATTGCAGGCACGTGGTTTGGACGTGAGTGCTATCGACGTCATTATGGTTTTCCCAGCTTGGGGCACAGGTGAAGGCGCGGTTTATCGCTTAGACAATGTGAAATTTTACCACCCTGATAGCGGCGAAGATGCGTCAGGTGCGGGCATCACGCTCTTTGCTGATACAGCAGCTGAACAATGGTCAATCTGGGATTGTTGTGGTGGATCAACGCCAACTGAAGAAGTAGACGACGCGGAACACGGCACAGTAGCAGAATTTCGCATTGGCGCTACACCAACGGTGATGGGTTTCTTAGCTGATGAAACCGTATCATTCGATGCTTCATCACTACTTTCAAATGGCGCGATTAAGTTTGAAATGAAAGTAAGCTCAATGCCTAACGACGCCTCTGCACCTTGGTTGTTCAAAGTAGAGTCCATTAATGTCTCTTCTGCTGTTGAACTTCCAATGTCGGCCAGCTTGGAAGGTGCTGATCCGGTTGAAGGTGAATGGCAAACATACACTTTCCCACTACAAACCCTATATGACGCAGGCTTAGATATCAGCGCTATCAACGTCATCATGATGTTCCCAGCATGGGGGCAAGGCGAAGGTGCAGTTTATCGCATCGACAATGTAGAAATAGCAGCACAGTAACAAAGCAAATGCCGCTTTAGCCTTTAAAGCGGCAGTGACCAATTGATAAGAATTAGTAGGGCAATTATGAAAAACACACCATTTAAAAAGACCCAGCTTGCCACATCAATGGCTTTGTTGATGGGCTCTACCCTAGCTCTTCCCTCTTACGCACAAGAATCAGAAGCGGTAACACCGGCAGAGGGCGAAGTTGAAGTTATTCAAGTAAGCGGTATTCGCGGCAGTATGATTCGCTCTATGGATTTGAAACGCAGCTCAAGCGGCGTAGTAGATGCCATATCCGCTGAAGAACTAGGTAAATTTCCTGATACCAACCTGGCTGAGGCACTTCAACGCATTACAGGTGTAAGTATTAGTCGTTCAAACGGTGAAGGTAGTGAAATTACCGTTCGTGGTTTTGGTCCTGAGTTCAACCTAATTACCCTGAACGGTAGACAAATGCCGGGGACGGGCTTTACCCGTTCCTTCAATTTAGCCAACCTTTCTTCTGAAGGTGTAAACACGCTTGAGCTTCAGAAGACCGCCCGTGCAGAAAATCCCAGCGGGGGACTAGGTGCAACGGTAAACATTATTACCATGAAGCCGTTGGCGCAATCAGGACAAAATGCCACGTTTTCAGTGAAAGGTATTTACGACTCGTCTAACGAAGCGGGTGATGACGTAACCCCTGAAATTGCTGGTGTCTACAGCAACACGTTTGCCGATGACATGTTTGGATTTGGCCTGTCATTCTCTCACCAAGAACGTGACTTTCAGCAGCAAGCGGCAAATATTCAAGGCTGGCAGCTTCAAGAAAACGCTGCACTACCTGACTTAGACCCTGAAAATGTGGTTGATAACCGCACCAATATTACCGACGCTGCGTTCTTCCCTAAAGACATGAACTACAGCATTACTGACGTTCAGCGTGAGCGTTCAAACGCCCAAGTTACCTTCCAATTTCGCCCAGTTGACGATTTTACGGCAACGATAGATTACACTGCAACACGCGCCACTACTGGCACCAACACAGTGGGATGGGGTATTTGGAATAACTTTGGCGCTAATATCAATGCGTACGAATTAGACGAAAATGGTACAGCAGTCTACGCCGATATTAGTGGTGACGACGGCTCGTTTACTGCCAGTCGCGAAACCACGCGAGTTGACGCGCGTTCAATTGGTGTAAACTTAGACTGGGTAGTGTCTGACGATTGGCATTTCCGTCTGGATTACCACGATTCTTACAACGAGATTGATAACGGTTATGACAAAGGTTTGGGTAGCTCTGGCCAAATTATACTGGGCTCAAACCAGCTTGAGTCAAAAGTTTACGACTACAGAGCAGGCGAGATTCCACAAGTTTATGTGAACTGGAACAACGGTACGAATGAAATCTTACCTAGTGAAATTGACTCTAACTTCAGCCAATTCATTTACTCACCAGGTCGCTCTGATATTGAGCAACTGCAGCTTGACGGCACGTGGTATAACTCAGCTTTCGACATACCACTGGTTAAAATTGACTTTGGTTACGCCCGAACAGAACAAGCATTGACGGGTTTTGAAGCGTGGAGCGGACTACGCGGCGGCCCGGGTTTTAGTCCATCTTTCACAGAAATTTTCCCAGACAGCATGTTTATTCGCAATGACACATCAGGCTTCCTAGACGCCTTTGACGGTGGCGGCGCAGGCATGAATCCGGGTTACTATTACACCTATGATTTTGACGAAGCCATTGCCCGTCAACTTGCTTTCATTACTGGTGATGTCGTTGGCGAGAGTAACGCTTACTCTATCGACCCTTACTTCAGCGGTGCGCCTTCTGTCAGTAACGTAGAGGAAATTACCGACTCTATTTATGTTCAGTCAGAGTGGGACTTCGAGGTCGGTGATTATTACGTGCAAATAAATGCTGGTGTACGCTACGAAGAAACAGAAGTGCCAAGCTCTGCGGAGGTTCGTGTACCTGTGCAGGTAAATTGGGTCGCAGCTTCTGAGTGGATCACGCAGTTTGAAGACGAGCTACAGGTGCAAGACTTTACTGGCGAATATGACATTTTATTACCCATGTTCGACGTAAAAGTAGATGTGACGGATGACATTGTTGCGCGTTTCTCTTGGGGTAAATCAATTACCAGAGCGCCGATTGGCTTGCTACAAGGTGGCTTGGCATTCAGTGGAAGCCCTAAAATTGGCGCGAGAACCGCATCGGCGGGTAACACCAGCTTGCTACCGTTCGAGTCAACTAACTTAGACCTTTCATTTGAGTGGTACTACGACGAGTCGAGCATGCTTGCCGTGGGTTTATTCAGAAAGTCGGTTGAAAACTACATTACAACCACAGGTCAAGATCAGCAGTTCGAAGGTTTACGTGACATCTATCAAGGCCCTCGCTGGAACGAAGCCGTGACCGCATTAACGGCAGCTGGTGAGCAAGCCACCGATAGCGCTATCTATAATTACTTTATTGATAACGGCTATGCTGACGAAAACGGTGTGGTAACCCCTAATGCGGACGACCCGTTAATTACCTGGCGTACCACACAGCCTGGTAATTCCAGCGATTCAAAAACGGTTGAAGGTATTGAGCTAGCTATACAGCACACGTTTGGCGACACTGGTTTTGGTTTCGGCGCCAACGCAACGTTAGTTGACGGTGACGTTGAATACGATCCTTACAACCTGAACGAGCAAGACCCGCTAGTAGGTATCAGTGACTCGGCCAACTTCCAAGTGTTTTATGAGAAAGAAGGCCTTTCTGTAAAAGTGACCTATGCATGGCGCTCAGACTATGTTGTGGGTATTGGCCAAGCACAAGGTTCTTCAGATAACCCAGCAACTCAGTTCGACACCTTTGGTCAAGTTGATGCCAGCATCAACTATGATGTGAATGAGCACCTAACTGTCTTCCTAGAAGGCGTAAACATTAACGACGAAACAGAGCGTGGCTACGGCCGATTCGAAGAGCAATTCTTATTTGCTCGTCAGTACGGACCTCGCTACACGCTTGGCGCTAGATATACTTTCTAAGTTGATAGAGCAATAATACTAAGGGCCTTTTCAGGCCCTTTTTTGTTTTAGCACGCTAGAATTATCAAACATTTCTTCCAATATTTGATAACCTCACTAGACAAGCTCAGGTACGAGTAATAAAAGAAGAAAGCGAGTGAAGTATAAGAAGTGTATTAGCGTACTAGTGCTATTTTTGTTGGGAATAAACAATACCTTCGCATCTGACGATGATAGATATTTCCAAGCGTATTCCCAAATTATAGGCAGTAAACCCGACAGTGAAGAAGAGTTAACGGCATTAGTCTCTGACTCTGATGTCTTATCTGAACAGTCATCTCTTGCATCTGTTTACATTGCTTTACTGCAATCTATGGTTGATCATCCCACGGGATTCGAAGAGTACAAACTTGCCCCGAAAGACCACTTAAAAGATATAGAGCGTTCACACCCAGCGTTGTATTTCAGACACAACATTCTGTCAGCTTATAACCTCGCCATTCAGGAAAAGTGGCGTTTAGCCCATAGCACTATTGACGAAGTAATAGCGTTTGCCAACGACAATGATCCTGAGCTTTACTTTGACGCTATTGCGACTAAATCCATTTTTCTAGCGAGAATGGGACTAATAAGAGCATCCCTAAACTCTGGCGCGAAAGTGTTAGGCGAACTGCCTTCATTAACCGAAAAACGCTTCTTTGGAGACGGTGCAATAGAAAACATGGAGCTTGAGATAGGGCTCAATATGTCTTACTTAGGGGAGAATAAGCGTGCTTTAGAATTGTGTTCTCGTGCAGAGACCTTTTTTTATACTAGGCCTTTGTCTAGCCCCCATCGGTATTACCAAATTGCCCTAGACTGCCAACGAAGAAGCCTCGAGAACTTAGGTCGAATAGATGAGGCTTTCGACATGCTCGAAAAATACACCGAATACGCTACATCCATTGAGGACTGGGATACCTACACCTATGGACTAGTTTTAAAAATTGAATATTTCTATGCTCTGGGCAAAGTAAAAGAGGCGCATGAATTAATTGAAAAAACTGAGAGTTTCATATCCTTACTACCGACCTCATACGATACTAACACTTATCAAATTTCTCGGTTCAAAGCACTAGTAGAACAGAGTGAGTTTGAAAGAGCTAACGCGTTGTCAGCTTTAATTATCGACAACTTGAGTGACGAGTACAGCTCACCCGATTTACATTGGGCACAATTCAAATCTATTCAGTCTTCTCTTTTCGAGCAGCTGGGGAACAAAGAGGCTGCCATTTCAGCATTGCGAGACAGTAAGAACTTTTATCAATCTCTTTACTATCAAACTGACGACAGAAAAGAACTGTTTAGCGACTATTATGAAAGTGCGTTAGCTGAGCGAAAACTACAACTGTTAAAACAACAGCACGAATTATCTCAACTGGAACTTGCAAACAGCAACAGAATGAATCTAATTCTTACTGCTGGGGCGCTGACTTTATTAGGACTTTTAGCCCTCATTAGCTATCTATATGCTGTCCAGCGAAGGTTGAAAAGAGAACAGGAAACATTAGCGACCGTAGATACGCTCACAGGCGTTCGTAATAGAAGAAGTTTACTCGGCGCAGTGCAGTTAGAGCTAAATGAAGCAAAGGCGTATAAAAACGACTTATCTTTGGTGTTAATCGATTTAGATAACTTCAAAGAAATCAATGACAACTATGGCCATGAGTGTGGGGACGATTTACTCAAAGCCTTTTGTGAACACGTTTCCAAGTCCATTAGAAAAACAGATACATTTGGACGTTATGGTGGAGAGGAGTTCATTCTGTGCCTTCCTAACACGTCGGCTGCCGAGGCTAAAAAAGTTGTTAACTCTATCCTTGATAGTTATCGAAAAGTGCGTATTTCGCCAAATATCAGCGCACAAACCTTTTCTGCTGGCATTGCGCAGTATCAAACAGGGATTGAAACATCGAATCTCATTAAGCAGTGTGACGAAGCACTTTATGTCGCTAAAAGGTTTGGTAGGAATAGAGTTTGTATTTTCAGTCAGGATGACTAAGAAAACCAAAGAATTGAATGCCAATAAGTCGAGTGTACTACAGTATTAGAGTCATCAGACTTTAACACTGTAGTAACTAATTTTAGCTACGGTCACTTGCGCGTTTCAAGCGACTGTTTTCGCTTATCCAACATTACTCGGTAACGGGCGTTCCGTCCTTGTTAAATTTCGCTATTTCGGCGCCAGAAGACTCCCACTCTTCCTTTTCAGCTTTAGTGGCTTTGGGTGAGAACCAACCGACATAGGCGTAAAATATTCCTATTAGGGGCGCCGTCCAACATGCAAAGGCAAGAGGGATGTACAGCAGGTTTTCTAAGTTTGCGCCAGAAATACCCAGGCCAAGAGCAGATATCACAAACGCACCACCGGCATTCCAAGGGATGAGCGGAGACATTAACGTGCCCCCTTCTTCAATGCCACGGGACAGGTTAAGCGTGGAATAACCCATGCCTCTATAAACGGGTGAATACATTCTTCCCGGCAAGGCTACCGACAAGTACGGGTCGCCAGCCACCAGATTAGTAGAAAACGCCGTACCAACCGCTGCTATCTGTGTACCAGCAAAGGTTTTCGCTTTGCTCTTTATTGCATTGATAATGCTTCTTAGACAGCCTGTCGTTTCTAACGCTCCACCGAAACCAAGCGCAATCAATACCAATGAAATAGTCCACATCATTGACTGAACGCCGCCGCGATTAAGCAAACTATCTATTTCAACAATATTGGTTTGAATGGCATATCCGTTATTTGCATAATCGAAAACGGCTTGCAGACTCTGACCTTGCATAAACATGGCGAAAGCTCCTCCCACAACCGCTCCTGCAAATAACGCAGGAAGGGGGGAATTTTCTTTAAGGCCAACCCCATAACAACAAGCGCTGGCAATAACGCCCACCCCGTAACGGTAAAGTTATCTTCTAATGCACTGGTGATACCTGCAATTTTTGCAAATGAGACGCTCTGAGCATCGATAACGAAGAAGCCGACGCCAAGGTAGATCAGAAATGCGAGCACCATGGCAGGGATTGTCGTTGCCATCATATTCTTGATATGTGAAAACACATCGGTACCTGTAACCGCTGGAGCAAGGTTTGTAGTATCCGACAGCGGCGATACCTTGTCTCCGAAAAAGGCGCCTGAAACTACTGCTCCCGCCGTCCAGTACATGGGGATATCGAATCCTTCACCGATACCCATTAATGCTAAACCAACGGTGCCTACGCTGCCCCAACTTGTGCCTAAAGAAACTGAAACGACTGCACAGATAACCATACCCGCGGCCAGAAAAATTTGGGGAGACAGGGTCTTTAACCCGTAGTAAATAATGGTGGGTACCGTACCGCTGGCTATCCAAATACCTATGATCATCCCTACAACAATAAGTACACTTACCGACGGCAACGCAACATGGATAACTTTAAAGATTCCTGCCCGCACTTCTTCCCACGTTAGACCAAGATAAGTACCAACAAAACTTGTTAATGCTATGCCAATGGCAAGCGGTATATGAGGCTCAAACACGCCGAAGTAAAATATCTGGGTGCCGAGGATTAAAAGCGTCAATACAACAGGTGTTAACGCAAGTAAGAGACTTGGTGTTGCACGCTGTTCATCTGTCATTTTACTACCCTGTAATTTTCCCGAATGACAAGAATGAATGCAGGACGGAAACACGTCTTACTACTTTCATCTCACCAACGATTATTATTTATATTATAGGTTGGCTACGGGATGAACTGCATAATAGATCGATAAACGGAAGGCTCAAGGTCGGTGTAAATAAAAAAAGCCGCCAGTTTTTGAGGTTGGCGGCGTTTTTTTTCTAGTAGCGTTGAGAGCTACTTACTGTTTAGTTTTGGCAACTTATACTCGCCGATTTGTCAGCCTCAGGGGTAAACTGAATATCTGCCACACTCAAGCTAGCCTTCCCTGAACTTCCCAGCTCAAACGGCACAACAAGGCCGGTAAAATCGATACCTTCATTAACAAAGCACTGTAGGTCAATACTTATGTTTGTCCATGTGTCAGCTGGCATTGCCTTTAGCTGCTCGCTAATATCAATTTGAGTTGAACAGCTGCCCGCTGCGTCTCCCTCGCCTTCACAGTTCATGCCTACGGTTACAGGTGCATTTATGTCTGAGTGACGACTAACGTTAAAGCTTAAGGCACCATGCGTAAGTAGTTGCGCACTTAAATCTTCACGGAAGAAGCTCTTGCTTGCAAAACGCATAGCGGCGAACTCGGTGCCATCGAAAGTGATTTTACGCGCATCTTCCTGCACTTCCTTATCAACCGTACGATAAGTAATAGCTCCAACAGTATGCGTGCTAGCGTTCACTGCCAGAGAATAATCACCAGAGTAAAGCCATAATACCCAAGGTGCCTCAACCGAGCCCTTTAGAATTTCCATCGGCTTGTTGCTGTCAGTACTGACTCTAATTTCAGTATTTAGCGTATCGCTTAAAACGTTGTCATCGCTGTACGTTAAGCCGAAGCCATAAGGCAACAAAGGTTCATAGGTTTCATCGCCCTTGTTAACGATCTGCTGAGGTTCTGACGGCCAAGAGAAAGACAGCTTGCCTTTAAAGTCCTGCTCACCAAACAAAACGTCTGCCACCGCTGCACCTTCAGAGCCAGGAAGCCAAGCTGCAACAAATGCATCAGATGCATTTAGCTCTGCATTAACCCACATCGGACGGCCGCTGATAAACACCGACACCACGGGAATTCCCTGAGATTTCAAGTTTTCGAGCAACGCTAGATCCGTCTTGCTACCGTGTTGATAAATTAAGGTTTCTCTATCGCCATGACCTTCTGCATAAGGCTCTTCACCGAACACCACTATGGCGACATCAGGTTTAGTTTCAAAGCTACCGTCAACCGATAGCTGTACGTTACCACCTGCATTTTCTACATGTGCTTTAATACCGTCATAAATAGAGCTGCCGCCAGGGAAGTCATCGTTGGTATTATTTGTGCCTTGCCACGTAATACTCCAACCACCTGATTGCTTGCCGATGTTATCCGCACCATCGCCCGCTACCAATATGCGTTTGCTTGCAGAAATCGGGAGGGTTTTATTTTTATTTTTCAGCAGTACCAGAGACTCGCGCACCGCTTGCGCCGCCACTTCTCTATGCTCTGCCTTACCAATAAGCGAACGGTCGCCAGATAACGGGCGGTTTGCCGGGCTTGGCTTTTCGAAAAGTCCAGCGCGTACTTTCACTCGAAGAATTCGGCGTACCGCATCATCAATACGCGACATAGGGATGGTGCCGTCGTTTACTTGAGCAAGAGTGTTGTCATACAGCACCTTCCAATCGTTTGGCACCATGAAGATATCTAAGCCTGCGTTAATGGCCTGCGCACAATCTTCGTTGTTGCAACCTTTAACTTGCCCATGACCGTTCCAGTCACCGACTACAAACCCGTCAAAGCCCATTTGCTCTTTAAGTACGTCGGTTAGTAAGTACTTATGACCATGAAGTTTCTCGCCATTCCAGCTATTGAACGACGCCATAACAGATTGTGCGCCCGCCGTTAGTCCGCCTACGTAGCCTTGGGCGTGAATATCAAATAACGCTTGTTCGCTGGCAACATTGTCACCTTGGTCATCACCGCCAACCGTACCGCCGTCACCTACAAAGTGCTTTACCGTGCTAATTACACGCTGGTCGCTTAAAAAGTCTTTGTCAGCCGCGCCTTGAAGACCTTTAACCACTGAAGCAGCATACTCTCTAACAATGGCTGGGTCTTCAGAATAGCTCTCGTAGGTTCTGCCCCATCGGTCATCGCGAACCACAGCAACGGTAGGCGCAAATACCCAATCGATACCTGTTGCCATGACCTCTTTAGCTGTAATGTGCGCAATCTTCTCTACCAGTTCAGGGTTATTCGCCGCGCCTAATCCAATGTTGTGAGGAAACAAGGTTGCGCCTATAACATTGTTATGACCGTGAACAGCGTCTGTCCCCCACATTGTAGGAATTGTCGAGCCGTCCAAACTGTCATCGATGGAAGCCTGATAAAGCTTTTCTGCAAGTGCTACCCAGTCTTCTGGTGTGGCGTGCTTGTCGTTATTAGGGAATGCACCACCGCCGTTAAGATAAGAACCAAATCCATATTTGCGCATATCTTCTACCGTGATATTGCGAATTTCAGGCTGGATCATCTGCGCAATTTTTTGCTCGATAGTCATGGTAGACAGAATTTCTTCTACCTTAGTTTCGACAGTAGCGTTTGATTTAACTTCAATATCCAGTTTAGGCCATACCTCGCCCGCTTTGTTTGGCTGTGGCTCAACATCATCGACTGAAGCCGTATTTTTTTCAGCTGAACATGCACTAACTAAAACGCCAACCAATGCACCGGTAACAACTTTCGCGATTATACTTTTTCGCATTCTTAATCCTCGTTACTTTTCAGTGGTATTAATGTGAGATACGCGACTTCCTACAAGGCCATAGTAGGCAATGTAAAGGTAGCAAGAAGCGGGTAGTAAAAATGACAGCGTAACGCCGATAGTGTCTGCCAGCATGCCCTGAAGAAGTGGAATAATGGCGCCGCCAACTATGGCTAAACAGAGAATGCCAGAACCTTGTGGGGTGTCTTTTCCTAGCTGGTGAAGTGCAAGGCTAAAAATGGTGGGGAACATGATTGAGTTAAACAAACCTACTCCCAAAATACTCCACAGCGCTATATCGCCTGTGCTTGAAAGTGATAGCAAAATAAGCGCAATAGCCATACAAGCGTTAAACGCCAGTACATAACCACCCGAGATTTTTTGCATAACCACAGCACCGATAAAGCGCCCTACCATCGCGCCTCCCCAGTAGTAAGCAAGTAGCTTGGCCGCCCCTGCCTCACTTAATCCGCCAACCGCCGGACTCGCTAGATAATTCACTAGCATGCTGCCAATAGCCACTTCCGCGCCGACATACATAAAAATGCCGACAGCGCCTAAAACAAGGTGCTTGTGATGCCATGCACCTCCTTTAAATACTCCAGTGCTTGCGCTGGTGTGATTTAGCTTCGGCAGCTTTAAATACATGAAAATAAGAGCCAGAAGAAGCAAAGACGCTGCAAGAATTAGGTAAGGCACTTGCACGTCTGAAGCGCCTGGCGTACCGCCTCCATGCTCTCCTGTAGCGCCGTAGATAAGATAAGAACCGAAGAAGGGAGCCACGGTTGTACCAAAAGCGTTAAATGCTTGGGTCATGGTGAGTCGTGACGAGGCAGTTTTAGGGTCGCCGAGTGCCGTTACATAAGGGTTGGCAGACACCTGAAGTACGGTTATACCAGACGCTAATACAAAAAGAGCTAACAGAAAAATACCGTATATTTGACTTGATGCAGCGGGGAAGAACAGCAAGCACCCCACGCAGGCTATAGCGAGCCCAAGTACAATACCTTTCTGGTAACCAATGCGCGACACCACCATGCCTGCAGGCAGTGACACAATGAAATAGGCACTAAAAAAGCAAAACTGAATCAGCATTGCTTGTGTGAAGCTAAGGTTGAATGCACCTTTTAAGTAAGGAATAAGGATGTCATTCAAACAGGTAATAAAACCCCACATGAAGAACAGCGTGGTGAGTGAGATAAGCGCAAAACGGTATCCACCGTTTGCCTCTGCCTCTTGGGCGCTTGAAATATTAGGCTGCACTGGTGTGTCCACGAATAACCTCTGTTGCTATTTTTCTATTTAATGATAAATTTACATTTGAAAGCGCTTACATCCAACTTTAAATAATTTTGTAAGCGCTTACATTGAAGAGATAATTACACGAAGCGTAATCGAATTCAATGTAAATATGATGTTATTTGCCCTGTCTAGCGCAGGGTTAATATGAAAAAATTGTTATAGTCAGGACATACCCACGATGCAAGAAATTAACCTTCCATCCAATTCAATGATGTTGTCGAAAGACTTTTTGTTTGGTGTGGCTACATCAAGTTTCCAAATAGAGGGAGACAGAAAAGGAAGATTAGATTGTATTTGGGACACGTTCTGCGAAAAGAAAAATGCCATTACTGATGCCACTAATGGTGACATTGCCTGTAACCACATAGATTTGTGGAAACAAGATGTAGAGCTAATTGATTCTCTTGGTGTTGATGCTTATAGACTGTCTATCTCGTGGCCACGAGTGATGAAACAGGACGGTAGCGTAAACGAAGTGGGCATGCGCTTTTACGAAAACTTAGTCAATGAAGTTATCAAGCGCGGCATGAAAGTGTTCGTGACGCTTTATCACTGGGATTTACCGCAACACCTTGAAGACAATGGTGGCTGGCTTAATCGCAACACAGCCTATGAATTCGAAAAATATGCTGAAGCCGTAGCAAACGCGTTGGGCGAAAAAGTACACTCCTACGCGACATTAAATGAGCCATTTTGTTCAGCCTATTTGGGTTATGAGGCTGGCATTCATGCACCTGGAAAGACAGGCATGGCAAATGGTCGAAAGGCAGCGCATCACTTATTGCTTGCTCACGGTTTAGCGTTGAAGGTGCTTAACCGAGTTTGCCCAAAAAGCCAAAACGGTATCGTACTTAACTTTAGCAATTGCCATACAAAAAGTGATTCACCCGAAGACATACACGCCGCCAAACTCGCCGATGATTACCACAATCAATGGTATCTAAAGCCTATCATTGAAGGCAAATATCCAGACATTATCGATAAGCTCGCTCCCGACGTTAAGCCCGACATTGCGGAAGGTGATATGGCTATTATCTGCCAACCAATCGATTACTTAGGCATTAATTATTACACCCGCACTGTGTATCAAAGTGATGGCAATGGTTGGTTTGAAATTGTGCCTCCAGCCACAACCGAATTAACCGCAATGGGCTGGGAAATCACTCCGGATGCCTTTACCGAGCTGCTTGTTGATTTGCACCAACGCTATGACTTACCGCCTATCTATATCACTGAAAACGGAGCAGCAATGGATGATGAGCTCATAGATGGGGAAGTGTTGGACAATGGGCGTACCGCCTACTTCCACACCCATTTAAATGCGGTAAATGAGGCAATAGAAAAAGGCGTAGACATACGCGGATATTTTGCATGGAGCCTAATGGACAACTTTGAGTGGGCGCTGGGCTATTCAAAGCGTTTCGGCATTGTTTATGTCGACTACGAAACCCAAAAACGTACGCCAAAACAAAGCGCTTTGGCTTATTCAAAACTGGTTAAGAGCCGGATAAATGGGTACATTAGCGGTATCAAATAAGGACAAGTACCAAACCGTATGGCAACAATTTACCAAGTATCAGAGGCTGCAGGTGTTTCGTTAGCTACCGTTTCTCGCGTTATGAATGGCAACGCGAAGGTAAGCGAGCGCACCCGCAAAAAAGTAGAGGATGCTATGGCATCGTTGGGATACCAGCCCAATGCCATTGCGCAATCTCTTGCGTCAAACCGCACTAACAGCGTCGGTTTGCTCGTATCTGAACTGCACGGCTCTTACTTTGGCGACTTGATGAGTACGGTAGAACATGTGCTTAAACAAAACGGTAAGCACGTTATTATTACCGCCGGTCATGTGGATGAAAAGCGCGAGCACGAAGCTATTGAGTTTTTAAAAAGCCGCCGTTGCGATGCCTTGATTCTTCACGCTGAAGCCGTCTCCGATGACTACTTAAAAACACTAGTAGACAGTAAGATCCCCGTTGTTGTGATAAACCGAAAAGTGGACGCTCTCGACGAGAACTGCTTTGTTGTGGACAACGAAAGAGGCGGCTACATGGCAACGAAAGCTGCTATTGATGCAGGCCACAAAAAGATTGCGTACATTAGCGGCCCGCTATTTAAAAAGGATGCGAGCGATCGTCTGGCAGGTCACAAAAGAGCCCTTCAAGAAGCAGGGGTTACCTTTAGTGAAAACAGTGTTTTTGAAGGTGACTTCCACGAGTCATCAGGCCAAGAAGGCATGCAGCATCTTCAGAGAACATTCTCTGACTTTACCGCATTGGTATGCGCGAACGACGAAATGGCCTCTGGTGCAATGACCGCCGCAAGAGAAGCGGGATTTGATATACCGTCTCAGCTTTCTATCATTGGCTTCGATAACGTACTGTTTTCGCGCTACCTTTATCCAAAACTCACTACCATTAATAACCCTATTCACGCTATGGGAGAAATGGCTGCTTATTGGGTGCTACAACATGTTTATGACATAAAAAGCCCTATTCCTATTGAGCACTTATTTGAACCCGAAGTAGTAAATAGGGACACATTAGGCAAATTATAAAATGAATAAAGCCCTGTCTCCGTCGCTGTATTACACACTCATTGTCTCTCTTGGAGGGTTTATTTTTGGCTTCGATGCCAGTGTGATAGCAGGAGCCAACGGCTTTATCGATGCCGAATTTAACCTAAGCGATTGGCAGCAAGGCTTCGTCGTAAGCTCACCGACACTAGGCGCGCTAATAGCCATGCTATTTGCCGGCGGCGTTAGCGACGCTATTGGCAGGCGCAAAGCACTCATTCTTGTCGCTTTCCTTTACCTGCTTTCTTCTGTCGGCTCAGCCTTAGCCCCTAATTTCGAACTATTAGTGCTTTCTCGCTTTATTGGCGGCATTGCGTTTTGTTCGCTGATCATTGCCCCGCTGTATATTTCAGAAATAAGCGCCCCAGAAAACCGAGGCAAAATGGTGTCGGTGAACCAGCTAAACATTGTATTTGGCTTCGCCCTATCCTATTTCACCAACTATTACCTGTTGCAGCTCAGCAATAGCGGTGCAGGTTGGGTTACTGAATGGAGTATAGATACGCATTTGTGGCGCTACATGCTGGGCTTGGAGGTTATCCCCGCAGCACTATGGTTTGGTTTACTGTTTACTATTCCGCGTAGCCCCAGGTGGCTGGTACTCAAAGGCCAACACGAGGAAGCCGAACAGGTTATAAACCGCTTATTCGACAAAGCCCAAGCCAGCGCTATTGTTGAAGATATAGCGTCTTCACTTAAAGAAAAGTCGTGGCCTTTTCGTGAACGCCTGGGCTTTCTAAAGGCAAAGGCCATGCGATTTCCGTTAATGGTCGGCATTATTATTGCCATTGCTCAGCAAATTACCGGCATAAACGTTATCTTTTTTTACGCGCCCACGATTTTTGAACAAAGCGGTGTAGGTACCAATGCGGCATTTATGCAGGCTGTATGGATTGGCTTGGTTAACGTAGCATTTACCGTAGTCGCTATGCTAACTATTGATAAATGGGGAAGAAAACCGCTGCTGCTGATTGGCTTAACTGGCGTAGTGATCAGCATGTCTATTTGTACCTATGGCTTTAAGCAGGCGACATATCAAGTACAGCAAACGGCCATAAACGAAATACAGCAAGATGCGCCGAGTGTGGCAATAAAGCTAACTCCACTAACCAACGATATTTACTATTCAGACGTTGAGTTTAAGCGCACGCTAAAGACCACACTTACCAGCGACGAATACGATGCGTATCAGCAACCATTGCTAACTAGCAGTATTAATATGAATGCACCTTTAGTGTTGTTTGGCATCATTGCGTTTGTTGCTTCGTTCGCGATGTCTCTTGGCCCAGTGATGTGGGCAATGCTTGCTGAAATTTTTCCGAATCAAACCCGCGCTTTGGCTATTTCATTAGTGGGCATGGTGAATTCACTCACCAGCTTTCTTGTTCAAGTTGTTTTCCCTTGGGAGTTGGCCAACTTGGGAGCCGCGGCCACGTTTGCAATTTACGGCGGGTTCGCCTTAGTCAGCCTGATATTAGTTGCTAAGTTCTTCCCAGAAACAAAAGGAAGAACGTTGGAAGAAATCACGGAAGAATTTGAGCGATCCGCTTAGCTGAGGTCAATCCTGTATATTAAGGCAACCTGATAGCATGCTGACCTGCACAAAGGTTATCCATTCTCGCCTCTTCTAATAGTAGTGTTGATGATACATTTAACGCGCTTGGCGTAACGTGAGAAGCAACTAGGATGAGATGGTTGGCAGCGTAGCGATTTAATACCTCACACACTTTATGCTGAGTAGCCACATCCAAGCCCTCGAAGGGTTCATCAACAAGCAACACTTTTGCGTGAGATAAAATAGCGCGCGCTAAGGCTAGTCGCTTACGCTCTCCCCCAGAGAGCGTCCTACCCGCCTTGCCAACCCAAATCGACAGTGGCAACAGTGCCTCTAGCCCTAATTGAGCCAACAGGTTAGTCATGTCATCAAGGGGAATACCCATTCCGGCAGGGTCTAAATTTGATGAGACACTGCCAGAAAGCACTATTGGCTCTTGTTCCACATAGCGCCAGTTTTTCTTTACCCGTCATTACGTATACCGATTCCATAATGGCAAGTAAGAAACTAAGCCCCAAAGTTAAGGGTACAAATATAAAGTGGAACATTGCAGTTA
>Ga0208328_1000246_pt1 | contig 28000 bp, 22 predicted proteins | sample DeeseametaMP2633_FD_184170 | JGI IMG/M metagenome (GOLD analysis project Ga0208328, IMG submission 184170) | Marine microbial communities from the Deep Atlantic Ocean - MP2633 (SPAdes) | ecosystem: Environmental > Aquatic > Marine > Unclassified | place: Northeast of Antigua and Barbuda, North...
CCGATTTGGGTAGCTGATTTGCGACTAGGTAACGGCCGGGATCAGGCGTTGATCGCGAGTTTGTTCTCGCCCTTGCCGTTGCGACCGGCCTTCAGATTCTCTGCGATCAGGAAAGCCAGTTCCAGCGCCTGATCCGCGTTGAGACGCGGATCGCAATGCGTGTGATACCGATCCTGCAATTCATCCGCAGAGACCGCACGCGCACCGCCGGTGCATTCGGTAACGTTCTTGCCCGTCATCTCGACATGGATGCCGCCCGGATAGGTGCCCTCGGCACGGTGGACATCGAAGAAGCTCTCCACTTCCGAAAGCACGCGCTCGAAAGGCCGCGTCTTGTAACCATTGGCCGTGATCGTGTTGCCGTGCATCGGATCGCAAGACCAGACGACTTTCTTGCCTTCGCGCTCGACCGCACGGATCAGGCGCGGAAGATGCTCCTCGACCTTGTCGTGACCGAAACGGGCGATCAGCGTCAGCCGGCCCGGCTCGTTGGTCGGATTGAGAATGTCGATCAGATTGACCAGATCGTCTGCCTGCAGCGACGGGCCGCATTTGAGCCCGATCGGATTCTTGATGCCGCGGCAAAACTCGACATGGGCATGATCGGCCTGGCGGGTGCGGTCGCCGATCCAGATCATGTGGCCGGACGTGGCGTACCAGTCGCCAGAAGTGGAATCGACGCGCGTCAGCGCCTCCTCGTAGCCCAGCAGCAGCGCTTCATGGCTCGTGTAGAAATCAGTCTCGCGCAACCGCGCGTAGCTGTCGGAGGTGATCCCGATGGAGCGCATGAAGTCCATCGTTTCGGAGATGCGGTCGGCAAGCGCCTCGTAACGTTCGCCCTGCGGGCTGTCGCCGACAAAACCCATCATCCACTGATGCACGTTTTCCAGGTTGGCAAAGCCGCCCTGAGCGAAAGCGCGCAGGAGGTTGAGCGTCGCCGCCGACTGCCGATAGGCCATCTCCTGGCGGTTCGGATCGGGAATGCGCGATTCCGGCGTGAAGTCGATACCGTTGATGATGTCGCCGCGATAGGAGGGCAGTTCCGTTCCGTCCTGCTTCTCGAAATCGGAGGAGCGCGGCTTCGCGAACTGGCCGGCAATGCGCCCGACCTTGACGACCGGCTTGGAGCCACCGAAGGTCAGAACGACCGCCATCTGCAGGAAGACGCGGAAAAAGTCGCGGATATTGTCAGCCCCGTGCTCAGCAAAGCTCTCGGCGCAGTCGCCGCCCTGGAGCAGAAAACTCCGGCCCTCGCAGACTTCGGCGAGCTGTTTCTTGAGCAGACGCGCCTCACCTGCAAAAACCAGCGGCGGATAAGTCCGCAGACGAGCCTCGACGTCCTCAAGGACTTTCTGGTCCGGATAGGCCGGTACCTGCAGGATTGGCTTGGCTCTCCAGCTGTCAGGTGTCCACGTCTGTGCCATCGTACTTACTCGCATTTGCAATTCGGCTTCGAAAAACGGCGGGGCACTCAATCAATGGAGCCCGGGCCGCCGCGCTCCTATAAGGTAAAGCGCCCCTTGATGCCAGCCTGTAATCGACGCGGATATGACCCGGTCAAGCCATTTCGCGGTATTTCACGCCGTTAGCGGCGAGCGTTTCGTCGAACAATTGCGCCTCTTCGTCACGCAATGCGACAGAACGCATATAGCGCGGTTCGTGCCGGTCCCGGATTATCGGCGTATGATCGAAGGCGTGCGTGTCGGCGATGAAGCGCCTTACTTCATCTTCGCCGTATTCGAGAAGATACCCCTGCAGAACGGCATCAAGATAGCTTTGCAGGATGGCGTGATCGGTGCCCGGCGCCACTTCCGGCTTACCCTCATAGATGAAAACCGGAACCTCCATCGACATCTCGACCGGTAGCACGATCGCCCCCGCTTCAACGGTGCGCCGATGATAATTGAATTCCCGCTCATCCAGCGCGCCAAGGTTCTCGATACGGTCGAACACGAGAAGTCCCGGCAGTTCGTGGTCCGGATCGCTTTCCGCCTTGACGCTGAGAAGCGAGATCGGGCTGTCGCCATGTTGCGGCCGACCTTGCCAATGGCGGCGCCAGCCTCGAACCTTGGCCCTGACGGCTCCGTAGATCTCGGTGCGGTGCGTATCGCGGTTCACCAGCGAGCCATAGCCGAAATAGGCGAATAGATCGCCTTTCTGCGCGGCCAGAAATATCGTGTCGAGTTGTTCCGGGGTCATTAAATCCATGTCTTGGGGCTATTTCCTATTTCCCCAGACATAGGATGGACATCGCGTCACATTCAAGGGAGCGGGTCAGTCGACCCGCGCGCCGTTCTTCACGATGTATGTCGGCTTGTACATGGTCACAAGCTCCTCGGCAGCAGTCGGATGCACCGCCATCGTCGCGTCGAAATCGTCCTTGGTGCAACGCGCCTTCAGCGAAATACCCAGTAGTTGCGACATCTCGCCTGCTCCGGGCCCAATGATATGTGCGCCGACAACCACCCGGCTTGCCGCATCAACGATCAGCTTCATCAGCATCTTCTCATCGCGCCCCGGCAGAATGTTGTGCATTGGACGGAAACTGGCGCGGTAGACTTCCAGTTCCTCGTATTTTTCGGCGGCCTGATGCTCGGTTAGCCCGACCGTTCCGATTTCCGGCTGCGAGAAGACGGCGGTCGGGATCGTTTTATAATCCGGTTCGGTCGGGTTGTCCTTGAAGGCGGTTTCGAGGAAACACATGGCTTCGTGGATGGCGACCGGTGTCAGTTGCACGCGGTTCGTCACATCACCGACCGCCCAGACATTGTCGACATTGGTGCGCGAATAGGCATCGACCTTGATCGCGCCGCGCTGATCTGTGTCGACACCGGCGCGATCGAGCCCCAGCCCGTTGGTATTGGGCTCCCGGCCAATCGCCAGCATGACCTGATCGACCACGAGCGTTTCGCCGTCTGTAAGACGGCCTTCAAGACGCCCGTCGTCCCGTTTCGACACTTTCTCGAGTATCTGATGACAAACAATCCTGATGCCTTTAGCGATCATCGTTTCTTGTAGGTGATCGCGCAGGTCGTCGTCGAACCCGCCGAGAATTTTCACGCCGCGATAAACCAGCGTCGTGTCGACGCCGAGCCCGTGGAAGATATTAGCGAACTCGACTGCGATATACCCACCGCCCTCGATGACGATGGCCTTCGGCAACTCGTCCAAATGAAAGGCGCCGTTGGAGGTTATGCAGTATTCATGGCCGGGAAGCGCGTCGTGAAGCTTCGGACGCCCGCCGACCGCGATCAAGATATGATCTGCAGTGACTGTCTCTCCTGTTGCTTCGAGCAACACCTCATGGCGAGAAACGAGACGCGCCCGGGTCTCGTGGATCGTCACGCCGGCATTTTCCAGTCCCTTGCGGTAAAGCCCTTCCAGGCGCGCGATTTCCTGATCCTTGGCGGCGATCAGCGCAGGCCAGTCAAAAGCGGTCTCGCCGACCGTCCAGCCATAGCCCGGCGCATCCTCGAAATGCTCGGAATATTGAGAGGCATAGACGAACAATTTTTTCGGAACGCAGCCACGAATAACGCAGGTGCCGCCCATACGGTATTCCTCCGCAATCCCGACGCGCTTGCCGAGGCCACCGGCGAGCCGCGCGGCGCGCACACCGCCCGATCCGCCGCCAATGACAAAGAGATCGTAGTCGTACTGCGTCATCGAGACACTCCGCTGCGCGGCCTGGCCGCATTGCTAGAAAAAAACTGATCGGATCAAGGGTTGCTGGAAAACAACAAAAGGCCCGGCAATTCAACCGGGCCTTCGCATTTCGGCAAGCGGCTGATCTCAGTTGCCGCCTGTCTGCGCGTCGCCGCCCTCCGGGTTATTGGCGCGCAAGCCTTGCTCGTTGAGAGCCTTCGAGACATTTTCCAGAAGGTCGCGCTCGATGCCTGCAGACCAGATGCGGGCTGCCTTGTCGATTTCACGCGTCGCGATCGGCCCGGTGGACAGGAGCTTCTTGCCTGCCTCCGTGGTATAGAACGCGGTAATAGCTTTCAGCTCGTCTTCTGAGAAGGCCGAGGCATAGACGCGCGCCGCTTCGTTTTCGAGGTCGGCGCGGCGCGACACCAGTGCAAAGGCCTGCTCGTCGACAACCTGAGAGATTTCTGCTTCGAGATCGATATTGTTTGCGATCAGCCGTGCCTTCAGCGACTCGGCGGCAGCCGGCAGAATGTTGTCGTAAACATCGGTCGCCTTGATCGCCGAAAGCGCGGCGCGGGCTGCGGCGAAATGCGACTCGGAGATATCCTGCGCCATCGCCGCGGACGAGACCGCACAAGCGAGCGCAAATCCGGCAACCATGCCGCGGGCAGTTTTGGCTAGCTGAAAATTCATGACTTCAATCAACTCCGATTCCCTGGAAGGTTCGTTTCCTCAAATTCCACGCGCGGCGCAGTGTTATCACCCCCGCGCCGGCAACTCCCGAATGCCACCGCTTCCCGCCACGACCGCGAGTGACGCCATTCCGATGAACATGCCGTGCTCAACGACACCCGGTATCGCATGAAGCGCGTCGGACAAAGCCTTTGGGTTCGAAATGTGGCCGAAAGATGCGTCGAGAATGTAATGCCCCCCGTCAGTTTCGAATGCCTCCCCGCTGCGCACTCTAAGGCGCAGCTCGCCCGAATAGCCCAGATCGCGATAAGCGCCCTGTACATGCAGTCGCGTCGCCTCGAGACCGAAGGGATTGACCTCGATCGGAAGCGCAAAGCCACCGAGCGAGTCGACGAGCTTGCTCTCGTCGGCGATCACGATCATCTTCGCGGATGCGTATGCAACGATCTTTTCGCGCAGCAGTGCCCCGCCACCACCTTTTGTCAGGTTTAACGCCGGATCGATTTCGTCCGCTCCGTCGATGCACAAATCCAGCTCCGGCTCTTCATTCAGTGAAGTCAGCGGAACCCCAAGTTCGAGGCAAAGCCGCGCCGTGCGCTCTGACGTGGGCACGCCGAGTACGCGCATGCCATCCCCGACCTTTTCGGCCAGCAAGTGAACAAATGCCTCGGCCGTGCTGCCAGTGCCTATGCCGAGCTTCATGCCGTCTTCGACATGAGCGAGCGCAGCGCGCGCCGCGGCGGTTTTCAGTTCGTCCTGAGACATTAAGTGAGTACGACCCCGTTTTTGGGGTTCGGTTATCACGCCGTCGCCGCCGAGCCAACCGACAATCCGCCCTCGGCGGTTTGATGCACATTGCTTTGCACGCGATTGACCACTAACCGAAGCGGATCGTCCGAAACGGAAACGTGAGCCTACATGAAACCGCCGATCATCGTCTTCGACCTCGACGGAACGCTTGTCGACACTGCCCCGGACCTGCTTACCAGCATGAACCACGCCTTGTCGCATGTCGGCCTCGGCCCGATCGCAGATGACGGCTTTCGCAAACATGTGGGTTTTGGCGCGCGTATCATGCTCGAACGGGCTTATGAAGAATCCGGCCATGCCCACCCTGGCAAGGAAACGCTCGATGAATTGATGCGCCGCTTTCTTGCCTACTATGAAGATACGATGCCGGGCGCGTCGCGCCCTTACGACCACGTGCTGGAGGCGATCGCCGCTTTGGAAGCGGAGGGTTATATCGCCGCTGTCTGCACGAACAAACTCGAAGCCTACGCCACGCGCCTGTTGAAGGCGCTAGGAATCGACGGCATTTTCAAGGCGATATGCGGTCAGGATACCTTCCCGGTTCGCAAGCCCGACCCCGCCCATCTGACCGGCACCATAGACATGGCCGGAGGCGATCCGCGGCGCGCGATCATGGTCGGCGATAGTGAAACCGACATCCTCACGGCAAAGTCGGCTTCCATTCCTGTCGTTGCTGTCGATTTCGGCTACACGGATCGCCATGTCAGCGAATTCGGTCCGGACGCGGTAATTTCAGACTATCGCGCACTCGACCTTGCGTTGGCGCGGAAACTTCACCGCGCAGGAAAATCCGGCCCGGTTTTTCAACGTTAAAAACGCGAACGCGATATTTACCTAACGTCACCGCATCGCTAGAACGGTCGAAAGGCCGCCAGTGGCGCACTGTCGAAGTCACTAAATCTTCGCGCTTGCGAGCGGAGCACATGCAACTCTAACGAGCGAAATTTCGAATTCAGCCTGTCATTTCTCAGGATGGAACCCGCCTTGCCAACCTACTAAAACGAGGCAATGCAATTGTGTCGCGGCGAATATCACGCCGAGAGATAATTTCCGTCCTTTTGCGTTGAGCTTTAGCGACAACGCGACCCGGAACATCGGCGAAACGCCGCAAGAATAAGAACAAAGACGAGACGAAATGATCCTGTCTCACGATTACCGGTTCATTTTTGTAAAACCCAAGAAAGTCGCCGGCACGAGTCTGGAAATTCTGCTCTCCCAACTTTGCGGTGCGCACGACATCATCACACCAATCGCAAAGATAGACGAGGCCACGAGATCCCGTCTCGGCTTTCCGGGGCCCCAGAACTATCGGAAACGGTTGCGAGAAGCCAGTTTCGACGACTGGCGCAGGCTGATCCTGCGACAAAAAACGCCGTTGCGGTTCTACAACCACATCCCGGCGACTGAGATCAAAAAGAGCGTCGGCGATGAAATCTGGAACTCATATCTGACGATCTCGATCGTCCGAAATCCGTTCGATTATGCGATCAGTCGGTACTACTGGAAACGCAAATCCGGCAATGAGCAGGATTTCACCAGCTTCCTGCGTGCGAACCCGCAATGCCTCACTGAAAACCGGCGCATCACCGATATCGACGGACGATGCGAGATCGATTTCATGGTTCGCTACGAAAACTTGCAGGCCGATTTGACCCAGCTTTCGGAGCGGCTCGGCCTGGACAAGAACCTCGGCACGGAAAGCTCTATGGTCACAGCCAAGTCCGGAGTTCGACCAGTCTCCGCAACCATGTCCCGGATGTACAGCAGCCATCCGGAGGCATTGGATATCGTCAGGGACCGCTGCCGTCATGATATCGAACGATACGGTTATGACCTGCCGTCCATTGACGTCGAAACGCTGGCGGTCACTCCCGGCCCGAACCCGGCTCCGGATTCCCCGAATACCGTGGGCCGGAAAGCATGACGATCCTTATTTGCTACGGGTGCCGGAAATCCGGCAGTACCCTTGCGTATGAATTGACTTCGGAGCTGCTCAGGCGCACAGGCCACCCGCAAGATCGCTTGCCGGGCGATATTCTCGATCTGCGGCACACGGTCAATTTCGTAAGCCGCGAGACCGGCCTGTCGATGGACCTCTTGAAACGGATCGAAGCGGTTACGCCGCCGAACCGGATAATAGCGCTCAAAACACACCTCTCGCCTCCGCCGGACGTTCTCGATTACATAAAAGAGGGTCACGCCTTCGCCCAGGCGATCTTCCGCGATCCGCGCGACAACGTCCTGTCACTCCGTGACGCCGGCAGGAAAGCTAGGAAACGCGGCGAGCAATCCTTTCGCATGATACACGGCGTGCTTGATGCAATCGCTTCATGCGAAGAGGGCCTCGCGGATTTCGGAGTATGGGCCGGAATACCCCAGACGCTTGTTGCCGATTACGACGAGGTCGCATTCAGCAGCCGCCAGTTTCTAGCGCGGGTTGCCGATCAGATCGGCCTTGAACTTGAGTCCGATCAGTTGCTCCTCAACATCGAGCAAAAGGTGAAGAATGAGCGGTTCACGCAACACAACAAGGGAATCGCCGCTCGCCACCGGGACGAGCTGAGCGTTCGGCAATATGTGGCGCTCACCCGCCGCTTCGCGGGGTTCCTGACCGCCCATTTGCCACACAGACTCGACGCATTCGATCTGGCGACCTTGGCCGACGTTGACGGAACGCAAGAAGCGAGCCGGTCGGACCGCGACTTGGAAGCCATCTTCCCTCCAAATTTCGAACCCGACGGCAACTCCCGGACGAGAGTCAAGAAAACCTTTGTGGTCCTCGGATGTCCTCGCGGAGGAACGAGCCTGATTGCAGGCGCGCTCTATCATTGTGGAATCTCGATGGGCAACTTCCGCACCGGCCAGTACGAGGATCCGGATTTCAAACTTCGCCCCGAGCGGGCCAGAAGTGCGAGGCGCCTGCTTCCTCCGAGGATACGGGTCCGGAACAGCATACACGAGTACTGGGGTTGGAAGGTGCCAAATGCGATTTATTACATCGGCCGCATCCGGAAGCATCTGGTGAACCCGCAATACCTCTTCGTCTATCGCGATCCCGAAGCAGTCGCCCGGTCATCAGCGCGCCATGACGGGATCAATTGGGACGCGAACAGAGAAAGATTGCTCCGCGACGCCAAACGGCACAGGGAAAAGCTCCAGGCATTTGAGAGGCTCTTGGGGCACAACGGCAACGTGCATGTCTTTCGCCACGAAGACATCCATGGCGATCCCGAGGCGTTCATCGACCGCCTTTTCGAAATAGTCTCTCCGCTGAAACCGTCTCGCGCGGATATCCGCCGCTTTATCAACCGGGAGGGTGGTTACAGAGCACCGGAAACGCTACCATTCGTCGATTATCAGGCTGCGCCCCCACCACGCCTTCTTGACCGCGCCCGCAGCAGACTCCGTGCCATCCGCAAGTCACGATGGCGTTGATACCGAACAGTTCCGCCGGCCAGGAGCCGGCTCCGACAAAGCCCTCCCCAGGAGTTCGACGCTTGCCCGAAATATTTTTTGACGTCAGCGAACTATTCTACAGTTCGAAGCTCAAATACTATGGCATCGCGAAGGTTGTGAGTGAGACGGCCTATGAGATAAGCCTTGTAAGGCCGGATGTGAGGTTCGTGATCTTCTCGCCCGCCCATCGAAGGTTCTTCGAAGTGTCGCCGCTGATCGGTGAGGAATCGGAAAACAAGGTCTTCGACCCGAACATACCTGAAAAAGCCGTCCCGATCTGGATGCGGCATACTTACCATGAAAGTCATTTGGCGCGGGATGCGGGCATCCTGTTCGCCAAGCCGGTCATAAAGGCCATAAATCTCTCGCGGTGGCGAAACGCGGCGGGTTTCGTGCGGGAGGTCGACCTGAATGGAGGTGTCCTAATCGCAATGGGTCGCCCCAAACTGATGTTCGACTACATTCAGGATCTCAGGCGGGAGCGCAATTCCGTTCGCTTCTTTCCGCTCCTGCACGACCTTATCCCGCTACACGATTTCAATGCGAAAAAGACCTACTCGATGCCGCGCAATTTCCTGCACGACAATATCGGTGTCATTGAATTCGCATCAGGATTGCTGGCAAATTCGCACTTCACCTGCGGCGATCTGCAGGATTTTTCCAGGCGGGGCATCCTGCCGCCGCTGCCTCCGATCACCGCCGTGCCGCTTGTTCACGAGCACCGCGATATCGGGGACAAGCCAAGTGTCGAACCGCCGAGCGAGCCATATCTGCTCTGCGTGGGCGGGCTTCTGGGCAGGAAGAACCTCGAAGCAGTTTTCAACGCCATGCGTCTTCGCGTCGAGCAGGGAAAGCCGGTTCCAGCCCTCGTACTCGCCGGCGCACACCGAGACAGCATCGCGAAGGCGCTGGGGCGAACAGATTATCGGGCAATTGCAGACAAGGTCGTTTTCATTGCCAATCCCGGCCAGACGGATCTCGCGCGCTTGTATCGCGAAGCACTGGCGCTTGTGATTCCCAGCCGCATGGAAGGCTGGGGCCTCCCCGCCGGAGAGGCTTTTTGGCACGGCACGCCGGTTATCTCGTCGTCAGCGCCCGCGCTCATGGAAGTATGCGGCGATCTCGGCATGTATTTCGATCCCGACGATCCCGGCAATCTGGCTGGCCACATAGACCGGTTGATGCATGACCAGGACTATCGGGCCGAGCTGGTATCGAAGATAAAGGCTGCCCGGAACACCCTGCGCACCTGGAACAACTTCGCTCGCGAGACGCTGGACGCTGTCGAACGCATGCTGGCGTCCGAGCGGTCGGAATACAACGCACCGGCGACGATTAACGCGACAAGGCGAAGCCGCTCGGACAAGCCGGAATCCCCGGCCGACAGTTCCGGTTCTGCATAGGCTAGCGACATTTCTGCCGCGCGTGGCGGGACTGGTTGACTTTGCTGAGAAGCGCAGACTATATCCGCGCTTCCACGCGAGGTTCGGGCGATTAGCTCAGCGGGAGAGCACTGCCTTCACACGGCAGGGGTCACTGGTTCAATCCCAGTATCGCCCACCATCAACATTCCGAGTTCTTTCAATCCCGCCTCTTTCATCCGAGATGCTTGTGCGTGCTTTGCTCTGTTAACGGGAGCCGAAAGTTCGCGCCCCGTCAAATTCCCTTTGTTCATCTTCCCCAACGGCAGGAAACCTGCTGTTATCCCTAGTTTATTTGAGTTGCTGCGGCGCAATACGATTTAACGAAGTAGCGATGGTTCCCCTGTATTGTCTCGATGATACAGGGGACTTTTCTCATGCCGCTGCTATTTCGAGCGCTGACTGCAATTCTTATCGTGTTGGCCGTCGAAGGGCCTGCCAACGCGGCGGAACTCTCCATCGCCGACATTACGGCGCGGCTTGATTCCACCTGGATCCTCGTCGCGGCCGGTCTCGTCCTTCTGATGCAGATCGGCTTCCTGCTGCTCGAAGCAGGCTCTGTGCGGACAAAGAACGCGGTCAACGTAGCGCAGAAAAACCTGCTCGACTTCGCTTTTGCCGTACTCGCCTTCTGCACCGTTGGCTTCATGATCGGTTTCGCGCCGTCGTCAGCATCCTTGCCGGTCGGCTTCGATACGAACCTCCTGTTTCTCAACAACATTACTACGCATGACGCTATTTTCTTCATTTTTCAGGTGATGTTCTGCGGCACGGCCGCGACCATCATTTCCGGCGCCGTCGCGGAACGCATGAAGTTGAGCGCTTATGTCGTTTTGAGCGTCCTGACCGCCGCAATCATCTACCCCGTTTTCGTCCAATGGGCCTGGGGCGCAGTCCGCGGCGACAACGCCGGCGCCTGGCTCGCCAATATGGGGTTTGTCGACTTCGCCGGCTCCACGGTTGTGCACGGAACCGGCGGATGGATTGCGCTTGCAGCCTGCCTCATACTCAAACCTCGCGATGGACGGTTTGACAAAGACGGACGGCCGGTGCGCTTCACCGGCCATAGTCCGGTCCTGACGGCTGCCGGAACGCTTCTGCTATTCGTCGGCTGGATCGGCTTCAATGGCGGCTCAACCCTCTCTGCAAGGCCCGAGGTCGCTTTCATCGTTCTTCACACGGTCCTCGCGGGCGCCGCCGGCGGCGGTGTCGCATATGCATGGTTCCATTTCCGCGAGGGCTCAGCCTATCCGGAACGCGCCACCAACGGCATGATTGGCGGCCTCGTCGCGATCACGGCCGGCTGCCATCTCGTCGATCCCTGGGCAGCCATCGTGATTGGAACTTGCGGCGGTTTGATCACCACTTGGGCCAACACGATCCTTGAAACGCGCTTCCGCGTCGACGACGCGGTCGGTGCCGTCGGAGCCCATGCATTTGCCGGTGTTTTCGGAACCCTCGCGCTTGCGTTTATGGCGCCCGCATCCGTTCTGCCGGCCGGTTCTCATTTCGCCCAGTTCGAGATCCAGTTGACCGGCGTCGCGGTAAACTTCGCATGGGCCTTCGGCACCGGCTTAGTGATGGTGATGGTCCTCAACAAACTGACCGGTGTGCGCGTCGACCGAGATACCGAAATTCGCGGTCTCAATATCGGCGAACACGCCGCGTTGATCGGCACCGCCCACGTCGAAGAGGCCATGCGCTCGCTGATCAGGGGCGATGCCGACCTATCGGTCAGACTGGAATCTCGACAGGGAGACGATGCCGAGGAGCTCGCCGTCGCTTTCAACGATCTTATGGACAATCTCGAAAAGACCGAGGGGCAGCGCTGGCGCGATACGGAACTGCGCAGAACGGCTGAGGAGGCCAATCGCCTCGCCGCCTTTGCCGACGCAACCTTCGAGGCGATCGTACTTGCCAGCGAATACCGCGTAATCGACGCCAATTCCGCTGCGGAAAAACTGTTCGGCTTCCCCGCCCACGAATTACGAGGCCGAACGGTCAAGTCGCTTTTTCCGGCCAACGATTGGCCGGGGGCAGTGTCCCATCTGAAGGAAGACGCCGAACGGCCAGCGGAATCGGGCATCCAGCCATCGGCTGGCGATCGCGTACCGGTGGAATTCCGGTGCCGAAGCATCGAGTATTCCGGCAACAAGACGCAGGTTTTGGCATTCGCCGACCTGAGGGAACGCAAGAAGGCGGAAGCGCGGATCTATCATCTCGCCATGCACGACCCGCTGACTGACTTGCCGAACCGATCCCACTTCAATCAGCGCCTGCGCGAACTCCTGGACCACCTGTCGCCGGAATCCGCGTCCACCGCGCTGCTCCTGATCGATCTCGACCAATTCAAAAACATCAATGACCTGCACGGCCATCCGTCCGGCGATGCGGTGATCACGGCGGTCGCCGAAAGGTTGCGCAGCGTCGCCGGTCCGGGCGATTGCGTCGCACGCCTCGGCGGCGATGAATTCGCCTTCGTTCAGGCAAGCATCGACTTCCCGAACCAGGCCGCCGATCTTGCACACCGTCTGCTTTACGCGATTTCCGAACCGGTGCTCTTGCCGACTGGCGACACGATCCGCCCCGGCGCCTCGATTGGCGTCGCCATCGCGCCCCGCGACGCAAGCGACGCGGAGACACTGTTCCAGCACTGCGACGTCAGTCTCTATGCGGCCAAGAACAACGGCCGCAACACCTACGCGGTCTACGAACCGGGCATGGGAGAGGAACTGCGCAACCGGCAGAAGCTGGAGGAAGACCTGAAAACAGCGGTCACAGAAGAACAGTTCGAACTGTATTTCCAGCCGCGCCTCGACGTCGCGTCCCGTTCGATCATCGGTTACGAGGCGCTTCTGCGTTGGGACCACCCGGTTACGGGCCGTATCTCGCCGGCGGAATTCATTCCGGTCGCCGAGCAATCGAACATCATCGTCAGCCTCGGTGAATGGGCGCTTCACAAGGCCTGCGAAACCGCGGTCGAACATCTGGGTGACGCACGTATCAGCGTCAATGTCAGCCCGCGCCAGTTCCGCGGCAAGGGTTTCGCAGATACGGTTCGGCGCGTTCTCGAGAACACCGGCCTGGAACCCTCTCGGCTCGAACTCGAAGTTACGGAAAGTCTGTTCATCGACAATGCGGACAAGGCGGTAGCCCTGTTGACCGAACTGAAATCGCTCGGCGTTCAGGTAGCGCTCGACGATTTCGGCTCCGGCTATTCGTCCTTGAGTTATGTGAACCGCTTTCCATTCGACACGATCAAGATCGACCAGTCCTTCATTCGCGAGATGAACGAGGCATCGAACGCCCTCCATATCATCGACACCATCCTTCGGCTCTCGGCAGGTCTCGGCATATCGGTCGTCGCCGAGGGCGTCGAAACAGCGGAACAACTGCAGCGCCTGGTGACCATGGGTTGCTCGGAAATCCAGGGTTTCCTGGTCGCCTACCCCCTGCCCGTGTCCAGCCTGGCGCGCGAGGTACCGCCCCAGGTGATGGAAATCCTCGAAAACGCCATGCAGCGCCAGGGACCCAGAGCCAACACGCTCGGTGAGATTGGTACGCTGATGCGCGATGCGGTCCGCGAAAAGCCGGCGCCGGGCAAGCAATCGGCCTAGGGTCAGAATTCGCGCCGAAGCGCTAGCCACAGAAAGAAATCTCAAATATAGAGATTTCCGTCTGCACCTTGTATGACAGATCGGGTGCTGGACGGGAGGAAATAATGCGCTGCAACCGCGAAAGCGGACGAGACCGGACCTGACCCATGGCCGTCCGCAATAGCCTCGAACGTGTTATCGCGTTGCTGGACCTGTTCAGCGAAGAGCGCCTTGAATGGTCTCCGGACGAAATGATGGATGAGCTCGGCTATAGCCGTCCGACGCTCTATCGCTATCTGAAAACGCTGAAGGAAGCCGGTTTCCTGACGTCGATGCCGTCAGGCGGGTTCACGCTCGGCCCGCGTGTTGTCGAGATGGATTTCCTGATGCGCCGATCGGATAGGCTCGTCGCCCATGCACAGCCGCATCTGGAAATGATCACCGCAGCGGCCCCATGCACCGCGCTGGTCGTGCGCTGGTACGGGCACAAGCTGCTCTGCGTTGCTTCGGAGTGCTCATCGCCCGATGCGCAGACGAGCTATCCGCGCGGGCGCCCCATGCCGCTGGCCCGAGGAGCGGTCTCCCGCGCGATCATCGCTTTTCTGCCACGCCGCAAGCTCCTGCCTATTGTAACCGCCAACCTGGATGGATTGCGGAATGCCGGGCTCGGCGAGGATCTGGACGCCGTGCTCGACGTTTTTCGCGAGGTAAGGCGGGCCGGCTATGCCGTGGCTCATGGCGAAGTCACTCCCGGAGTCATCGGCGTCGCCGCACCGATCTTCGACGGCGGCAGCGGTCCGATTGCCGCCCTTGGCGTTACGACCCCGGCCAACGCGGCGGAACGTCTGGATGCAGCCAAAATGGGGGAGATCGTTTCCCGATCCGCGGCTGAAATCAGCGGACACCTTCATCGCGACCGCATCTTCGGAACCGTCGACACGGAATGACGACCGGGAAATCAGAAACATTCACCCAGGGAGCACACCATGAAAAAGATCGACATCTTCAACCACATCTGGCCGAAGCCGTTTCACGACGCGCTGATCGATCTCATCGGATCGACCTCCGATATAACGCGCCGCTCCGAAGCCGTTCCGATGATGACCGATCTCGACCGTCGGTTCGAGGTAATGGATATGTTCGGGCCGGATTACTGCCAGGTGCTGTCACTGGCCTCGCCGCCGTTGGAACACGTAACGGATGCACCCCAGGCGCTGGAACTGTCGCGAATAGGCACGGACGCCATGGCGGACCTGTGCGCCAAATATCCCGAGCGCTTTCCGGCCTTTATCTCGACCGCGGTCATGACCGATCCTGCCGGAGCCATCGCGGAAGCGCGCCGCGCCATCGAGGAAGCCGGCGCGGCCGGCATCCAGATCTTCACCAACGTCAAGGGCAAACCGCTCGACGCACCCGAATTCTCGGACTTCTTCGCCTATCTCGGCGAAGCCGGAAAGCCGGTCTGGATGCATCCGGCCCGCGGCGCGAACTTCCCCGACTATCTGTCGGAGACGCGCTCGGAATATGAAATCTGGTGGACCTTCGGATGGCCATACGAGACTTCGGCGGCGATGGCGCGCATGGTCTTCTCGGGCTTTTTCGACAAATATCCCGGCCTGAAGGTCATTACCCACCACGCCGGCGGCATGGTGCCGTTTTTCGAAGGGCGCGTCGGGCCCGGCTGGGACCAGATGGGGGCACGAACAACCGATCGCGATCTCGCCGCGGTGCGCAAGGCGCTGAAACGACCGCATCTCGACTATTTCAAGGATTTCTACGCGGACACAGCCTCCTTCGGCTCCCGCAAGGCGATTGAACACGCGATCGAGTTCTTCGGAGAGGACCATGTCCTGTTCGCCTCGGATGCGCCGTTCGACCCGGAAGCCGGACCAATGTACATCCGGGAAACGATCCGCATCATCGAGGAAATGGACATTTCCGAGGAACTGCGCCGCAAGATCTTCCAGGGCAATGCGGTCAAGCTGCTCGGTCTCGATTTGAAGGGCTGACCGATCCGATGAGCAAATTCGATACCGATGTCGTCATCGTTGGCGGCGGACCGGTCGGCATGGGCCTTGCGATCGAGCTCGGCCAGCGCGGCGTGCCGGTCACCGTCGTGGAGCGATACGAGAAGCCGCAACCCATCCCCAAGGGGCAGAACCTCAACCAGCGCACGATGGAGCATTTCCATTTCTGGAATGCGGAAAAGGAGTTGCGCGCCGCGCGCACCGTCCCGCCGGAATACGGTATCGGCGGCCTCACCGCCTACAGGACACTGCTTGGCGAATACCACTACGACTGGCTGAAGCGCGAACTCGTCCGGCCCTATTATTTCACCGACAACGAGCGCCTGCCCCAATACGCCACCGAGGAAGTTCTGCGCGCGCGCGCAGCGCAGATCCCGGCGATTGATATCGTCTATGGCTGGTCCGGCGAAACGGTGCAGCAGGACTCTGACGGCGTCACCGTGACCATTGTCGAGCGGAATGGACCGGCGCGGCGAAGCCTGCGTGCGAAATATGCCGTAGGCTGCGATGGCAGTCATTCGGCAATTCGCGAGGCGGCGGGCATATCACAAACCCGGCGCGACCACGACAAGCTGATGGTCCTGCTCGTCTTCCGATCGAAAAAACTTCACGACTACCTGAAGCGCTATCCCGGCAAATCCTTCTACAACGTCCTGCATCCCGAATTGAAAGGATACTGGCTGTTCTTCGGCCGCGTCGATCTCGGTTCGACATTCTTCTTCCACGCCCCAGTACCGGTGGGAACGACGAAAGACAATTTCGATTTCACCGCCTATCTGCACCGCGCCGCAGGTGCGGAATTTCCGGTCGAATTCGAGCATATCGGCTTCTGGGACCTGCGCATCGCGGTCGCCGACGAATACCGCAAGGGACGGGTCTTCATTGCCGGCGACGCGGCCCACAGTCATCCGCCCTATGGCGGCTTCGGCGTGAACAACGGATTCGAGGACGCCCGGAACCTCGGCTGGAAACTTGCAGCCGCTTTGCAGGGCTGGGGCGGCGAGACGCTGCTCGACAGCTACGACCTCGAACGCCGTCCTGTCTTTGAGTCCACTGCATCCGACTTCATCGAGAATTTCATCGAGGAAGACCGTGCCTTTCTCGAAACCCATGACCCCGAAAAGGACCGCGAAGCCTTCGAGACCGAATGGAAGAAACGCGAGCTGGGCGCGGCGGAAGTGCAGTCCTACGAACCGAACTACGAGGGCTCGCCTGTCGTCTACGGCCCAACCGGCGGCGTGAGTGGCGCGGTTGGAAAGCACGAATTCACGGCCCGGCCGGGCCATCACCTCGCGCCACAGGACCTTTCTACGGGCAACAAACTCCATGAGGAATTCGGTGCTGGCTTCACGCTGATTGCCCTGGACCCGGAAGACAATGCGGTGACACGCTTCCGGACGGCCGCGGCCGAGCTCGGCGTTCCGCTTACCGTCATAGACGACAGCTATGCGGGCGGACGCGAGAGGCTGCAGGCACGGCTGATCCTCATACGTCCGGACCAGTTCGTCGCCTGGGCCGCAGAGACGCCCCCCGTGGACGCCAAGGCGGTACTCAAACGCGCCGCCGGTTTACCCTAGTGAGCGAGCCCGATTGCATCGGCGGCAAGCAGCGCAGTCGTCCCGCCATCGACGGGCATGTCGACACCCTTGATCCAGCTACTCTGGGGCGAGGCGAGGAAGGCGACGACCTCCGCCACCTCTTCCGGTCTTCCGGACCGTCGAGTGCGCGCCATCATCTTCGTGGCGCGGTCACCAAAGGCGATCACGAAATCGTCGAGAATGCGGGTCTCGACCGCCGCCGGGCTGACCGTATTGATGCGGATATCGCGCGCGATAAGCGGCTCGACCTGGGATATCGACCAGACGATCACGGCTTCCTTCGACAAATCGTAGGAACGCACGGGATCAATGCCCTGTTTCGCTATGAAGTCGGGCAAGGCATCGTTGCCCGGCAGGGCAAGCAGCGCCTTGACCTGCTCGATGTTCTCCCGCCAACGCGATCCTGCCTTCGAGGCAAGGCTGACGATGGACGCGCCGTCCTTCAGTTTCGGCAACATCGCCTTCGTCATGGCGATAAGCCCGAACGTGTTCACGGCCAGAACCTTAGCCTCGAGACCAGGCCTCGGCGGCAGACCCGCGCAATTGACAAGCACATCGAACGGGCCGTCTGCCTTGGCGGCAGCGGCGGAGATGGCATCTGGTTCGGACATATCGACCTGAATCCAGCGATCGACATGTGCCGCCGGCTCCTCGATGTCGAAAGCGGTAATGAAAGCGCCCTGCCCCTTCAACCTCGCCGCCGAGGCCGCACCTATTCCATGCGCCGCACCCGTCATCGCAACATGCATATTGTATCCTCCCAGTGTTCACCCCGACCCTCCGCCGGATTGATTATGCGGCAATCAGCAAGCACGCCCGGCCGGAATTTTCCAGCCCTTCGTAAAAAATCTCACTATTCGGGAATTTTGACAATTGAGCTTTGAACTCGAACTTTTCCTCGCGGCGCTCGCGCTGGCCGGGGGCGGCATACTCAAGGGGGCGATCGGGGCGGGCGCTCCGGTTCTCGCCATCCCTGCCCTGTCACTGATCTTCGACGTTCGCTATGCCGTCGCCGTCCTCGTCATTCCCAACCTGATCACCAATCTCTCCCAGTGGTGGCAATACCGCGACAAGATGCTGCCGCATGCCTTCACCGCATTGTTCGCCGCCGGCGGCGCACTCGGAGCATTGGCGGGCTCGTTCATGCTCGCTTTCATCCCTCCGGATATCCTGCTGACCGTCGTCGGCCTCGTGGTGGTCTTGTATATCGCTTTCCGGCTGATCCGCGCCGACTGGGTTCTCTCCTATTCGCGCGGATTGTTTCTTGCCGGGCCGGCCGGTTTTGCCGGCGGCTTACTGCAGGGCGCAGCCGGCCTTTCCGCTCCGGTTTCAATGACCTTCATGAGCGCTATGAAGCTGGAACGACCGACATTCATCGCGACGATCTCGGTTTTCTTCATGCTGATGTCAATCATTCAGGGGCCAACTCTGGCCGGCCTCGGGCTCCTCTCCTGGACAATCCTGCTCCATGGCATGGCGGCGCTCGCCTTGATGCTTGGATTCATGCCGGTCGGCGCCTGGTTGGCGCGCCGTGTCCGTCGCGAAACGTTCGACAAGCTGATACTCGTTCTGCTTGGCGCGATCGCGGCGAAAATCCTGGTGACGGCGTTTCTCTAAAGGGCTCGTGTATGCATTCTGAGAAACATTGAAATGTCGCGACAATCCGACGCGAACTGAGAAAGCGCTTGAATCGCCGGATAATATCAGAGAAACATCGGCAAACCGGGACTGGGATTGCCTTTCACCGGATGGCGCGCCATGTATACTTTCTCGCATGGTCGCCATATGATCGCTTCAACGCGCCGGCAACGGGCGCGAGAACAGGGAGGAGGCGTGACCACATTCGAATACCGATTCCGGTCGCCGCATTTCGCTCCGGAAGATAAAGGCGCCACTCCTCCGGCTTACAAGGCAAAACAGATAGGCGACGTTCTTTATGAGAAGGATGTCGCGGTTACCTTGCCAGACGGCGTCGTGATCCATGTTGACGTGTTTCGCCCCGTCGAAGGCATCGCCGCACCGCTGATTGGCTGGGGCCCTTACGGCAAGCACGGTCATACGAAATATTCGGTCAATTTTCCGAAGGCGGAGGTCCATGATCACTTGATCTCCGATTATACGGCCTTCGAAGCGCCAGATCCGCTTTACTGGGTTCCTCATGGCTATGCGGTGATCAATCCGGACCCCCGCGGGACCTGGTATTCCGAAGGCCGCGCCACCTATCTCTCGCCCGAAGAGGCAAAGGATTTCGCGGCGCTGATCGAATGGGCCGGCACGCAACCCTGGTCGAACGGCAAAGTCGGTCTTTCCGGCGTGTCCTACCTGACGTCGTCACAATGGCGCGTGGCGGAACTCAATCCGCCTTACCTTGCGGCGATCAATCCGTGGGAAGGCTGGAGCGATACTTACCGTGAAGTGATCCGCCATGGCGGCATTCCCGAAACGTCGTTCTGGAGCTACCTGCCAGGACGCTGGGGGCATGCCGTTACCGAGGTCGAGGATCTGCCGCTCGAAAGTGACGAGCGCGAGTTCTTTGACGCATACTGGGACAGCAAGCGCTCGAAACTCGAACGCATCGAGGTTCCCGCATTCGTCTGCGCGAGCTGGACCGACCAGGCGCTGCATACCCGCGGAACGCTGGAAGGCTACCGGCGCATCTCTTCGGAGAAAAAGTGGCTCTATGTCCACGGCCGGAAGAAATGGGCCCATTATTACGAGCCGCGTTGTGTCGAGATGCAGCGCGCGTTCTTCGACCAGTTCCTGCTCGGCAAGGAAACCGAGGTCTCCGACTGGCCGGCCGTACGATATGAACTGCGCGAGAAATATTATGTAGGCACGGAACTGCCGGCTCGCGCATGGCCAATCGAGAACACGAACTACGTGCCCCTCTATTTATCACCCGGCAAGCTCGATGAAACGGCCGGCGCGGAAAGCACCCTTTCCTATCGGCCGGAGGACGGTGAAAAACTCGTCTTTGACCACACCTTCGAGAAAGCGACCGACCTTGTCGGCCATATGGCGCTGAGCCTCGACGTTTCGATCGAGGAAGGCGACGACATGGACATCTTTGTCGCCGTCCAGAAACTCGACGTGGACGGAAACATCGTCCCCTTCGCTTTCTACGCCCAGTTCGATAACGGCCCGGTGGCGCTCGGCTGGCTCAGGGTTTCGCACCGCGAACTCGACAAGGCGGAATCGGAACCGCATCGCCCTGTTCTCGCCCATCGCCGGGCCTTGAAGCTATCGCCCGGAGAGATCGTCCCGGTCGAGATCGAAATCTGGCCTTCCGGCACACATTTCGACGCAGGCGAAAGCCTACGCCTCGTCATCGCCGGAAAGGACATATATGACTATCCGAAACCGAGCGTGTACGCCCGCCACGAGGACCTGAGAAATCGCGGCAGGCAAACGCTTCACATGGGAGGAGAAAAACCCGCCCGGCTGCTCGTGCCGGTCGTAAATACTTCACATGAAAACGCAATTTGACCACGCCTCGGGACTTGCCCTAGGCTGCTGACAAACAACGAAATCACCTTACTGGGAGGTTGTGATGAGAAAGACACTGCTAGCACTCACCGCCGCAACGGCAACACTGATGGCCGGTACCGCATTGGCTGCTGACACCGTCAAGATCGGCTTGATCATGGCGTATTCCGGCCCGTTTGCGGACACCGCAAACCAGATGCAGCGCGGCATCGATCTTTATATCGCGCAGCATGGCGACGAAGTCGCCGGCAAGAAGATCGAGCTCATCAAGAAGGACACCGGCGGCCCGAACCCGGACGTCGCCAAACGGCTTGCGCAGGAACTCGTCGTTCGCGACGGCGTCGACATCCTCGCCGGCTTCACACTGACGCCCGAAGCGCTCGGCGCTGCGGACGTGGCGGACCAGGCAAAGAAGATGCTCGTCGTCATGAACGCGGCGACGTCGGTCATCACCGAGAAATCGCCCTTCGTCGTTCGCACCTCGCTGACCATTCCGCAGCTGAACTACCCGTTCGGCAAATGGGCCTACGACAAGGCCGGCATCAAGAGCGTCTACACGCTCGTCGCGGACTACGGTCCGGGCCACGATGCCGAAAAGGCTTTTGCCAAGGGCTTCGAGGAAGCGGGCGGCAAGATCGTCGGCGCCGACCAGAGCCCGGTCGCAAACCCGGATTTCTCGGCTTTCGTTCAGCGCATCAAGGACGCTCAGCCGGAAGCGGTCTACGTGTTCATCCCTGGCGGAGCGCAGCCGCCCGCACTCGGCAAGGCGCTTGCCGAACGCGGCCTGACCCCGCCTGAGACCAAGATCCTGGCGCAGGGTGAGCTGACGCTGCCGGAGGCGATCGAGAGCATGGGCGCCACGGCCGATGGCATCATCACGACCTTCCATTACACGATGGAACGCGATGATCCGATCAACAACGAGTTCGTGAAAGCCTTCCGCGACGCCAATGACGGCCGCAGCCCGGACATCTTCTCGGTCGGCGGCTACGACGGCATGCATCTCATCTACGAGGCGCTCAAGAAGACTGACGGCGACGCCGACGGAGCAAAGCTGGTCGACGCCGCCAAGGGCATGGCGTGGGACAGCCCCCGTGGTCCGATTTCGATCGATCCGGAAACGCGCGACATCGTGCAGACCGTCTGGATCCGTCAGGTCGAGGATGTCGACGGCAAGCCGCAGAACGTCATCATCGACTCGCTCCCCGACATGAAAGACCCGCTGCACGGCGCCAACTAATCGACGGGTAGCATATCAGATGGGACGGCCGACTATCATCGGCCGTCCCCTTCATAGAACAAGAACATACGAAAACCCGCGGGTTTGCCGCGGGTAAATCATTGGCAGGTGGCAGCGTGATTGCTCAATTTGCAGTGGTTCTGTTTGACGGATTTGCGTTCGGGATGCTGCTATTCGTCCTGTCCGTCGGCCTCTCCGTTACGCTTGGACTGATGAACTTCACCAATCTCGCGCATTGCGCGTTCGGGATGGTCGGCGGGTATGCGACCGTCATCGCGATGAACTGGCTCGGCATTCCTTTCCTGCTCGGACTGCCGATTGCCTTTCTTGCGGCAGCCGCCATCTCGATAGTACTGGAGCGCACGATCTTCCGCTTGCTCTACGGATCAACGGAACTCAGCCAGGTTCTATTGACGATCGGCGTCGTGTTCATGGCCTCGGCGTCGGCGGCCTACCTCTTCGGCACCGCCCAGCAGCCGATCCAGATCCCGAACTGGCTGCGCGGCTCATTCGAGATCGCCGGCCAGAATTTCGGCATCTATCGCTTGTTTCTGAGCATCGTCGCGATCGTCATTGCCGGCGTGCTCATATTCGGTCTCGAACATACACGTTTCGGCGCCAGGGTTCGTGCGGCGGTCGACAATCAACGCATCGCTCAGGGCCTCGGAATCAATGTCGACGCAGTCTTCGCGGTTACCTTCGCGCTCGGTTGCGGGCTTGCCGGCCTCGGCGGCGCGCTGGCGATCGAGATCGTCGGTCTCGATCCGTCCTTCGGCTTCCACTATCTCATCTATGTGCTGATCGTTGTCGCCGTCGGCGGGCTCGGCTCGATCGCAGGCTCTTTCCTGGCCGCAGCGATGCTGGGTATTGCCGACGTCGCGGGGAAATATTTCGTGCCCGAACTGGGCTCGTTCCTGATCTACTTCCTGCTGGTCGCGATTCTGTTTGTACGGCCGAACGGGATCTTTGGAAGGCGATGACCATCCATGAGTGACGCTACCCAAACCCGCCAGGATCCGCACGTCTGGCTCCGGCGCAAGAGCCGCTGGTCTGTCACCGAGATCGCCTTTTGGGTGATCGTCGGCACGGTTCCGTTCCTTTTCTTTCCGACCTATCTCACGCTGGCGAGCCAGATCGCGATTGCGGCGCTGTTCGCGCTCTCCGTGGACCTGATTCTCGGCTATGCCGGCATTATCACGCTCGGCCACGCCATGTTCTTCGGCTTCGGCTCCTATGCGGCGGGATTGATCACCAAAACCGGTTGGGGCGAACCGCTGACCGGACTGTTGTTCGCATCGGTCCTGACGGGGTTCCTGGGCTTCCTGACCAGCTTCATCATCATACGGGTTCGTCATCTGGCGCTGCTCATGATCACGATGGGGCTTGGCTTGCTCATGGTGGAAGTCGCCAACTCGCTCTCCTGGCTGACCGGCGGTCATGACGGTCTCCAGGGCGTTGATGTGTGGCCGATCTTCAACCGCTTCGAGTTCGACCTCTGGGGCTACACCGCCTATGCCTACACGTTTGTGGCTCTCCTGATCGCGGTCGCGATCAGCCGACGCATCGTGCACTCCTCCTTCGGATTGGCGCTGACCGGCGTCCGCGAGAACATTACCCGCATGCCCGCCATCGGATCGGAATACAGGCGGCACCTGCAGACGATCTATGTGATTTCCGCGACCATGGCGGGGCTCGCCGGCGCATTGCTGGCCCAGACCACGGAAACCGCGTCTCTCGACACGCTGTCGTTCCAGCGCTCCGCCGACGTTGTGGTGATGCTGATCATCGGCGGCACCGGACGGCTCTACGGCGGCATCATCGGCGCAATCGTCTTCATGATCGCGCGCGACCAGCTTTCCGGCATGAACCCGCAATACTGGTATTTCTGGATCGGACTTCTGCTGGTTGTTGTCGTGCTGGTGATGCCCAAAGGAATTCTCGGCGGCCTTGCACGCCTTTTCGGGAGAGCCCGCTGATGGCCGACGATATCGTCCTGCGCACAGAGGCGCTGAGCAAGAAATTCGGCTCACTGGAAGTCACCCGCGATGTCACGATCGAACTTCCGCGCGGCGCCCGGCACGCCCTGATCGGCCCGAACGGCGCCGGCAAAACCACGCTGATCAACCTGATAACGGGGCAGCTGACCGCCGACACCGGACGCATCGTTCTCGGCAGCGAAGACGTAACACGCCTGCCCGTCGCCGCACGCGTCCGGCGCGGCCTGACACGAACCTTCCAGATCAACACGCTGTTTCCCGATCTGACGCCGATCGAGTCGCTGACGCTGGCGATCTGCGAGCGCAAGAAAGAGGCGGGCCAGTTCTGGCGCGCACTGACCGCGCATAGGGAAGCGATCGACGAAGCCGACCAGATTCTGCATCAACTGCAGCTTGGCGAGGTCGCGACCCGACAGACGCGGCACCTCGCCTATGGCCAGCAACGCCTGCTGGAAATAGCATTGGCGCTCGCCACCCGCCCGAAAGTGTTGCTGTTGGACGAGCCGGCCGCGGGCGTGCCGAAAAGCGAAAGCGCGGCGCTGTTCGAAGTCATCGCCGCCTTGCCAACAGATATCTCCGTCCTGTTCATCGAGCATGACATGAACCTCGTTTTCACTTTCGCAACGCATATCCACGTGCTCGTCCAGGGCGCAGTGCTGCTCAGCGGGCCGCCGGACAAGATTGCCCACGACCCGCAGGTGCGCGAAGTCTATCTGGGGAGCAAGCATCATGGCTGACGTGCTCCTCGAACTGACCGATCTGCGCGCAGGCTACGGTGAGGCTGTCGTTCTCGACGGCATTTCGATCTCCATTGCCGAGGGCGCCGGGCTCGCCTTGCTTGGGCGCAACGGCGTCGGCAAGACGACCCTGATCCAAACGATCATGGGCTTCACCTACCAGCTCGCCGGATCGATCAAATGGCGCGGCGAGGAAATCAGCAAGCTGAAGCCGCATATGCGCGCCCGTCGCGGGCTCGGCTGGGTGCCGCAGGAACGCGAAATCTTTCCGACGCTGAGTGTCGAGGAAAACCTGACCGTCGTCGGCACACCCGGCCCGTGGGACATGAACAAGGTCTATGAGCTGTTTCCGCGCCTGAAGGAACGGCGGGCAAACATGGGCAACCAGCTCTCCGGCGGCGAACAGCAGATGCTTGCCATCGGCCGCACGCTGATGACCAATCCGGCGATGCTTCTGCTCGACGAGCCGCTTGAGGGTCTCGCGCCGATCATCGTCGAGGAACTTTCCGCGGCAATCGGCCGAATGGTCAGCGAATCCGGCATGACGATCATCCTTGTCGAGCAGCATGCCGAAGCGACCCTCGAAATGACAGACGAAGCCGTCATCCTCGAACGCGGTCAGGTTGTTCACCGGGCCCAATCGAAGGATTTGCTCGCCGACCAGGCGACGCTCGACCGCTATATCGGACTGAATATCGGCGACTGAACCGGACCGCCGGCAGTCCTGAAACCATGTCGGCGGATCTGGCTTCGGGTGTTCAACCCTCGGCCCGAGTGCAACAAGCTCTACTTCCGCCTGGATGAGACGGTCTGCCCTCGCCTGCAACCGCCGATTCCTCCGACCATCAACTTTTGCGGCATTGCCTTCATTCCGCATTGCGATATGAGACGGGCCGGAGTGTTCAATCAGTCAAGGACGACAACATGGCAGACGGCCTTTTTCCGCTTGGCGAATCCGAAACGCCATGGCGCAAGCTTACCGACGATTACGTGTCGGTGGATAAATTCCGCGGCGAAGAGGTTCTTGTCGTCGAGCCGGAAGGCCTGCGCCTCCTTTCGGAAGCGGCCTTTGCCGACATCAACCACCTGCTCCGCCCCGGCCATCTGAAACAGCTCGCCTCGATCCTCGATGATCCCGAAGCGACCGAGAACGACCGTTTCGTCGCCTATGACCTCCTGAAGAACGCCAATATCGCGGCGGGCGGCGTGCTGCCCATGTGTCAGGACACCGGAACGGCGATTGTCATGGGCAAGAAGGGCCGACGCGTCTGGACCGACGGCGGCGATGCCGACGCGCTGTCGAACGGCGTGCTCGATGCTTATGAAAAGAAGAATCTCCGCTATTCGCAGCTCGCGCCGCTGTCGATGTTCGAGGAAAAGAATACCAAGAACAATCTCCCGGCCCAGATCGACATCTACGAGGAAGGCGACGACGCCTACAAGTTCCTGTTCATCGCCAAGGGCGGCGGTTCGGCCAACAAGACCTTCCTCTATCAGGGCACGCCTTCCCTGCTGACGCATGACCGGATGGTCGAGTTCCTGAAGGAGAAGATACTGACGCTCGGCACCGCGGCCTGCCCGCCCTATCACCTCGCGATCGTCATCGGCGGCACCTCGGCCGAAATGAACCTGAAGACGGTCAAGCTCGCCTCGACGCGCTATCTCGACACGCTGCCGACCTCCGGCTCCGAGGACGGCCACGCCTTCCGCGACCTCGAGATGGAAGCGGAGATCCACAAGGCGACGCAGGCGACGGGCGTCGGCGCGCAGTTCGGCGGCAAATATTTCTGCCATGACGTCCGCGTCATCCGCCTGCCCCGCCACGGCGCGTCGCTGCCGATTGGCATCGGCGTCTCCTGCTCTGCGGACCGTCAGGCGCTCGGCAAGATTACCAAGGACGGCATCTTTATCGAGCAGCTTGAGACCGATCCGTCCAAATACATGCCGGAGATCGACGAGGACGCCCTGTCCGCCCATGTGGTGAAGGTCGACCTCAACCAGCCGATGACTCAGATTCTGAGCGAATTGTCGAAACACCCTGTGAAGACTCGGCTTTCGCTCACCGGCTCCATCATCGTCGCGCGCGACCTAGCCCATTCGAAGATCCGCGCCCGCCTCGAGGCCGGCGAGCCGATGCCCGACTATTTCAAGAACCACCCGATCTATTATGCCGGCCCTGCCAAGACGCCGGAGGGCTATGCGTCCGGCTCGTTCGGCCCGACCACGGCCGGCCGGATGGATTCCTATGTCGACCAGTTCCAGTCCTTCGGCGGATCGATGGTGATGCTTGCCAAGGGCAACCGCTCGCGCCAGGTGCGCGAAGCCTGCGCCCGCCATGGCGGATTCTATCTCGGTTCCATCGGCGGCCCGGCCGCGCGTCTCGCGCAGGACTGCATCAAGAAGGTCGAGGTCGTCGAGTATCCCGAACTCGGCATGGAAGCGATCTGGCGCATCGAGGTCGAGGACTTCCCCGCCTTCATCGTCATCGACGACAAGGGCAACGACTTCTTCAAGGAATTGAACCTGGGGTGACGGTTGCTTCCCTCTCCCCGCTCGCGGGGAGATGGTGATCTGCATCGCAACGCCCTCACAGGCAAACGAGGGACTTGGCCGTCGCTCCCTTCTCCCCTTGTGGGAGAAGGTGGATGCGTCGGTTCCGTGAACCGGCGCAGACGGATGAGGGGTCTTCGGCACCGAGCCGCCCCCTCATCCGTCCCTTCGGGACACCTTCTCCCACGAGGGGAGAAGGGAGGCGCGCGGCATCAGCTCCGCGCTTCCTCTCGGAAGCCGGATTTGATCTTTATCCCGCCCTTAAGCTCCTCGCTGGCCCTCCGCTTTGGCTTCGGGCGTTCGGCGCTCCAATCGACAAATCGTTGTCGATTGGCCGGCTTTGCCGGACGCTTCTCACCGTCGCTGGCGGGGCCCTCTCAGGTCGTGTCCCAGGCCTCCAGCCCGAGATAGTTGCATTCCCTCAGCACTTCCTCGACCTCGGTCTTCGGCCGTTTCTTCCATCCGGGGGGCAAGCCCGGGCGGAAAGGGCTGAGGCGGACGGGGCGGCCGAAGCCGGCGGCGCGGCGGGCGCGCCAGCGGGCCAGCCGCTGCGCCTGACCGTCGAGATCCATCAGCGCATTGGCAAGCGCGCGGATACGCCGGCCGAGCGGCCTTGCGTCGACGGGTTCGTTCGGCGGCGAGGCCGGGATGAACATCCGGACATCGGGATTGTCGAGCGCGGCGATTTCCGCCGGTGTGAGCCAGGGCTCGGGGAAAGGCTTGAACGGATCGAACAGCGCG
>Ga0208328_1000249_pt1 | contig 27580 bp, 24 predicted proteins | sample DeeseametaMP2633_FD_184170 | JGI IMG/M metagenome (GOLD analysis project Ga0208328, IMG submission 184170) | Marine microbial communities from the Deep Atlantic Ocean - MP2633 (SPAdes) | ecosystem: Environmental > Aquatic > Marine > Unclassified | place: Northeast of Antigua and Barbuda, North...
GGGCGAGACCTTCCCCGCCATGCTCCGCGACCGCGCCGCCGCCCACCCCGAGCGCATCGCCCTCGTGGCGGGCGACACGCGGCTCAGCTACGCGGCGCTGAACGACCGGGCCCGCAGCCTCGGCGCCGGGCTGCTGGCGCTGGGGCTGCGGCCCGGCGACCGGGTGCTGATCCAGATGGGCAACGTGCCCGCCTTCTTCGAGGCGGTGTTCGGCGCCTTTGCCGCCGGGCTGGTCCCGGTCTACGCGCTTCCCGCCCATCGCCGCACCGAGCTTTTGCACCTCGCGGGCAAGGCCGCGGCGCGGGCGATCCTCGTGCAGGACCGCATCGAGCGCTTCGACCACGCCGCCATGGTGCTGGGCCTGCGCGACGCGCTGCCCGGGCTCGACCATGTCATCGTCGCGGGCACCGCGCCCGAGGGCGCGCTTGCGATGGACGCCATCGCGGGCGATGCCGCGACGCTTCCCGCCGATCCCGACCCGCAATCGGTGGCCTTCTGCCAGATCTCCGGCGGCTCGACCGGCCTGCCGAAGCTGATCCCGCGCACCCATGACGACTACATCTACTCGCTCCGGGGCAGCAACGAGATCTGCGGCATCGACGCCGACAGCGTCTACATGGCGAGCCTGCCGGTGGCGCACAATTTCACCATGTCCTCGCCCGGCCATTTCGGCGCGCTCTACGCAGGGGCCCGCGTCGTGCTCTGCCCGGCGCCGCTGCCGCAGGTGGCCTTCGAGCTGATCCGCCGCGAGGGCGTGACGATCACCGGCCTCGTGCCGCCGCTGGCGCTGCTCTGGCTCGACGCCGCCGAAAGGATGCCGCCGGCGCTGCCGAGCCTGAAGCTCCTGCAGGTGGGCGGCGCCAAGTTCCTTCCCGAAAGCGCCCGGCGCGTCGCGCCGCTGCTCGGCTGCCGCCTGCAACAGGTCTTCGGCATGGCCGAGGGGCTCGTGAACTACACCCGCGACGACGACCCCGACGAGATCGTCACCGGCACGCAGGGCCGCCCGATCAGCCCCGACGACGAGGTACTCATCCTTGATGACGCCGGCCAGCCGGTGCCCGAGGGCACCCCCGGCAACCTGCTGACCCGCGGGCCCTACACCATCCGCGGCTACCACGACGACGCCTCGGCCAACGCCCGCAGCTTCACCGAGGACGGCTTCTACCGCACCGGCGACATCGTGCAGCGCCTGCCCTCGGGGCATCTCGTGGTGATGGGCCGCGCCAACGACCAGATCAACCGCAACGGCGAGAAGATCTCGGCGGAAGAGGTCGAGGACCTGCTGCTCGGCCATCCTCAGGTGTTCGACGCGGTGGTGGTCTCGATCCCCGACGCGCGGCTGGGCGAGCGCGCCTGCGCCTTCATCCAGCCCCGCGACGCGGCCCCAACGCCCGCCGAGCTGCGCCGCTACATGCGCGGTCGCGAGGTCGCCGCCTTCAAGATCCCCGACGAGATCCGCATCGTCGACGGCTTCGCAACCACCGCCGTCGGCAAGATCAGCCGCCGCCAGCTGCGCGAGATCCTGCGCGCCGATGTGCTGGCCGAAGAGGAGAAGACCGCATGACCCTGAGCCTCGACCGGATGCGCGCCGACATTGCCGCCGCCCTCGACATCGCCCCCGACGAGGTGGCGACGGACGAACACCTCGGCGACCTCGGGCTCGATTCCATCGCGCTGATGCGGTTGCTCATGGGCTGGGAAGAGCTGCAGCCGACGCTGCCCTCGGAAAAGCTCTACGAATGCGAGACGCTGGACGAGTTCTGGGCCATCGCCCGGGCGGCGCAATGAGCTGGCTCCCGCTGACCGAGGCGCAGGCCGGGATCTGGTACGCGCAGGCCCGCGACCCCGGCAGCCCGGTCTTCATGACCGGGCAGGCGCTGCACATCCACGGCCCGCTCGACGCCTGCGCCATGGCGCGCGCGGTCGACCGGCTGGGGCAGGAGGCAGAGTGCCTGTCGCTGCGCTTCCGCGTGGGCGATGACGGCCCGCAGCAGCGGCTCGACCCCCGCGGCGCGCCGCGGCTGGTGCTGCGCGCCGACGTCGCGCCCGATGAAATCCAGGCGGCGCTGCAGGCCGAGGCGCGGACCCCGGTCGACCTGCTTCAGGGGCCGGTCGCGGGCTTCACGCTCTGGCGGCTCGGGCCGCGGCAACACGTGCTCAGCGAGCGCATCCACCACATCGCCGCCGACGGGCAGGCGATGGTGCAGATCACCCGGCGGCTGGCGGCGCTCTACGAGGCCGAGCGCACCGGCACCGACGCGGGCGAGGGGCCCACGCCCTTTGCCCGGGCGCTGGACGAGGACGCGCGCTTCGCCGCCGCCCCCGCCCGGACCCGCCAGCGCGATTTCTGGCACGGCCAACTCGCGGATCTCCCGCCGGTCGAAAGCCCCGCCGTGCGCGCCGCGGATGGCTGCGGCCGCTGGTTCCACCGCGCCGAGGCGCCGCTGCCCGAGGGCACGGGCGCCGCCGTGGCGCATCTGGCCGAGACCGCGGGCGCCCACTGGACCGACGTGCTCACAGCCCTTACGGGCGCCTACGTGGCGCGGCACCTCGCCTCGGTGGCAAGCGGCGCCGCGTCGGACGTGGTGCTGGGCATCCCGCTGCAGAACCGCATGGGCCGGGTGGCGCGCACGCCGTCCACGCAGGTCAACGTCCTGCCGCTGCACCTTGTGATCGACGAGACCGCGCCGCTGGCCGACTGGCTACGCGGTGCCGCCGCGCGGCTTGCCGCCATGCGCCGCAACAGCCGCTACCGGGGCGAGGCGCTGCAGCGCGAGCTTGGCCGGATCGGGGCAGGGCGCAGGCTCTGGGGGCCGCTGGTCAACATCCTGCCCTTCGACGCCTGCCCGCCGCTTGCCGGCTGCGACACGCGGTTGCAGATCCTCGGTGCGGGGTCGGTCGATGACATCACCTTCTGCTTCCGCGGCGACCCCGAGGCGGACCTGCTGGTGCAGGTCGACGGCAACGATGGGCGCTATAGTGCCGCCGAAACCGAAGCCCACGACGCCCGGCTCGCGCAGTTCCTGTCGCAGGCCGTCACCGCCCGCACTCTGGCCGAGGTGCCGACCCTGACACCCGCCGAGACCGAGGTCGCGATGCACACCCGCAATGCCACGGCCCACCCGGTGCCGCGCACCACGCTCACGGCGCTGATCGAGGCCCAGATGCGCGCCACCCCGGACGCCCCGGCGCTGGTCTTCGGCGACGCCCGGCTGAGCTACGCCGAGCTCGACAGCCTGAGCGCGGGGCTCGCGCGGCGGCTGGCGTCGCGCGGCCTCGGGCCGGGCGCGGTGGTCGGCGTGGCGCTGCCGCGCTCGGTGGCGCTGATCGTGGCGCTTCTGGGCGTGCTCCGCGCCGGCGCCGCCTACGTGCCGCTCGACCCCGAGGACCAGAGCACCCGCCGTGCCGACATGATCGCCCGCGTCGCCCCCTCCGTCATCCTCGGCGAGAACGGCTTCGACGCCGGATCCGTGCCCGTCCTCCACCCGCTCGCCCCCGAGGCGATGCCCGGCTGGCATGACGTCACGCCCGGCTTGCCCGAAAGCTCTCCCCCCACGAACACACCGCAACCACCCGCCCCCGAGGATGCCGCCTACGTGCTCTTCACCTCGGGCTCCACGGGTCGGCCCAAGGGCGTGGTCATCGAGCACGACGCCATCGTCAACCGGCTGCTCTGGATGCGCGAGACCTACGGTTTCGGCCCCGGCGACCGCATCCTGCAGAAGACCCCCGCAACCTTCGACGTCTCGGTCTGGGAGTTCTTCCTGCCCTTCCTCTCCGGCGCCACGCTGGTGGTGGCGCCCCCCGGTGCGCAGCGCGACCCGGTGGCGCTGGCGGCGCTGGTGCGGGCGCACGACATCACCGCCATGCATTTCGTGCCCTCCATGCTCGAGCTCTTCCTGCAGGCGCCCGCCTCGGAAGGGCTCGCCATCGCCCGGGTCTTCGCCAGCGGCGAGGCGCTGCCGCAGCGGCTGGCCGACCGTTTCCACGACCGGATCAGCGGGCGGCTCTTCAACCTCTACGGCCCGACCGAGGCGGCGGTGGACGTCACCGCGCACGAGGCGCTGCCCGGCCAGCCGGGGGACTTCGTGCCGATCGGGCGGCCGGTCTGGAACACCCGCACCCACCTGCACGATGCGCAGGGGCGGCCGGTGCCGGACGGCGTGCCGGGGCGGCTCTTCCTCGGTGGGCGGCAGATCGCGCGCGGCTATTTCGGCCAGCCCGATCTGACCGCCGAGCGCTTCCTCCCCGATCCCTGCGACCCCGGGGGGCGGCTCTACGACACCGGCGATCTGGCGGTGAGCGACGGGGACGGCGTGCTCACCTTCGTCGGCCGTGTCGATCATCAGGTGAAGATCCGCGGCGTCCGCATCGAGCCCGCCGAGATCGACCGGGCGCTCGACGACAGCGGGCTCGTCCGGCAGTCCGCGGTGATCGTGACCGAGGGCCCCGACGGCGGCGCCCGGCTGCTGGCCTACGTGGTGCCCCGCCCGGGCGAGACCGCGGAGACGATCCGCGCCGCGCTGGCGGCGCGGCTGCCGCAGGCCATGGTGCCATCGCAGGTGGTGCCGCTCGACGCGCTGCCGCTGACCCCGAGCGGCAAGCTCGACCGCAAGGCGCTGCCCGCGCCTGCGAGCGACCATCCCGGCGGCACCACGCCTGACAGCCCGACCGAGCTGCTGCTCGCGGCGCTCTACGCCGAGATCCTCGGCCTGCCGGCGCCCGCCGCCACGGGGACGGATTTCTTCCTTGCGGGCGGGGACTCGCTCGGCGCGGTGCGGCTCTGCCTGCGCCTCGAGGACGAGCTGGGCGCCGATCCCGGGCTCGGCGCCGTGCTCGAAACCCCGGTGCTGGCCGATCTTGCGCGGCGGCTCGACGCCGCCCGCCCCGGCGCCGGGGCGCCCGACCTCGGGCTCGGGCCGGTGCTGAGGCTGTCGCAGGGCAAGGGCGCGCCGCTTTTCGCGGTGCACCCGGCGGGCGGGCTGGCGTGGTGCTACCGCAGCCTCGCGCTGGCGCTGCCGGGGATGGCGGTGGTGGGGCTGCAATCGCCGCTGCTCGACCCCGACACGCCGACGCCCGCGAGCCTCGGCGCGCTGGCGCAGCGCTACATGGACCGCGTCGAGGCGCTGCAGCCGCAGGGGTCGCTGTCGCTGCTGGGCTGGTCGCTGGGTGGCATCATCGCCCACGCCATGGCCGCCGAGGCCGAGCGGCGCGGGCGCGAGGTGGCGCGGCTGGTGCTGCTCGATGCCTACCCCTCGGAGTGCTGGCGCAATGAGCCCGAGCCCGACGACGGCGCCGCGCTGCGCGCGCTGCTGGCGATCGCGGGCTTCGACCCCGCGGCCCATGCGGACCTCGCGACCCGCGCCGATGTGATGGGTTTCCTGCGCCGCAAGGGCAACGCGCTGGCGCTGCTGCCCGAGGCGGTGCAGGCGGGGGTGATCCGCAGCGTGCAGGCCACCAACGCGCTGGTGCGCGGCCACCGGGAGCCAAGCGTCGCGTCGCCGCTCCTGCACGTCACGGCGTGCCGCGATCAGGAGGGCAGCGGCCGCCACGCGGGGCTCTGGCAGCCCTTCGCGGGGGGCGTCGAACGGTTCGAGCTCGACTGCCGCCACCAGGACCTGATCGCCCCTGACCGGGTGGCCGAGGTCGCGGCGGCGATGGCGGGCCGCCGCCTGCCGTCGCTGACGACGGCGCGCTGACCCCCACGCCGGACCACGGGCACGAAGGCGTGCGTCCCCGGGCGCTCGACCTTCGGCGCCCGGGCGCGTATCTCCCTGTGGTCAGCCCACCGGCCGCCGGAGATATGCCCTTGAGCCAGCACGACACCGCCGCCCCTGCCGATCCCTTCGCGGGCGATGCCTACCCCGAAATCGGCTACAACCGCGTGTGGTTCAACCTGATGCGGATCCAGCGCTCGCTCGGGCCGCGGATCGCCCGGGCGCTGCGCGAGGCGGGGCTCGAGGACCCGGTCTGGTACGAGATCCTGCTCGAACTCGAGGCGGCGGGCCCCGAGGGTATGGCGATGGCGGATCTCGAGGCCAAGCTCTACATGCCGCAATACGCGCTGTCGCGGCAGGCGCGGCGGCTCGAGGAGACCGGCTGGATCCGCCGCACACCGCGCCCCGGCCCGGGACGCGGCCAGACCCTCGCGCTGACCGAGGCCGGCAAGGGGCTCGAGACGCAGGTCTGGAAGATCTACGAGGACGCGATCCGTACCCACCTGCAGGACCGGCTCAGCACCGACGAGGCCTACGCGCTGGCGCGCATGCTCATCCGCCTCTACCCGTAGCGGGGGGGCGGGCGTGGCACGCCTTTGATAGCTCTGTCCCAGGGTGGCGGTTGATGATCCTGCACTTGGGAGGAGTCCGGGATCACTGTCCCTGTCAGGCGACCGAGGGTGCATCATCGGCAGGGTGGATGTCGTCGCTGAATCAGACAGGCCGCTGACGGCCTATTACCTCGACGGCGGCCGGCGGCTCGTTCCTGAGCGGGCGGTTGATGCCCCTAACCCGGGCAGGCCCGACGGCTCTCCACATGCAACACGCAGGTTGCTGCCCCTCACGATCGCCTCCGGAAGCGGTGCCTGCGCCAGGGAAAGGCCATAAACCTCCTAAACCCCCTGCACCTCCGACCAGACAAAGGCGCCCGGAGGTCTGCAATGACCCCCGGGCGCACTGACCGGCCTGCAACGCCCCGCGGTCACGGACTCCGCGTTGCGCGCAGGGCTTGGTCAGAACCTCGCCACCGCCACCAGCGAGACGGTGCGTCCCGGTTCCTTGAGCGTGGTGACGTCGCCGTACTCGCCGCCATAGGTGCCGCGGTCGGCGTATTCCTTGTCGAAGAGGTTGGTGATCTCGGCCCGGATCGTCATGTTGTCGAACTGCGGCGGCACGTATTCCGCGAAGAGGTTCACCACCGCGTAACCGTCGAGATCGTCGAGCCCCGAGGGCATCTCGTAATCCAGCGCCGCGTCCAGCCCGCCGCCCACGCGCAGCCCGTCGATGCCGGTCTTCTGGTCCAGCTCGAAGGCCATGACGGTGCCGAGCGGTGCGCCGAAGTCGAGCGCGTCGTAGCTCTGGGTCCGGTCGCCGTCGACGAAGGCGTCGCTCTTCGACAGGGTGAAGCGCGCGAAACCGCTGTCCCAGCCATAGGTGGCGCCAAGGTTGAAGCCGCGGCTCTCGAAGTCGAAATTGTCGCTGCCGCCGCGCGCGTCCTCGATCCGGCTCACGAAAAGCTCGCCGCCGATCTTCAGCGCGCCGCGCTCCCAGTCGAAGCCCAGCGTGGCGTTGCGCGCCCGGCTCGCGTCGAGCGTGCCGTAATCGAAGGGCGGCAGGAACAGGGAGAAGGTGTAGTTGTCTTCGATGTCGATGCCGCCGAACACCGACGACAGGCCGCCGCGCAGGGTGAAGCTTTCGGTCAGCTTGTAGCTGGCCGAGAGGTTGGCCGAGGCCCCCTCGTGCGAGACCTCCTTGCCGGTGACCCCCTCGAAGGTCTGCCAGTCGTAGCGCGCGCCGAACGAGAGGCCGAGCCGGTCGGTGGGCCTCAGCCGGGCCTGCGCGAAGACGCCGGTCGTGCGGCTGGTCTCGGTCTGGTACTCGGCGTAATCCGGGCTGTCGTATTCGCCGAAACTCTCCTGCCAGTCGACGCCCGCGTCCACCGTGCCCATCGAGAGGTTGAAGGTGTTCTGCAGCGTCGCGGACTTGGTCCAGGACAGGCCGTTGCTGTCCCAGGGCTCGTCGATGATGACGTCGCTTTCAGAGTAGCCGATGCGCACGGAGGGGTCCCAGAGCCCGGTCGCCATGGTGTTCTCGTAGCGCAGGGAATAGCTGCTGCGGGTGGTCTCGTAGCGTCGAAGGGTTTCGCCCGGTTTCATCGGCCCGCCGAAATTCGCCCGCCACTGGCGCAGCGCGTCGTCGCGCAGCTGCTGGGCCGAAAGCTCGAACCGGTGCCCCGAGGGCGCCTCGTAGACCACCTTTCCGAGCAGGCTGTCGAGATCCGCCGCGGTGCCGCCGATGGTGTCGCCGGCGCCGGACTCGTAATCCTCGCCGCTGGCGCGCTTGGCATAGCCCAGCACCGACAGGCCGCCGCTGCGCCCGGCAAGGGTCAGCGCCCGCTGGAAGGTCTCGCCGTTGTCACCGTAGCTCAGCCGGACGTTGCCGCCGAAATTGCGCCCGTCCTCGAGAATGCTCTCGGGATCCACGGTCTCGAACACCACCGAGCCCGCCAGCGCATAGGGCCCGGCATCGGCGGGCGAGACGGTGGCATCGACGCGCACCTGCTCGAGCAGGCCGGGGTCGATGGCATTGGCGGTGACGTGGTGGAAGGCGCGGTTGTTCTGCGGCGTGCCGTCGACGGTGACACCGAGGTTGAGCATGTCGACGCCGTTGACGAAGATCTTCTGCGCGATCGGGATGCCGCCGCCGACCGAGACCGAGGCGATGCCCGCGAACACGTCCTTCAGGTCGCCGGTCCGCGCCCGCTCGAGCTCGAGCCCCGAGACATACATCGAGGTCGCCCGGTCGGCGGCGCCGGACACCGGGTCCATGGCCTCGAAATAGATCGGATCGAGTTCGTAATATCCCTCGAGTTCCTGTGCACCCGCTTGCCCCGCGCCGACTGCTGCCGCGGCGGTTCCTGCAAGCAGGGCCCGTCGCATGTTGTGATGCGCCATGACTCTGTCCCCTGATGTCCGGAATGTCTCTTGTCGCTGGGGCGTTGCCTGGCTGAGGCAGGACCGTAGTCGCGGCACGCATAACATGCAATTGCATGTTATGGGTTGGCATGGGCGGCGTGGCATTCCGACGACACCTGCCCGGCAGGCGGGCAAGTGACGTCCGGTCCCGAACAGGCGCCACGGTCCACGCCCCGGCGGGAATTTGCCGAGCGGAGCCCGCAACTTGGCAGGGAGATCCTCGCAACATTTCTTGCCGCTTGCCTTCCCGAAAGCGGCCGATAGCTTACATCTCACGTTCCGGGTGGGTTGCCTCTAAGGGCGACACCACGTTTCTTTACGCAACCCAGGGCAGCAGAACCCGTGATCCCCGCATTTTCCTTCTTCGTTTTCGGCATCGCCTATGCTCTGGCCTCTTTCGTGATCGCGGTGTTGCTGCGCGACGGGGTGGTGCGCGACATGCTGTCCACCGTGACCGCCGATCCGGACGTCTCGCTCTGGTACGTGGCGGTGATCGCAGTGCTGGTATCGCTCTGGGCGATGCGGGCCGAGGCCCGGCGCGGCGTCGGCACGGGCAGGGCGGTCGGCAACGTGCTCATGGTCTACGCGGCGATCTTCGCGCTGCACCTCGGCTTCACGCTGTTCAAGACCACGATGCCCCAGATCGTGCCCTATTACGCCGACCCCTACCTTGCGCGCTTCGACGCCTGGCTGCACGGCCACGTCGACGCCTGGGCGGTGATCAACCGCGCCTTCGGCTCCGAGACCATGCTGCGCCTCGCGCCGCTCTACCATGGGCCGTGGCTGGTCGTGGCCTTCCTGTTCCCGGTCGTGCTGGTGGCCTGCGACGACGACCACGCGCGGGTGCGGCGCTATCTCGTGCTGTATTGCGCCAGCTGGATCGTCATCGGCAACGTGCTGGCGCTTGGCGGCATGTCGGTGGGGCCGGTGTTCTATGACCGCATGTACGGCAGCGACCGCTTCGCCTCGCTGACCTCGATGCTGAGCTTCGCCGGCGTCGGCGACACCACCATGGGCGCGCTGCAGGACTACCTGTGGGAGATGTACTCGGCCGGGCAGCGCAGCTTCGGCGCCGGGATCTCGGCCTTTGCCTCGGTGCACGTGTCGGTGGCGACGGTGGTGGCGCTTTACTGCGGCGAACGTTCCGCGCTGCTGGCCTTCCCGGCGGCGCTGTTCTGCGGGTTGATCCTGCTGCTGTCGATCTGGAGCGGCTACCACTACGCGGTGGACGGCTATTTCTCCATCGGGGTCATGGCGCTCTTGTGGATGTACCTGCGCCGCCGCTCCCGCACGTCCGAGCCCGGCACCGCCAACGCGGTGCTGCTGCAGGTGCGCAAGGACTGAGCCCGCGCCCCGGCGTGGCTTCGGCGCTTGAAAATCGGTGAGGGTGACGCTATATTGCGTGATAATGACCGAGAGGAGCCAAGGCATGCACATCGCAAACTTCGCGGAAGGCGGGCAGTTCGAGCCCCGCAAGATCGCCGCCGCGCTCCGCACCTCGGCCGAGGAGGTCGCGATGACCGTGGGGCTCGGCAAGGACGCCCTGCAGCGCCGCACCCGCATCAGTTCCGACAAGACCCAGCGCCGCCTGCGCGAGCTGGTCGAGGTGCTCAACAAGGTCGAACCGCGCTTCGGCTCCGAGCTCATGGCCTATGCGTGGTACCGCTCCGAGCCGCTGCCCGGTTTCGACGGGCGCACCGCGATGCAGCTGGTGCAGGAGGGCAAGGCGCAGCAGGTGCTCGAATACATCGACGCGGTCGACGCCGGCATCTTCGCCTGATGCCCCTGACAGACGGGCGCTACGCGGGGCCGCTCTATCGCGCCCTGAACCCGGTCTATGCGCGCGAGCCCCTGTCGGGCCGCGGGGCCGAGCTTTACGGCGGCCGGTTCAACGCCAAGGGTACGCCCGCACTTTATACCGCGCTCGACCCGGCGACGGCGCTGCGAGAATCGAGCCAGGCGGGCAGCCTGCAACCGACGGTGCTGGTCTCCTACCGCGCCGATCTCGGGCCGGTCTTCGACAGCCGCGACGCGGGCGCGCTCGAGGCACGGGGCATGTCGGCCGGGGCGCTGGCGGATCCGGGCTGGCGAGCGGCGATGCTCGACGGCAGGCCGGTGCCGACGCAGGCATTCGCGCGCGCGCTGGTCTCCGACGGGTACGCCGGCCTGCTGGTGCGCAGCTACGCCAAGGGCGCGACCGAGGCCAACCTCAACATCGTGCTCTGGCGGTGGTCGGACGAGGCCAGCGCGCTGGCCGTCATCGACGACGAGAACCGGCTGGGGCGCATGTGAGCGCCCCGGCCGCGTGACGGTCCGGACCTTTCGAACGGCCCGGATGGCGCGCCGTGCCCGCCGTCAGTCCCAGCCGCGGGGCCGGGTGCGGTCGAGCTCGGGGGAGATCGGGATGAACTCCTGCTCGTCGCCCGGCGGCAGGCGGAACGGCCCGTTGGCCCAGTCCGCCGCCTTCCAGTCCTCCTTGGCCTGCTCGATCCGGTCCTTCGAGGACGACACGAAGTTCCACCAGATGTAGCGCGGCCCGTTCATCGTGGCGCCGCCAAGCGCCATCAGCCGCGCGCCCTGCGGCCCGGCCTTGACCGAGATCCGGTCGCCCGGGCGGAACACCATCATCCTGCCCGCCTCGAAGATGTCGCCCGCAACCTCGATCTCGCCTTCGGTGACGTAGATCCCGCGGTCCTCCTGATCGTCGGGCAGCGGGAAGGCCGCGCCGGGCTGCAGCACCACGTCGAGGTAGAAGGTCTCGGTCGGCATCGCCACGGGGCTCTTCGCGCCATAGGCCGCGCCGAGGATCAGCCGCGCCTCGCAGCCCCCGTCCGAGATCACCGGCAGCGCCTCCTTGCCGTGGTGCTCGAAGGTCGGGTCGGTCTCTTCGAGATGCTCGGGCAGGGCGATCCAGGTCTGGATGCCGAACAGGCTGTGGCGGGTGCCGCGGGTGTTCTCGCTGGTGCGCTCGGAATGGGTCACGCCCCGGCCCGCGGTCATCCAGTTGACCTCGCCGGGGTAGATCATCTGGTGGCTGCCGATGCTGTCGCGGTGCTCGAACTCGCCCTGATACAGGTAGGTGACGGTGCCGAGCCCGATATGCGGGTGCGGGCGCACGTCGATGCCGCCCTCGGTGATGAACTCGGCAGGGCCCATCTGGTCGAAGAAGATGAACGGGCCGACCATCTGCCGCTTCGGCGAGGGCAGGGCGCGGCGGACGTCAAAGCCGCCGATGTCGCGGGCGCGGGGGATGATCAGCGTCTCGAGCGCGCCGCAGCCGAAGCTCGGGCATTCGGGGTCCTGGGTGGGGTTCCAGCTCATGTCGGGTCTCCTCTGGGGCGGACGGCGTTACCGCCTTGGTCCTGTGTATCGTCCTGGCACGGGCGATGTCTCGCCCACACGACCTGCGCGCTGCGGCGCCGTGTCCTAGGGGCCTGCGACCCGGCGCCTCACCACTGGATGACGTCGGCGGTCTCGTCGCGGTGGCGCATGGCGTAGCCACGCACGAAGGGGCAGAGCGGCACGATGCGCTGGCCCTTGCCCCGGGCGTCCTCGAGCAGCCGCAGCACCAGCGCCTTGGCGATGCCCATGCCGCGCATGCTGTCGGGCACGGCGGTGTGGTCGGCGATGATCAGCGTCGGCGAGACCTTGGAGATGGTCAACTCGCCTTCGCCCGCGACGCCCTCGACGGTGGCGACATAGCGCGCCTTGCTGTCGGTTTCGCTGTAGCGGATGATCGGATCGGTCATTGGGATGTCTCCTTCAGGGAGCTGGTTCAGGGGGCTCAGCGGAACCGGCCCGGCCGCGTCCAGGGCGATACGGCGGGGGAGAGGCGCCCGGCGACCGGGGAGGGGGTGCCGGGGCAGGTCATGCGGTGAGCAGCTCGGCAAGGGCGGCGATCTCGCCCTGCCGCAGCTCGTGGCCGCCGTCGTGGACCTCGGTCCGAAGCTCGGCGCCACTCTGGGCAAGCCACGTCAGCAGCCCTTCGGTCAGCGGCCACGGGCAGATCGGATCGCGCCGCCCGGCGGTGACCAGCACGCGCCGCCCGCCAAGATCCGCCGGCGCCGGCTGCCACGGGATCAGCGGGTGCAGCAGCCCGACCCGGTCGAAGAGATCGGGCCGCGCCATCACCACCGAGGCGAGGATGTTGGCGCCGTTGGAATAGCCGAAGCCGTAGACCGGCACGCCCGGGTGCGCGGCCTTGTGCCCGGCCACGAAGGCCGCCATCCGCTCGGTCCGCCCGGCGAGGTCCTCCATGTCGTAGACGCCCTCGCCGGTGCGCCGGAAGAACCGCGCGGCACCGCCTTCGGAGACGTCGCCCCGGGGCGAGACGATGCCCGCGCCGGGATGGATCTGCCGCACCAGGTCGAAGAACTGGTGCTCGTCGCCGCCAGTGCCATGGAAGGCGAAGACCAGCGGGGCGCCGGGCTCGGGGGGCCGGGTGCGGGCGTGGTAGCTCAGGGTCCGGGTCATGGCGCTCAGGCTCCGATGGCGGGCAGAAGATGTTCGATCCGGTCGCGGAACGGCTCGTAGCGGGTCGGCAATTTCAGCGCCTGCCCGAGCTTCGCCGTGTCCTCGTCGCGGTCGAAGCCGGGTTCGTTGGTGGCGATCTCGAAGAGCACGCCGCCGGGGGTGCGGAAGTAGATTGCCCAGAAGTAATCACGGTCGATCACCGGCGTCACCTGGTATCCGGTGTCGAGCAGCGCGTCGCGCACCCGAAGCTGGGCGGCGCGGTCCTCGACGGCGAAGGCGATGTGGTGCACCGATCCCGCCCCCTGCGCGGCGGTCCTGCCGCCGGCCACGGTCTCGAGGTCGATGGTGTCGGCGGCGTTGCCGCCCTCGATCCGGTAGCGGGTCACGACGCCGTCGGTCTCGTCCTTCCTATAACCCATGAAGCCCAGCAGTTCGGCGGTGGCGGCGCTGTCGCGCAGCCGCATCCGGGCGCCGTGGAAGCCGAGGATGCCCGCCTCCGGGGGTACGTCCGTCCCGGTCCAGGCGCTGCGCCCGCGCTCGGCGCTTTCCACCAGCGCAAAGCCGTCACCGTCGGGGCCGTCGAAGCTCAGCCGTGTCTCGCCGAGGAAGCTGTCCTCGGAGAGCCCGGTCACGCCCCTGGCGGCGAGCCGGTCCTTCCAGTAGCCAAGCGCGCCCTCGGGCACCGCGAACTCGGTCACACCGACCTCGCCGGTGCCCCGGCGCCCCTGCGGCATCTGGCCGAAGGGGAAGTAGGTCATCACCGACCCCGGGGTGCCGATCTCGTCGCCATAATAGAGGTGATAGACCTCGGGGGCGTCGAAGTTGACGGTCTTCTTGACCCGCCGCAGGCCGAGCGTGTCGGTGAAGAAGCGGTTGTTCTCGACCGCATCCGCCGCCATCGAGGTGACGTGGTGCAGCCCTTTGATGTCCTTGATCATTGTCTCTCTCCATCGCGGGATTGATCCTGTTGCAACCAAGGTAAGGGCGGCGATAATTTTCAGGAATAGAAGCTTTATACCATTTACTATTGCGGTCGATAATAACAATCTGGCGACATGCAGACCGCCTTGCAGACCATCAAGCCCATTCGGGTGTTCCTGAGCGTCGTCGAGCAGGGCAGCTTCGCCGGCGCCGCCCGCAGCCTGCGCATGACGCCCGCCTCGATCACCCGGATCATCGCCCAGCTCGAGGAAGACCTCGGCCAGCAGCTGCTGCTGCGCACCACCCGGCAGGTCTCGCTCACCGGGGCGGGGGCGATGGTCGCGGCGCGCTACCGGCCCGTGCTCGAGGAGTTCGACCGCGTCACCGAGGAGGTCACCCGCACCACCCGCCCCGACCGCGGCAGGCTGGCGATCAACGCGCCCATGTCCTTTGGCATGCGCCTGATGCCCGGGCTGGTGGCGAGCTTCCGGCTGGCCTATCCCAACATCGCGCTCGACGTGCAGCTCACCGACGTGCTGGTCGACATCCTCGACGAGAGTTGCGATCTCGCCATCCGCATCTCGGACCCGCCGGGCGACAAGTCGACGATCTGGCGCCGGATCTGCCATGTGCCGCGGCAGGTGGTGGCGGCGCCCGCGCTCTTCGACCGCATCCCACGCCCCGAGGTCCCGGAAGAGCTGCCGCCCGCGCAGTGCCTCTCCTACGGCCACGGCGGCGCGGCCGAGAGCTGGACCTTCACCCGCGGCAGCCTGCGCCGGACGGTGCGGGCGGGCACCGACGTGGTGTCGAACAACGGCGAATTCCTTCACGCCATGGCGGTGTCGGGCAACGGCATGGTGAACCTGCCGGATTTCCTCGTGCGCGAAGGGCTGGCCTCGGGCGCGCTCGAGGTGGTGTTGCCGGACTGGCAGATCCCGCCGCTCAACCTCATGCTCTACTACCCGCCCTACGAGAAGCTGCCGCCGCTGGTCGAGACCTTCACCGACTTCTTCGAGGCCTATATCCGTGACGTCGAGAGCTTCGATTTCGGCCCCGATCCGGCGCCTGCCTGAGACCCCGGGCGGCGCAGCGTCACCGCAGCCGGCGGAAGCGCAGTTGCAGGATCACCGCCAGCCCCGCCAGCGCCCCGCCAAGCACGCAGACCATCGGCCAGCCGCCGTGGCGGAAGGCGAGGCTCGCCAGCCCCGACCCGGCCGCGCCTCCGAGGAACATGGTGCCCATGAACAGCGTGGTGACGCGCGAGCGGATCTCGGCGCCAAGCGCGAAGACCACGTGCTGGTTCGAGATCATCGCCGCCTGCACCGCGAAATCCAGCACCACGACGCCCGCGACCAGCCCGACGAGCCCCGGCCATAGTCCGAAGATCATCCACGCGACCAGCGTCAGCACCGCGCCCGCGAGGATCACCAGATGCGGCCCCCGCCGGTCGGCGATCCGCCCTGCCATGGGCGCCGCGGCGATGCCGGCAAGGCCGATCAGACCGAACATCCCCGCCACATCGGCGCCAAGCCCGAACTGCGGCCCGTCGAGGTAGAGCGCCAGCACCGTCCAGAACACCGAGAAGGCGGCGAAGAGCAGCGCCTGCGTCAGCGCCGCCACCCGCAGCACCGGCTGGCCGCGCCAGATCCCCGCGAGCGAGCGCAGCAGCGCCGGGTAGCGGGTGCCACGCTGCACGGGCTCGGAGGGCAGCATCCGCGCCAGCACCAGCCCCACGACGGCGGCCACCGGCACCGCCAGCGCGAACATCTCGCGCCAGCCCCAGTATTCCGCCACGAGCCCGGCGAGCGTCCGGCTGAGCAGGATGCCGGTGAGCAGCCCAGCCATCACCGTGCCGACCACCGATCCGCGCCGCTCGGGGCTGGCGAGATGCGCCGCGAAGGGCACGATCTGCTGCGCCACGGTGGCGGTGGCCCCCACCAGCAGCGAGGCGCCCACCAGCGCCGCGCCGCCCGGCGCCAGCGCCGCAAACAGCAGCGCCGCCGCCAGCGCGAGGAACTGGGTCAGGATCAGCGTCCGCCGGGGCAGCACGTCGCCCAGGGGCACCAGCAGCACCAGCCCCGCCGCGTAGCCGAGCTGCGTCACCATGGGCACGAGACCGGTGATGCCGGGGCCAAACTCGGACTGCATGATCTCGAGCATCGGCTGGTTGTAGTAGATGTTGGCGACCGCCGCTCCCGCGGCGATCGCCATGGCCAGCAGCAGCCCGCGGGACAGCTGCGGGGTGTCGTCCGAGGGCGCGGCGGGACTGGGGGAGAGAGAGGACATCGGGGGTCTCCAGGGGGCGGGCAGGGGCTGCGGGTGACTTCGCTTGTCCGGACATAGCGCCGCCGCTCTTTTATCGGTAGCGAGCTGTTGCAATTGGCCGGAATAACGACTGAGGGTATAGTGGGTCTCGCCAATCTCTCCGTCTTCGTCCACGCCGTGCGTCCCGGCAGCCTCGCCGCCGCGTCCTTGCAACTGGGTCTCGCGCCCTTGGTGACGTTGCGCCGGCTGGCCACGCTCGAGGACGAGCTTGGCGCCCGTCTCCTGCACCGCACCACGCGCGCTGTTCCATTGGCGGTCATCTGTCGGAAAATCTGCACGCGGCACCGTCGAACGGGCGCGATACGGGGGACGTGCGCTCTGCGAGAACCGGCTTTGTCACGGATGGAGTGGGGGCGCGGCGACCCCAGGGAGGAGGAGAGGGGCCGCCGCTGAATTGCAGGGCTCAGGGAGGAGGAGAGAGCCCGGCAAATTCCACTGGCACGTTACCGTGCCGCGTGGATCAATCTAGGTGTCGCTGCATCGCAGAACAAGGGGGCGACAGGCAAAGCCGCGCGGCAATTGATGCATAATCGATGCAGGATACAGGATCGCCCAAATTTCGTGCGAAACGGCCCCGCCGATACCCACCAATAGAGCCTCCAGAAGGTGACCTGTCGACGTGAGGATCATCTGGTAAGTCCATATGATCTAGATAGAATAACGGATACGGCGTCCGATCTCGGTCCGCGCGAGGCCAAACGCCAGCCACTTCGCCGGAGAGAACGGGCTGAAGAGGGTGCCGACGATGTCGGCCGATCACGAGCGCGTGCGCCGTGGTCACCGGATCCACCCCCCCCTTCGGGCCGTTGACCTGAAGCACCACCGGCAGCGGCCCGAAGGAGCAGGCGCCGGTCGAGCGGATCAGCTCGATCGGTAGCACCGCGAGCCCCACGAGCTGCAACTCGATCAGCGGTATCCAGAGCTCGGTCCCCTCGAGTCCCGTGACCGCGGCGGCGCGGCCGATCGGGCCGGCTCAGGGCAGCATGTTGGCCATGCCGGCGGCAGGACCAATAAGGGTCAGGACGTGGGCGGCGTGGATAGTGCGGTCGGGAGGGCTCGGAGCGGGTAGAGAACTGTTCCGTAATTGGTTTATATATTTGGCATAATATATTGATATATAACAAATATACGAACTAAAAGGCATTTTCTGATTGTTCTTGCGATACGAGCGCCCGCTCCCCGGACCTGCGCCGTTCCGAGAGGGGTGGCCAGCCCCGCTCCGCGCCGCGATCCATCTCCTAGCTGCACCTCACGTAACTTGGTAGAAACGGGGCATAAGCATCTGTAAGAACGAGAAAGGTGCTGTCGTTCCATGCGCCGCATCCTGCCGCTGGTGTGCTTAACGAAAACATCCTATGCGTGCATGCCAAAGGTAAGGAATCCCGCCATTTCAGCGTCCTCGGCCCCGGTTTCGTGGACTTCGGGCGGGTTTTGCGGTAGTGTCTTTGCTGCGCCCCTTGCCCAGGCCAACCTGTCCAGACCAACCGGGGGCGCGCCTTTTGGAGACATTGATATGACCGAGGAATTACGCCCCGGCTTCCAGATCAAGGAAGCCGCCCTGAAAGCTCTTGCCGATAACGAGGCCGTGGCCGAAGCCGTTCTCAACACCCTCGCCAAGCTGGACCTCGGGCCGCCCCGGGATCGCGGGGCTCCGTTCGATGACCGCGGTGCCGATCTCGACAGCCATTTCGACCCGGGATACGACGTGAGCGACGGCTACGACGACGGCCTGTTCTGAAGTCTTCCGCCCGGCTGAACCGGAGGGAGGGCGCGCTCTCCGGGCGGTCGGGCGGGCAAAATCCGCGCTGGTCAGACTTTCCATCGTGATGGAACGTCGGCCCCGAAGCGTTTGATGCAGAACGCATATTATGCCTCGAGCGCCTCGCGAAAGGCGGCGCGGGCCGGCGCGGGAAGCTCGGCGTCGAACTCGGTGCGGTTGTAACGGGTCTCCGTGTCGATGGCCTGCGGCGTGACGCCCAGCTCATCGCACAAGCGCCGGAAGCCGTCGGGGATGAGCGTCTCGTGGAAGAGATAGGTGATCTCCTCGGGGGCGAAGGCCTCTTCCAGATCCAGGATCGTCTGCCGGTAGTCCGAGCGCGCCAGCGTCACCGGATCCTCCAGCAGCTCGGGCCAGTCGCGGAGCGGGTCGGTCCCGGGCCGCAGCTGCCGCAGGAAGCGGATGTGCGACCAGAGCCGGTCGACCGGATCGCGCAGGATGAACAGCACCCGCGGCCTCATCCGCTGCGAGGCAAGGGCCGCGCGCATGTAGCGGAACCCCTCGGCGCCGATGCAGGCGTAGGCGGGGGTGATATCCGCGAGCACCTTCGTGTCGGCGCGGCAGAGCCCGGCGAAATGCTCGAAATAGGCGTTGGGGTCGTAGATCATCCGGGCGCGGTCGAGGCTGGCGCGGAAGGCCGGGCGCCGGCGCAGGTTCGCAGGCTTGTCGCCGGGCTGCTCGATGTGGAAGGCGAGCCGCGCCATGGCCAGCGCATCGGCATCCATCAGCGCGTTGGTAGCGAAGCGGGCGTCGAAGAAATGCACCTCCTTCAGCGGCGAGACCGCGACGCCCCCGGTCGCCTGAAGCTGCGCAAAGAGCCACGAGGTCGCGGCTTTCATCGCGCCGATGCAGATGAGGAAGGTGCGGCCGTCGAGGTCGGGAATGCGGCGGAAGCCCGGCGCAGTGGCGGGCGGGCCCGGGCGGGCCGGATGGTCATGCTCGGTCATCTGCCCCTCCTGCGGGCAGCGTAGCACCGCGCCGGCCCCGCACAAGCGGCACGAGCGAAACGGGCGGCGCGTCGGGACCGGCGTCGGCATGAAGGTCTGCCACAAGATGTGCCGGCAGGCGGGGTCGTCAGAGCCGCAGGCTGCGCGCCAGCACGAAGGCGTCGTCCGCCAGCATCTTCACGTGTTCCTTCATCGCCCGGGCGGCGGCATCCGCGTCGCCCTTCAGAAGCGCGCGGGCCAGCACCTCGTGCTCCTGCTCCGCCGCCTGCTTGCGCTCGGGGCGGAAGGTGATGAAGCGGCGGTAGGGTGCCAGCCGCTTGTTCAGAAGCTGGATCTGGTCGCGCAGAGCGCGGTTCTCCGAGGCGATGTGGATGGCGGCGTGGAAGGCGTCGTTGCGCTCGATATAGGCCTCGGCGTCGCCGCTGCGCCCGGCCACGCGGCAGGCGTCGTGGGTGGTCATGATGCGTTCGCGGTCGGCGTCTCCCATGCGCTCGCAGGCGAGGCGGGCCGCCACCGCCTCCATCTCGCCCACCAGTTCGAAGAGGTCGAAGATCTCGCTCACCGTGGGGCGCGCGACGATGGCGCCGAGCCGGGGTTCGAGCGTGACAAGGCCGCTGGCGCCGAGCAGGCGCAGCGCCTCGCGCACCGGGGTCCGCGAGACCTGGAAGCGTTTGCCGAGCACCTGCTCGTCGAGCCGCTGGCCCGGCGCGAGCTCGCCCTGCACGATCTCGTCCTCGAGCGCGGCGGCGATCTCTTCGGCCCGGGTCGCGGGCCGCGCGGGCTCGGACAGGGGAACGGCGGGCGCCTCCACGGTGATCCCGAGCGGCTCTTCTTCGCGGATCTGGTCTGCCAAACTGCCTCCGTCGCGACCTGTGTGACTGTTTCGCAGGCGCATGGCTCGCAAAACCGATGAATCACTATGCAACATTTGAAGATTTTCGCCAAATGAAGCAATTTCGTGTATACACGCCGCGTGCAGCGTGTCGACCTGTTCTTCAGTACCCCAAGATCGCCGTGCCGCATAGCGTTTCGCGATGGCCTGGCCGCAGACAAGGAATTCCCATGGATCTCGAGCTTCGCGACAAGCGCGTTCTCATCACCGGAGCATCGCAGGGCATCGGCGAGGGCATTGCCGAAGTCTTTGCCGAAGAGGGCGCGATCCTGCACCTGACCGCACGCAGCGCCGACAAGCTGGAGGCCATCGCCGAGCGGCTGCGCAAGGCCCACGGCGCCGAGGTCTCGGTCTACCCGATGGACCTGACCGGGGGCGAGGCGCCGATTGCGCTGGCCGAGCAGGTGGGCGACATCGACATCCTGATCAACAACGCGGGCGTCATCCCGGGCGGCAACCTGTGGTCCACCGACGATGCCGCATGGCGCGAGAACTGGGACCTGAAGGTGTTCGGCTACATCAACATGTGCCGGGTGTTCTACGAGCGCATGAAGAAGGCCGGCGGCGGCGTCATCATCAACGACATCGGCAACGCGGGCGAGAATTTCGACCCCGACTACATCGCGGGAACCACCGGCAACGCCAGCCTCATGGCCTTTACCAAGGCGCTCGGGGGCAGGGCGCTTGACGACAACATCCGCGTGGTGGGCGTGAACCCCGGCCCCGTCGACACCAGCCGCATCTACAAGCTGCTCAAGCGCCGCGCCGTCGACTGGTACGGCGACGAGAGCCGCTGGGAGGAGCTGCTCAACACCTACCCGCTGAAGCGACCCGCCAAGGTGCGCGAGATCGCCGACCTGATGGCCTTCCTCGCATCCGAGCGGTCGGGCTACACCACCGGCGCGATCTTCACCGTCGACGGCGGCATCACCTCGCGGGCCTCGATCATCTGATGCCCGACACCGTCGACACCTTCCGCCCCACGCTGGACCCGACCCCTGCACAGGCGTTTCCGCTGCACTACGGCGGGCACTGGCACGGCGGGATGTCGGGCGCGCGCCGCGCGGTGCGCCGCCCGTCCACCGGCGCCGAGAGCTGGAGTGTCGCCGAAGCCTCTGCCGCCGATGTAGACGCCGCCTGCGCCGCCGCGGCCCGTGCCTTCCCCGACTGGGCCGCGCTCGACAGTGACGAGCGCGGCCGCCTTCTTCGGGCGCTGGCGGGGATCCTGCGGGCGCGGATGGCGCAGCTTGCAACGCTCGAGGCGGCGGTCACCGGCCGTCCGATCCGCGAGATGCGGGCCCAGATGGGCCGCATCCCCGAGTGGTTCGAGTATTTCGCCGGTATCGCGCTGGGGCTCGAGGGCGGGTCGAACCGGGTCAAGGGCGGGTTCCTGACCTACACCCGTTACCGGCCCTACGGCGTCTGCGCGCTGCTGACGCCGTGGAACCACCCGATCCTGATCCTCGTCAAGAAGCTGGCCGCGGCGCTTTCCGCCGGCAACACCGTGGTGGTGAAGCCCTCGGAGCTGGCCCCGATCACGCCGCTTCTGCTGGCGGAATGGGCGGTCGAGGCGGGCATCCCCAACAGTGTCATCAACGTGGTGACCGGCGGCGCCGAGGCGGGCGCCGCGCTGGTCGCCAACGAACACGTCTCGCACATCGACCTGACCGGCGGCACCGCGACCGGCAAGATCGTCGCCAGGGCCGCGGCCGAGCGCATGGTGCCCTGCACGCTGGAGCTGGGTGGCAAGACACCGGTGGTGGTCTTCGACAGCGCCGACCTCGACGAGGCGGTGGCGGGGGCGCTCTTCGCGGGCTTCGTGGCGGCGGGGCAGACCTGCGTCTCGGGCAGCCGCTTCCTCGTGCAGCGCGGGGTCTACGACGCCTTCGTCGCGAAGCTCTCCGAACGGGTGGGCGCGCTGCGGCAGGGCGACCCGGCGGAGGTCGAGACCGACATCGGCCCGGTGATCTCGGCCGCCTCGCGCGACCGCTGCATGGGCGTCATCGACCGCGCCAAGGAGACCGAGGCGCGGCTGGTGGCGGGGGGCGTCCTGCCCGAGCTGCCCGAGCACGTGGCGGGCGGCTTCTTCGTTCCGCCCACCGTCTTTGCGGACGTGGCGCCCGACAATGCGCTGTTCCGGGACGAGATCTTCGGCCCCGTGGTCTCGGTCACGCCCTTCGACACCGAGGACGAGGCCGTCGCGCTTGCCAATGACGGGGCCTATGCGCTTGGTGCCTCGGTCTGGACCCGCGACATCCTGTTGGCGCATCGCGTCGTGGACCGGCTCAAGGCGGGCGTGGTCTGGATCAACGACCACCACAAGAACGACCCGCGCTCGATCTGGGGCGGCTCGGGCGAAAGCGGCTACGGCCACGAGAACGGCTGGGACGCGCTGAAGGGCTACCTCATCAAGGGCTCGGTCACCGTGCGCACCACCGAGGGCTTTGGCGACTGGTTCGCCGGAGGCAACCGCTATGGCTGAGGCGCTCTCTGCCGAGGTCCGGGACCTGTCGCTGGTCTACAGGGGCCGGGGACGGGACGTGATCGCGCTGTCCGAGGTGAGCCTCGGCATCGCGCGGGGCGAGTTCGTATCGCTGATCGGCCCCTCGGGCTGCGGCAAGTCCACGCTGCTCCGGGTGCTGGGCGACCTGCTGACGCCGACGCAGGGAACCGTGGCGATCAAGGGCCGGACGCCGCGGGCCGAGCGGCTTGACCGGCGCATCGGCTTCGTCTTCCAGGAGGCGGCGCTGCTCGAATGGCGCTCGGTGCTCGACAACATCGCGCTGCCGCTGGAGCTGCACGGCGCCTCGCGCCGGGACCGCGAGGCCAGGGCCCGCGCGCTCATCGAGCTTGTGGGGCTCACCGGCTTCGAGGCCGCCTGGCCGCGCCAGCTGTCTGGCGGCATGCGCCAGCGCGCCGCCATCGCCCGGGCGCTGTCGACCGAGCCCGACCTCCTGCTGCTCGACGAGCCCTTCGGTGCGCTCGACCAGATCACCCGCGACCGGCTCAACATGGAGCTCGCGCGCATCCACGAGGTGACCGGCGTCTCGGTGGTGCTGGTGACCCACTCGATCCGCGAGGCGGTGCTGCTGTCGGACCGCATCGTCGTCATGACCCCGCGCCCCGGCCGCATCGAGCGCATCCTCGACGACCCGCTGCCGCGCCCGCGCAGCCTCGGGACCCGGCTTCTGCCCGCGTACGAGGACCTCGTCCGCGCCGGCAGCCGCGAGCTCGAGAAGGGTTATGCCAATGTCTGACAGCACGCTTGCCGCCCCGGTCGCCCGGCGCACCGCGCCGCTTTCGCACAGGCTGCTCGACGTCGCCGAGCGCAGCTGGCCCGCCGTGCTGATCCTCGTGGCGCTGATCGCGGGCTGGGAATGGGCCTGCGCCGCGCTCGGCATCAAGCCCTACATCCTGCCCTCGCCCTCGGCGATCCTGACGGCGGCGCTGAACGACGTGCCGGGGCTCGCGCGCAACGCCGGCATCACCGCGTGGGAGGCGACGGCAGGCTTCGTCATCGGCTCGGCGCTCGGCGCGCTGCTGGGCACGGCCTTCGCCTATTCGCGTTTCCTCGCGCGCGGCTTCCTGCCGTTCATCATCGCGGCCAACACCATCCCCGTGGTGGCCATCGCGCCGATCATCATCATCTGGTTCGGCCACGGCATCGGCTCGAAGATCGCGGTCACCGCCTTCCTGTCGTTCTTCCCGCTGGCGCTGAACATGATGAAGGGGCTGCAGAGCTACGACCGCACCGTGGCCGACGTCTTCCACATTGCCGCCGCATCGCCCTTGCAGACCTTCTTCAAGATGCGGCTGCCCTCGGCGCTGCCCTACGTCTTCGTGGGGCTGAAGCTCAACGTCACCTTCTCGGTCATCGGCGCCATCGTGGCCGAGTTCGTGCAGGCGGATCGGGGCCTCGGCTTCGTCATCATGACCACCTACCGCACCATGGCCATGCCGAAACTCTGGGCGGCGATGCTGCTCTCGGCGCTCATGGGCATCCTGTTCTTCCTCGTCGTGGCGATGCTCGAGCGGATCTTCGTCCCCTGGCACGCCTCGATGTCCACCGATCCCTGAAGACCGGGGACAACCCCGGCGCCCCCACCCAACAGAGAGATCCGACGATGAAAAAGACACTGATCTGCGGGCTTGCCCTCGCCACCGCGCCGCTCGCGGCCGAGGCTGACTCCCTGCGGCTCGAATGGGTCATGCAGGGCCAGTTCGCCGGCCCCATCATGGCGCTGGAAAACGGCTGGTACGACGAGGCCGGTATCGAGATGGAGCTGCGCCCCGCCGGCCCCGACATCAAGCCCGCCGTCATGGTCGCCACCGAGGTCGACACCTACGGCATCGGCCACCCCAACCAGATCATCGCCGCCCGCGCCAACGGCGTGCCGCTGGTGATGGTCAGCCAGTGGGGCCAGAAGGCCGCCAGCACCTACATCGCCCGCAAGGACGCGGGGATCGGGACGCTCGCGGACATGCCCGGCCACTCGGTGGGGCTGTGGTTCGGCGGCGACGAGCACGAGTTTCTCGCCATGCTCAACAACGCGGGCGTCGCGCAGTCCGATGTCGACGTGGTGAGCCAGGGCTACGACATCGTCTCGTGGCTCAACGGCGATTACGAGGTGATGCAGGTCACCCGCTACAACGAGCTGCAGCTGGTCTACGACAACGGCTTCGCGCCCGAGGACCTCGTGTTCTTCGAGCCCGGCGACTACGGGTCCGCGCTGATCTCGGGCGGGCTCTTCACCACCGAGGAGCAGATCGCCGCGCACCCGGAGGCGGTGCAGGCCGCCGTCGACGCCTCGCTGCGCGGCTGGCAGGCGGCCTTCGCCGATCCCGCCGCCGCGGCCGAGGTGATGGTCAAGTACAACTCCGAGCTCGATGTCGCCTTCCAGACCCGCCAGATCGAGGCGATGAAGGACATTGCCTGCGCCGGACCCACGCTCGAGGGCAAGTTCGGCACCACCGATCCCGCTGATTACGAGACCGCGCAGGCCATCCTGCTGGGCGCCAAGCTGATCGACAGCGAGATCGACCTCACGGCTGCCTTCACCAACCAGTTCGTCGACGCCGCCCCCGCAGAGTTCCGCGACATCGCTTGCGAGTGAGCGACAGACCGGCCCGGCCCCATCACGGAGAAGAGCATGAGAGAGATCCGCATCCGCCTCCTGTGGCACAAGCAGGCCCAGTTCGCAGGCTACCTGCTGGCCGAAGAGCTTGGCCTCGGCAACGACGCCGGGGTGCAGATCGTCTGCGAGGGGCTGGATTTCTCGTGCAAGCACGTGAACGCGGTGCTGGAGGGGCGCACAGAGATGTGCGTGGCGAGCCCCGCGCATCTGGTGGAATCCTCCGACCCCGCAGCCCTTCGCTGGCTGCTCGCGATCCAGCAGGAAAGCCCGCTGGTCTATCCCGCCCGTCGCTCGGACGGGATCGCGACACTTGCCGATCTGGCGGGGAAACGCGCCGGGGTCTGGCCGGGGCACGAGGATCTCGAGCTGCGCTGGATGCTGTCGCGCGCGGGCCTGCCCGACGACGCGGTGACCCGGGTCGAGATGCCCGACACCGTGGCGCCCTTCCTCATGGGCGAGACCGCGACCGGCCAGATGACCTGCTACCACGAGCTGCACATGGTCGAGCATGCCATCCCGCCCGAGGATCTGGTGATCTTCGACGGCAAGGACACCGGCTGCGGCCTCCTCAAGGACGGGCTCATCGCCTCGGCCGCGCTGGTCGAGCAGGAGCCTGAGGTGGTTCAGGCGGTGGTGAACGCGGTGCTCGAGGGCTGGACCATGGCCTTTGACGATGCCGCCCGCGCCGTGGCCGCCTGCCTCGCCGTGCGGCCCGACCGGACCGCGCCCGAGGAAGAGGCGCAGCTTGCCGCCATCCGCGCGCTGTCGCTCACCGGCGCCACGCTGACCGAGGGGCTGGGCTTCCCGGACGCCGCCCACATGGACGGCGCCGTGACCGCGATGCGCGAGCTGGGCGAGACGGTGCCCGCCACCGAGGGGCTGCGCGATGCGCGCTTCTGGCAGGCGGCGCCCGAGGCGTTCCGCCGCACCGGCTGGGAGGCGTGATGTGACCACGCTGCCGCAGAGCGCAGAGGTCATCGTGGTGGGCGGCGGCATCGTCGGCCTCTCGGTGGCGCTTGCGCTGGCGGAGGCGGGGGCGAAGCCGCTGCTGCTCGAGGCGAAGAGCTTCGGCGGCGCGGTCACCGGCGGCAGCCTCGCCGCCATCGGCACGCATATGCACGGGCTTACGGAATATGGCGTCATGGCCCACTCCTGCGATCTCTGGCGCGCCTTCGCGGAGCGCACCGGCAACCCGTTCGAGCACACTGCGCAGGGGCAGGTGGGCTTCATCCTCGACGCCGAAGGCATGGAGAGCGGCGAGGGCTGGGTGGCCGAGGAACGCGCGCTCGGCGCGCCCTGCCGGATGCTGACCCCCGCCGAGCTTGCCGGGGTCGAGCCCCGGCTCACCGGCCCGGTGATGGGCGCGACCTTCGCGCCGGACACCGCGACGGTGAACCCCTTCCTCGCCGCCCGCGCGGTTCTGGCCGAGGCCCGTGCCGCCGGTGCCGTGGCACTGGACCATGCCCCCGTTGCCGGGCTGCTGGTCGAGGCCGGGCATATCGCCGGGGTGCGCATGGCAGACGGCGCCGAGATCCGCGCGGGGCAGGTGGTGCTGGCCTCGGGGCCGTGGTCGCAGGAGATCAGTGCGGGCGCGGGCGTCTCCCTGCCGCTGGTGCCGCGTCAGGCGCAATGCCTCGCCGCGCTGCGCCAGCCCGCGGGCACCATCCGCTGCATCGTCAGCGCCGTGGAAAGCCGCGGCGGCGTGGCGAGCGGGTACACCCAGATCCAGCAGGCGGGTTCGGGGCAGATCCTGTTCAACACCGTCGTCGATTTCATCGAGACCCCGCCCGAGGCCAAGGACACGGTCCGCGAGGTGCCGAGCGGGTTTGTCCTCACCTCGATCGACACGCTTGCCATGCTCTTCCCGTCGCTTGCCGATATCCCGCTGCTGCGCTCCTGGGTGCGGTTCGAGGCGGTCTCGCCCGACGCCCGCTTCCTTGCCGGTCCGGTGGGGCCCGAGGGGCTCTGGGTCTGCGCCGGCGACAACGGCTCGGGCTATTGCCGGTCGCTGATGCTGGGCCGGTTCCTCGCGGGGGAAATCACCGGCGGCACGCCGCTGCCCGGCGCGTTGCAGGCCGACGCCCGCGCGCTCTACGCGCCGCGGCGCTTCGCGCAGGAGGCCGCATGAGCGAGGTCGAGATCCTGCTTGACGGCGCGCCCGTCACCTGCGCCGAGGGCCTGCCCCTGACCGAGGTGCTGATGGCCCGCGCGCCGTTCTGGCGGCAGAGCCCCAGGCACGGCGCCAACAGGGGCATGTTCTGCGGCATGGGGCTCTGTTTCGAATGTGTGGTCGAGGTCGATGGCGCATGGTCCCGCGCCTGCCTCGTACGCACCCGTGCGGGCATGACTGTCCGCACGGACCAACCGGAGGCCCGGAGATGAGCGCCGCGCGCCTCTCCTGCGACGTGGCGGTGGTGG
>Ga0208328_1000250_pt1 | contig 27556 bp, 27 predicted proteins | sample DeeseametaMP2633_FD_184170 | JGI IMG/M metagenome (GOLD analysis project Ga0208328, IMG submission 184170) | Marine microbial communities from the Deep Atlantic Ocean - MP2633 (SPAdes) | ecosystem: Environmental > Aquatic > Marine > Unclassified | place: Northeast of Antigua and Barbuda, North...
TGCGGTCATCATCAGGACCCAGGCTGTCGCCACCAGCATGAAGGCGGAGTAGCCGTCCACAAAACCTCCAGGGGAATCTGTACGGGGGGAACGGCACCCGAGGCCGCGCGACAGCGCTGTCGGGAGGGGGTGCGCCCCATTCGTTGACTCGACCAAACAGGCCGGAGGTTTCCTCGCTCCGCCGCGTTTGTTTCGGGCACGCAACAGGTGCGCGTCCCGTGTTACATGTGGATGACGGGAGCGGTGGAGGGGTTTGCGGTCGGCGCCGCGGTGGAAGCGGCGGTGCTCAGCCCAGCAGGGCGTCGACGAAGGCGCCGGCGTCGAAGGGGGCCAGGTCGTCGGGGCCCTCCCCCAGGCCCACGAGCTTGACCGGGACGCCGAGCTCGCGCTGGACCTGCACGACGATCCCGCCCTTGGCCGAGCCGTCGAGCTTGGTCAGCACGATGCCGGTGACCGCGACGGCCTCGGAGAAGACCCGGGCCTGGATCAGGCCGTTCTGGCCGGTCGTGGCGTCGAGGACGAGCAGCACCTCGGTGACCGGGGCCTGCTTCTCGATGACCCGCTTGACCTTGCCGAGCTCGTCCATCAGGCCCTGCTTGTTCTGCAGGCGTCCGGCGGTGTCGACCAGGACGGTGTCGACGCCGCGCTCGGCGCCGCTCTGGACGGCCCGGAAGGCCACGCTGGCCGGGTCGGCGCCCTCCTCGCCGCGCACGACCTCGACGCCGACCCGCTCGCCCCAGGTGGCCAGCTGCTCGACGGCGGCCGCGCGGAAGGTGTCGGCCGCCCCCAGCACGACGCTGCGGTCCTCGGCGACGAGGATGCGCGCGACCTTGCCCACCGTGGTGGTCTTGCCGGCCCCGTTGACGCCGACGACCAGCACGACACCGGGACGACCGTCCTCGCCGCTGACCTGCAGCCGGCGGTCGAGGTCGGGGTCGACCAGCGCGACCAGCTCCTCGCGCAGCACCGTGCGCGGGTCGCCCTGGCCCTCCACGCGCAGCCGGGTGCGCAGCCGCTCGACCAGCTCCTGGGTGGGCGCGACACCGATGTCGGCGGTGAGCAGGGTGTCCTCGATGGACTCCCAGGTGTCCTCGTCCAGACGCTCCCGGGAGAGCAGGGCGAGCAGGCCGCGGCCCAGCGTGCCCTGCGACCCGGCGAGGCGCTGGCGCAGGCGCACCAGGCGCGACGCCGTGCCCTCGGGCCGCTCCAGCTCCGGCGCCGTGGGCGGCTCCTCGACCTCCGGCTCGATGGTCGCCGGCGGCGCGCTCAGTTCCGTCGGTGCCTCGGGGTCCGCCGGCGGCGTGGTGAGGACGTCGCTGTGCGTGTCCGGCAGCGGCGCGGGCTTGCGGCGCCCGGCGACGAGCAGGCCGACGACCAGCGCCACGAGGGCGATGCCGACGACGGCGACGAGGAGGACCAGCAACGCGACGGAGCTCATGGGCGCCATCCAACCACCGGCCCGGGGACCTCCCGGAACCGGCGGGTGGGACCGGCGCGCGTGGCGCGGCTCAGGTGCGGGAGTCGGGCTCCGGGCGCGGTCGTACGGCGGCGTCGCCGTCGGTCTCGTCGAGGGTGGGCAGCCGGTCGGCGGCGCGGGTCATCGCGGACCCGAGCCACTCCCCGGAGGTCGGCGTCTCGCCCCGGTGCGGGAAGGCCACGTAGAACAGCACGAGGCCGGCGGTCACCACGATCCCGAGCATGGCGATGAGGATGGTCAGCACGTCCGCCACCGTGCCACAGGTCCGGTCAGGACCCCGCCTCCCCACGCACCAGCGGCGTGACTGCGGCACGGATCACGTCGGGCATCGGGGTCACCGGACGGGCGGGGTCGGTGTTGTCGACGTACACGTGCACGAAGCGGCCCTCGGCGGCGGCCTCGTCGCCGTCGCCCTGGAACAGCCCGATGCGGTAGATCGCCGAGGACGTGCCGAGCCGGTCGCAGACCAGGCCCATCTCGATCGGCTCCGGGAAGCCGATCTCGCGGAAGTACTGGCACGAGGTCTCCGCGACCACGCCGATCTGCGGGAGCGAGCGCACGTCGACCCCGGTGGCCTCGTAGAGGTGGGCGTTGACGGCGGTGTCGAAGAGCTCGTAGTAGGTGGCGTTGTTGAGGTGGCCGTAGGCGTCGTCGTCGCGCCAGCGGGTGGTGACGGTGCGCCAGGCGACGTACTCGTCGCGGGTGGGGCGGGGACGGGGCATGGGGCAGCGCCTCTCGTGCTCGTGGGTGGTCGACGGCCCGGTCAGGCCGGCTCGGTGTCGCGCAGCCGCTGGCTGATGACGGCGGAGACGCCGTCGCCGCGCATGGTGACGCCGTAGAGGGCGTCGCCGACCTCCATGGTCCGCTTCTGGTGGGTGATGACGAGCAGCTGGGAGTTCTCCCGCAGCTCCTCGTAGATCTCCAGCAGCCGGCCGAGGTTGGTGTCGTCGAGCGCGGCCTCGACCTCGTCGAGGATGTAGAACGGGCTCGGGCGCGCCTTGAAGAGCGCCACCAGGAAGGCCACCGCCACCAGCGAGCGCTCTCCGCCGGAGAGCAGCGAGAGCCGCTTGACCTTCTTGCCCGGGGGCCTGGCCTCGACCTCGACGCCGGTGGTGAGCATGTCCGAGGGGTCGGTGAGCACCAGCCTGCCCTCCCCGCCGGGGAAGAGCCGCGAGAACGTCGCGTCGAAGGCCTTCTCGACGTCGGCGTAGGCCTGGCGGAAGACCTGCTCGACCCGGTCGTCCACGTCCTTGACGATCTCGAGGAGGTCCTTGCGGGTGCGGCGCAGGTCGTCGAGCTGCTCGGAGAGGAACTGGTGACGCTCCTCCAGCGCCGAGAACTCCTCCAGCGCCAGCGGGTTGACCTTGCCCAGCATCGACAGCGCCCGCTCGGCGGCCTTGAGCCGCTTGACCTGCTCCTCGCGGACGAAGGGGACCGCCTCGGGGGTCTGCTCCTCGACGTCGGCGCCCTCGGGGTCGCCCGCGGCGCCCTGCTCGCCCTGCACCGGCACCAGCTGGTCGGGGCCGTAGTCGGCGACGAGGGCGTCGGGCTCGAGCCCCAGCTCCTCGAGGGTGCGGTTCTCGAGCTGCTCGAGGCGCATCCGCTGCTGGGTGCGGGCCACCTCGTCGCGGTGCACCGAGGAGACCAGCTCCTCGTGCTCCTTGGCGAGCTCGCGGAGCTGTCCGCGCACCGTGCGCAGCTGCTCCTCGCGCCCCCGGCGGGCCTCCTCCACCTCGGCGCGGGCGTCGGCGGCCTGCTGGATCGACGCCTCCAGGCGGTGCAGGACGAAGCCGACGGCCGCCGAGACCGCCTCGGCCGCCCGGCCCTCGCGCAGCACCCGCTCCCGGCGCGCGGCGGCCTGGGCGCGCTGCTCGCGCTCCTTGGCCGCGCTGCGCCGCAGGCCGTCGGCGCGACCGTGCAGGGCCCGGGCGCGCTCCTCGGAGGTGCGCAGCGCCAGGCGCGCGTCCATCTCGGCCTGCCGGGCCTGCCGGGCGCGCTCCGCGAGCTCCTCGCGTACGCCGGTGTCCGGCTCCTCCTCGGGGGTGTCCTCGGCCGCGGCCAGCCGCTCCTCGAGCTCCGCGAGCCCCGCGACCGCCTGCACCCGGGCCTCCTCGGCCCGGGCGATCGCCTGCTCGAGCCGCTCGGCCTCGCCCCGGGCGGCGCGGGCCTGGGATCCGTGCTGGCCCAGCTCCTCGGCGACGGCGGCCAGGGTCGCGTCGGACTCGTGCAGGCGGGCCAGGGCGACGTCCACGCGCTTGGTGGCCTCGTGACGCTCGGCCTCGAGCCGGCTGGTCTCGAACGCGGCGCGCTCGCCGGCCGCCACGGCCTCGGCGAGGGCGGCATCGGCCTCCTCGACGGCTGCCTGGATCTCCAGCAGGCTCTGCTGCTGGCCGGAGCCGCCGGCGGCGTACCTGGCGCCGAGGACGTCCCCGGCCGTGGTCACCGCGGTGACCTCCGGGTGCTGCTCGACCAGGGACCGGGCGGTGGGCAGGTCGGCGACGATCGCGACCCGGTCGAGCAGCGAGGTGAGCCCCGCGCGCAGCTCGCCGGGGCACTCGACGACGTCGACGGCCCAGGTCGCGTCGGCCGGGAGTGCGGGCCACTCCCCCGCCGGGGGCAGCGCCGGGCCGTCGGCGAGCAGCAGGGCGGCCCGCCCGAGGTCGTTGCCCTCGAGGTGTCCCAGCGCCGCCAGCGCCGCGGCGACGTCGCGGACGGCGACGGCCTCGGCGGCGGTCCCGAGCGCGGCGGCGACCGCGGCCTCGTGGCCGTGGCGCACCGTCAGCAGCGCGGCCAGCGAGCCGAGAACGCCCTCGAGGTCGTCGGCGGCCAGCAGCGCCCCGGCGCCGTCCCTGCGGGTCAGGCCGAGCTCCAGCGCCTCCTTGCGGGCGGTGAGGCTGTGCCGGTCGCGGTCGGCCTGCTGGGCACGCTCGCGCACCGCGGCCAGCCGCTCCTCGACGTCGTCGAGCGCCGCGACGGCCTGCTCGTGCTCCGCGTCGAGGCCCTCCTCGCCCGCGTCGAGGCCGGCGACCTTCGTCTCCAGGGTGGTGAAGGCCAGCTGCGCCCGCTCGGCGCGGGCCAGGGCGTCCTCGCGGCCCTGCCGCAGTCGCTCGACCTCCTCGTCGGCGCCGGCGGCACGGGACTTCAGCGCGTTGACCTGGCCGTGCAGGCGGGCCAGCCCCTCGCGCCGGTCGGCTGCGGCGCGCTGCAGCCCGGCGATGCGCCGCTCCTCCTCCGCGGCGGCGTCCTCGGCGGCCTTGCGCGCGGTGACGGCCGCGTCCAGGGCGGCGCGGTGGGCGTCGACCTCCGCGGCGATCTGCGTCTCCTGCTCGGCGACCCGGTCGGCCTCGGCCTCGAGGGCGTCGGGGTCACGGCCGCTGGCGGTCTCCACGACGTTGCTGCCGGCGGCGTTGCGGATCCGCTCGGCCGCCAACGACTGGGTGCCGCGCAGCCGCTCGCGCAGGCCCGAGAGGGAGTACCAGGTGTCCTGGGCCGCGGAGAGCGCCGGCAGGTCCTCGCGCAGGGCGGCCTCGAGGGCGGCCTCGCTCTCGCGGGCCGCGGCGATCGCGGCCTCGACCTCCTCGCGCCGGGCCACGAGCACCGACTCGTCGGCCAACTCCTGCTCCAGGGCCGTGCGCGCGGTCACGAGGTCGTCGGCGAGCAGGCGGGCCCGCGCGTCACGCACGTCGGCCTGCACGGTCGCGGCGCGGCGGGCGACCTCGGCCTGCCGGCCCAGCGGCTTGAGCTGACGACGGATCTCGGTGAGCAGGTCGTTCAGACGCGTGAGGTTGCCCTCGCACGCGTCGAGCTTGCGCAGCGCCTTCTCCTTGCGCTTGCGGTGCTTGAGGACGCCCGCGGCCTCCTCGATGAAGCCACGGCGGTCCTCCGGCGTCGCGTGCAGGATCGTGTCGAGCTGGCCCTGGCCGACGATGACGTGCATCTCGCGGCCGATGCCGGAGTCCGAGAGCAGCTCCTGCACGTCCAGTAGCCGGCACGGGCTCCCGTTGATGGCGTACTCCGAGCCGCCGGAGCGGAACATCGTGCGACTGATCGTCACCTCGGCGTACTCGATGGGCAGCGCGCCGTCGGAGTTGTCGATCGTCAGCAGCACCTCGGCCCGGCCCAACGGCGGGCGGCCGGAGGTGCCGGCGAAGATGACGTCGTCCATCTTCCCGCCGCGCAGGCTCTTGGCGCTGGCCTCGCCCATCACCCAGGCCAGGGCGTCCACCACGTTGGACTTGCCCGAGCCGTTGGGCCCGACGATGCAGGTGATGCCGGGCTCGAGCTGCAGCGTCGTGGAGGACGCGAAGGACTTGAACCCCTTCAGGGTCAGGCTCTTCAGGTACAACGCGGGACCTTCCCCGTCGACTGGCTGGGCGGCTGGCTCGGGCGCCGCGGCCCCTCAGGAGCCGCTCGGCGCGCTCACCCTACTCCCGCCGGCGCCTCGTCCCGGGGCTGCTCGTCGGCGTGGGCGATGTGGGACAGCTGGCCCCACAGCAGCACCAGGAAGACCGCGGAGCCGCCGAACGCGAACCAGAACGGCGCGGTGACGCCGTACGCCTGGGCCAGCGCCCCGCCCAGCAGGCCCCCGAGGACCAGCCCGCCGAAGCACCCCACGAGGTTCACGCTCGACACCCGGCCCTGCAGCCGGGTGGGCACCGCCCGCTGCTGCACCGTGATCGAGGTGGTGCCCCAGATGAACGCGTGCGCCCCGAAGACGAAGAAGATCGCCAGCGCCAGCACCGGGTCCGTGGTCACCGCCAGCCCGAGGTGGGTCAGGGTCTCGACCACCAGCCCGATGCGCATCAGGTCACCGAGACTCACGTGCCGGGTGATCCAGCCGTACGCCGCGGTGCCGATCAGCCCGCCGACCGCGCCCACCGTCGTGATCAGCCCGAAGCCGACCGCGTGCAGCCCCAGCCGCTCGGTCGCGTAGAGCACCAGCACCGACCAGGCGGCGCCGAAGGTGAGGTTGAAGACCATCAGCGTCAGCACCAGGGTGCGCACCGCGGCGTGGTGCGCCACCCACCGGAAGCCCTCGACCACCTCGTGCACCACCCGGCTGCTCGCCCCGTGCTCGCGACCGTGCTCCGGCAGCCGGACCCGGGCGATCGTGGCGACCGCCGCGAGGACCAGCACGCCCTGCGCGACGAAGGGCAAGGTGCTGCCGGCGGCGAAGAGCGCCGCACCCAGCGGGGGGCCGGCCAGCTGGTTGACGGTGATGAACCCGGTCTGGATGCGGGCGTTGCCCACCGCCAGGTCGTCGCGGTGGACCAGCATCGGGAGCAACGTGCCCGAGGCGTTGTCCGCGAAGGTCTCGGCCGTGCCGAGCAGGAAGAGGGAGAGCAGCACCACGGCGATGGAGACGGTCCCGGTGAGGATGCTGGCGACCAGCAGCCCCAGGACCACCACGCGGACCACGTCGACCGCGATCACCAGCGCGCGCCGGTCGACCCGGTCGGTCACCACCCCGGCCGGGAGGGCGAAGAGGAGCTTGGGCAGCCACTGCAGGGTCGCGGCCAGGGCGATCAGGAAGGGCGAGTCGGTCTGCTGGGCCACCAGCAGCGGCCCGGCCGCGATGGCCAGCCCGTCGCCGAGGTTGCCGACCCACACCGACGACAGCAGCCACCGGAAGTCGGTGCCGAGCCGTGCCGGCGCGACCACCTCGACCGTCCGCGCACCCGCGCGCCGCACCACCGACCTGCTCACGAGGTCGAGACGCTAGCCCTCACGACGCCGTGACGCCTCCGAGTTTCCGGTCGTGGTGCCTGTGACGGTGAGGGCGCGGGTGGGTGAGCCCTCTGGACCGACCCACTCCCGCGCCGAGCCGGCGTATCGATACGCCGGCTCGGCGGGATGGGGGTCCGCTCAGGCGGGGACGAGCCGGCGTCGCAGCCGACCGACGCCGAGCACCATCACCATGGCCGCGCCGACCAGCACGAGCGGCGTCGCGCTGGAGCCCAGGCGCTGGGGCACGGCGACCGAGGAGGCCAGCTGCACCGAGGAACCCGCGCCGTAGCCGGTGACGTCGACCGCGTAGACGTCCAGCCCGCGCAGCAGGTCGATGGCGTAGACGATGTTGGTGCGGCGCTTGGTCTGCTCGCCGTCCTTGTACACCGGCACCCACATCGCGTCCCAGACCTCCGAGGCGCCCCACACCGCACTGGCGTGGGAGGTGATCTCGCGGGGGTCGCTCACGTCGAGGACCTGCGTGCCGCCGCCGTAGAAGCCCACCGCGACCAGGCCGCCGGGGCGGTAGTCGAACCAGTGGCTGGAGCAGAAGGCGCCGACCGGCAGCGGGTAGGTGCCGAGGTCGGCGAGCTCGACCTTGTCCAGGGGCACGATGCTGCCGGGCCTGCCGTCGAGACGCTTGACCCACCAGGTCTGGAAGGAACCGGCCAGGGCGCAGTCGACCTGCTCGTAGTCCTCCTCGGTGACCAGCAGGACGTCTCCGCGCTTCAGCGACGGCTTGCGGTTCGGCTTGAACCGCTTCGGTGCGGGCGGAAGGAGTTGTGCAGGATGAAGTCGTTCCAGCCCTCGAAGGCCGGGTCGTCCCCCGCGCCGGCCGCACCGGTGGTGGTGAGCAGCCGCGGGCGCCCCGGCTTCTTCGTCGACCACATCGAGGCACCCTCGTACCCGGTGTGGGTGCCGACACCGGCGGCGTCGAAGTTCCACTTGTGCCCGCCGGTGGGCGAGGTGAACGGCTGGAGCCCGTCGGCCACACGGTCGCCGTCGACCTCTGTGGGCGCGTCGAGGTCGCGGAGGTCGAACACCGAGAAGGAGCCACGGCCACCCGCCGAGTAGGCGTACCGGCACCGGACGCCGTCCACGCAGGCCACGGTGTGGGTGCTGGTGAGGCCCGGGGCGCGGGCGGTGATGGTGGGGTCGGTCGGGTCGGTGGCGTCGACGACGATCAGCTCCCCCCCGCCCACGTTGACGTGCTGGGGGTCGGTGGGGGCGGCGGCGACCAGGTCGACGCCGATGAGGGCGAAGCGGCGGACGCCGTCGCGGGTGCGCCGCTCACCGCAGGTCATCGCCTCGTTCTCGAACAGTGCCTGCGGCAGCACCCCGGTCAGCGTGGGGCTCAGCGGGTCACTGACGTCGTAGACCCGCACCGAGTCCACGCCCGAGGTGACGAAGACCGGCGCGGTGTCCATGAAGCACCCGGAGATGGCGACCTGGGAGGGGTTCTCGCCGACCTGCTCGATGTTCTCGGACATGATCAGACCGGCACTGGCCGAGCCCGCCCCGGCGAGCCGGGCGATGCGGTCCTTGCCACCGTGCGCGGAGGCCGGAGCGGCGAGCGCCACGCCGGCGACGGGAGCCAGCAGGGCCGTCGACGCGAGGGCCGCGAGGACCCGGCGGGTCGTCGAGGGACGGCGAGGGGCGGCGGTGGTGCGCAGGAGACTCACGCACCGACCAACGAGGGCCCCGGCGGTCACGCGGGGCCGCTCGCGGTCAGGCGGGCTGCATCTCCTGGCGCGGCTCGAGGGGCGCGATCAGGTCGGCGGCCTGGGTGGCCACCAGCCGGTCGTTCTCGGCGGCGAGCCTCGAGACGAGCGCCTCGAGCTCGCTGACACGGTTGCGCAGTCGCGCGTTGTCCGCGGCGAGACGGGGGTCCCGCAGGTCGCTGTTCAGGTAGCCGATCAGCGCCTTGGCCATGGGGAAGACCTTCCGGAGGAGGGTGGGAGGGGTGTCGGCCCGCGATCCGGGCCGTCTATCAGAATCGCACTGGACACGCGTCCGGTCAAACCCGCGCAGCGACCCGCTGGACCGGTGTGCTAGGCGTCGCCGGCGGACGCTGGGAGGTCGGCTGGAAGGTCGTCCCTACGCGCGGCGTCGGGTGGCGCGCGGGACCGGCTGGCAGCCGGGGCAGAAGTACGACGAGCGGTTCATGAAGGCCACGCGCCGCACCGCCCTCCCGCACCGGTCGCAGGGCTCGCCCTCCCGGCCGTAGGCGTGCAGCGAGCGGTCGAAGTAGCCCGACTCCCCGTTGACGTTGACGTAGAGGGCGTCGAAGGACGTGCCGCCCTGGGCCAGCGCGTCGGTCATGACGTCGCGGGCGTGGCCGAGCAGCTCGACCACCTGGGTGCGCGTGAGCCGGTCGCCGGGACGCTCACCGTGGATACGGGCCCGCCACAGCGCCTCGTCGGCGTAGATGTTGCCCACGCCCGAGACCAGGGTCTGGTCGAGCAGCTGGCGCTTGATCCCCGAGCCGCGACGACGCACGCGCGCCACCACGTCGTCGAGGTCGAAGAGCGGGTCGAGGGGGTCGCGGCCGATGTGGGCGATCTCCGGCGGCAGCACCGCTCCCCCGGTCGAGACCAGCAGACCGCCGAACATCCGCTGGTCCACGAAGTGCAGGTGTCGCCCCTGCGCGGCCCCCTCGAGGCGCAGCCGGACCCGCAGGTGCTTCTCGGGCTCGGCGTCGGCGGGCTGGACGAGCATCTGGCCGCTCATGCCGAGGTGGCACAGCAGCGCGTCGCCGTCGTCCAGCGGCAGCCAGAGGTACTTCCCGCGGCGACGGGCCCCGGTGATCCGCCGGCCCGCCAGCGCGAGCGCGAAGCCCTCGGGCCCGCGCGGGTCCCGGCGTACGGGCCGCTCGTGCAGGACGTCGACCGCGACCACGCGGGCGCCGACGACGTGACGCTCGAGGCCGGCGCGGACGACCTCGACCTCGGGGAGCTCGGGCACCGAGGGCTCAGCCGGAGTGGCCGGCGCGACCGGAGGGGGTGTCGGTGGCCGCGTCGGTGGCTGCGTCGGAGGCTGCGTGGGCCGCCGCGACGGTGCCCCGCTGGGCCACGATCTCGCCGTAGGCGGTCTCGGCGGCGGCCTGCTCGGCCTCCTTCTTCGACCGGCCGGTGCCGTTGCCGTAGAGCTGGTCGCCGACGCGCACCTTGGCGGTGAACGTCTTCATGTGGTCGGGGCCGGAGTCCTCGATGACGTACTCCGGGACGCCGAGGCCGTGCTCGGCGGAGAGCTCCTGCAGGGAGGTCTTCCAGTCCAGGCCCGCTCCCATGGCCGAGGCGGCCTCGATGAGCGGGTCGAAGAGTCGGTGGACCACCTCGGCGGAGGTCTCGAAACCTCCGCCGGAGAGGTGCACCGCCCCGATGACCGCCTCGACGGTGTCGGAGAGGATGGAGGCCTTGTTGCGCCCGCCCGTGGCCTCCTCGCCCCGACCGAGCTTGACGTGCTGGCCGAGCCCGATGGTGCGGCCCACCTCGGCCAGGGCGCGCGCGTTGACCACGGCCGCCCGCAGCTTGGCCAGCCGGCCCTCGGAGAGGTCCGGGTGGGTGCGGTAGAGCGTCTCGGTCACGACGACGCCGAGCACCGAGTCACCCAGGAACTCCAGGCGCTCGTTGGTCGGCAGACCGCCGTTCTCGTAGGCGTAGGAACGGTGCGTGAGGGCGCGCTCCAGCAGCTCGGGGTCCAGGACGGGGTCCCCGAGCGCGGAGCGCAGCCCGCTGTAGTCGTCGATGGTGCCGGTCAGGGCAGCGGGGGTGCTCAGAGGACCTGACGACGGTCGGACCGGGCGCCGTACTGGCCGCACTCGCCGCACGCGCGGTGCGGGAGGTGCTTGGCACCGCACGCGGGGTTCGCGCAGGTCACCAGGGTCGGGGCGCTGGTCTTCCAGGCCGAACGACGGTGCCGGGTGTTGCTGCGCGACATCTTCCGCTTCGGGACAGCCACTGTTCTCTCCTTGTACCGGGGCCGGGTATCCGGCCCACCTCTGCTGGTCGGGCTCTGCTGCAGGGCCTGCGGGGCTGCAGGTCCTGCGGGTGGGTCTAGTGCTGGTCGGGGTCCTGCTGGAGGTCTGCCAGTCCGGCCCACCGGGGGTCGATCGGTGCCTCGTGCGAGTGGTCCGGGTCCTCGGCCAGCCGCGCCCCGCACTCGGGGCACAGACCGGGGCAGTCCGGCTCGCACATGGGCTGGAACGGCAGCTCCAGCACCACCGCGTCCCTCAGCTGGGGCTCCAGGTCGACCAGGTCGTCCTGCAGCCTGCTGACATCGTCGTCCTCGTCGTGGGAGGTCTGGTGCTCGATGTAGACGTACAGCTCCTGGAACCGCGCCTCGACGTCGTCGTGGATCGGCTCCAGGCACCGCGCGCACTCGCCCTCGAGCGCGGCTCGCGCCGTGCCCGTGACCAGGACTCCCTCCATGACCGCCTCGAGTCGCAGGTCCAGCTCGACCGGCGAGCCCTCGGCGACACGGAGGACGTCGATGCCCAGATCCGCTGGGGCCGGCACCGTCAGTGACACCTCACGCTGGGACCCCGGGCGGCGGCCGAGCTCGCGGGTGTCGAGCACGAGCGGCGCTCTCGGGTCCAGGCTGGTCAGATGATCACTTCCGGGTCCGGGCACAACAGATCGCGTAGAAGCGTAACGGTCGTGCGGGTGGGCGACAAAACGACGTCGGGGCAGGTCAGCGCTGGAGCAGGCTCCTGCGCGGTCAGCCCCGGGCGGCGTTCTTCGCGGCGTTCTCGGCGATCCTCTCAGCCAGACGCTCGTGGACGAAGTCGGGGACCAGGGTGGAGACGTCGCCGCCGTACGTCGCCACCTCCTTGACCAGGCTGCTGGCCAGGAAGGACCACTCGGGGCTGGTGGGCACGAAGACGGTCTCGACATCGGTGAGCGAGGCGTTCATCTGCGCCATCTGCAGCTCGTAGTCGAAGTCGCTGACCGCGCGCAGGCCCTTCACGATCGCCTGGATGTCGTGCTCGACGCAGAAGTCGGTCAGCAGTCCGGTGAAGCCCTCGACCCGGACGTTCTCCCACGGCGCGCAGGCGCGGCGCAGCATGTCCATCCGCTCGTCGGAGGAGAACAACCGGCTGCTGGACTTGGACTTGTTGACACCGACGGCGACGACCACCTCGTCGAAGAGGGAGGCGGCCCGCCCCACGATGTCGAGGTGACCGTTGGTGACCGGGTCGAAGGACCCCGGGCAGACGGCTCGGCGCACGCGCTACTCCTCCGGCTGGATCGGCGGGCCGGGCCACTCGGCCGACCACAGGGTCGTCTCACCGTACTTGCGGCGGCGCTGGGCGGTGAACCCGACCGGCCACGACGGCTCGGGGCTGCGGCGCCCGCGCTCGACCACGACCAGCGCGTCGCCCGCCAGCCAGCCGTGCGCCACCAGGGCCTCGAGGTCGGCGTCGACCTCCTCGGCGGGCAGCGGGTACGGCGGGTCGGCCAGCACCAGGTCGTAGGGCCGGTCCGGGGCCGAGGCCAGGACCGTGCCGACCGACGCGGCCACCACCCGGGCACCGGGCAGGCCCAGGGTGCGGGCGTTGGCGGTGATGACCGCGGCGGTACGCCGGTCCCGCTCGACCAGCAGCGCGTGGTCGGCGCCCCGGCTGCACGCCTCGAGCCCGAGCGCCCCCGAGCCGGCGTACAGGTCCAGGACGCGCAGGCCGGAGAGCGTGCCGCACCAGGACTCCACGGCCGAGAACAGCGCCTCCCGGACCCGGTCACTGGTGGGGCGCGTCGCCTCACCCCTCGGTGTCTCGAGGCGTCGACCCCCTGCACTGCCACCGATGATCCGGGTCATGGCCCCACACCCTAGGGCCGCGGCGGACGCGCGTCCGGCTCAGGAGCGGGTGGCGAACTCCGCGCGCACCGACTCCTCGAGGTCGAGCACGAGGTCGCGGACCAGCGGCAGCGACGCGAGGTCCGGGTCCTCGTCGAGGACCCGGGAGGCGACCTCCCGCGCGTGCAGGATGGTCTTCTCGTCGCGCAGCACCCGGAGGTTCTGCAGGCTGGAGCGGAACCCGGACTGCGAGGCTCCGAGCACGTCGCCCTCGCGGCGCTGCTCGAGGTCGACGCGGCTGAGCTCGAAGCCGTCGGTGGTCGCGGCGACGGCGTCGAGACGGTCGCGGGCGGGGCTGCCGGTCTCGGCGTGGCTGACGAGCAGGCACAGCCCGGGCAGCCCACCACGGCCGACCCGGCCACGGAGCTGGTGGAGCTGGGAGACGCCGAAGCGGTCTGCGTCGAGCAGCACCATCGTGGTGGCGTTGGCGACGTCGACCCCGACCTCGATCACGGTCGTGGAGACCAGCACGTCGACCTCGCCGGCGGCGAAGGCCCGCATCGTGCGGTCCTTGTCCTCGGCCGGCAGCCGGCCGTGGAGCAACCCCACGCGCAGCCCGGCGAGCGGCCCCTGGGCCAGCTCGGCGGCCACCTCCTCGACGGCGGCGAGGGGACGCTGGGGGCGTGACTCCCCCTCCACGGCAGGGGCGTCCCCCTCCCCCTGCTCCGTGACGTCGCCGGAGATGCGGGGGCAGACCACGTAGACCTGGTGGCCCTTCTCGACCTCCTCGCGGGCCCGCTGCCACACGCGCTCGACCCAGTGCGGCGCGTCGACCAGCGGCACGACGGTCGTCTGGATCGGTGCCCGGCCGGCCGGGAGCTCGGCGAGGACGGAGGTCTCGAGGTCGCCGAAGACGGTCATCGCGACGGTGCGCGGGATCGGGGTCGCGGTCATGACCAGCACGTGCGGTGGCGCACCGGCCTTGTCGGTCAGCGCCGCGCGCTGCTCGACCCCGAAGCGGTGCTGCTCGTCGACGACCACGAGGCCGAGGTCGGCGAACTGGACGACGTCCTCCAGCAGCGCGTGGGTGCCGACGACCAGTCCGGCCTCGCCGGAGGCGAGCCGCAGCAGCGGTGCGGTGCGCTGGGTCTTGGTCATGGAGCCGGTCAGCAGCTCGAGGGCGGTCGCCTCGGGGTGGCCGCCGAGCATGCCACCGGCGGCGAGGTCGCCGAGCATCGCGGTGAGCGAGCGGTGGTGCTGCTGGGCCAGCACCTCGGTGGGGGCCAGCAGGGCGGCCTGCCCCCCGGAGTCCACGACCCGCAGCATCGCCCGCAGCGCGACCAACGTCTTGCCCGAGCCGACCTCCCCCTGGAGGAGACGGTTCATCGGGTGCGGGCGCGCCAGGTCGCCCTCGATCTCGGCGCCGACCTGCCGTTGCCCGTCGGTGAGCTCGAAGGGCAGTCGCTCGTCGAAGGCGGCCAGCAGCCCGCCGCCGCCGGTGCGCGGCCGCGCGCCCTGCGCCTGCAGCGCGCGCCGTCGCCGCGCCAGCACCAGCTGGGTGGTCAGCGCCTCCTCGAAGCGGAAGCGCTGCTGGGCCCGGGTGACCTGGCCGTGGTCCTCGGGGCGATGCACCCACTCCAGTGCCTGCCGCACGTCGAGCAGGCCCTCGCGCTCGCGCAACGGGGCCGGGAGCAGCTCGGGCAGGTCGTCGACGACGGAGAGCGCGAAGGAGATGGCGCGCTGCAGGTCCCACGACTCCACACCGGCCGAGAGCGGGTAGATCGGGTAGAGGTCGCCCAGGGTCTCCAGCGAGAGCTGGGCGGCGTCCTCGCCGGGGGTGCCCATGAGCACCATCTGCGGGTTGGTGAGCTGCCAGGTGTCGCGGAAGCGGCCCACCTTGCCCTGGAAGATCCCGCGTCGGCCGGGCGCGAGCCGGCGCTCGTGCCACGCCGCGATGTGCTCGGCCTTGGCGAAGAAGGTCATCGTCAGGGGCGGGCCGTCGGTCTCCAGGACCGCCTCGACCCGGAACGCCCGGCGCTGGGTGCGGCGGTCGGTGTAGGTGTGCCGTCGACTGCCGCCGATGCGCCCCACCACGACCAGCATCTCCCCCTCGTGCAGGCTGCCGACCTCCGAGAGCTCCCCGGTCTTGACGTACCTGCGCGGGAAGTGGCGCAGCAGGTCGCCGACGGTGCGCAGCCCGAGGCCGTCGACCACGGCGTCGACCATCTTCTTCTTGGCATCGCCCAGCACGGTCTGCACCGGCGAGTCCACGGTGATCACGGTCGGTTCTCCTGCTCTGGCTGGCTCGTCGGGCTGGTGGCGGTCGGCTACTCGACGGCGAGCAGCAGCGGGTAGCGCTCCTGACCGCCCTCGTAGACCACCACGTCCACGTGCGGGCGGTGCTCCTCCACCCAGGCGGCGAGGCGCTGGGCCATCGCGCCGTCGACGTCCTCCGCGCCGGAGACGACGGTCACGAGCTCACCACCACCCCCGAGCAGGCGCTCGGCCACCTGGGCCGCGACGGCGTCGAGCTCGCTCCCGACGACGGCGAAGTCGCCCTCGACCACCCCGAGGACGTCGCCCGGCTCGCACGGGCCCGCCATCGTCATGGCGGTCCGAGCGGCGATCGTGACCGCACCGTGCCGCGCGTGCCGGGCGGTCGCGGTCATCTCCACCACATCGGCGTCGAAGGCGCGGCCCGGCTCGTGGACGGCCAGTGCCGCCAGGCCCTGGACCTGGGCCGAGGTCGGGACCACCACGACCCGGACGCCGAGGTCCTGCTGGGCGGTGTGCGCCGCGACCTGGGCGACCCGCATCGAGTCGGGGTCGTTCGGCAGCACGACGACCTCCTGCGCGCCGCACCCCGTGATCGCCTCGAGGAGCTCCCCGGTGGAGGGGCGGCGGCCGGGGCCGCCCTCGACGACGACGGCGCCCGCCTCGGTGAACAGCGCGGCCAACCCCGGCCCGGCGGCGACGGTGACGACCGCGCGGCCGGAGCGGGGAGCCGTCGCCGCGCGTTGCTCGGCGACCTGCTCGGCGAAGTGGGTGACCCGGATGCGGTGGGGCCGGCCTGCCTCGATGCCGGCCTCGATGGCCGCACCGACGTCGTCGACGTGCACGTGGACGTTCCACAGCGGCTCGTCCCCCACCACCACGAGGCTGTCGCCCAACCCGGCCAGCGTCTCGCGCAGGGTCGGGACGCGCTCGGCGGGGGCGTCGAGGAGGTACATCACCTCATAGGACGGACCGTCCTCGCTCAGGTCGCCGCCGGAGGCACCGGCACCCCCGACGTCGGCGGCGGGGCGGGGCGGGAGCACCGGCACCGGGATCTGGTGGCTGCCCAGACCGGTGCGCACCGACGGGGGCACCCGACCGGTCAGGGCGGTCTCGGCGGCGTCGAGGACGACGCTGAACCCGCGTCCACCGGCGTCGACCACACCGGCGTCGGCGAGCACCCGGAGCTGCTGGGGCGTGGCGGCCAGCGCCTCACGGGCGGCCGCTGCCGCGGCGGTCAGCACGTCGCGGGTGCGGGCCGCCGGGTCGACCGCGACCTCACCGGCGGCCTCGGCCGCGGCACGGGCCACGGTGAGCATGGTGCCCTCCACCGGCGTGCCCACGGCGGCGTACGCCGCGTCGGCGGCCAGCCGCATGCCGTCGGCCATGACGGCGGCGGCGCGGTCCTCGGGCCCGGCCTCGGCCAGGCGCCGGGCCAGGGCACGCAGCATCTCGCTGAGGATCACCCCGGAGTTGCCGCGCGCGCCGAGCAGCGCCCCACGGCCGAGCGCCGCCAGGCCCGGGCCGACGCCGCACTCCGCCGGCCCGCCCGCCTCGGCGACCGCCGTCTCCACGGCGTCCCTCGCGGCGGCGATCGTGAGGTACATGTTGGTGCCGGTGTCGCCGTCGGGGACGGGGTAGACGTTGAGCGCGTCGACCTCCTCGCGGGCGGCCTCCAGGGCACGGGCCGCGACCTCGGTGAAGCGCAGGACGCCCTCGAGGCTCACCCCCCGGGGCAGCACCTCGACGCCGTCGGGCATCGTGGGGGTCGGCTGGTCGTGTCGCGGGTCGGGCACGGCCCCGAGAGTAGTGGGCCGCCCCGACGTCGATTCGGTGATCGAGGGGTGTGGCGATACTCTTGTGCGGTTGCCCGGCGCCTGTCACGGCGTCCCGGGCCCCTCTCGACTCGTTCCAACACATCGATCCTCAGGAGTTCACGGTGGCTGCCGTCTGCGACATCTGCGCCAAGAAGCCTGGCTTCGGCAACAACCGGCCGTGGTCGCGCAAGATCACGAAGCGCCGCTTCGACCCCAACATCCAGCGCGTGCGTGCCGTGGTCAACGGCACCCCGAAGCGGATGAACGTCTGCACCGGTTGCCTCAAGGCCGGCAAGGTCTCGCGCTGACGCGAGCCGCGCCACCGGTCTGAGGACGACCCAGACCAACGGAGCATGCAGGGAAGACCGTCACCTGGAGGGGTGGCGGTCTTCTTCTTTGCCTGCGGCCGGCCGTGCGGCTGGCTCGACCACCGCACGACGGGTCCGCCGGCGCGTCCCCGTCAGAAGGCGGTCCACCCGGTCGGTCCCTCGTAGGGCGCACCGTCGACCGTGACACCCTCGCCCTGCGACACCGTGCCGATGACCGTCCACCCCGTTGGCACGCTCGCGGCGTCGGGGAACGTGGCGAGCAGGGCGTGGTCGTCCCCTCCCCCCAGGACGTAGCGCAGCGGATCGGAGCCGGTCGCGGCGGCGACCGCGTGCAGCGGCTCGGGGACCTCCAGGGTCTCGGTGCGCACGTCGATGCGCACGCCGGAGGCCCGGGCGAGGTGGCCGGCCTCGGACAGCAGGCCGTCGGAGACGTCGATCATCGCGGTGGCGCCGGCCGCGGCGGCCTCCGGCCCCGCGTCGTACGGCGGAGCGGGCCGTCGGTAGGCCTCGACCAGCACCCGGGGCGAGCGGAAGCCGCGGCCGAGGACCGCGAGCCCCCCGGCGGCCCAGCCCTGGCGACCGGCGAGGGCCAGGACGTCGCCGGCCTCGGCCCCGCCGCGCAGCACCGGCGAGACCGTGCACGCGCCCAGAACCGTGACCGAGACGACCAGCTGGTCGCCGCGCGTGACGTCTCCCCCCACCACGCTGGCGCCGACCGCCCGGCACTCCTCGGCGAAGCCCTCGGCGAACTCCGTGGCCCACGCCACCGGCAGGTCGGCGGGCACCGCCATGCCGATCGTCAGGCTGTGCGCCCGGCCGCCCATGGCGTTGATGTCGGAGAGGTTCTGCGCGGCCGCCCGGTGCCCCACGTCGCGGGCCGGCACCCAGTCGCGCCGGAAGTGGCGTCCCTCGACCAGCATGTCGGTGGAGACCACCACGTGGCCGGTGCGGATCCGCAGCACCGCGGCGTCGTCGCCGGGGCCCACGAGCACCTGCTCCCCCTGCTCGAAGCTGGTGGTGAGGGCGTCGATGAGCTCGAACTCGCCGAGCTGCTCGACGGTCGGGTCCTCGGGGCGGGGCTGGGGTGCGTCCGACATGGGCCCATCCCACCACCCGGGGTGCGGTCCGGGGACACCGGCCGCTGTCGTGCCGGGCCGCGGTTGCGGGTAGGTTGCTGACCGACACATCCGGGTGACGTGTCCGCGGCAGCGTCGCCGCGCAACCGACCCAGAGGGAGACAACGATGGTCGTCCAGGCCTACATCCTGATCCAGACCGATGTCGGCAAGGCCGCCGAGGTCGCCGCCGCCATCGCCCAGGTCAAGGGCGTGACCCTCGCCGAGGACGTCACCGGCCCCTACGACGTCATCGTGCGCGCCGAGGCCCGCAACGTCGACGAGCTGGGCAAGCTGGTCGTCTCGAAGGTGCAGAACCTCGACGGCATCACCCGCACGCTCACGTGCCCCGTCGTCCACATCTGAGCAGCCCCCTCCTGGGCGCTCCACGCGTCCGACGCCCCGGCTCCCTGCGGAGGCGGGGCGTCGTCGCGTGCACGGTCGCCCTGCTGCTCGCGGGCTGCTCGGGTCCGGCGGTGGAGCCGGTCGACGCCGAGCCCCTCGGAGCGCAGGAGCGGGCCGCGTGCGAGGCGTTCCTGGACGACCTGCCGTCGACGGCGGCCGACGCGCTGGTGACCTGCGGGGCGCCGGAGCCGGCCACGCTCGAGGCCACCTCGGAGTGCGACGAGGTGCGCGGCGTCGGGTGGTTCATCGATCCCGACGAGCTGGCCGACCCCGACTCCCCAGTCACCGCGACGGCCATCGGCGTCCGCCCCCGCGTCGCCGTGGTCTTCGCCCCCGAGGAGCGGGGCCAGCGCTCGTTGGAGGTCCTGTCCGCGCTCGCCGCCCCGGTGACCGAGCACCTCGAGCGCCTCAGCCGCTGTCGCTGAGCGTCGGGGCCCTGTGGGACCCTGCTGCCATGAGCACCACCCACGAGGAGCTGCCCGGTCCGGTCGCCGTCATCGCCGGCGGGCTCAGCCACGAGCGCGACGTCTCCCTGGCCAGCGGTCGCAACCTGGTGCGCGAGCTGCGCCAGCTCGGCGTCGAGGCCGAGGCCTACGACTTCGACCGCAACCTGCTCACCCGCCTGGAGCAGGACAAGGTCGTGGCCGCGGTGCCGGCCCTGCACGGGCAGTTCGGCGAGGACGGCGAGATCCAGACGCTGCTCGAGCTCATCGGGCTGCCGTTCGTCGGCTCGGGCAGCCGCGCCTGCCGCGTGGCCTGGGACAAGGCGACCGCCCGTGAGCTGCTGCGCCGCGAGGGCATCGCGGTCCCCCAGAGCGTGGGCCTGTCCGCGCAGACCTTCCGCGACATCGGCGCCAACGCACTGATGGAGCACGTCATGCACCGCCTCGGTGAGCGAGTCGTGGTCAAGCCGACCCGCTGCGGCAGCGCCCTCGGCGTCACCGGTGTCGACGGCATGGGCGCCCTGCCCTCGGCCCTCGTGCGCTCCTACGCCTACTGCGAGGACGCCCTCATCGAGCGCTTCCACGACGGGGTGGACGTCAGCGTCGTCTGCGTCGAGGACGCCGACGGCGTCAAGGCGCTGACCCCGGTGGCGGTCTACTACGAGAAGGGGCACGAGTTCGACTTCTCCGCGCGCTACACCGCCGAGTTCGTCTCCCTGGAGAAGCCCGCCTTCCCCGACGAGGTCCTCGAGGAGCTGAGCCGGACCGCCTGCGAGGCGCACCGTGTGCTCGGGCTGTCCGACCTCTCGCGCTCGGACTTCATCGTCTCCCCCGACGGCTCGTTCGTCGTGCTGGAGACCGCGATCACGCCCGGCGCCACCGAGACCTCGGTGATGCCCTTCGCCTGCACCCTGTCGGGCACCTCGCTGGGCCAGGTGACCCTCGACCTGGTGCGGCGCGTCCTGGACTGAGCCCTACCGCAGCCCCGTCGGGCGCTCCAGCGCGAGCTGGATCAGCTCGTCGACGAGCTCGGTGTAGGGCAGCCCGCTGGCCTCCCACATCTTGGAGTACATCGAGATCGGGGTGAACCCGGGCATGGTGTTGATCTCGTTGAGCAGCACCTCGCCGTCCGGGGTGACGAAGCAGTCCACCCTCGACAGGCCCTCGGCCCCGATCGCCTCGAAGGCCTCGACGGCCAGCTCGCGAACCCGCTCGGCGACCTCCTCGGGCAGGTCGGCGGGGGCGTCGGTGCGGGCGTGGGTGGCCGAGAGGTACTTGGACTCGAAGTCGTAGAAGCCGGCCTGGTCGTGGTCGACCACGATCTCCCCGGGCACCGATGCACGCGGCGCCGCACCGGCACGGCCGCCCAGCACCGCGCACTCGATCTCGCGTCCCTCGACGCCCTGCTCGACCAGCACCTTGGGGTCGTGGACCCGCGCCTCCTCGATCGCCTCGGAGAGGCCGGTGAGGTAGTCGACCCGGGTGACGCCGAGGGATGAGCCGGCCCGCGCCGGCTTGACGAAGACGGGGAAGCGGAGCCGGGCCTGGACCCGGTCGACCACGGCCGACGGGCTCTCCTCCCACTCGCGCGGCTTGACGACGACGTACGGCGCGACGGGCAGGCCGTGACCGGCGAAGACGAGCTTCATGTAGGCCTTGTCCATGCCGACCGCCGAGGCGAGCACCCCGGCGCCGACGTAGGGCAGGCCGGCGAGCTCGAGCAGCCCCTGGATGGTGCCGTCCTCGCCGTACGGGCCGTGCAGCAGCGGGAAGACGACGTCGACCGGGCCGGCCTCGGCCAGCCCGGCGATCTCACGCCCGACCTCGGGGGTCACCTCGGGCAGGGCTCCGGAGGTGAGCTCGAAGCGGGCGGCGTCCACCGACGGCAGCACCCACTCGCCCTCCCTGGTGATGCCGACCGGGAGCACGTCGTACTTCTCGCGGTCGATGGCCTTCATGACCCCGGCCGCGGTCGCCGCCGAGATCGAGTGCTCGCCCGAGCGGCCGCCGAAGACGAGGGCCACACGCACCTTGCGGGAGGGGCTGTCGGTCATGGGCCGGACGCTACTGGAGGCTCGCGGCCACCTCGTCGAGGCGCGCGCCACGGGAGGCCTTGAGGAGAACCGCGTCACCCTCGCGCACGTGCTCGGCCAGCCAGGCGATGGCCGCGGCGTTGTCGGGCACCGGGTGGGAGGCCCGGCCCGCGCCCTCGTGGATGGCACGGGCGGCCCCGCCGACGACGACCACGTGGTCGACCCCGAGGTCGGCCGCGTAGGCGCCCACCCCGCGGTGCTCCTCGTCGTGGGTCTCCCCCAGCTCCTTCATCTCGCCGAGCACGGCGATGGTGCGCCGCACGTCGGCGTCGGCACCGATCGCGGCGAGCGCGTCGAGGGCCGCGCGGACGGAGTCGGGGTTGGCGTTGTAGGAGTCGTTCAGGACGATCACGCCGCGGTCGAGCTCACGCAGCTCCATCCGCCACTGCGACAGCGTCTCGACCTCCGACAGGGCCGTGGCGACCTCGGCGAGGGGGACGTCGCAGGCCAGTGCGACCGCGGCCGCGGCCGCCGCGTTGAGGGCCTGGTGCGCACCGACGAGCCGCAGCGTCACCTCCGTCTGCTCCTCGCCCCTCACCAGCCGGAAGGCCGGTCGGCCCAAGCGGTCCAGCGTGAGCCCCTCCACGCGCACGTCGGCGGCCGGCACGTCACCGAAGGAGACCACCCGACCCACGGTGCGGGAGGCCATCGCCGAGACCCGCTCGTCACCGGCGTTGAGGACGGCCGTGCCGGCCTCGGTCAGCGCCTCGACCAGCTCGCCCTTGGCCTGCGCGATCGCGTCGCGGGAGCCGAACTCGCCCAGGTGGGCCTGCCCGACGTTGAGCACCACCGACACGTCGGGGCGCACCAGCCCCGTGAGCTCGGCGATGTGGCCGATCCCGCGGGCACCCATCTCGAGCACCAGGAACCGCGTCGTGGGCTCCACGCGCAGCGCGGTCAGCGGCATGCCCAGCTCGTTGTTGAACGACCCCCGGGTCGCGACCGTGGCCGCCGACCGGCCCAGCACCGCCGCCAGCAGGTCCTTGGTCGACGTCTTGCCCTGGGACCCGGTCAGTGCCACGACGGTCAGGTCACCCTCCTCGCGGACCCGGCGCACGACGTACGACGCGAGGCGCTGGAGCGCGGCGCGCACGTCGTCCACCACGACGGTCGGCAGGTCGGTGGGCCGGGAGCCGAGCACCGCGACGGCACCGGCGGCCGCGGCCTGGTGGACGTGGTCGTGCCCGTCGACGCGCTCACCGACGAACGCGGCGAACAGGCTGCCGGGCGCGGCCTCGCGCCCGTCGATGACGACCGGGCCGTCCACGACCGGCGCGGTGTCGGCGGTGGTGCCGGCGAGCTCCCCGTCGACGATGTCGGCGACCAGGGCCAGGCTGAGGGCGATCACCCGGCCGACCCTAGTGTGTGCCCATGGCCGACGACTCCCTGCCCGACGCCCCCACGACCGACCTGCGCCCGTCCACGGTCGCGGTGACCTCGGGGCGCCCGCCGCACGAGGTGGACCAGCCGCTGAACACCCCGATCACGATGGCCTCGACCTACGTGGCCGGCGGCGACCGGGAGTACGGCCGCTACGGCAACCCCACCTGGCAGGCCTTCGAGGAGGTGCTCGGCGAGCTCGAGGGCGGCCGGGCGCTGGCGTTCTCCTCCGGCCTGGCCGCGGTCTCCGTCGTGCTGGACCTCGTGGGGCAGGGCGCGCTGGTGCTCGCGCCGGACGCCGCCTACCAGGGCAGCCTGTCGCAGATCGCCGATCTCGACATGCGCGGACGGCTGCGCTCGAAGCTGATCGACATCGCCGACACCGACGCGGTCGTCGCGGCCTGTGACGAGGACGTCGCGTTGGTGTGGATCGAGTCGCCCACCAACCCCAACCTCGACGTCGCCGACATCGAGCGGATCTGCGCCGCGGCCCACGAGGCGGGGGCGTACGTCGTCGTCGACAACACCTTCGCCACCCCGCTGCTGCAGCGTCCGCTCGACCTCGGCGCGGACCTGGTCGTCCACTCCGCGACCAAGTACCTCGCAGGTCACTCCGACGCGCTGCTGGGCGCGTTGGTCACCCGCGACGACGAGCTGTTCACCGTGCTCAAGCAGCGCCGCGACCTGCTGGGGGCCGTCCCCGGCACCCTCGAGGCCTGGCTCGCGGTCCGCGGCATGCGCACCCTGCACCTGCGCGTCGAGCGCGCCCAGGCCAACGCCACCGAGCTGGCCCGCCGCCTGGGCGAGCACCCCGCGGTCGAGCGGGTCCGCTACCCCGGCTTCGGCGCGATCGTCAGCGTCGAGCTGGCGGCCGGCGCGCTCGCCGCCGACCTGCTGCCGCGCAAGAGCCGGCTGTGGGTCCACGCCACCAGCCTCGGCGGGGTCGAGTCCACCCTCGAGAGGCGTCGCCGCTGGAAGTCGGAGCCCGCCACGGTCTCCGACGCCCTGGTCCGTCTCTCCGTGGGCGTCGAGGACGTCGAGGACCTCTGGGAGGACCTCTCGCGCGCCCTGGACGGCCTCACCGACTGACCCCCCACGGTCGAACCGGCGCATCCTTCCGGAAGGTAGCGCCGGCTCGACCCATCCGACCCGCCGAGCCGGCGCATCAATACGCCGGTTCGGCGCTCAGGCGGTCTCGGGCTTGGTGTCGCGGGCGAGGACGGCGTCCATCATCCCCTGGGCGGTGAGGCGGCCGGCGACGACGTCGTCGACGTACGTCGCGATGGGCGCGTCGACACCGGACTGCTCGGCCAGTGCGCGCAACGACGAGCACGACTTAGCGCCCTCGGCCACCTGGCGGGTGCTGGCGTAGATCTCCTCGGTCGTCATGCCCTGTCCGAGCTTCTCGCCGAACGTGCGGTTGCGCGAGAGCGGCGAGGAGCAGGTGGCGACCAGGTCGCCCAGGCCGGCCAGACCCATCAGGGTCAGCGGGTTGGCGCCCAGCTTCATCGCCAACCGCGCCGTCTCCGCCAGCCCGCGGGTGATGATCGAGGCGGTGGTGTTGTCGCCGAAGCCGAGCCCCACGGCCATGCCGACCGCGAGACCGACGACGTTCTTGTAGGCGCCCCCGAGCTCGCAGCCCAGGACGTCGACCGAGGTGTAGGGACGGAACGCGGGGCTGTGCACCCGCTGCTGCAGCCGGGTGGCGACGTCCTCGTCGGCACAGGCGACGACCGCGGCCGCGGGCTCACGGCGGGCGATCTCCTTGGCCAGGTTGGGCCCGCTGATCACGGCGACCCGCTCCGCCCCGGCGCCGGTCTCCTGGGCGATGACCTCGCTCATCCGGTTCAGCGTCGAGAGCTCCACGCCCTTCATCAGCGAGACCATCACCGCGTCGGGGTGCACGTGCGGCGCCCAGGTGCGCAGGTTCTCCCGGAAGGACTGCGACGGGGTCGCCCAGACCACCAGGTCGGCGCCGTCCAGCGCCGCCTCGACGTCGTGGGTGGAGCGCACGCTAGGCGGCAGCTCGACACCGGGCAGGTAGTCGGCGTTCTCGCGCCGCTCGTTGATCGCCGAGGCCACCTCGTCGCGGCGCGCCCAGATGGTGACGTCGTTGCCGGCGTCGGCCAGCACGATGGAGAACGCGGTGCCCCACGACCCCGCTCCGAACACCGCGACCTTGCCGAACTCACTCATGCCGACTTCCTGTCCTCGTCCTTGCGATCCGACGTCTTGCGATCCGACTTCTTGCGATCCGACTTCTTGCGGTCCGACGTGTGGCGATCCTTGTAGGGGTCCCCCGACACTCGCATGTCGTAGCGCTCGGCGGGCGCATGCTCGCCGCGGATCTCCTCCAGCTGCGCAGTGATCGCGGCCAGGATCCGGTCGGCCGCCTCCCTGACCACCTCGGGGGTCAGCTCCTTCTCGCGCAGGTCCTCGAGGTCGACGGGTTCGCCGACCGACATCGTGACCTTCGTGCGGGGCACCAGGTGCGGTCGCTTGGAGTACGGCGGCAGCAGCTGCTGCGCGCCCCACTGCCCCACGGGCAGGACCGGAGCGCCGGTCTCGAGACCGATCCGCGCGGCTCCGGTCTTGCCGGTCATCGGCCACATGTCGGGGTCGCGGGTGATGGTGCCCTCGGGGTAGACCACGACGCACTCACCGCGACGGACGGCCTCCACGGCGGCGGCGTACGCGACGGCGCCCCTGCCCTCGCGCTCGACGGGGATCTGGCCGGCGGCGGTGAGGAAGCGCCGCAGGAGAGCGTTCTCGAAGAGGCCGGCCTTCGCGAGGTAGCGCGGCAGCCGACCGTGGTCGTAGACGATGTGGGCGGCCGTGAGCGGGTCGAGGTGGGAGATGTGGTTCATCGCCAGGACGCAGCCACCGCTGGCCGGGATCCGCTTGCCGTGTCGCCAGTCGTGGGTCGTCGTCGCCAGGAGCAGGGGCTTGATGATGCCGACGCCGAGGGAGAAGGCCCACCCTCGTCGTTGCTGCAGGTTCCGCACTGTCACCCGCGCAGGTTACTCGGGAGGTGACCCACGCCACGACAGGCCGGGGCCGCGTGCCGAACACCCTGGCCCGGTGCCCCGCGGGGCCTGGGAGGATGAGGGTGATGTCCGCCACCGCCGATGCCCCGCCGTGCCCGACGTACGCCGTCGTGGTGCCCGTGAAGCCGCCGTCGCGCGGCAAGTCACGACTGGTCGGCCTGGCCGACGGTGCGCGTGAGGAGCTCGCTGCGGCCTTCGCGCTGGACACCGTGACCGCGTGCCTGGCCGCCCGGCACGTGGGTGCGGTGCTGGTCGCGACCGACGACGCCAGGTTCTCCGCCGCCCTGGCCGCCACCGGCGCACCCTGCATCCCCGACGGCGACTCCTCCGACCTCAACGCGACGCTGCGCGAGACCGCGGCCGAGGCCCGCCGCCGTTGGCCCGCGTTGCGCCCGGTGGCGTTGTGCGCCGACCTGCCGGCCCTGGACCCCGCCGACCTCGACACGGCGCTCGAGGACCCCCGGATCTCAGGGGGGAGCGCCGGTTTCGTCGCCGATGCGGCCGGCATCGGGACGACGCTCTACTCCGCGCCCTGGCAGGGCTTCGACCCGAGGTACGGCGAGGGATCGCGCCGCGCGCACCTCGACGCCGGTGCCGGCGAGGTCCTCGGCGCCCTCACGACGCTGCGTCGCGACGTCGACGACCTGCCCGATCTGCAGGCGGCCGCGGCGCTCGGCGTCGGCGAGCACACCCGCCGGGTCCTGGACGTGCTCGGGCTGTTCTGAGGGGCCCCTGTCCCGCCCCATGTCCCCCCAGCCGTGGTGACGACGACCACGACCAGACGCGCGACGGGGCCCGTCCGCGGCTGCGGACGGGCCCCGTCGTGACGCGGGCTCAGGAGCTGGCGGCAGCCTTCTTGGCCGGGGCCTTCTTCGCGGGCGCCTTCTTGGCCGGGGCCTTCTTGGCCGCGGTCGTGGTCTTCGCCGGCGCCGCCTTCTTGGCCGGCGCCTTCTTCGCGGGAGCCTTCTTGACCGGGGCCTTCTTGGCCGCGGTCGTGGTCTTCGCCGGCGCCGCCTTCTTGGCCGGCGCCTTCTTCGCGGGAGCCTTCTTGGCCGGGGCCTTCTTGGTCGCGGTCGTGGTCTTCTTCGCAGGGGCCTTCTTCGCCGGCGCTGCCGACTTGGCGGGCGCCTTCTTCGCGGGCGCCTTGGCGGCCGGAGCCTTCGTGGCCGGCGCCTTCTTGGCGGGCGCCTTCTTGGCCGGGGCCGCCTTCTTCACCGCGCTGGCCGCCTTGGCAGCAGGAGCCGCGGCAGCGCTCGCCGCCGAACCGGCCTTGGCCACCGTGAGCTTCGGCAGCTTCTTGGCGCCGGAGATGACGTTCTTCAGGTCCTGGCCCGGGGTGAACTTCGGGACCGCGGTCTTCTTGGCCTTCATCCGCTCGCCGGTGCGCGGGTTGCGCACCCAGCGGGCGTCGCGGACCTTCTTCTCGAACGAGCCGAAGCCCGTGATGGCGACCTTCTCGCCCTTCGCGACCTCACGGGTGATGGTGTCGAGGACGGACTCGAGCGCGTGGGCAGCTGCCTTCTTGTTCCCCTCGAAGCGCTGGGACAGCGCGTCGATGAGCTGGGTCTTGTTCACAGGATTTCCCTTCGTGCAAACCTCGGTGCGCCGAGCACGCGCTCGGACTTCCCATGCACGCTAGGGATTCGTGGCCCGG
>Ga0208328_1000251_pt1 | contig 27547 bp, 32 predicted proteins | sample DeeseametaMP2633_FD_184170 | JGI IMG/M metagenome (GOLD analysis project Ga0208328, IMG submission 184170) | Marine microbial communities from the Deep Atlantic Ocean - MP2633 (SPAdes) | ecosystem: Environmental > Aquatic > Marine > Unclassified | place: Northeast of Antigua and Barbuda, North...
GGAAGCCATGTCTTGACCCAATCATGACCCGCTCAGCATAATCCAAGGTGGGTCACTTCTCGATGGAAAACCCGGGTCAGTTCCGGGTGGAAATCAACATGGCAAGCTCTTTCTCACGTTTCTTAATCCAAGCGGTTGCCGTAGGGCGTCTGTCAAAGGTCTTCGTCTCATGATAGGAGGTTCCTTCTCGCATCACTCGCACGCGCGCAAGGTAGCTGTTGCTGCCATCCTTTCGCTTGCGTGTACTGATCGAGCCCATGTTGACCTCCTGACTTGGTACATGGGAATCCTATTTGGTACATTGTGCCAAGTCCAGCGTCGAAATCGGCGTATTTGGTACAGAACAGGCCGGAAAGAGACGAAGATGAGGCGCGGATAAGTGACTGATAAAGTGAAAGAACAAGATTTATTAGTGGCCTCCCGCCTGTCCGTGGCGCCCATGATGGACTGGACCGACCGGCATTGCCGCTACCTGCACCGGCTGCTGTCGCGCAATGCGCTGCTCTATACCGAGATGGTCACGGCGCCGGCGCTGGTGCGGGGCGGGGCGGTGCATCTGCTCGACTTCAACCCCGAGGAGCACCCGGTGGCGCTGCAGCTCGGCGGCTCGGATCCGGACGAGCTCGCGCAGGCGGCCAAGCTCGGCGGGGCGGCGGGGTATGACCAGATCGACCTCAACTGCGGCTGCCCCTCGGACCGGGTGCAGTCGGGGACCTTTGGGGCAGTGCTGATGAAGACGCCGGAGCTGGTGGCCGAGTGCGTCGCCGCCATGCAGGAGGCGACCGACGTCGAGGTCACGGTCAAGTGCCGGATCGGCGTCGACGACCAGGAGCCGCGCGAGGTGCTGCCCGCGTTCATCGACAAGGTGCGCGGGGCCGGATGCCGGCGGATCGCGATCCATGCCCGCAAGGCGTGGCTTCAGGGGCTGAGCCCCAAGGAGAACCGCGAGATCCCGCCGCTCGACTACGCGATCGTGCACGAGATGAAGGCGGCGTTTCCCGACCTCCACGTGTCGCTGAACGGCGGCGTCGAGAGCCTCGGGACAGTGGTGAAGCTGCTCGACGAGGGGCTCGACGGCGTCATGGTGGGGCGCGCCGCCTATCACCAGCCGTGGGACATCCTCGCAGAAGCGGACGCCCGGATCTGGGGCGAGGAACGCGAGACGCCGTCGCCCGAGGCGATTGCCCGCGCCATGCTGCCCTATATCGAGCGCCACCTGAGCGACGGCGGCAAGCTGCACCAGGTGACGCGGCACATGCTGGGCCTCTTCGCCGGACGTCCCGGCGCGCGCGGTTGGCGGCGGGTGCTCTCCGAACGGGCGACGCGGGACGGTGCCGGCCCCGAGGTCGTCGAGGCCGCGCTCGAGCGGATCGAGGTCGCCGCCTGAGCTTCGGCCGGGGCGCCTGACCTCCGGCCGAGGCTTGCGGATGGGCCGGGCGCAGGACGGTTCCGCGCCAGACCTCTTTGAGGGGCGACGGAGGGTCGAGCTCGCGGTCTGAGCGCGGACCGTGGGGCTTGGCCCGGGACCGAGGCTTGCAGTCGGGCACGCGGCGCGGGACTGTGCCGGCCCCGAAGGCGTCAAGACCGCGCGCGAGCGGATCGAAGTCGTCTGACCCGGCACGGGGGAGGGGGAGGCTTGCAGCCGGACGGGCAGGGGTCTAAGCGGCCGGTATACCAGCTGGAAGGCTCCCACGATGCCCGAACTCCCGACTCTCCTGCCCCTTGTGGGGCTGCTCGTTGCGTCCAGTGCCTTTGCGGGGCTCATCGCGGGGCTGCTCGGGGTGGGCGGCGGTATCCTGCTGGTGCCGGCCTTCCTTTTCACCTTCGAGACGCTGGGCTACGCCAGCCCGCAGCTCATGCAGGTCTGCCTCGCCACGTCGCTGGCGACGATCATCGTCACCTCGATCCGCTCGGTGGCGGCGCACAACCGAAAGGGCGCGGTCGACTGGCAGATCCTGAAGCGCTGGGCGCCGGGCATCGCGCTGGGGGCGCTGGTGGGGGTGCTGACCGTGTCGCGGCTGGACTCTGCCTTCCTGCAGGCGCTCTTCGGTTGCGTGGCCATCGTCATCGGGCTTTACTTTGCCTTCGGTCGGCGCAGCTGGCGGCTGTCGGACCGGATGCCGGGTTTGGGACTGCGCGAGCTCATCGCCTCGGGGATCGGCTTCCTGTCGGTGCTCATGGGGATCGGTGGCGGCAGCTTCGCGGTGCCGCTGATGACGCTCTGCTCGGTGCCGATTCACCGTGCCGTTGCCACGGCGGCGGGCTTCGGGCTGTCGATCGCGCTGCCCTCGGTGCTGGCCTTCTTCTTTGTCGAGATCCCCGAGCCGGTGCGGCCGCCGCTGACGCTGGGGGCGGTGAACCTCGGCGCTTTCGTCGTCGCCATCTCGATGACGCTGATCACCGCGCCGCTGGGCGCGCGGCTGGCGCATGCGGTCGAGGAGCGGACCCTGCGGCGGACCTTCGCCGTGTTCATCCTCGTGGTGGCCGCCAACATGCTTCGCAAGTCGTTCTTCTGAGCGGTGGAGCGAGGCAGGCTTCGGCAGGCCCGTCGTCGAGCACTAGTCGTCGAGCAGCGGGCCGCGGGCGGGCAGGTCGCGCATGATCTCGCGCCGGGCCTGCGGCGTCAGCCGCGCCCATTGCGTGATCTCGTCGATGCTGCGCAGGCAGCCGCGGCAGATCCGGGCCGCCGGCGCGATGGTGCAGACGCCGGTGCAGGGGCTCTCGATGGCGCCGGGCGCTTGGCTCATCAGGCGGATCTCAGGTTGCGCAGCCGGTCGAGCACGCCCTGCAGGATGTAGGAGGCGGCCACGTGGTCGATGAGCTCGGCGCGCTTGCGGCGCGAGGTGTCGGCCTCGAGCAATGCGCGTTCGGCGGCGACGGTGGAGAGGCGCTCGTCCCAGAAGGTGATCGGCCCGTCCCAGAGCTGGCTGAAGTTGCGGGCGAAGGCGCGGGTGGACTGGCAGCGCGGCCCCTCGGAGCCGTCCATGTTGCGTGGCAGACCGAGCACCACGCCGGCGATCTCGCGCTGGCGCAGGATCTCGACGAGGCGGGCGGCGTCCTCGGTGAACTTCTTGCGCTTCACCGTCTCGAGCGGCGTTGCCACGGTCAGCAGCCGGTCGGAGAGCGCCACGCCGATGGTCTTGGTGCCGAGGTCGAGCCCGGCGAGCGCGCGCATCGGCGGCAGGGTGGCGGCGAACGCCTCGATCTGTTCGTGGATCATCGCGCGGTCCTCCGGCGCCGGAGGGGGCTCTGCCCCCGTCGCTGCGCGACTCCCCCGGAGTTTAGCTGGCAAGATGAAGCATGCGGGGTCATTCTGCCACTCCGGCGCGGGCCGCCCCCTGGCGCACGGTGTCGAGCGCCTGCGGGTTGTCGGCAAAGATGGTCTGGGCCTCGCGCCAGATCTCGCCCGCCTGGTCGGTGCGGCCGAGCACGCCGAGCGCGCCCAGCAGCTGTGACCATTCCTCGGGGCTGCCGCCCTGCGTCGCGAGCCGTTCGCCGAGCCGGTCGACCATGCCCTCGATCATCTGCTGGCGGTCGGTGTCGGAGAGCTCGGAGGCGGCCTCGACGTCGCCCGCTGTAGGACCGGCGAGGGCGGGGGACTGGGGTTGCGCGGGGGCCGCGTCGGGGAGCTGGTAGTCGTTGACTCCGGCGGCGAGCGCGAGATCGCCGATCTGGTCGCGGATCGGGGCCACCCAGGGGGCATCGGCGGGGCTGTTGCGCAGCAGCCGGTCCCACAGCCGGAAGGCGGTGTCGGGGCGGCCGGTCTGCGCCATCATCAGCCCGCCGTAGTAGCGGCCGACGCCGTTCTGCGGATCGCGGGCCATGACCTCGTCGAGGACCTTCTCGGCCTCGGGCGAGACGTAGCCGCCGGCGGCCAGCACCAGCATGTCGGCGAGGTCGGCGTAGTCGCCCGCGGTGGCGCTTTCGCCCTTGAGCTCGATCAGCCGGCGCTGCGCGTCATAGGCGGCGGCGTAGTTGCCGAGCGCGGCCTCGGAGCGGGCCAGCAGCACGTGGCCCTGGAGGTCGTCGGGGCGCGCGCGCACCGCCTCGCGCAGCCGGGTCACCAGCGCGAGGTAATCCTCGGGGGCGTCGACCGGCGCGGTGGCGGGCACCTGCGCCTCGGCCTCGGCCTGGCTGGGGCGGTTGGCGCGCAGCTCGCGCGCGGCGGCGATGCGGTGCTGCAGCGTCAGGTCGCCGTAGCCCGGGGCGCCGAGCTGCCAGTAGAGCCCCATGCCGCCGCCGAGCAGGACCAGCACGATCAGCGCGCCCATGACCATGGCGGGGCCGGAGGCGCGGGGGGCGGCGGGGCTGCCGCCGTGGATCTTCGCATCGGCGGCGAGGATGCGGCGCGACACCTCGGTCCTGAGCCGTTCGGCCTCGTCCGGGGCGATGGCGCCGCGGGCGGCGTCGCGCTCGATCTCGCGCAGCTGGTCGCGGTAGACCTGCAGGTCCCAGGCCTCGGCGGGCCCGGTTTCGCGCCGTCCGCGCAGAAGCGCCGCCACCAGCAACGCCGCAACGAGGAGCGCCGTCGCGCCCGCGATGATCCAGAAGACCGTCATGTCCACTCCGTCCCGTTTCCCGCCCCATGTATAGGCGGAGAGCCGCGGAAAAAAGCCCCGCCATGCGCGGCGCATCGTCCGGGGGCGGCGCGCCGGGGCGGTCGTGACGGTTGCGGTCTCGGAGCGGTCGTGCTGAGGTCAGGCCGGAGGCGGACAGGTCCCGTCCCGGATTCGAGGCAAGATGAAACGTTACTCCGCATTTGCCATCGCCCGAGAGGCGGCCCGCTACCACACCGGATGGGGGCGCGCCTGGGGCAAGCCGACGCCACGGGCGCAGTACGACGTGGTGATCGTCGGGGCCGGCGGCCACGGGCTTGCCACGGCCTATTACCTCGGGAAGAATTTCGGCATCACCAATGTCGCGATCCTCGAGAAGGGCTGGCTCGGCGGCGGCAACACCGGCCGCAACACCACCATCATCCGGTCGAACTATCTGCAGGATCCCTCGGCGGCGCTCTACGAGAAGGCGCGCTCGCTCTATGAGGGGCTGAGCCAGGATCTGAACTACAACGTGATGTTCAGCCCGCGAGGGGTGATGATGCTGGCGCAGACCGAGCACGAGCTGCGCGGCTACCAGCGCACCGTGCACGCCAACCGGCTGCAGGGCATCGACACCGAGATGATCTCGCCGCGCGAGGTCAAGCGGCTGTGCCCGATCATGAACATCGACGGCCCGCGCTACCCGGTGCTGGGCGCGCTCTGGCAGCCGCGCGGCGGCACGGCGCGGCACGATGCGGTGGCCTGGGGCTACGCGCGCGCCTGCTCGGACATGGGCATGGACATCGTGCAGAACTGCGAGGTGACCGCGGTGCGCCAGGAGGCGGGCAAGGTCACCGGGGTCGAGACCTCGCTGGGCGAGATCCGCTGCGGCAAGCTCGGCATCGTGGTGGCGGGGCATTCCGGCGTCATGGCCGAGAAGGCGGGCTTCCGGCTGCCGCTCGAGTCGGTGGCGCTGCAGGCGCTGGTGTCGGAGCCCATCAAGCCCTGCATGGACGTGGTGGTGATGGCCAACACGGTGCATGGCTACATGAGCCAGTCCGACAAGGGCGAGATGGTGATCGGCGGCGGCACCGACGGCTACATCAACTACGCGCAGCGCGGCAGCTTCCAGCATGTCGAGGAGACGGTGCGGGCGCTGGTCGAGACCTTCCCGATGATCTCGCGGCTCAAGATGCTGCGGCAATGGGCGGGGATCGTGGACGTGACCGGCGACCGCTCGCCGATCCTGTCGACCACGCCGCTCGAGGGCTGCTTCATCAACTGCGGCTGGGGCACCGGCGGCTTCAAGGCGATCCCGGGGTCGGGCTGGGGCTTTGCCGAGCTGATGGCCAAGGGCCACTCGCCGCTCACCGAGGCGTTCGGCCTGAACCGCTTCCGCGAGGGCCGGTTCATCGACGAGAGCGTGGCGGCAGGGGTGGCGCATTGATACGGATTCCGCCTGCGCTCGTTGATGTGATAGGATGGTCGGGCATTTTTGCTTGGCTCATGCTTTCTGCGCATGCGGCCTGGGTCCATTCTCCAGAGGCCTTCCAGAATTTCGGAGCCATCGGTGTCGCGACGGCCGTCGCATATTTCGGCTTGCAAAGGCATGCGACGAGTTATCCCGTGGGGAACCTAGAGACACTCATGCTTCTGCAGCGGCGGTTAAACCTGCTCGAGGCAGCCGCTCAAAGGCAGTCCGCCCGTTTTGCAATTCTCGTGAAGGCGCTCCGCGAACAAGCCAAATCCGCTGGCAATGACCCGCTCCTTGAACTCATTGCGCTCGACACAGTTGACTTGCCATATATCGAGGAAGGCTTGAGAGCCTCCCCTGATCAGGCTGATGCGAGGCTGTTCGAGACCACGAGGAAGCAGCTGCAGGCGGAAGAACAGGTTTCGCTTGCCCGCAGCAGAGCCGAAAAGCTGCAGCTCTTGGTTGTTGTCCTTGCAACTTTGCAGTCAGGATTGGGGGCGAGCATTGTCAGGGCCTAAGCCGGAAGTCACCGCCATATCTGAGGATCTCGGACGTAGAGCATCATTTGCCGACCATGGCGCGGCGGAGCTGGAAGGCCGAGGGCGCCGTCAGGCCGACGAGCCCGGTCAGCGTGCCGTGGCCGTCGTTGCAGGGCGGGTTCCAGCTGTGGATGAACTCGCGCGCGATCAGGGCGCGGTCTTCGGGGCGGGCGAGCGGCAGCCCGCCCACGGTGTCGAAGCCGAGCGCCAGCGCCCGCTCCCACGGGCCGCCCGGGCGGCGGTCGTGGCCGAGCTGGCTCGCCATCCGGTCGCTCTCGCCCACGTAGAGCACCTGGGCCTGCAGCGAGCGTCCCTCGGGCATGCGCAGGAACAGGTAGACCGCCCCGGTGTCGGTGAAGGCCGTGTCGGGGGTGAAGAGCTCGACGGGATAGTCGCGCCCGCGGTGGCTCGTCAGTGTGAGGGTCATCAGCCTGCTCATCTCTCTGCCTTTTCTCGTTGCCTCCCGGCCAAGGTAGGGACCGATCGCGGTCTGACGGTTAACGGCGTCCCGGCGACGAAGAGAAAACCGCCTCACTTTCGTGTTTGCCGGAAAATTGCGCGTTCGGTCTGGCAAAATCCTGCCGAATTGGCGCCCGAAGTACGGAACAGGAGCGTGAAACCCGGCGTTCTCCCTGCAGACATCACATGTACGGGAGCCTTTCCATGTCCGACCCCACCACTGATCCGGCGCGCAACAACACCACCACGACCACCACAACGACCAAGTCCGGCGGCAACGCGGGCATTGCCTTCATCGTCGGCATCCTCGTCGTCGTCGTGGCCGTTCTGGCGTATATCGTCTTCGGCGGAGACACCGGTGGCACCGCGGACACCAGCGGCGACGTCAACGTCACCATCGAAGGCGCGGGCGACGCAGCCCAGGACGCCGGCCAGGCGCTTGAAGGCGCGGCCGAAGCCGTCGAAGGCGCTGCTGAATCGGCGACCGACGGCCAGTAACGCCCGACCCACAGACCCGACCACCCCGGAACCCGGCGCCGCGTCCCTCTTCGCGGTGGCCGGGTTCCTGCGTTTCACGACCCTCGACGGAGGTGCCCCTTGCTGATCCTTCACTGTCCCTGCTGCGGCATCGACGCCGCCGAGATCGAACTGGCGCCCGGAGGCGAGGCCCACCTCAAACGCGAGGGGCCGGGCAGCGACGATGCCGCCTTCGAGTCCTATCTCTTCACCCGCGAGAACCCCAAAGGCGTCGTGCTCGAGCGCTGGCGCCACGCCTATGGCTGCGGCAAGTGGTTCCTCGCGGCGCGCGACAGCGTGACGATGGAGGTCTACGGCACCTATGCCGCCCAGACCCATGCGCCGCCACAAGAGATCCGCGACCGCATCGCCGCGCGCCATCCCGACTGGGGGCAGGGCGCCTGATGCGGCTTCCGGCTGAGACTATCCCCGGGGACTGCGCGCCGCGGCGCGCATGGGGTCAGAGCGCCCCGACCCCCGCCAATGACATGACGAAAGGCTGGGCATGAGCACGAGACTCGCCAGAGGCGGCCGCTTCACCGACCGCAGCAAGCAGTTCGGTTTCACCTTCAACGGCAAGCGCTTCACCGGCTACGCGGGTGACACGCTGGCCTCGGCGCTTCTGGCCAATGACCAGATGCTGATGGGGCGCAGCTTCAAGTACCACCGGCCGCGCGGCGTGGTGGCCTCGGGCGCCGAGGAACCCAACGCGCTGGTGGGGCTGGGCGAGGGCGCCCGCTTCGAGCCGGACCAGCGCGTCACCACCACCGAGCTCTTCGACGGGCTGGTGGCGGACAGCCAGAACCACTGGCCCTCGCTCGACTTCGACGTGGGCGGCGTCAACGCCAGGCTCTCGCGCTTCCTGCCGGCGGGCTTCTACTACAAGACCTTCCTCTGGCCGCGCGCCTTCTGGAAACACGTCTACGAGCCGGTGATCCGCCAGTCCGCGGGTCTCGGCAAGGCGCCGCACCCCGAGGTGCGCGACGCCGACCGCTACGAGCATTTCCATGCCCATGTCGATCTGCTGGTGATCGGCGGCGGTGTCGCCGGCCTGCAAGCGGCGAAATCCGCGGCGCGTGCCGGCGCGCAGGTGCTGTTGCTCGAGCAGACCGCGCACTGGGGCGGCCGCACGCCGGTCGACGGCGGCAGCATCGACGGGCTCGACCCCGAGGCATGGGTGGCGCAGACCGTGGCCGAGCTCGAGGCCATGCCCAACGTGAGGCTGCGGCTGCGCTGCATGGGGGCGGGGATCTACGATCACGCCTACGCGCTGGGCTACGAGCGCCTCACCGATCACCGCCCCGGCGCCGAGGGGCCGCGGCACCGGCTGTGGCGGATCCGCGCGAAGCAGATCCTCGCCGCCACCGGCGCCATCGAGCGGCCGCTGAGTTTTGCCGGCAACGACATTCCGGGCGTCATGCTGGCCTCGGCGGTGCGCGACTACGTGGTGAACTGGGGCGTGACCCCCGGCGACCGCACCGTCGTGGTCACCAACAACGACGACGCCTACCGCACCGCGATCACGCTCAAGCAGGCGGGGCTCGAGGTGCCGGTGATCCTCGATGCGCGGCCCATGGGGGGCGGCGCGCTGATGGAAGAGGCGCGCGCGCTCGGCATTCGCGTCGAGCCCGGCCGCGGCATCGCCAAGGTGCTGGGCGGCAAGCGGGTGACCGGGGTTGCGACCTGCATCCAGAACGGGCAGGGCGCCATGCTCGAGGAAATCCCCTGCGACGCCGTGGCCATGTCCGGCGGCTGGTCGCCGGTGGTGCACCTCTGGTCCCACTGCGGCGGCAAGCTCGCCTGGGACGAGGAGGGCGCCTTCTTCCGCCCCGATCCCGCCCGCGCGCCCTCGGGCGCCGACGGCAAGCCCTTCATGAGCGTGGCCGGTGCCGCCAACGGTCACCTGACGCTGCAGGCGGCGCTGGCCTGCGCCGACGGTGCGGGCAAGGCGGCGGCCGGGGCTCTGGGCCATGACTTCGACGAGACCGCGGCCCCGAGCGCCGAGGCCGCCCCCGAGGCGCCGCTTGCCCCGGTCTGGCTGATGCCGCAGGGTGCCAGCGCCGACCTGCGCATGAAGGCCTTCCTCGACTACCAGAACGACGTGAAGGTCTCGGACGTGCAGCTTGCCGCCCGCGAGGGCTACGAGAGCGTCGAGCACACCAAGCGCTACACCACGCTCGGCATGGCGACCGATCAGGGCAAGCTCTCGAACATCAACGGACTCGCCATCCTGTCGGACGCGCTCGGCACGCCGATCCCGCAGGTGGGCACCACCACCTTCCGCCCGCCCTACACGCCGATCAGCTTCGGCGCGATCGCGGGCGAGTCGCGGGGCGAGATCTTCCAGCCGCTGCGCCGCACGCCGATGCACGAGTGGCACGAGGCCAACCACGCCGCGTGGGAGCCGGTGGGCCAGTGGCGCCGGCCCTACTGCTACCCGAAGCCGGGCGAGAGCAAGCACGAGGCGGTAGAGCGCGAGATCAACGCCACCCGCGCGAGCCTCGGCGTGCTCGACGCCTCGACGCTGGGCAAGATCCTCGTGAAGGGGCCCGACGCGGGCCGCTTCCTCGACATGATGTACACCAACATGATGTCGACCCTGCCGGTGGGCAAATGCCGCTACGGGCTCATGTGCAACGAGAACGGCTTCCTGATGGACGACGGGGTCGTGGTGCGCCTCTCCGAGGACAGCTGGCTCTGCCACACCACCTCGGGCGGCGCCGACCACGTGCATGCCCACATGGAAGACTGGCTGCAGTGCGAGTGGTGGGACTGGAAGGTCTACACCGCCAACCTCACCGAGCAATACGCGCAGGTCGCGGTTGTCGGCCCCAATGCCCGCAAGCTTCTGGAAAAGCTCGGCGGCATGGATGTCTCGAAAGAGACGCTGCCCTTCATGACCTGGGCCGAGGGCACGCTGGCGGACACGCCGGTGCGGGTCTACCGGATCTCGTTCTCGGGCGAGCTCTCCTATGAGATCGCCATCCCCGCGAACCGTGGCCGGGCGTTCTGGAACCGGCTGATCGAGGCCGGGCGCGAGTGGAACATCACCCCCTACGGCACCGAGGCGCTGCACGTGATGCGGGCCGAGAAGGGCTTCATCATGATCGGCGACGAGACCGACGGCACGGTGATCCCGCAGGATCTCGGGCTGCACTGGGCGATCTCGAAGAAGAAGGAGGACTTCCTCGGCAAGCGCGCGCAGGAGCGCATCGACATGGCGCGCGGCGACCGCTGGCAGCTCGTGGGGCTCGAGACGCTCGACGGCTCGGTGCTGCCCGACGGCGCCTACGCCGTGGCTCCGGGGCGCAATGCCAACGGCCAGCGCAATGCCGAGGGCCGGGTGACCTCGACCTACCATTCGCCGACGCTGCGCAAGGGCATCGCCATGGGGCTGGTGAAGCACGGCCCCGACCGCATGGGCGAGGTGCTGCAGTTCACCGCCGAGGATCAGGACGAGACCCGCGACGAGCTGACCACCATCGCCGCGCGCATCGTCAGCCCGGTGTTCTACGATCCGGAAGGGGAGAAACAGAATGTCTGACGTGATCACCTCCCAGGCAGAGCCCGTTGCGCCCATGGCGGGCGCGCTGAGCGAGGGCCTCTTGCGGGTCGAGGCGCTGCCGCCACAGGGCCAGATCTCCCTGCGCGGGGATTTTTCCGCCGGCTTCCGCGACGCGGTCTGCGGCATCACCGGCACCGGCTTTCCCGACCCGCTCGGCGCCGCGGAGTCCGGCGACCGGGCGCTGCTCTGGATGTCGCGCGACGAGCTGCTGTTCCTGCTGCCCTACGAGGCGGCGACCGAGACCCTGGCGCGACTGAACGCGGCGCTCGAGGGGCAGCACTTCGCCGCCACCGACGTCTCGGACGCGCGCGCCCAGTTCCGCGTCACCGGCCCGCACCTGCGCGACGTGCTCGCCAAGCTCTCGCCGACCGACATGGCCCCCGGCGCCTTCGCCCCGGGCGAGGTGCGCCGCTCGCGGCTCGCGCAGGTGGCGGCGGGCTACTGGCTCCGCGGCCCGGAAGAGGCGCAGGTCTTCGTGTTCCGCTCGGTGGGAGACTACGCCTTTCGGGTGCTCACGACCGCCGCCGCCCCGGGCGGGGAGGTGGGCTTCCACCAGGCGTGATCTCCGCTGCCGGCCCTGCAAGTTGACGCGGGGGCGGAACATCGCGCGGAGTGGCACGTTTAAACCATGACACTCCTTGACCTCACCCTGTGCGGGTCTAGGAATGGCTTACGAATTCACTCAAGACCAGAGGATGCACCAATGGCTTTCGAACTTCCCGATCTTCCCTACGCCCACGACGCTCTTGCCTCCAAGGGCATGTCCAAGGAGACGCTGGAGTACCACCACGACATCCACCACAACACCTACGTCACCACGCTGAACAAGCTGATCGACGGCACCGAGTGGGCTGACAAGTCGCTGGAAGAGATCGTCAAGGGCACCTACGACGCCGGTGCTGTGGCACAGTCGGGCCTGTTCAACAACGCGTCCCAGCACTGGAACCACACCCAGTTCTGGGAAATGATGGGTGCCGGCGACAACGCCATGCCCTCCGAGCTGGAAGCGGCCCTGAAAGAGAGCTTCGGCTCGGTCGAGAAGTTCAAGGAAGACTTCTCTGCCGCCGGCGCCGGCCAGTTCGGCTCGGGCTGGGCGTGGCTGGTCAAGGACACCGACGGCGGCCTCAAGATCACCAAGACCGAGAACGGCGTCAACCCGCTCTGCTTCGGCCAGACCGCGCTGCTCGGCTGCGACGTGTGGGAGCACTCCTACTACATCGACTTCCGCAACAAGCGCCCGGCCTACCTGGCCAACTTCCTCGACAACCTGGTCAACTGGGAAAACGTCGCCTCGCGCATGTGATCCGCGCCCGACGTCCCGAGAGGCACGAGAACCCCGCGCCGTGGCGCGGGGTTTTTGCTTTGCACGGAGGTTTTTGCCGGTCCAATTCTGTGGGGCCAGCCGCGCTGCGGGAACGACCGGGGAGAGGCGGGAGACCCCTGTCCTCTGGCCGGGGCGGCAGACCGTTCAGAAGCGCATCACCCCGCGCGAGCGTTTCGTTCCGGTCCGGATCCGCGCCGGTGCGCCTGTGGCCGGCTTGCCGCCACCGGGCCCTGCTCCTCTCGGCCGATCATTCACTGATCCCCGACGGGCTCGCCATCAATGCGGGCGGGCTCGTGACCGGTGGCACCATTGCCCGGGAAACGCGGGACAGGCTGCCGGAGATAGTCACTTGCTGCCATGTTGAGACCGAGGCGCATGAGGCGATCCGCGAGAACGCTGCGCTGGCGGACACCTGTCTCGACCATCGCTCCCGCCCCACCTTCGGCAACGACGACGCGTAGCTCGCGCTCTATGGCGAAGACCGCGTCATCCCCGGGATGGGCCGGCTGCGGATATCGGGCGCGCGTCTCGTGCCGCAGCACATCCGGGCGCGCCTTGCGTCGCGCGAGGCGGCCCGGGCGAGCCGTGCATCTGCGTGGTCTGGGGCAGGCGCAACGGACGTCTTCCGTGTTCCGCGCAGTGGCGCATCACACGGGCGCAAGCGCCCGGAAATGCTGCCTCAGAACGCCTTGAAGGTCAGCGTCGTTAGGGTCCGCTCGATCCCGGCCACGTCGGCGAGGTTCTCGTTGATGTAATGGCCGATGTCGCGGTCATCGGGGATGTAGAGCTTGACCAGCAGGTCCCATTCGCCCGAGGTCGAGTAAAGCTCGGAGTGGATTTCGCGCAGCGCAATGTCCTCGGCGACCTTGTAGGTGGTGCCCGGTTTGCAACGGATCTGGACGAATACGCAGGTGGTCATGGCGGTCTCCTTGTTGGGCGGCAAGCTGGCACAGACGACACGCCCGCACAAGAGACGCGCGGTGCCTGCTTGGCGGCCGCCGCGGCCTTCCCTATAAGCGGCGCCACAGCCGAGGAGTGAGCCCATGCGCAAGGCCAGCATCGCCCGCAAGACCGCCGAAACCGAGATCGAGGTCAGCATCGACCTCGACGGGACGGGCAGCTACGACAACCAGACCGGGGTGGGGTTCTTCGACCACATGCTCGACCAGCTGTCGCGGCATTCGCTCATCGACATGACGATCCGGGCCAAGGGCGACTACCACATCGACGACCACCACACGGTCGAGGACACCGGCATCGCGCTGGGGCAGGCGCTGGTGCAGGCGCTCGGCGACAAGCGGGGCATCCGCCGCTACGGAGCGTGCCTGCTGCCGATGGATGACTCGTTGGTGCGCGCGGTGCTGGACCTGTCGGCGCGACCCTTCCTGATCTGGAACGTGGACCTGCCGACCGAGAAGATCGGCAGCTTCGACACCGAACTGGTGCGCGAGTTCTTCCAGGCGCTCTCGACCCACGGCGGCATCACGCTGCACGTGGACCAGCTGCACGGCGTCAACTCGCACCATATCGCCGAGGCCGCCTTCAAGGCCGTCGCCCGCGCGCTGCGCGAGGCGGTGGAACCCGATCCCCGCAAGGGCGACGCGATCCCCTCGACCAAGGGCATGCTCTGAGCGTGGGTTTCGGGCGTCCTTTCGAGGGCGTCCGGGTCCTGATCGGCGGGCGGCGGTGACCGCCCGGCGCGATCTGCAGGCCTCGCAGGCCAGCGGAGTGGGCTCGTCTGAGGCTCGGAATTTTCGCAGACCAACAACGCCGTCTATACGCCTGTTTGCGCGAACGGGGCTCCGCGGTGCCGCATGGTCTCGGACGACGCCAGCAACCCGTCGGTCATGTCCGTGGGCGACGAAGGCGCGGCGTTACGTGGCGGAGTGGGGGGAACCTGCGCAGTCTCCGTCAGGGCGACGCGCGGACTGGCAAGATCTGTCAATGAAAGCAGCGGACGCCCGACGGGGCGTCCCAAGTGGTACCCGCGGCCGGACTCGAACCGGCACGCCATACGGCTAGGGATTTTAAGTCCCCTGTGTCTACCATTCCACCACGCGGGCCCGGTCCCTGTCTTGCCGGAATTCCGCGCGATTGACCAGAGCCGGCGGAGCCTGTCGCGGCGGCTCAGGCGCCGCCCGGTGGTTGCGCGATGCCGTCTTCCTTGACCGCCTGCATCGCCACGTAGGTCGAGGTGGTCGAGACATGCGGCAGGGTCGAGATCTTCTCGGCCAGCACCCGCCGGTAGTCGCGCATGTCGGCGGTGCGCACCTTCAGAAGGTAGTCGAAGTTGCCGGCGATCAGGTGCACCTGCTCGATTTCGGGGATGGCGGCGACGGCGTTGTTGAACTCGGCCAGCGAGCTCTCGCGGGTGTCGAACATGCGCACCTCGACGAAGGCCACGTGGTCGAGCCCCAGCCGGATCGGGTCGAGGATCGCACGGTAGCCACGGATCACGCCCAGCTCCTCGAGCCGGCGCAGACGCGCCTGCGTGGGACTTTTCGACAGGCCGATCCGGCGCGCAAGCTCGGTGATCGAGACCCGGCCCTCGGCCGCCAGCGTGGTCAGAATCGCCCGGTCGAAGCGGTCGTAGTCTTCGTGCTCGGCTTGCATTGCGTTTCCTCGGTTTTTCAGACGATTCAATCTGTCATCTTGCAGTAATAAGTCAAACAGACTGCGAAAGCCACTGTATGATGGGGAAAATCACCGGAGAGATTGCATGCCGCGAGACATCGCCCCCGACCTTCGTCAGCTCATCGATCAGAACATGTACGCGGACGAGGATGCCACCGTTGCGCGCCTGCGCGAGCAGGCCGCGCTGTCGCCCGAGGACCGCAGCGCCATCTCGGCACGGGCGGCGCAGCTGGTGCGCGGCATCCGCGCCAGCACCAAGCCCGGGCTGATGGAGGTCTTCCTCGCCGAATACGGCCTCTCGACCGACGAGGGCATCGCGCTCATGTGCCTCGCCGAGGCGCTGCTGCGGGTGCCGGATGCCGAGACCATCGACGCGCTGATCGAGGACAAGATCGCGCCATCCGACTGGGGGCGGCACATGGGCCGCTCGTCCTCGCCGCTGGTCAACGCCTCGACCTGGGCGCTGATGCTGACCGGCAAGGTGCTCGACCCTGCCGCACGGCCCGGGCCCGCCGGACACCTGCGCAGCGCCATGAAACGTCTCGGCGAGCCGGTGATCCGCACCGCCGTGGGCCGCGCCATGAAGGAGATGGGCGCGCAGTTCGTGCTGGGCGAGACCATCGAGAAGGCGATGAAGCGCGGCAGCGCCATGGAGGCCAAGGGCTACACCTACAGCTACGACATGCTCGGCGAGGCCGCCCGCACCGAGGCCGACGCGCTGCGCTACCTCGATGCCTATTCCAAGGCCATCGCCGCCATCGCAAAAGCCGCAAAGGCGCGCGACATCCGCGACAACCCGGGCATCTCGGTCAAGCTCTCGGCGCTCTTCCCGCGCTACGAGGAGGCGCAGAAGGACAGCGTCATGGCGGTGCTGGTGCCGCGCCTGCAGCAGCTCTGCGAAGAGGCCAAGGCGGCTGGCATCGGGCTCAACATCGACGCCGAGGAGGCCGACCGCCTGTCGCTGTCGCTCGACGTCATCGGGGCGGCCTTCGCGGCGCCCTCGCTCGGGGGCTGGGACGGGTTCGGCGTGGTGGTGCAGGCCTACGGGCTGCGCGCCTCCGAAACGCTCGACTGGCTCTATGCGCTGGCCGAGGCGCATGACCGGCGCATCATGGTGCGGCTGGTCAAGGGCGCCTACTGGGACACCGAGATCAAGCGCGCGCAGGTCATGGGGCTCGACGGCTTCCCGGTCTTCACCTCGAAGCCGCACAGCGACGTCTCCTACATCGCCAACGCCCGCAAGCTGCTGGGCATGACCGACCGCATCTACCCGCAGTTCGCCACGCACAACGCCCACACCGTGGCCGCCGTGCTGCACATGGCGACCGACACCGACGCCTTCGAATTCCAGCGCCTGCACGGCATGGGCGAGACCCTGCACGGCATCGTGCACAAGGATGCGGGCACGCGCTGCCGGATCTACGCGCCCGTGGGGGCGCATCGCGACCTGCTGGCCTATCTCGTGCGTCGCCTGCTCGAGAACGGCGCCAATTCGTCCTTCGTGAACCAGATCGTCGACGAGAGCGTGCCGCCCGAGACGGTGGCCGCCGATCCCTTCGAGGCGACCGACCGTCGCCCGCTGGCGCGCGGCCCGGCGCTGTTCCGGCCCGAGCGCGAGAACTCCAGGGGGTTCGACCTGACCCACCGCCCGACGCTGGCCGCGATCGACGCGGCGCGCACGCCGTTCCGGACACAGCGTTGGCAGGCGGGCCCGCTGGTCGCCGCCGAGGCCGAGGCCGGTGCCGCGGTGCCGGTGGCGAACCCGGCCGACCCCTCGGACATCGTGGGCGAGGTCACCCGTGCCACCGCCGCGACCGTTGCCGCCGCTGCCGGGGCGGCGCAGGTCTGGGACGCGCCCGCGGCAACGCGCGCCGAGGTGCTGTCGGCCGCTGCCGACCTCTACGAGGCGCATTACGGCGAGCTCTTCGCGCTCCTGCACCGCGAGGCGGGCAAGACCCAGATGGACGCCGTGGCCGAGCTGCGCGAGGCGGTGGACTTCCTGCGCTACTACGCCGCCCGGACCGCCGACAAGGGCGCCGCGCAGGCGGCACCCCAGGGCATCTTCGCCTGCATCTCGCCGTGGAACTTCCCGCTCGCCATCTTCACCGGGCAGATCGCCGCGGCGCTGGCGGCGGGCAATGGCGTGCTGGCGAAACCGGCCGAGCAGACCTCGCTCATCGCCTGGCGCGCGGTGCAGCTTCTGCACGAGGCCGGGGTGCCGGCGAGCGCGCTGCAGCTTCTGCCGGGGGAGGGCGACGTGGGCGCCGCGCTGACCTCGACCCCCGTGGTGGCCGGGGTGGCCTTCACCGGCTCGACCGAGACCGCGCAGATCATCCACCAGTCCATCGCCGAGCACCTCGCGCCCGGCACGCCCTTCATCGCCGAGACCGGCGGGCTCAACGCCATGATCGTCGACAGCACGGCGCTGCCGGAACAGGCGGTGCGCGCGGTGGTCGAATCGGCCTTCCAGTCGGCGGGCCAGCGCTGCTCGGCGCTGCGCTGCCTCTACCTGCAGGAGGACATCGCCCCGCATGTGACCGAGATGCTGATCGGCGCCATGGAGGCGCTGACGCTTGGCCAGCCGTGGGATCTGGCGACCGACGTGGGGCCGGTGATCGACGCCGAGGCGCAGGAGGCCATCGCCGCCTATGTTGCCGCCGCCCGTGCCGAGGGCCGTGTCATCGCCGAGCGCGAGGTGCCCGCCGAGGGCCATTTCATCGGCCCGGCGATCCTGAAGATCAACGGCATCGCCGAGATGGAGCGCGAGATCTTCGGCCCGGTGCTGCACCTCGCCACCTTCAAGGCCGATGAGCTCGACAGCGTGATTGACGCGATCAACGAGACTGGCTACGGGCTGACCTTCGGCCTGCAGACCCGCATCGACGACCGGGTGCAGCACGTGACCGAGCGCGTCGAGGCGGGCAACATCTACGTCAACCGCAACCAGATCGGCGCCATCGTGGGCAGCCAGCCCTTCGGCGGCGAGGGGCTCTCGGGCACCGGGCCCAAGGCCGGCGGGCCGCTCTATTGCGACCGTTTCCGCCGTCACGCCCATGCGGGGCCGGTGGGCAACTGGTCGACCCGCGACATCGCCGAGCGGCTCACCTCGGCGCTCTACGCGGCGGGACATGCGCCGGCGCCCACGACCGCCGAGCTGCCGGGGCCGACGGGCGAGGCCAACCAGTACACCAGCTTCGCGCGGCCGCCGGTGCTCTGCCTCGGGCCGGGTTCGGACTGTGCGGCGGCGCAGGCCGAGGCCATCCGCAAGCTGGGCGGGGTCGCGGTGGTCTCGCAGGGCAAGGTGCCGCCCGAGGCGCTGGCCGAGGTCGAGGGCTTCTCGGCGGCGATCTGGTGGGGCGACGAGGCCAGCGGCCGCGCCTACCGGCAGGCGCTCGCGCGGCGCGACGGTCCGATCCTGACGCTGGTCACCGGCAAGCCCGACCGCGGCCACGCCCGGGCCGAGCGCCACGTCTGCATCGACACCACCGCCTCGGGCGGCAACGCGGCGCTTCTGGGCGGCAACATGTGAGCCTCGCGGTGGGCGCGGCCCGGTGCCGCGCCCACCGCGCTTGACGCGGCGGGAATTCGCGCCAAGGTCATGGCGATGTTCCCGATCCGCGATCATAACCCCTCGGGGCGCACGCCCTACGTGACCTACGGCCTGATCGTGGCGAACATCGCCATCTTCTTCAGCTACTGGTCGCTGTTCCGCGAGGACCGCGCGCTCAGCGCCTTCTTCTACGACTGGGCGCTGATCCCGGCGCTGGTGACGCAGGGCGACGGGATCCCGGGGCTCTTCACCTCGATGTTCCTGCACGGTGGACTGGCGCACCTTGCCGGCAACATGCTGTTCCTCTTCATCTTCGGCGACAATATCGAGGACGAGCTGGGCCACGGGCGATACCTTGCCTTCTACCTCGGCTGCGGGGTGATCGCGGGGCTTGCGCATTACCTCGCGGCGCCGCTGTCGCCGGTGCCCACGGTCGGTGCCTCGGGCGCCATCGCGGGCGTGATGGGGGGCTACCTGCTGCTGTTTCCGAAGGCGCGGGTCGACATCTTCATTTTCCTGATCATCTTCTTCAAGATCCTGCCGGTGCCGGCGTGGATCCTGCTGGCCGTGTGGTTCGCGCTGCAGCTGCTGGGCGGGTTCGGCGCGCAGGGCGACGGCAGCGGCGTGGCCTACTGGGCGCATCTCGGCGGCTTCGTCGCGGGCATGGCGATGATCCTGCCGATCTGGCTGCGCAAGGGCGGCCCCGCCTACTGGAGCCGCAACCACGGCCACCCGCCGCACCCGGCGATGAGCTACGACGACACCACCCGCATTCCCAGGATAGGACGCAAACGATGACGGATCCGGTCAAGGTCACCTGCCACTGTGGCGCGGTCGAGCTGCGCGTGACGCTCAGCGACGGGCTCGCGACGGCGCGGCGTTGCGACTGCTCCTACTGCCGCCGCCGGGGCACGCCCGCGGTGTCGGCGCCGCTCGACGGAGTAGAGGTGGTGAAGGGGGTGGAGACGCTGACGCTCTACCAGTTCGGCACGATGACGGCGCAGCACCATTTCTGCTCGGTCTGCGGCATCTACATGTACCACCGGCGGCGGTCGAACCCGAACGAGTACGGCGTCAACATGGGGGCGATCGAGGGGGTGAACCCGGCCGAGCACGAGCCCATTGGCTGGTCGGACGGCGTCAACCATCCCTCGGACCGCTAGGGCCGGGGTCGGGACGCCTCCGGCGGGAGTTTATTTGGCAAGATGAAGGGCGGGGCCGCGCGACAGGGCGGCCCGCAGTCCCTGTGGCCCCGGGAGGGGGTTCAGACGTCGCGGATGACCTTGGCGAAGCCGTCGAAGATGGCGTTGTTGGCGCAGAGCAGCGAGCCCGACTCGAGCGGGTCCTGGCCCTCGCGCACGCCGTCGACCAGCGCGCCTGCCTCCTGCGCGATGAGGTAGCCCGCGGCGATATCCCAGATATGCAGCTCACGCTCCCAGTAGCCGTCGTAGCGGCCGGCGGCGACGTAGGCGAGGTCGAGCGCGGCGGCGCCGAAGCGGCGGACGCCGGCGCATTCCGGCATCAGTCGGGCGAGGTCCTTGAGCGTGGCGGGCAGGGTCTTCTTGGCGGCGAAGGGCACGCCGGTGGCGAAAATCGCCTCGATCAACCGGGTGCGGCCCGAGACGCGCAGGCGGCGCGAGTCGTTGAGCCAGGCGCCGCTGCCCTTCTCGGCGTAGAACATCTCGTCCTTGGCGGGGTCGAAGACGACGCCGGCGACGATCTGGCCCTTGTGCTCGAGCGCGATGGAGATCGCCCAGTGCGGCAGGCCGTGCAGGAAGTTGGTGGTGCCGTCGAGCGGGTCGACGATCCAGCGGCGCGTCGGGTCGGTGCCGTCCTGGCCGCCGCCTTCCTCGCCGAGCCAGCCGTAGTTGGGCCGGGCGCCCAGCAGCTCTTCCTTGAGGATGGCCTCGGCCGCGATGTCGGCGCGGCTGACGAAGTCCCCCGCACCCTTCATCGAGACCTGCAGGTTCTCGACCTCGCGGAAATCCTTCACCAGCGAGCGGCCCGCCTTGCGTGCCGCCTTGATCATGATGTTGAGATTTGCACTGCCCTGCATGGTCATACCCTCGGCAAATGGTTCAGGCCGCGCGTATACGCGGCCTGTCCGGCTTTGCCAAGCCTTGCGGGCATGCGGATTACCTCCAGACCACGCCCTTTTCACCTTCCGTGGCGTAGACGCGGGGCAAATGGTCTTGATCGGAGCCCCGGCCGGCCCGCGGCGCGGGGTCTGACGGGGTGGAGTAGGGGCCCGCCGTGGGCACGCCGCAGGAGATCACGCCGCCCAGGATCACCGGCTGACGTCCGGCGGGGCAGTGGTTGGCGGCCGGGATCGGCGGTGGCATCGCCGGTGTCGGCGTCATTCCAGGCCAAGGCTTGGGAGGCGGAAATCGCAAGCGCCGCGGCGGCGGAAAACATCGTAAAAGCGCGCATGGGTCCCCCGATGGTCCTCTTTTCAAAGCGAAAAGCGCGCTTGCGCGGGTACCCGCGGCGGGGGACGTGTCAAATTTCCGCCCGATTTCCGCGTATTGGTAGAAGGATGGAAACAGTCCCCGCCTCGAATGCGGGATCGTTTCCGTTTCGCGCTCGGACGCGGGGCGCGCTGCGGAGAATCTTCCGCCCCCGCGCCGCCCTTCAGCCCTTGGTCAGCCGGTCCGCGCGCTTGCGGACCAGCACCGAGCGCAGGTCGTGCATCGCCAGTAGCAGCGCGTCGGTGACCTCATCGAGCTGGTCGTCGGTGGCGCGGGACTGCGCCCATTGGGCGGTGAGGTTGAGATGATCGACGGCGCGGTGGATGTCGTCGATGTCGCGCAGGGCGAGCAACGCCTTGCGCTCGGTCAGCCAGTTGCGGATGGCGGCGAGATCGGCGTCGCTGAGGGGGCTGTCCCCGTGCGGCCGGATCTCGCCCCGGTTGACGTTCACGACGGCGATCTGGTCCATCTCGATCCGGCGCTGGCGGTTCCCGGTGTCCACCCGGAACACCGCGGCACCGTTCTCGCGGATGCGGAAGTAGTAGTCGGGCAGATCGCCGGCCATGTCGTCCCCTCCTGTGTCGTCACCCCGTCCGGAGCGCGGCCGTCCGGGCTCAGGAGAGCCCGGCGCAGAAGGCCGCGATGCGATTGCAGGCCTCTTCCAGCGCCGCGTCCGAGGTGGCGTAGGAGATGCGGAAGTTCGGGCTCAGGCCGAAGGCCGCGCCGAACACCACCGCCACGCCGTTCTCTTCCAGCAGCGCCTTGCAGAAGGCCTCGTCGTTCTCGATCAGGGTGCCGCCCTTCGAGGTCTTGCCCAGCAGGCCAGCGATCGAGGGGTAGACGTAGAACGCCCCCTCGGGCACCGGGCAGGTGATGCCCTCGATGGCGTTGAGCCGCTCGACCACGAGGTTGCGGCGGCGCTTGAAGGCCTCGGCCCGGGGCGCGAGGAAATCCTGCGGCCCGTTCAGCGCCTCGACCGCCGCCCACTGGCTGATCGAGCAGGGGTTGGTGGTCGACTGCGACTGGATCTTGCGCATCGCCGCGATCAGCTCCTTGGGGCCGCCCGCGTAGCCGATCCGCCAGCCGGTCATGGCATAGGCCTTGGAGACGCCGTTGCAGGTCAGGGTGCGCTCGTAGAGGCGCGGCTCGACCTGGGCCGGGGTGCAGAACTCGAAGCCGTCATAGGCGAGGTGCTCGTACATGTCGTCGGTCATCACCCAGACATGCGGGTGGCGCATCAGCACCTCGGTGATCGCCTTCAGCTCGTCCCAGGTGTAGCCCGCGCCGGTCGGGTTCGACGGCGAGTTGAACAGGAACCACTTGGTCCTTGGCGTGATCGCCGCCTCGAGCAGCTCGGGGGTGATCTTGTAGCCGAGCTCGGGCTTGCCCTCGATCACCACCGGCGTGCCCTGGCCGAGCAGCACCATGTCCGGGTAGCTGACCCAGTAGGGCGCGGGGATGATCACCTCGTCGCCGGGGTTCAGCGTCGCCATGAAGGCGTTGTAGAGCACCTGCTTGCCGCCGGTCGAGACACTGATCTGCGCGGGCTCGTAGTCGAGCCCGTTCTCGCGCTTGAACTTGGCGCAGATCGCCTGCTTCAGCTCGAGCACGCCGTCGGGGGCGGTGTACTTGGTCTTGCCCGCCTCGATGGCCGCGACCGCCGCCGCCTTGATGTTGTCGGGCGTGTCGAAATCGGGTTCACCGGCGCCGAGCCCGATCACGTCCTTGCCCTGCGCCTTGAGTTCCGCTGCAAGCTGGGTCACAGCCACGGTCGGAGAGGGTTTCACGCGCGCGAGGGTATCGGAGAGAAAAGCCATGAGGGCACCGTTTGTATTGAAGTCCCGACTGTCATAGGGTGCGCCCCGCACCCGTTCAAGCGGCTTCGGTGGCCGCGCAGAAGGCCGGCCCGGACCGGGAGGAGAGCGAGATGACCGACACGACCGACTGGTATGGCCCCGACGCCGCCACCTTCGGGGACCGCATCGCCGCCGCCCGCGAGGCCGCCGGAATGGGGCAGGAGAAACTGGCGCGCCGGCTGGGCGTGAAGCTGAAGACGCTGCAGGGGTGGGAGAACGATCTCTCCGAGCCGCGCGCCAACCGGCTGCAGATGCTGGCGGGGCTGCTGAACGTCTCTATGGGCTGGCTGCTGACCGGCGAGGGCGAGGGGCTCTCGGGCCCCGGGGACACCGAGCCGGCGCTTCCCGCCGACGTGAACGAGGCGCTGCTGGAGATCCGCGCGCTCAAGACGGAGATCCAGACCGCCGGCGACCGGCTCGGGCGTCTGGAGAAGACATTGCGCCGGCTTCTGAAGGACGAGGCATGACCGAGACACCCGAGAACCGCCTGAAACGCCTGACCATGCGCTCGATGCGCCGGGGCATCAAGGAAATGGACATCATCCTGATGCGCTATGTCGACGTGCGGCTGGCGGGCATGAGCGCCGCCGAGCTCGACGCCTACGAGGCGCTGCTCGAGGAGAACGACCAGGATCTCTACCAGTGGGTGTCCGGCCAGCGCCCGGCGCCGGCACCGCTGCTGCCGCTGATTGCCGACATCACCGCGGTGGCCTGCAATCCGTGACGGGACCGTGAGGGCAAAAAGAAAGGCGCGGTTTTCCAAGTATCTTACGAGACTTAACCGATTGTTGGTCTTTTTGCCCCAAATCTGCCGTTCAGACAGAACAGGCGGAGACCGTTATGAGCATTCATGCCTCCATGGGAAAGAAGCCGCTCAGCGGCTACATGGCCGGGTATCTTGAAACGCTGGCGCTGGTCGAAAGACTGCACAGGCTTCTGCTCGATGTGATCAAGGACGAGTTCGAACGCACCGGCGTCATCGAGATCAACGCGGTGCAGGCGCTCCTGCTCTACAACATCGGCGACAACGAGGTGACCGCGGGCGAGCTCAAGTCCCGCGGCTACTATCAGGGCAGCAACGTCAGCTACAATCTCAAGAAGCTGGTCGAGATGGGCTACATGCACCACCAGCGGTGCGAGATCGACCGCCGCTCGGTCCGGGTGCGCCTCACCGCACAGGGCCGCGACATCCGCGACATGGTGCAATCGCTGTTCGAACGCCACTCCGACGGGCTCGAGGGGCGCAACGTGATCGACCTGAACGGTCTCGACACGATCAACAACGCCCTGCGCCGTCTGGAACGCTACTGGACCGACCAGATCCGCTACATCTACTGACCCAGCGCCGGGCTTTTGGGGTCCCTGCCGGGACGCCCTGTCGGCTCCGGGCCGGAGGGGCAGGGACACATTTGCCTGCCTGGGGCGGGGCATCGAGCGAGACGGTTTTCGCTGATGGTGAGACGTGGAGGCGTCTCGGACGCGCAGGGCCGTTCACAGCAGAGTTTTCTCGCAGCCTTCAAGGCGACACTGCAGGCCCAGACGCCAGTCTGTTCGGTGGAGCTGTTCGCAAGCCTTTGCGACGCCGCACGTAAAAGCGGCTGCGCGGGCCAGACCTCTGGCCATACACAGCCGCTTTGAGCCCTCTCGGAGCGTCGTGACGATTTCTCAGGTATCTGATGTCAGCGGGCCAGGCGTCGCCGATATCAGTATGTCCCGTCGAGGCCCACGACCCTCAGACGCGGCACCGGGCGCGGTGCGATTGCGCCCTCTCGCGCCTGCGACAGACGCCCGACCGCAAGAACCAGCGCGATCACGGGTGAGATGATCAGAAAGCCTATGAACAGGCCAATCACAAAAGCCATCATGTAAGTTCCTCCCTGATAACGAGGCTATCACGGATTCGCGGCGACACAATGCCACATGTGACATTGACGACCGCGACTTTCGTTGAGGTGGCGACAAAGCGGGCGGTGCAGGGGGATGGTTGCCGCTTCCGTTGCAGCGGCGCGGAGGGACTGCGGGTCCGCGCGCTTCCGCTGCGGGCAAGGAACATGCGTGGATGGTTGGGGGCTGTGAGGCGCTGAGGCAGGGCGTTCGGAAACGGTCTGGACTGTCCGGCAACCGCGTGAGCTTTTTCGGCAGAGGCAGAGGCAGAGGCAGAGGCAGAGGCAGAGGCAGAGGCAGAGGCAGAGGTCTTCCCGTCACCGCAATGTCTCGGCTCTCGACGTCCTCAGATCGGCACGTTCACACCCCGGATCCGCACGCTGGCCACCCAGAACGGCACACCGGCGCCCCAGACCAGCAGAGCAGCCCGCCACCGCCTCAGGGCAGGACCTGTCCCACGATCATGTCGTTGAGCTCACGGAACAGCTTGAGCGTCATGGCGCGGCGGAAGTCCTCGTAGCTTTGCGCGACCTCGACGAAGGCGCCGGGGCCGTGCACGACCTCGCCGCGGAAGTAGTCCACGACCCGCGGGTCCGAGCCCAGCACCGCCAGCCCGTTCACCGTCACGTTGGTGAAGGGGAAATGCGCGTAGGCCTGCTGCGGCCGGAAGCCGTCGTTGGTGATGCCGTCGCCCGAGACGTCGATCACCCGCCGCGAGCAGACCGGGGCCCGCTGCAGCATCGTCGCGCCGTAGCCGAGCGCGTAGCCCATCGCGGTGGGAAAGCGGTTGTGGCTGCGCGGCGCGGCGAGGATCTGCGCCACCGCCTGCTGCAAAGCCGCCTCGTCGGTGAGCGGCGTCCAGTCGAGCACGACGACCGACTGCCGCCGCCCGCTCCATTCGTAGACGCCCAGCACCACATCGCCCTCGCCACCGAAGATCGACTGCGAGATGTCGGGGTCCGCCAGCGCCGCGGCGAGCCCCTGTTTCTGCAGGGTGTATTCCGCGTCGTCCACCGAAGACGACACGTCCAGCGCCATCAGCAGCGCCAGACGGCAGCCCTCCGCCCGGACGGCACCGGTGCAGAGCACCAGCGCCACTGCGGCTCTCGCCGCCAGCCGGAGGGCCGCCAGCGTCACCAGTGGCCCGTGTTGGACATGCTGGCCCAGGGCTCCTGCTCGGGCAGGGCGTCGCCCTGCTGCAGGATCTCGACCGACACGTTGTCCGGCGAGCGCACGAAGGCCATGTGCCCGTCGCGCGGCGGCCGGTTGATGGTCACGCCCTTGTCCATCAGCAGCTGGCAGGTCTCGTAGATGTTCGGGACCGAGTAGGCGAGGTGGCCGAAGTGCCGCGAATCCGACGGCAGGCCGTCATCGCCGTCCCAGTTGTAGGTCAGCTCCACGTCGGCGGTGCCGTCGGCCTGTTCGGGCGGGCACAGGAACACGAGGGTGAAGCGGCCGTTCTCGTTCTCGACGCGGCGGCGCTCGGTGAGGCCCAGCAGCTCGTAGAATGCGATGGATTTGTCGAGGTCCTTCACGCGGACCATGGTGTGCAGATACTTGATGCCCATGGAGCATGCTCCTTCCGTCAGTTGGTTGACTCCAGAGAGTAGAGAGCGCAGCGAATATGTCGAGTGTGCAGTCTCGCGGCGCGCTCACGAGCCCATGGCGCCGCGGATCGTGGCCGCCGGGGGGGCGTGCGGCGGCGCGCGTGCCAAACACACCCCATATGGCTGGCTTCCACGGTCAGATCCGCCATATATGGGGTTCACCGACTCGCAGCTTGAAGAAAAAGGGATTCGCCCCATGCCGCTCAGCCCCGACCAGCAGGCCGAAATCGACGCGCAGCGCAGCACCCCGCAGGAGACCCTGCGTGCCGTGGCGCCGGGCATGGAGCAACATCTCTACACCGCGCTGCCGGTGCTCGATCACGGCTTCGTCCGGGTCGTGGACTACATGGGCGACGACGCGGCGATCTGCCAGGCGGCGCGGGTCTCCTACGGCCGCGGCACCAAGTCGGTCAGCAACGACGAGGGGCTGATCCGCTACCTGATGCGGCACTGGCACTCGACCCCCTTCGAGATGTGCGAGATCAAGCTGCACGTGAAGCTGCCGATCTTCGTGGCGCGGCAGTGGATCCGCCACCGCACCGCGAACGTCAACGAATACTCGGCGCGCTACTCGATTCTCGACCGCGAGTTCTACACCCCCGCGCCCGAGCATCTCGCCGCGCAGTCGGTGGTGAACAACCAGGGCCGGGGCGAGACGCTTTCCGGCGAGGAGGCCGAGCGCGTGCTGCGCTACCTGCGCGACGACGCCATGCGCGCCTACGACCACTACGAGGAGATGATCTCGACCGAGGGCCAGCAGGGCCTCGCGCGGGAACTGGCGCGGATGAACCTGCCCGCCAACATCTACACCCAGTGGTACTGGAAGGTGGACCTGCACAACCTGCTGCACTTCCTGCGCCTGCGCGCCGATGCGCACGCCCAGTACGAGATCCGCGTCTACGCCGACGCGATCTGCGAGGTGGTGCGCGACTGGGTGCCCTTCGCCTTCCGCGCCTTCGAGGATTACCGCATGGGCGGGGCGCAGCTCTCGGCCACGGCGCTCGATTGCGTGCGCCGCATGCTGAAGGGCGAAGAGGTCACGCAGGAAAGCTCGGGGATGTCCAAGGGCGAATGGCGCGAGTTCCGGGCCGTCCTCGACGGCACCGCCTGACCGACGACAGGGACCGGCGGGG
>Ga0208328_1000252_pt1 | contig 27490 bp, 29 predicted proteins | sample DeeseametaMP2633_FD_184170 | JGI IMG/M metagenome (GOLD analysis project Ga0208328, IMG submission 184170) | Marine microbial communities from the Deep Atlantic Ocean - MP2633 (SPAdes) | ecosystem: Environmental > Aquatic > Marine > Unclassified | place: Northeast of Antigua and Barbuda, North...
CGGGGGGGGGTGCCTGTGGTGGGGTTGTGTGTGCCGTCGCGGCTTGGGTGGGGCGGCGCGTCGGTGGAGAGGGTTTGGCGGCACCGCTCGGGCGGCGTGTCCGAGCGGTGTGAGGGGCTGGACGCGCATTCTGGTGGCGCGCCCGGGCCCGTCAGCCGTTGTCGAGGCCGGTGAGGGCCGCGGCGAATTCCTCGGGATCGAAGGGGGCGAGGTCGTCGATCTGTTCGCCCACGCCGATGGCGTGGATCGGCAGGCCGAAGCGGTCGGCCAGCGCCACCAGGACGCCGCCCTTGGCGGTGCCGTCGAGCTTGGTCATCACCAGCCCCGAGACATCCGCCACCTGCCGGAAGATCTCGACCTGGTTGAGCGCGTTCTGGCCGGTGGTGGCGTCGAGCACCAGGAGCGTGTTGTGCGGCGCGTCGGGGTCCTTCTTGCGGATCACGCGGACGATCTTGGCCAGCTCCTCCATCAGGTCCTGACGGTTCTGCAGGCGGCCCGCCGTGTCGATCATCAGCAGGTCGGCGCCCTCGGCCTGGGCCTTGCTCATGGCGTCGAAGGCGAGGCTGGCCGGGTCCGAGCCCTCGGGCGCGGTCAGCACCGGCACGCCGGCGCGCTCCCCCCAGACCTGCAGCTGCTCGACGGCGGCGGCGCGGAAGGTGTCACCGGCGGCGATCACCACCGACTTGCCCGCGGCACGGAACTGCGACGCGAGCTTGCCGATGGTCGTGGTCTTGCCCGAGCCGTTCACGCCGACCACCAGCACCACCTGCGGCTTTTTGGGGTAGAGCGGCAGCGGCCGCGCCACCGGCTCCATGATGCGGGCGACCTCGCCGGCGAGCGCCTGCTTGATCTCCTGCGTCGAGACGCGCTTGCCGAAGCGCCCCTCGGCGATGTTGGCGGAGACCCGCAGCGCCGTGTCGACGCCCATGTCGGCGGCGATCAGCAGTTCCTCGAGGCTTTCCAGCATCTCGTCGTCGAGCACGCGGCGCACCACGGGGGCGCCTGCCGGCTCGCGGCCGAAAAGGCGGCCGAGGAAGCCGCTGCGCGGGGTCTCGGTCGGGGTCTCGGCGGGCGGGGACACCGGCTCGGGGTCGCGCGGCACCGGCATCTCGAGCGGCGGCGTCGGTGCGATCTCGGGCGCGGGCGCGGGCATCGGATCGGCGGGCGGCGTCGCGTCGGGGCCCTGTGCCGGGGTCTCGGCCGGGGTCGGCACGGGATCGGACGGGGGCACGATCTCGCCCGGGGTCTGCGGCGGCGTTTCGCTGGGCGTGGGCGCCGGCGTCTCGACCGGGCGCTCGGGCGTCTCGGCGGGCGGCGGCGGCACGTCCGCCGGGGCGGGCGTCGGAGTCGCCGGTTGCGGCGCGGGCGTCGGCGTGGACGGCTCGGGCGCGTCCTCGGTGCCGCCCTCCTGCATGATGGCGTCGAGCCCTTCCTCGAGTTTCGAGGAGGACTTGAAGAGCTTGTTCTTGAGCTTGCCGAAGAAGGACATGGACGGGACCCCTGATCTGCCGTTCCCCCTCAGATAGAGCGTTTCGGGCGGAAGCTAAAGCACCCGGCGGCGGTTTGTGTCTTCGATGCCGTTCAGCACCTGCGCGGGGCTGCCCGCGACGAAACTGTGAGTTGACCTGCGGCGGCGGGCGCGGCCAAGTGACGGCATGTGGCGGGTGGTGCTCCTCTTCGGATTTCTGGCCATGGCCGCCCCGCTGCGGGCCGGCCCCGAGGCGCCGCTTCCCGAGCCCGGCACCCTGTGCTCGCCCGGCGCTTTCGGGCCCGTCGAGTGCATCCGCCCAAGCCAGGTCGTGCACGACACCTGCCAGGCCATCGAGCATTTCGCCCTGCGCAACGGGCTCGAGCCCGGCTTCTTCGCGCGGCTTCTCTGGCAGGAGAGCCGCTTCGATCCCAACGCGCTGAGCCACGCCAACGCGCAGGGCATCGCGCAGTTCATCCCCTCGACCGCCAGGCTGCGCGGGCTCCGCGACCCGTACAACCCCGCCCAGGCGATGGAGTATTCCGCCGAGTACCTGGGCGAGCTGGTGCGGCGCTATGGCAACCCCGGGCTCGCGGCGGTGGCCTACAACGGCGGCGAGCGCCGTGCCGAGGCGCTGATGGCGCAGGGCGCCGCCCTGCCCCGCGAGACCGTCGATTACGTGCGCATCGTCACCGGCGTCGATGCCGGGACATGGGCCGAGGATCCGCCCGAGGCGCATGACTACCGCCTGCAGCCCGGCGTGCCCTTCGCCGAGGCCTGCCACGACCTTGCCCGCAACCGCCGCCTCACCGCCTATCCCGAGCCGCAACCAACGCTGGCGCCCTTCGGGGTGCAGATGGCCTTCGGCACCACCAGGGCGCGGGCGCTCGAGCAGTACCGGGTGCGGGTGCGGTCCTGCGCCGCGCTGGTGGCGGAAGAGGATCCGGAGCTCGTCTGGCAGAAGAGCCGCGCCAGCCCGCGCGGCGGTTACTGGATGGCGCGGATCGGGCGCGACAGCCTCGCGGAGGGCTGGCGCTACTGCACCAGGCTCAAGGCGCAGGGCTGCGCCTGCGCGGTCTACGCCAACGGTTGAGCGCCTGTCCGGCGCGGGCTGCCCTGACGCGTGGACGGCAGGGGACGGCCTGACGCGGGATCGGCGAAGGATCGTCTGGCACGGGGGCGACGCGGCACGGCCTGCAAGAGCTGACGCTTTCGCGGTCAGCTCCGGATGTTTCCACCTCCCTCCCCACAGCGCCTGGGCCTGCGCCCTTCCCTCGGGGGGCGAGGTCTGGCAGGGTGCTGGCATGCGTGCGCTGCTGCCCCTCCTTCTGACCATCCTCGCGTCGCCCCTCGCGGCGGCACAGCCGATGTCCGCCTCCGAGTTCGAATCCTACGTTCAGGGCAAGACGCTCTACTTCGGCCAGGAAGGCACTGCCTACGGGGTCGAGGAATACCTGCCCGACCGACAGGTGCGCTGGTCCTTCCTCGACGGCCAGTGCAAGGACGGGTTCTGGTACGACGAGGCCGGCATGATCTGCTTTGTCTACGAGGACCAGCCGGCGCCGCAATGCTGGAGCTTCTTCCGCGAGGGCGGCAAGCTGCGCGCGGTGTTCGAGAACGACCCCGACAGCACGGTGCTCTATGAGGCGCAGCAGGACGACCAGCCGATGATGTGCCTCGGCCCGGACGTGGGCGTCTGAGCCGCCCCCCGCAAACGCGCGGCGCGGGCAGCGTGCTTTTCCCGACGACCTGCGCGCAAGTAAAGGTCAGAGCAGGCTGCCCTGCTCCGGCGCCGGTGTGTCCTTGCGCTTGGGCCGGGCCTTGCCGCCCAGCGTGAAGCGGCCGTCGCTGAACTCGATCTCGAGCCCGGAGGCGTTCTGGGCCTCGGCCTTGTGGGTGAGGATCGTGCCCTCGGCACTGCGCACCACCGCGTAGCCGCGCGCCAGCGTGCCCTTGTAGCTCAGTGTCTCGAGCAGCCGCGACAGCCCGTCGAGCTTGCGGGCCGGATCGTCGAGTCGGCGGGTGGCGCTTTCTTCCAAGCGGCGCGAGAGCGTGGCGAGCCGGTCGCGGCCCTGCGCGATCTCGCGCTCGATCGGGCGCAGCGACAGCCGGTCGGTGCGCCGTCCCAGCGATTCGCGGCCATGGGCGATGACCCGCGTCAGCAGCGACGGGCGCAGGGCGCCGGCCACGTCGGAGAGCGCCACGCGGCGTTGCTCGGTGCCGCGGATCAGCGCGCGGGGCAGCCGGTCGCCCAGCAGGTCGAGCCGCTGGCGCGGCTGGTCGAGCAGGGTCTCGGCGCGCGGCAGGGCGCGGGAGAGGTCGCGCAGGCGCTGCGAACGCACCTCGATCCGCTGGCCCATGGCCCGGGTCATGCGGACGCCCGCCTCGCCGGTCCAGGACAGCAGCTCCATGCGCACCGGCACCGCCATCTCGGCGGCGGCGGTGGGCGTGGGCGCGCGCCGGTCGGACACGAAGTCGATGAGCGTGGTGTCGGTCTCGTGCCCCACTGCCGAGATCAGCGGGATCTGCGAGGCGGCGGCGGCGCGGGCGACCGCCTCTTCGTTGAAGCCCCAGAGATCCTCGACCGAGCCGCCGCCACGGGCCACGATCAGCAGGTCCGGGCGCGGCAGGGCGCCGCCGGGGCTGAGCGCGTTGAAGCCCTCGATGGCGCGCACCACCTCGGGGGCGCAGTTCTGCCCCTGCACCGCCACCGGCCAGATCAGCACCTTGCGCGGGAAACGGTCGCGCAGCCGGTGCAGGATGTCGCGGATCACCGCCCCCGAGGGCGAGGTCACCACGCCGATCACCTCGGGCAGATAGGGCAGCGGCCGCTTGCGGGAGGCGTCGAAGAGCCCCTCGGCCTGCAGCAGCGCCTTGCGCTTCTCGAGCATCGCCATCAGCGCGCCGAGGCCTGCCGGGCGGATGTCCTCGATGACGATCTGGTACTTGGACTGGCCGGGGAAGGTGGTGAGGCGCCCGGTGGCCACCACCTCCATGCCCTCCTCGGGCTGGGTCTCGAGCCGGGCGGCGACGCCCTTCCAGACGATGCCGGCGATCACCGACCGGTCGTCCTTGAGGTCGAGGTAGATGTGGCCCGAGCGCGGGCGCGAGACGCGGCCGACCTCGCCCTTGACGCGGACATGGCCGAACTCGCCCTCGATCACCCGCTTGACCGCGCCCGAGAGCTCGGAGACGGAGAATTCCGGGGTGTTACCGCTGTCGTCGTCGAGAAGGTCCATGCCGCGGTGCCTCGTGCCTCATGTGCTTTTGCCGCGATGGTAACGGGCGGCGGCGGCAAGGGAAAGGCCGGGGCGCAGCGGCAAGCGCGCGCCCCGGCGAAACGCCTCAGGCGGCCTCGGATTGCGCCACGTTGTGGCAGCGCGGGCAGCAGAGCGCGCAGGCCTCGACCGCGCGGAAGCGCTCGCGGGCGGCGTCCATCGCCGGAGCGCAGCGCTCGAAGGCGCCGAGCCGGTCGAGCCGGGTCCGGTCGGGCAGCACCTGGCAGTCCTCGGTATGCACGAAATGCAGATCGTCGAGATCCTTGTCGCGGGTCAAAAGATAGGTCTTCTCGATCATCGGTACGGGTCTCCTGTTGCCGTTACGGGCAGAACGTCCCCCGAAACCAGCGGTTCCGGCTGTTGCGCAGTCCCCCTGCCCCCGCTAGAGACCGGGGCGAGACACGGGCGGGCGATGGCGAAAGGTGGCACGACGATGAACATTCTCATTCTCGGCGGCGGCGGGCGCGAACACGCGCTGGCATGGGCGGTGATGCAGAACCCCAAGTGCGACAAGCTGATCGTCGCGCCGGGCAATGCCGGCATCGCGCAGATCGCGGAATGCGCGGCGCTCGACACCGAGGACGGCGGCGCGGTGACGGAGTTCGCCGGCGAGCACGCCATCGACCTGGTGATCGTGGGGCCCGAGGCGCCACTGGCGGCGGGCGTTGCCGACCGGCTGCGCGAGGCGGGCTTCCTGGTCTTCGGACCGTCGCAGGCGGCGGCCGAGCTCGAAGCCTCCAAGAGCTTCACCAAGGCGATCTGCGACGCGGCGAACGCGCCCACCGCGGCCTATGGCCATTTCACCGACGCCGAGGCCGCCAAGGCCTATGTGCGGGCGCAGGGCGCGCCCATCGTGGTCAAGGCCGACGGGCTCGCGGCGGGCAAGGGCGTGATCATCGCCGAGACGGTCGACGAGGCCTGCGCCGCCATCGACGACATGTTCGGCGGCGCTTTCGGCGGGGCCGGCGCCGAAGTGGTGATCGAAGAGTTCATGACCGGCGAGGAAGCCTCGTTCTTCGTGCTGGTCGACGGCGAGGACGTGCTGCCCATCGGCACCGCGCAGGACCACAAGCGCGTCGGCGAAGGCGACACCGGCCCCAACACCGGCGGCATGGGCGCCTATTCCCCCGCCCCGGTGCTGACCGACGAGATCGCGCAGAAGGCGCTCGACCGCATCGTCAAGCCGACCATGGCCGAGATGGCGCGGCGCGGCACGCCCTATTCCGGCGTGCTCTACGCCGGGCTGATGATCGAGAACGGCGAGCCGCGGCTGGTCGAGTACAACGTGCGCTTCGGCGATCCGGAATGCCAGGTGCTGATGATGCGGCTGGGCGCGCAGGCGCTCGACCTGATCCACGCCTGCGCCGAGGGCCGTCTGGCGGATGCGCGGGTGGACTGGGCCGAGGATCACGCGATGACGGTGGTGCTGGCCTCCGAGGGCTACCCCGGCAGCTACCGCAAGGGCACGGTGATCGGCGGGCTCGACGGGCTGCCCGAGGACAGCTTCCACCAGATGTTCCACGCGGGCACCGCGCAGCAGGAGGGCAAGGTCGTGGCCACCGGTGGCCGCGTGCTCAACGCCACGGCGCGCGGCGCGACGCTGGCCGAGGCCGCCGAGCGCGCCTACGCGCTGGTCGATGCGGTGGACTGGCCCGAGGGCTTCTGCCGCCGCGATATCGGCTGGCGGGCGCTCTGAGCGCGGTCTCGCGACGGTCCCGGGCTCGGGCGGGCAGAGATCGCGCCCACCACGGCTCCGGGAAGGCGTCGCGATCCCGGCAAGGCGGGCAAGGGCTTCGGCGAACGCCTCTCCGGGAGCGAAGGGCATCCTCCGAGACCCACCGGCAGGCGCTGGCCCCTCCGGCAGACGCCTGCCCCGAAAACGCGACGGGCCCTGCGTAAACCGGACGCCTCCCCGCAAATGCGACGGGTCCTGCGCAAACCGAACCTCTCCACACAAACGCAACGCGGCGCCCCCGCTGGGACGCCGCGCGTGTCTGTCACTGGTGTGAGCCGGTGTCGGCTCAGGCGGCCTTGGCGCTGTTCGAGCCGATGAACCACGCGTCCTTCTCGGCGGTGCGGCTCACTTCGGTGAACAGGTCGGCGCTGTCCTCGTCCCCGGCCTCGTCCGCGGCCTCGATGGCCTTGCGCACGTTGGTCGAATACTCGTTGAAGCGCTTCACCAGCTCTGTCACGTGGTCCTCGACCGACACGATGTCGGTGGGATAGGCGGTGAGCGACGACTTCTCGGCCACGGTCTTCGAGGTGCCCTGGGCCATTCCGCCCATCATGGCGACGCGCTCGGCCATCATGTCCGCACCGTCGCGCAGGTGCACCGCCACGTCATCGAGCAGCTCGTGCACGCCGATGAAGCCGACACCCTTGAGGTTCCAGTGCGCCTGTTTCACGGCGTTGGTCAGGTCGATGGTGTCGACCAGACGCTCGTTGAGAAGCGCGATCATGTCCTTGCGGGCGTTTTCCTTGAGGAAGGGAACGAAGTTCTGCGGCATGTCTCTCTCCATTCTTTCTTGCAACATAAAGGCGCGGCCTTGCCGGCCCGCGCCGCCCGGGAGTTCTGTCCGGGTTTCAGCAAAAGAACGTCCGCATGCCCGCGCCGGTTCCGTCACTTGGGAGAAATCACCTCGGTCTCGGTGACGATGAGATCGAGCGGCTGGTCGTTGGGATCGTGCGGCAGCTCGGGGGCCTCCTGCGCGGCGTAGGCGAAGCCGATGGCGAAGACCGGCCCCCTGCCCCGCAGCGCCTGAAGCGTGCGGTCGTAGTAGCCGCCGCCGTAGCCCAGACGGTGCCCCGCCCGGGTGAAGGCCACCAGCGGCACCACGACGATCTCGGGGGTCACGAACGCGGGCCGCTCGGGGATGCGGGCGCCGAACGGGCCCGGGGCCAGCGCCATGTCGGGCTCCCACAGGGCAAAGCGCAGCGGCGTCGCCTCGGCCTCGATCACCGGCACCGAGACCGGGCCATAGGCCGAGGCCTCGGCCATCGCCGGCAGCGGGTCGATCTCGGAACGGATCGGGACGTAGCCCGCCAGCGGCACGCCGCGATGGCCCGCCAGCAGCTCGGAGAGGCGCCCCGCGGCGCTGCCCGCATCGCCGGCATGGGCAGCGGCGCGGCGGGCGTAGGCGGCGGTCCGTGCCGCCTGCTTTGCGGCGGCAAGCGCGTCGCTCACAGCAGTACCGCCGAGGCGAGACCGAGGAAGGCGAAGAAGCCCACCACGTCGGTCACCGTGGTCACGAAAGTGCCCGAGGCCAGCGCCGGGTCGACGCCGAAGCGTTCCAGCACAACCGGCACCCCGATCCCGGCAAGCCCCGCGATCACGAGGTTGATGATCATCGCGATGGCGATCACCAGGCCCAGCACCGGTGAGCCGAACCAGATCAGTGCGAGGATCCCCATCACCACGGCGAAGCAGAGCCCGTTGATCAGCCCCACCGTCAGTTCCCGCAGGATGATGCGCCAGACGTTGCTCGAGGTCAGGTCCTTGGTGGCCAGCGAGCGCACCGCGACGGTCAGCGCCTGCGTGCCGGCGTTGCCGCCCATGGAGGCCACGATGGGCATCAGCACCGCAAGCGCCACCACGGTGGCCAGCACGTCCTCGAACTGCGCGATGACCAGCGAGGCCAGCACCGCGGTCGCAAGGTTGACGGCAAGCCACGGCAGGCGCTGCCGCACCGTCTCGACCGTGCCATCCGAGAGGCGGCTCTCTTCGCCCACACCGGCGAGGCGCAGGATGTCTTCCTCGTGCTCCTCGTCGAGCACGGCCATGGCGTCGTCGATGGTGATGACCCCGACCAGCCGCTCGTTCTCGTCCACGACGGGCGCCGAGATCAGGTGGTACTGGTTGAAGGCATAGGCCACCTCGCCTTCGGGGCGGGTCACCGGGAAGACATGGAACGTGTCCGAGATGATCGAGCGCAGCAGCACCTCGCGGCGCGATGCCATGAGCCGCCCCAAAGCCACGTTGCCGATGGGCCGCAGCTTCGGGTCGACCAGCACGATGTGGTAGAACTGGTCCGGCAGGTCCTCGGTCGAGCGCAGGTAGTCGATGGCCTCGCCCACGTTCCAGTGCTCGGGGGCCATGACCACCTCGCGCTGCATGAGACGGCCGGCGGAGTATTCGGGATAGGTCAGCGACTGCTCGACCGCGACCCGGTCGCTGTCCTCGAGCACCTCGAGGATGGCTTCCTGCTGGGCCTGGTCGAGGTCTTCCAGCAGGTCGACCACATCGTCCGATTCGAGCTCGCGCACGGCATCGGCCAGAACCGCCGGGTGCAGGGCGCGGATCACGTCCTCGCGGATCGATTCGTCCAGTTCGGACAGGATCTCGCCGTCGAATTCCTTGTCGTAGAGCTTGATCAGACGCATCCGGTCGAAGGCGTTGATCTGTTCGAGAAGGTCGGCGATGTCGGCGGGGTGGAGCGGCTCCATCAGCTCGACGAGCTTCTCCCGGTCGCCGACGTCGACCGCATAGAGGATGGCCGCCACGCTCTTGGGCTGGAGCGCGTAGGCGTCGTCGTCGTCGCGGGTCTCTTCGACCACGGCGTTTTCGGTGTCTTCGGTCATGCCTGCTCCGCGGTCTTGCCTTCGCTCCAGAGTTTAGGGCATCGCGGAAAGATGCAACAGGGCGCATTGAGTTTCGCGGCCCGCATCGCCATTCTGGCGCGCGGCCACGACGGGCCCGACGCGCGGACAGGGAACAGGACATGGCGACGCTGCATCTCGGACAGATCCTGAGCTTCGACGGCTCGCCCTTCGACGAGGGCCACGACGCCGCCTGGCACGAGCGGCACGGCGGTTTGGTGGTCGAGGATGGCAAGGTTCTGGCGCTCGGCCCCGCCGACGCGATGCGAGCCTCGCACCCCCAGGCCGAGGTGGTGGACCATGGCGAGGGGCTGATCCTGCCGGGCTTCGTCGACGCCCACGCCCACTACCCGCAGACCGGCATGATCGCGAGTTGGGGCAAGCGGCTGATCGACTGGCTGAACCACTACACCTTTCCCGAGGAGATGCGCTTTGCCGATCCCGCCTACGCGCGGGACGTGGCGGCGCGGTATCTCGACCTGCTGCTGGCCCATGGCACGACCTCGGTCTGCTCCTACTGCACCATCCACCCGGCCTCGGTCGACGCGCTCTTCGAGGCCGCCGAGGCGCGCGGAATGCGGGTCTTCGCGGGCCGCACCTGCATGGACCGCGACACCGCGCCCGAGGGGCTGCGCGACACCGCGCAGAGCGCCTATGACGAAAGCCTCGCGCTGCTGCGGCGCTGGCACGGCACCGGCCGCGCCTCTTACGTCATCACGCCGCGCTTCTCTCCCACCTCGACCGTGGCGCAGCTCGAGGCGCTGGGGGCGCTCTGGGCCGAGCATCCGGATTGCCTGATGCAGACCCACCTCAGCGAGCAGACCGACGAGATCGCCTGGGTGAAGTCGCTCTACCCCTCGGCCCGCGATTACCTCGACACCTACGAGGCTCACGGGCTGCTGGGCGCCGGCGGGCTTTACGGCCATGCCATCCACCTCGAGCCGCGCGAACGCGACCGGCTGCGCGAGGTGGGGGCGGCGCTGGTGCATTGCCCGACCTCGAACACCTTCATCGGCTCGGGGCTCTTCGACATGGACGGGCTCACCAAGGAGGGTCAGGTCATCGGGCTTGCCACCGACACCGGCGGCGGCTCGTCCTTCTCGATGCTGCGCACCATGGCGGCAGCCTACGAGATCGCGCAGCTGCGCCATCGCCCGCTGCACGCCTCGGAACTGCTGTGGCTGGCGACGCAGGGCTCGGCCCGGGCGCTGCGCTGCGACGACCGCATCGGCAACCTCGCGCCCGGGATGGAGGCGGATTTCGTGGTGCTCGACCTCGCCTCCACGCCCGCCATCGCGCAGCGCGTGGCGCAGGCCGAGACCATCTGGGAGGCGGTCTTCCCGACCATCATGATGGGCGACGACCGCGCCGTCGCCTCGACCTGGGTGGCGGGACGCAAGGCCGCGCCGCTCGGCTGACGGCCCGTCGGCGGGCGGTTATTGCGAGCGGCCCACCATCAGCACCCAGTATTGCCCCGAGCGCGCCAATCCGTACTGGTCCACGTCGCGCAGCTGCAGGGTCTCGCGGTGGCTGGGCGAGTCGTCCCAGACCTGCATCACCGTCGGGAAGCCGCGGGCAGTCCAGGCGACGTTCTCGGCGATGCGGGCGTAGCGGTAGCCCTCGGCCCGCGCGCGGTCGCCGATGGAGCTGCCGTCCGAGCCGGTGTGGGTGACCTTGCCCATGCGCGCCACGTCGCGGGCGTGGCCCTGCGCGGCGGCGGTGAGCTTCTTGGATTTCCTCAGCTTCGAAAGCCCATGCGCGGCGCGGTATTCGTTGAGCGCCGTGCCGGGATCCACATTGGCATCCGCCGGCGTATTGGACGCGCCGTACTGGTAGAAGAGCCCGTCGCTCTTGGTGCCGCTGCGGGCCGAGGCACTGGCAGCGGGCGTCGCGGGGGACGCCGCTGCATCGCTGACGTCTACCTCGAGGCATCCCGCAAGCGGAAGGATCAACAGGGCGGCAAGGCTTGCGAGTTTCATGGCGTCTCCGGCGGTTTCAGTCTTTCGCAGATCGGACACCAGATAGCACGACCTGCGCAAGTCACCAGAAGCCTGGCCCCGCCACGGCGCGTTTCAGCCGGGGCGCGGCGTTCAGCGGCGGCGCGCCACCACCAGCGCGTAATAGTCGCCGCTTTGCGCCATGCCATAGTGCGTCACGTCCTTGATCAGCATGTTGCGGCGGTGCGACGGCGAGTTGATCCAGAGATCCATGACACGGTCCGGGCCGCGCCCGGTCTCGGCGATATTCTCGGCCACGCGGCCAAAGCGGTAGCCCTGTTGCAGCACCCGGTCCGAGACTTCGCTGCCGTTCGAGCCGCGGTGCGTCATGCGGCCCATCCGCGCCATGTCGCGGGCGTGGGCTTCGGCGGCGGCCTGCAGTCGCGGCGAGCGCTGCAGCGCCTGGCGGCCGTTGGCGGTGCGGAACTCGTTCAGCGACACGGCGGGGGCCGGGGCGGCGGCAAGCCGCAGGTTCCCCTGTGATTCCCCCTGAGATGCAACTTCGGGGGTCGAGGTCGATACGGCACATCCCGCGGCCATGAGGCCCGCGGCCAGCATCATCCAACGCATGGTTTGTCTCCTGGTCGTTCTGGTCCTGCCACCGCGCCTTGTCTTCCGGACCTTTGCGGCGCGTTTCGGAAGATCGTGTGGCAATGCGGTGCATTACTGCGATAGTTGCAAAGCTAACGTGTTTTGACGCGATATGGTTGCATCCAGATCGATCGTCGCGAGCAACCCGTCGCGCACCACCTGCCGTCCCTCGACGAACAGGTGCCGCACCCGCTGCGGTCCCGCGAGCAGCAGCGCGGCGCGGTCCCAGCTGCCGGCGCTGTCGATGCCGCTCACGTCCCAGAGCGCCAGATCGGCGCGCTTGCCCACCGTCACCTGCCCGCAATCGTAGCGGCCGAGCACCTCGGCGCCGCCACGGGTCGCCAGCCGCAGCGCCTCGCGCGCGCTCATGGCGTCGGCACCGAGGCTCACCCGCTGCAGCAGCATCGCCTGCCGGGCCTCGGCCACGAGGTTCGAGCCGTCGTTGCTGGCCGAGCCGTCCACCCCCAGCCCCACCGGCACGCCCGCGTCGATCATCGCCCGCACCGGCGCGATGCCCGAGCCCAGCCGGCAGTTGGAACAGGGGCAATGGGCGACGCCGGTGCGCGTGTCGGCGAAGAGGTCGATCTCGGCGCCGTCGAGCTTCACGCAATGGGCGTGCCAGACGTCGGGGCCGGTCCAGCCCAGCTCCTCGGCGTATTGCCCCGGGCGGCAGCCGAAGGTCGCGAGCGAATAGGCGATGTCCTCGTCGTTCTCTGCGAGGTGGGTATGCATCATCACGCCCTTGTCGCGGGCCAGCAGCGCCGTGTCGCGCATCAGCTCGCGGGTCACCGAGAACGGCGAGCAGGGGGCGACGCCTATGCGCACCATGGCGCCCTCGCGCGGGTCGTGGAAGGCATCGACGACGCGGATGCAGTCCTCGAGAATCGCCTCCTCGCGCTCGACCAGCGAATCCGGCGGCAGGCCGCCGTCGCTTTCGCCGATGCTCATGGCGCCGCGGGTGGCGTGGAAGCGCAGCCCGATCTCCTGCGCCGCGTCGATGGTATCGTCGAGCCGGGCGCCGTTGGGGTAGAGGTAGAGATGGTCCGAGGTCAGCGTGCAGCCCGAGAGCGCCAGCTCCGCCAGCCCGGTGAGGGCCGAGATCCGGATCTCCTCGGGGCCGAAACGCGCCCAGATCGGGTAAAGCGTCTTGAGCCAGCCGAAGAGCAGCGCGTCCTGCCCGCCCGGCACGGCGCGGGTCAGCGTCTGGTAGAGATGGTGGTGGGTGTTCACCAGCCCCGGCGTCACCACGCAGCGCGAGGCGTCGACCACCTCGCCCGCGCTCCGCAATCCGCGCCCGATGGCCGCGATGACGCCGTCGCGCAGCAGGATGTCCGTGCCCTCGAGCTCGCGCCCGTCGTCATCCATGGTGAGGATCGTCTGGGCGTTGCGGATCAGGGTTTCCGGCATGGCGGGCGCTCCGTCTGGGGTCGCCGAAAGCGTGGCCCGGCCCGCGCGGAATGAAAAGCCCCAGCGTGAGGGGGCCGGCGGGTCTCAGCCGTTGAGCAGCCGCAGCGCCTCGGCATGCAGCGCCGGGTTGGCCGCCGCCAGAGCCCGTCCGCCGTTGTGCGCCGGGCCGCCCTCCCAGTCGGTGACCACGCCGCCCGCGGCCTCGATCACCGCGATGGGCGCCTGGATGTCGTAGGGATGCAGCCCCGCCTCGACCACGAGGTCGATCTGCCCCGCAGCGACCAGCGCGTAGGCATAGCAATCCATGCCGTAGCGGGTCAGGCGGGCGGCGTCGCGTACCCGTCCAAAGGCCGCACGGTCGGCCTCGGTGCCGATCTCGGGGAAGGTGGTGAAGAGGATCGCCTCGTCGAGCCCGCGCGGCGCGCGGGTTTTCAGGCCGCGCGGTCCCAGCGGGCCGGTCATGTCGGCGCGCCCGAGCCCGCCGCAGAACCGTTCGCCGGTGTAGGGCTGGTCGATCACCCCGAGCCGCGGCCCGGTCTCGTCGGAAAGCGCGATCAGCACGCCCCAGGTGGGGGTGCCGGCCAGAAAGCCACGGGTGCCGTCGATGGGATCGAGAACCCAGGTCAGGCCGCTGGTGCCAGCGGCGTTGCCGAATTCCTCGCCGAGGATACCGTCCTGCGGCCGCATCTCGGCCAGCACGGCGCGCATCGCCTCTTCGGCGGCGCGGTCGGCGACGGTGACCGGGTCAAAGCCCTCGGCCAGCTTGTTCTCCGCATTCAGTCCCGCAGACCGGAAGTGCGGAAGAATCGAAGCACGCGCGGCATCTGCCAGCGCGTGCGCCGTAGTCCAAAGCTCTTCAGAAAGCTTGTCCGAAAACTCGGCCATGGTGCCCGCCCCGCTGGTTGATCCGAAGATCGCCTAGCGCAGCGGGCCGTCAGGCTCAAGCCACGTCGGACAGGACGCGCGCCAGTTCGAACAGGCGGCGACGCTGGTTTTCCGGAATCGCGTAATAGGAGCGCACCAGGTCCAGTGCTTCCTTGTCGCCGAGGATGTCGGACGGCATGGCAGCGGCGGAGTCAGGCGCGTCCTGTTCGGTTTCGAGTCCTTCGAAGAAGAAGCTCACGGAGACGTCCAGGGCGTCGGCGATGTCCCAGAGACGGGAAGCACTGACGCGGTTGGCACCGGTTTCGTACTTCTGAATCTGCTGAAACTTGATCCCGACCTGTTCGGCAAGTTGCTGCTGAGTCATGCCCACCAGCCAGCGGCGGTGACGGATGCGTTTGCCAACATGGACGTCGACGGGATGCGTCATCGGTTGTTCCTTCTACCACACCCCTTTTGGGGGTGACTTCTTGTATATGTTATTGACAACGGCGACGCCTGAACAAATGCAGAACGCATACGTGTCACGAGTAAGCCCCAGCTCCCGGATGACGGGACGCTACATCGCGAGCACGCCGGAAATCAAGCTTTTTGCGCCCGGAGGCGTAGACACAGTTAACTGAATGCACTCATCGGTTGAAACAAACCACGGTAATTTAATCCTTTTTTTCGGATGCTTGACTTTTCGCGACGTTGCGGCAAGCCCATCACGAATATGTCACCCCGGAGGAGAACAATGCGCGCACTGCATCTTACGTCACATGAGTCGCCCCCCGCTCTGAGCGAACTGCCCGTGCCGCAGCCCGGCCCGGGGCAGATCGGGGTGCGGATCGGGGCCTGTGGGCTGAATTTCGCCGACCTCCTGATGATGCAGGGCCGCTACCAGGACACCCCGCCCCTGCCCTTCACCCTCGGGATGGAGATCGCGGGCACCGTCGAGACCCTTGGCGAGGGCGTCACCGGGCTTGCCCCCGGCGACCGGGTCGCCGTCTACGGCGGCCGCGACGGGCTTGCAGAGTACGGCGTCTTCGATGCCATGCGCGCAGTGCGGATGCCCGAGAGCATGAGCCTCGAGGATGCCGCCGCCTTCCAGATCGCCTATGGCACCAGCCACCTCGCGCTCGATCACCGGGCGCGGCTGCAGCCGGGCGAGACGCTGCTGGTGCTGGGGGCCGCCGGCGGCGTCGGGCTGACCGCGGTCGAGATCGGCAAGCTGATGGGCGCCCGCGTCATCGCCTGTGCCCGCGGTGCCGAGAAGCTCGAGGTCGCGCGGGCCGCCGGGGCCGATCACCTGATCGACGCCCGGACCGAGGACATCCGCGAGGCGGTGCTGGCGCTCGGCGGCGCCGACGTGGTCTATGACGCGGTGGGCGGCGACCAGTTCACCGCCGCCTTCCGCTCGGCCAGGCCCGAGGCGCGGATCCTGACCATCGGCTTCGCCAGCGGTGAGGTCCCGCAGATCAAGGCCAACCACCTCCTGGTGAAGAACCTGACGGTGATGGGGCTCTACTGGGGCGGCTACCTGACCTTCCGGCCCGAGGCGCTGACCGGCTCGCTGGCGACGCTCTTCGGCTGCTACGCCGAGGGCCGGATCAAGCCGCACATCAGCCATGTGCTGCCGCTCGACCGGGCGATGGAGGGCATGGAGCTGCTGCGCGCGCGCGCCTCCACCGGCAAGGTGGTCATCCAAATCCCGGGCTGACGCGCGCCGGTCCGGACCCGATGCCCTACTGCGCGGCCAGGTCGTTGCGGCCGCGCAGGGAGCAGAACTCGTTGCGCAACATCTCGACCAGCGGCTCGACGATGCGCGGCCGAGCGCCGGCGGCGTAGAGGCAGATCGTCTGCATCCCCAGCTCGGGCAGCACCCCGTTCGGCACCAGCTCGAAATGCGCCGGGGCATGGCCCTCGAGCACCGGCGTCACCGCGAGATCGGCCGAGACCGAGACCTCGATGGTGCGGTCGCTCTCGGAATCCACCGACAGCTCCCAGTCGAACTGCTCGCGCTCCATCAGCGCGATGGCCACGGGACGGAACCCGCAGCGGCGCGAGAACGCGATGCGCAGCGGCCGGGTCTTCCACGCGGTGCCGTTGGGCGCGCCGTACCAGCGGAGCGGCACGTCGAGAAGCCCCTCGCCGCCCTCGCCCGGCTCGGCCTCGGTGGTCAGGATCACGTCGACGGCGCCGCGGGCGAACAGGTCCTTGAGCTCGGCGGTATAGGAGCTGAGCAGCTGCAGCCGCACCCGCGGGAAATCGCGCTGCATCTTCTTCATGATACGCGGGATCACCGGGTAGACGATGTCATGCGGCACCCCGAGGACGATCTCGCCCTCCCAGTCGGTCATGGTGAGCCGGGAATAGATCTCGTCGTTGAGATCGACCATCCGGCGGGCATATTTCAGCAGCTGCTCGCCGGCAGGCGTGAGGCTCACACCGCGGCCGCTGCGGTCGAGCAGCGCCAGCCCCAGCATGTCCTCGAGCCGCTTGAGCTGCATCGAGACCGCCGACTGGGTGAGGTTGAGAAAGCCCGCCGCCCGGGTGACGCCGCCGGCATCGGCGACCGCGACGAAGGAACGGAGCGTGGTGATGTCGAGATTGCGCATGAATCGGATTTCGTGATGGAGGGCTTCAGGGATATTCGTTTTACAGATCGGTCGCTGGCCAGCATACCAATCACACAAGACGATGAAAACGAATATTTGCATCACGACCCGTGAAGGAGGCCATCATGCCCCGTGACACTGCACAGACCTGCGCCGCCCGCACCGCCCCCGTCGCGATCCGCCGCCGCCGTGGCGCGCGCGCGCTGCTGACCCGGCTCCTCGATCTTCAGGCGCTCTGGCGCCAGCGCCGCCGGCTGGCCGAGCTGGACGACGCCGCGCTGCGCGACATGGGTCTCACCCGGTCGGAGGCGCTGCACGAGGCGCGCCGGCCGGTCTGGGACGCCCCCGCGCACTGGCGCAACTGACGCGCCCGGGGCGCCGCATCCCGGTGCGCGCCCCCGGCCCCGTGCAAGGACCCCTGCGTGCGCGCACGAAAACCGTCGGAATCGCGCTCTCGGCTTCTTGAATTGCCTCTTCGCTCTGCCAATATGGGAAAGGAAAGTGTATCATTTCCCCGTCGTTACACAGCTTGGAGGTATAGATGGCTCAATACAGAACAATCCGGACCGCCACCGGAACAACCAGCGCGGCCCAGATTGACGAGGGTCTGCGCGCCCACATGAACAAGGTCTACGGGACCATGTCCGTGGGGATGCTGCTGACTTTCGCGGTTGCCTGGGCCGTCGGCACTAGCCCCGAACTTCTCAGCGTCTTCCGCGATCCGGCGACGCTTCAGCCGAACATCCTCGGCTGGATCGTGATGTTCGCCCCGCTGATCATGGCCTTTGCCTTCGGCGCGGCGCTCAACCGCATCTCCGCCGCCGGCGCACAGCTGTTCTTCTTCGCCTTCGCGGCGGTGATGGGCCTGTCGCTGAGCTGGATCTTCGTGGCCTTCACTGGCTTCTCGATCGCGCAGGTGTTCCTCGTGACCGCCATCGCCTTTGCCGGCCTGTCGCTCTGGGGTTACACCACCAAGAAGGACATCTCCGGCTGGGGGTCGTTCCTGATCATGGGCGTGATCGGCATTCTCGTGGCGTCGATCATCAACATTTTCCTCGGCTCGCCGGCGATCTACTTCGCCATCTCGATCCTGGGTGTGCTGATCTTCGCGGGCCTCACCGCCTACGACACGCAGAACATCAAGAACACCTACCTGCAGCATGCGGCGCATGGCGACAGCGAGTGGCTCGGCAAGGCCGCCATCATGGGCGCGCTGAACCTCTACCTCGACTTCATCAACATGTTCATGTTCCTGCTGCAGCTGCTCGGCAACCGCGAGTAAGACCACCCGGCCTTCCGGCCAGCATGTCAGGCCCCGCACCACCCGCGGGGCCTTTTTCATGGCGGTATGACGCCCTCGGCCTCAGGGCAGCGCGACGTCTTCGGCTTCAGGGCAGCGCGACACCTTCGGCCAGCACCGCCCGGCGCAGACCGCGCAGCGAGTTGCCGATCCAGATCGCCTCGGCCCCCGCCAGATCCCGCGGCGTGAGCACCGCCTCGGAGACCTCGCCCGAGCGCAGCAGGCTCTCGCGCAGCACCCCCGGCAGCAGCCCGCAGCCAAGCGCCGGCGTTACCAGACGCCCGCCGAGGGTGAGGAAAAGGTTGGTATAGGCGCCCTCGCAAAGCTCCCCCCGGGTGTTGAGGAACAGCACCTCGTCCACGCCCGCGGGCTTCTCGCGCAGGGTCCGGTCATAGAGCGCGCGGCGCGTGGTCTTGATCCGCAGGAACGGGTCCTCGGGGTCGAGCCGCTCGGGCGAGACCTCCAGCACCGCGGGCGCCATGGCACCACCCGCAAAGGGCTGGTGCGTGATCTCGACGTCGCCATCCCGCCCGATCGTCATGCGCAGCCGCACGGGCCCGGGCTCATCAAGCCCGGCCAGCGCCTCGGACACCGCCGCCCCGTCCCAGACGAAGCCCAGGGCAGCGCAGGTCCGTTCGGCCCGCGCGAGGTGCAGCGCGCCGCGCTGGAGGCCCTCACCGGGCCGCCAGAGCATGGTTTCGATGATCCTCAGCCCGGGATCAGCCCGGTCGCGAAGCGTGCTTTCCACAGCGCCTCCTGATATTCCGCGTCACAGTCGCTGTCATGCACGATGCCGCCGCCCACCCCCATCAGCGCCTCGCCCGGGCCGGTGACGGTCAGCGTCCGAATCGCCACGTTGAACTGCGCCCGCCCGTCCGGGGCCATCCAGCCGATGGCACCGCAATAGGCGCCGCGCTCCCAGCGCTCGAGCGCGTGGATCGCCCGCATCGCGGCGATCTTTGGCGCGCCGGTGATCGAGCCGCAGGGGAAGAGCGCGCCCAGAAGCGCGGGCAGCGCCGGCGCGTCCGAGAGCCGCGCCTCGACCTGCGACACCATCTGGTGCACCGTCTCGTAGGTCTCGACCCGCAGCAGGTCCGGCACCCGCACCGAGCCCACGCGCGAGATCCGCGCGAGGTCGTTGCGCATCAGGTCGACGATCATGATGTTCTCGGCGCGGTTCTTTGGATCGCGCGCCAAAGCGTCGCGCAGGGCCACATCGGCCTCCGGCGTGTCGCCGCGGGGGGCCGTGCCCTTCATCGGCGCCACGGTGATGGCGCCATCCCCGGCGAGCGCAAAGAAAAGCTCCGGCGAGCGCGACAGCACAACCTGCCCGCCCAGCGACAGCGCCGCCCCGTGGCCCACCGGCTGCAGCGCCCGCATCGCGCCCCAGAGCGCCAGCGGCGTGCCCCCGAACCGCAGCGCGACGGGCATGGTGAGGTTGACCTGGTAGAGGTCCCCCCGCGCGATCATGCGCTTGATCTCGTGGAATCTCTCGGCGTAGGCGGCGCGGTCCCAGAGCGGTGTGGCCGAGCGCATCTCGGCCCCGCCCTCGCCCGCCTCGCGCAGCAGCGGCGCGGCGTCCCTGGGTCCGTCGAAGATGCCGAAGCAGAGCAGCGGGCCGGCCCCGTCCTGCAGCAGGGCCTCCAGCGCGGGTTCCAGCGCGAAGCCAAGCTCGTAGGCGGCAAAACCGGCGATCCAGCGCCCGGCCCGGCGGGCGGTCTCAAGCCGCGCCAGCGCCGCGCGGGCGCTCTCGGCGTCAAAGGCGGTGACGGTCTCCAGCGCACCGTCGAACAGCGCGGGACGGCCCCCGGGGCCCGCCTCGACCAGCACGCCGCTGAACCCTGCTGCCGGCATCGCGCCTCCCCGTCTCGCCCCAGCGCATACGACAAGAGACCGCACAGGTAGGGGCCCGCGCGGTCTCTGTCACTGTCCCTCTTACGAGGTAAGGCTTATTTGATCTTGCCTTCTTTGTATTCGACGTGCTTCCGCGCGACCGGGTCGTACTTACGCACGGTCATCTTCTCGGTCATGGTGCGGGCGTTCTTCTTGGTCACGTAGAAGTGGCCCGTGCCTGCGGACGAGTTCAGGCGGATCTTGATGGTGGTCGGCTTCGCCATGGTTCTTCTCCTGCGACGGGCAAGCGCGCACAGATGCACGCGCCCCGTGAAATCCTTGAAGCCCGCCTTTTACCGATGAGCGCGCCCGAGTCAACCGGGTTCGCGGCGGAAAATTCTGCGTGGAGGGCCTGTAAGCCGGATTCTGTCCAGGGCGGGTCTCCCCACCCCTGTGCGACCATTCCTCTAGGCCCGCGATTGCCCGCGGGCTCGTGCTGCCAACCCGGACGTCTCGGGCCGAAGCAGCCCTGCGGCGATATCCCCGAAGAGATCATGCCCCGCGCGACGTCCCTATTTGGCATTGCTCCCGGTGGGGCTTGCCATGCGGGTCCGGTTGCCCGTCCCCCGGTGGGCTCTTACCCCACCGTTTCACCCTTGCTCCGGCGGACCGGAGCGGTCTGTTCTCTGTGGCGCTCTCCGTCAGGTTGCCCTGCCCGGGCGTTACCCGGCACCGGCGCTTCGGCGAGTCCGGACTTTCCTCTCCCGACGGGTCACCCCGCCGGCAGCGGCCGCCCGGCCCTCCACGCGTGCCCCACATAGGCGCCCGTCCGTGGCCCGTCAATGCGGCTCAGCGCGCGAGCATGGGCGCCTGCAGCCAGTCGCGGATGGCGTCGCTCACCGCGTCGGGCGCCTCGAGCGGCGACAGGTGGCCCGCGTCCTCGATCACCTCGAGCCGCGCGCCGGGGATCAGCTCGGCGAGGAAGGCGTGGCGCTTGACCGGCAGGGTAATGTCATGGGCACCGCAGAGCACAGTGACCGGCACCCGCAGCTTGCGCAGGGCGCTCTGCTGGTCGCGGCGGCGCTGCAGCACGCGGATCTGGCGGGTGAAGACGTCGACGCCGAGCCCCTCGGCCATCTCGTCGAGCATGGCCTGGATCTCCATGCGGAACGGTCCCGGCGCAAGGCAGTCGACCGGGCGCAGCGCCCGCACCGCCTCGCGCAGGCGCCCGGTGCGGGCCTTGATGATGAGCGGATCGAGCTCGGCCGCCTGCTGCGGCGTCTCGGCCAGCGGCGTGGTGCTGATGAGCATGAGCCGCGCCACCCGGTCGGGCGCCCGGCGCTGCAGCTCCATGGCGACCATGCCGCCAAGCCCCAGCCCCACCAGCGCGAAGCGCCGCGGCAGCACGTCGAGCAGCGCCGAGGCCACTTCCTCGACCCGCTCGCCACTGCTCACGGGCGCGACGGTGACCGCCATCTCGCGCGAGAGATCCGCGATCTGCGGCCCGAAGAGCCGGGCGTCGCACATGAGATCGGGCAGCAGAACCAGCGGTTCAGCCATGCCGTCCCAAGCCGTGCCAACGCCGCCCCTGCGCGGAGACCGCCATACCCTGCCCCGTTATCATGTGTTGCCTCGCCGGCGAATCTATCAGCTCGTTCGGCGAGGAAAAGGCGGAAAGCTCCACGCGGCGGCCCTCCGCCCACCCGCTCACGCGAGGGTGATCACAAGTACCCTGCCGACCACGCTCCGTAGACCCGACACCAACCCAAACGCGCCGCCCCCGGCTTCATCTTGCCCCTAAACTCCACGGGGGTCCGGGGGTGTGAAACCCCCGGTCCGACCCTGACCAGACGCACAGCGCCGACACCGCCTCACTCCGCCGCCAACACACCCTCGGGCCGCGCCGCCGACGCCCCGGCAGAGATCTGCATCCACACCGCGGCCTCGTCGTAGAGCGTCCATTCCCGGCGCAGCCCGTCCGGGCCGAATTCGGCATGGCTGATGCCCATGACGTGCACCCGCGCGCCCGACGGGGCCCCGAAGGCGCCCCAGCCTGCGTGGCGCCCGTCGAGCGACCAGCGCAGCGCGGCGCGGGGTGGCATCAGGCGGTCTTCGCGACCGATGACGTGGTGGACCGTGAAGCGGGCGTCCGGGAAGGCCGCGCGCAGGCCGAACCAGAAGCGCTCGGCACCTCCCGCGCCCTGGTCGAGGACCCCGCCGGGATAGGCCAGCCGCGCGGCGGGGTCGTATTGCGCGGCGATTTCCGAGAAGCCCATGCCCATCACCCGCTCGAGCAGGGCGGCGAAGGCGAGGCCCCACTGGTTGCCGTTGCCCTGCCCGGTGTAGGGTCCGGGCTGGTCCTGCGCCGGGCGGAACGGGCCGTCGCCCGTCTCGGCCCCGAGCCGCTCCGCCGCCCAACGGCGCGGGCGGAGCCCCAACTGGCGCAGGATGGCGCCGCTGTCGCGCACCGCCCAGAGCTCGCAGAGCCGCCCGTCCTTGGCATAGATGTCCGCCAGCATCCGGAACCGCAGCCGCCGCCGCGAGGGCGCGCCGAAGACCCCGCCGCCGGTGTGGCTGCCGCTCAGAAGCAGCTGCTGCGCCCCGAGCATTCCCACCCGCGGCGTGCCCGAGCAGATGACGTCCTCGGTCCGGGCCGAGAGGTCCGGCACGGCGGCCAGCAGCTCGAGCGCCTCGCCCCGCAGCGCCTCGGCGCCGTAGCCCATGCCGAGCGCCTGGCGATGGATGAGCTGCGGATGGCAGAGTCCGCCGAGCTCGGTATCGAGCGCGCGGCGGTTCCAGAGCGTTCCCGCCACGCCGCGCAGGAACTCCGGGTAGTCGTGATCGCCGGTGTCGCGCCCGGCCTGCGCCTGCCTGACTTGCATGGCCATCCTGGCCCCTCCCCGCGCCCCGCGCCGGGGCGGCGCGGGGGAACGGCCACGAGACTGGCGCGACATGGTTAGGAAATCGTTGAAGCCGGCATGTGACGCCCACCTGTGCCGCCGACAGGGGACACCATCGCCCCCGCCCGTCGCACGCTAAGAAGGCTCAACCCTGCCCCGTCGCACATCGAATATCGAACCAAGAGCCAAGAGCCAAGAGCCAAGAGCCAAGAGCCAAGAGCCAAGAGCCAAGAGCAGGCTCAGCCCTCCGACCCACCCCGTCGAGCTGCAGGCACCCACGACCCTCCAACCTCGCCCGGCAGGTCAGCCATCAGCCGAAGAGCTCGGACCGCCCCCGCCGACCGGCAGGCAGCCTCAGTCCTCGGGGTAGCCCTGCCAGCGGAAGGCGCCGTCGCCTTCGCGCAGGGGCGAGAGCGGGTTGTGCGCGATTTCCCAGACGTGGCCCTCGGGGTCGGCAAAATAGCCGTGGTAGCCGCCCCAGAACACCTCCTGCGCGGGCTTCAGGATCGTCGCCCCGGCCGCCTCGGCGCGCGCCAGCAGGTCCTCGACCTCGGCCCGGCTGCGCAGGTTGTGGGCAAGCGTCAGACCGCCGTGGCCCAGCGTCTCGACCGGCACGCCGATGTCCTTGGCCAGTTCCTCGAGCTCGAAGAGCCCCAAGGTCTGGCCGAGCAGGTCATAGGCGATGACCCCCTCGTGGCCCGGCGCGCGCTGCCAGCCGAGCGCGTCGTAGAACGCCGCGGCGCGGGCCTTGTCGCGCACGCCGAGCGTGATCAGGCTGATCCTCTGTTCCATGTCAGGGTTCTCCTCTCTCGTCCCAGACACTGCGGAACTGCTCCATCGGCGTCCAGCCCTCGACCAGCGACCAGTCCGGCAAGGCGATCCGCAGGACGTTTCCTCCGCCCGCGGGCTGGTCGTGGCTGCGGTCGATGGGCTGGCCCAGCAGCTGCGCCCGCAAAAGCGCGCCGACGCCGCCGTGACCGATCACCGCGATGCTGCCGCCGCGGTCGTCCTGCGCCACCAGACGGCGCAGCGCCCTCGTCACCCGCGCCTGCGCGTCGACCGCGCGTTCCCAGCCCTCGACGCTGTCCTCGGGCCGCGCGAAGAAGGCGTCGGCCATACGCTCGAAGGCCTCGGGCGGCAGGTAGCCGGTGGCCGAGCGGTCGTTCTCGTGCAGCGCGTCGATCACCTGCACGTCGAGCTCGAGCGTCGCCGCCATGATCTCGGCGCCGTCGCGGGCCTTGCGCTCGTTGCTGCAGTAGATCGAGGTCACGCCAGGGCAGCGCTCGGCGAAGCGGGCGTGGCGCGACCGTCCGCGGGCCGAGAGGCGCCAGTCGGGCACCGGCACCGCGGGGTCGATGTCGACCTCGGCATGCGAGATGTAGATCAGCTGCCTCATTCCCCGGGCGCGCCCAGCACGTCGAGGATCGCCGCCTCGATCATCGCGAGGTTCCCGGGCTCGGAGAAGCGGTGGTCGGCGCCCTTCACGAGGCTCAGCCGCAGGTCCGGGCTGTCGATGTGGTCGAAGAGCGCCAGCAGCGTCCCGCGCGTGACGGCCTCGTCCTCGGAGCCCTGCAGCAGCCGCACCGGGTAGGGCATCGGCAGCGGCGCGCGCAGAACGAGGTTGTCGCGCCCGTCCTCGATCAGTCGCCGGGTCACCGCGTAGGGATCGCCATAGGCAGACGGCAGGTAGGTCACCCCTTCCTCCATCACCTTCGCGCGCTCCTCTTCCGAGAAACCCGCCCAGAACCCGTCCTCGGTGAAATCCGGCGCCGCGGCGATGCCGACGAAGCCCGCCACGCGGGCGCCCAGCCGCTTCGTGAGTAGGCTGGCGATCCAGCCGCCCATCGACGAGCCCACCAGCAGCAGCGGCCCCTCGGTCACCGCCTCGATCACCGCCTGCGCATCCGCGGCCCAGTCGCCGATGCAGCCCTCTTCGAAGACGCCGCCGGACTGGCCGTGACCCGAGTAGTCGAGCCGCAGGTAGGCGCGGCCCCGCGCTTCTGCCCAGGCTTCGAGATGCACCGCCTTGGTGCCTTCCATGTCGGACTTGTAGCCCGAGAGGAACACCACCACCGGCCCGGAACCGGGCGTGAAGGCATAGGCGAGGCGCGCGTTCGGCCCGTCGAGAAAGGCTGTTTCCGCCATGGCAATTTCCTCGTGACTCGGTCGCCGCGAGAGTGGCCCCGGTATGCCGCCGGATGCAACCGGCTTTCCGCGCGCCGGCCCGCGCCGCACCGGATCCCGGTTTTCCGCCCGGGCTCAGTCACTTGCGGGGACCGGCGAAATTTCGGCGCGCAAAACTTGCATTTGAAGCGTTGTTTTCATCGCATGGCCGGCATTCTGGATTGTCGGTTTCGGTCACCCTCCGGACGTGAAATGCTGCAGCGCAGAAAATCCAGACGAAGCAATCCAGACGAAGCGGAGTTCCTTCGTCACGCGAACCCGAAGGTAATGACCATGAAAGCCCTGACCCTCGCGGCCCTGATCGCCGCAGCCCCCGTCGCAACGCTTGCCGACACGCTGACCCTCACCGCCCCGCTCGCCGGCGGCACGCTCCACACCGACGCCGTCGACATGTCGGTCTATTACACCGCAGCCGAAGGCGACGCCTTCGACGTCACCGCCAAGTATGTCGCCAAGGGCGGCGAGAGCGAGCCCCGCACCCTGCGCATGCGCCTCGAAGACGGCGACAGCGTCGTCTTCGGCCTGCCCGGCCACAGCGGTGCAAGCTGGAGCTTCGCCCGCAGCAACGGCGCGCTCACCGTGGCGGCCGAGCCGCTCTACAGCCAGCTCGCCCTGAACTGAGCCGGCTGAGCCCGTCGGGCTGACCTGATTACAGGGCCCGGAGCCCCGGAGGTACGCCGCCGGGACCGGGCCCGCCCCATTTCCCCTTCCGAAGCACACTCACGGACCCGGAAACGGCAAGGCCCGGAGCATGTCCTTTTACGGCATGCTCCGGGCCTTTTGTTTTCTCGGTGGCGGCACGGGGCCGCCGGCGCGGGCTCAGAGCTGCGCCATGACCTCGTCGGAGGCTTCGAAGTTGGTGGTGACGCGCTGCACGTCGTCGTCGTCCTCGAGCGCGTCGACCAGCTTCATCAGCGTCTGCATCGAGTCGAGATCGAGCTCGGTGGTGGTGGTCGGCTTCCAGATCAGCTTGGTGCTTTCCGACTCGCCCAGCTCGGCCTCGAGCGCGGTGGCGACCTCGTTCAGGTCGGTGTCGGCGCAGTAGATGACGTGCTCTTCCTCGTCGCTCTCGACATCCTCGGCGCCCGCTTCGATCGCGGCCATCATGATGGTGTCGGCGTCACCGGCGGCGGCCTTGTAGATGATCTCGCCCTTGCGCTCGAACATGAAGGCGACCGAGCCGGTCTCGCCGAGGTTGCCGCCGTTCTTGGTGAAGGTCGAGCGCACGTTCGACGCGGTGCGGTTGCGGTTGTCGGTCATCGCCTCGACGATGATCGCCACCCCGTTCGGGCCGTAGCCCTCGTAGCGGATTTCCTCGTAATCCTCGCCGTCACCGCCCATGGCCTTCTTGATGGCCCGCTCGATGTTGTCCTTCGGCATGGACTGGCTCTTGGCTTCCTTGACGGCGAGCCGCAGGCGCGGGTTCTTGTCGGGATCGGGATCGCCCATCTTGGCGGCGATGGTGATCTCCTTGGAGAATTTCGAGAACAGCTTTGCGCGAACCGCGTCCTGGCGGCCCTTGCGGTGCTGGATGTTTGCCCATTTGGAATGGCCGGCCATGGATGCCTCTTGCCTTGCTATGCTTGGAATTGGAGGCTCATTACCCCATGCGATGGAGGGCTGGCAAGCCTGCGGGCCGAGAGAGGCCCCCGCACGGCCCGGCAGGCGGTTTGCAGGCGGCAGGTGGACGGCGGGTCACTCGGCCCCGGCCACCACGCTCCAGAGGAAGATGTCGAGCGACTGCGAGATCCGCGCGCGGTCGAAATTGTCGGCGAAGCTGCGCACGAGGATCGAGTCGTAGCCCTTGTGGATCTCGATGGAGAGCTGGCGCAGGAAGGCGAGCGCAAGCCGGTCGCTGCGGTCCATCTCGTCCGAGACATGCACGAAGATGCCGTAGCGTTCCTCGGAGAAGACCTGCGGATCGACCCGGGCGGTGCAGTCGCGGAACTCGGTCTCGCGGATCGCGGCGATGGCGCGCGAAACGATCTCGAGATCGCCGACGGAGTAGTAGATCTCGCCGCTGCAGAGCGCCCGCGCCAGCGCCCGGTGGTCGGGATAGCTGCGCACCGCCACCGCCGCCGACGGGTCGGTCAGCGCCGGGTCGGGGTTGGTGTAGGGGGCAAGCGTCTCAGGGTCCCGGCCGAACTTCTCGGCCGCTGCCGCGCAGCGGGTGAGGTCGTTGGTCTCGCTCTCGCTGAGCACGACCCTGTCCACGTCGGGGTGACGCTGCACCACCTCCGAGAAGGTCTCGCCGAAGCCGAACTCGTCGGCCATGAGCTTCACCGCGCGCGGTGCCGTGGTGCCGTTGACCACGCCCACCACCGGCCCGATGCAGGGCCAGTGCGCCACCCATTGCCGCTCGCTGACCTGCGCGCGCCCCACCCCCGAAAGATAGACCGGCGGAGAGACGTAGACGTTCTCTCCGGCGAGCCGCTCGCGGGTGATTGTGGCGGG
>Ga0208328_1000253_pt1 | contig 27489 bp, 23 predicted proteins | sample DeeseametaMP2633_FD_184170 | JGI IMG/M metagenome (GOLD analysis project Ga0208328, IMG submission 184170) | Marine microbial communities from the Deep Atlantic Ocean - MP2633 (SPAdes) | ecosystem: Environmental > Aquatic > Marine > Unclassified | place: Northeast of Antigua and Barbuda, North...
CCAGCGGGTTGTCGAACGGCGGCTTGCTGCCGTTGAAGGTCAGGTACATGAACGGACCGAAGGTGGTGTCGAGCTGCAGCGAGTCGTTGTCGCCGACCTGCGCCATGGCCTGCCACGGCACGTATTCCACGACGTCCACGTCACCGGCCTCGAGCGCCGCGACGCGCAGGTTCTCGTCGGCGTAGACGATGGCCTCGACGCCCGCGACCTTGGGCATGCCTTCCTTGTAGTAGTCGGTGTTGGCCTCGAGCGAGAGCGACACGCCGCGGTCGGTCGACACCATCTTGAACGGGCCCGCGCCCATCATGCTGTCGCGCTCGGAGCCGGTCTTCATGATCGACATGTTGTAATGCGCGAACCAGCTCGGCAGCACGGCCTGCGGTCCGTCGGTCTTCATCACGACGGTCTTCTCGTCCGGGGTCTCGATCGAGGTGATGGTGGCGAGCTGGCCCTGCAGGTAGGCTGCCGAGTCCGCTTTCTGCGCCTCGGTCACCGTCCAGGCCACGTCGGCGGCGGTCACCGGGGTGCCGTCGTGCCAGTTGGCGTCACGCAGCTTGAAGGTCCAGGTGCCGTCCTCGCTCACTTCCCAGCTTTCCGCCAGTTCGCCCTGCATGACGCCGTCCTTGCCGTAGCTCAGCAGGCCGCGGTGGCACATCAGCTTGATGGTGCCGGCAGCGGTGCCGTTCGAGGCCCAGACGTCGAAGCTCGGCGGGTAGGCCGAGAGGCCGAAGCGGAGCGTGCCGCCATCCTGCGCGAAGGCGGCCTTGCCGAGGAAGCCGAGGGCACCGGCAGCGGCGCCGGTGGTGGCGAGAAAGCCGCGACGGTTCATCTTGGTGGTCATTGTGACAGTCTCCTTGTCGGTTGTTGCGAGCTCTTTCCGGCCCTTGGGTTTTGATGCGTTTGGTCCGATCCGGGATCGGGGTGGTTCATTCGGCGGCGAGGGGCGCCTCGCTGCATTCCTCGGGCGTGCCGTAGCCACCACCGCCGGGGGTAATGACCTCGAGCCATTCACCGGCGCGCAGGGTGCCGTAGCCACGCTCGAAGGGGGCGCACTCGGGGCTGGTGACGTAGCTGCCGTGGCCGCCTTCGCCGCCGCCCTGAAGACCCCAGGACCGCGACTTGTTGCGCGACACGTCGACGTGGACCATGCAGTCCTCGGTGGCCCGGTAGACCCGGCGCAGACCCATGCCGCCGCGGTGCTTGCCGACGCCCGCAGAGCCGTCGACGAGCTCGTAACGCTCGAGGATCAGGGGATATTCGCCCTCGAGCGCCTCGACGGGGAGGTTCGACGTGTTGGTGGCGTGCACATGGATGCCGTCGAGCCCGTCCGCGGTGGGGCGGGCACCGCCGCCGCCGCCGATGGTCTCGAGATAGACCCAGTAGGTGCCGGCGTCGGGGCCGCTCTGGCGGGTGCCCGAGAACACCGCGACCGAGCAGGCCGAGTTGGTGCAGGCCGAGACGCGCTCGGGCACCGCCTGGGCGAGCGCACCGAGGATCAGGTCGGCGACGCGCTGGCAGGTCTGCACCCGGCCGTTCACCGCGGCGGGGTGCTTGCAGTTGAGGATCGAGCCCTCGGGCGCCTTCACGTTGAGCGGCCGTGCGAGGCCTGCGTTCGGCAGCACCGTCGGGTCGATGACCGACTTGACGATGTAGTAGGTGGTGGCCAGCAGCGCGGTGCGCGTCATGTTGATCGGCGCGCGGATCTGCTCGGGGGCCTCGAAGTCGAGCGTCATCTCCTCGCCCGCGACGGTCACGGTCACGGCGAAGGGGATCGGCTCGTCGAAATCGAGGTTGTCGAAGACGTCCTCGAAGCGCCAGCTGCCGTCGGGGAGGGCGGCGATGCCGGCGCGCATCTTGCGCTCGGCGTAGTCCAGCAGCGCCTCGCCCGAGGCCAGCACCGTATCGACGCCGTGGCGCGCGCAGAGCTCCTGGAAGCGCATGACGCCGACGCGGTTCGCCGCCATCTGGGCGCGCAGGTCCGACAGGCGCTCGCGCGGGACCTGGCAGTTGAGCAGGATGAGCTCCTGCACGTCCTTCTGCAGCTTGCCCGCCTTGTAGAGACGGATCGGCGGGATGCGCAGGCCTTCCTGATAGATGTGGGCGTGGGCCCGGTCGACGAAGTCCGAGTGGTGGGCGAGGTTCACGGTCCACGCCACCAGCTCGCCCTCGACGAAGATCGGCTCTGCAAGGACGATGTCGGGCAGGTGGGTGCCGCCGCCGCGGTAGGCGTCGTTGCCCACGAAGACGTCGCCGGGGCGCATGTCCTCGGGGTTGTGATCCTTCAGCAGCATCGGGATGAAGTCGAGGAAGCTGCCGAGGTGGATCGGGATGTGCTCGGCCTGGCACAGCGTCTGGCCGTGCCGATCGAAGAGCGCCGTAGAACAATCGCGGCGTTCCTTGATGTTGGTCGAGTAGGAGGCGCGGACGAGAGCCTCGCCGGTCTCCTCCACGATCGAGGAGAGAGCGGCGCCGATGACCTCGACGGTGATCGGGTCGAGTGCGTGAGTGGTGGTTTGGCCGGTCATGCGCTCAGCTCCAGGATGAGGTTGTCGATGGTGTCCACGCGGGCGGTGACCCCCGGCGGGATGAGCGTTGTGGTGTCCATCTGCTCGACGATCGCGGGGCCCTGGAAGACGTTGCCGGGCGCCAGCCGGTCGCGGGCGTAGAGCGTCGTTTCGGTGAAGGCGCCGGTCTCGGGATACCAGACCTCGCGGCTGCCGATGACGGCGCCCGAGGCATCCGCATCGCCCAGCGGGCGCTCGGGCAGCTCGGCCTTCTTCACGAGGCCCATGGCCTCGGCGCGGAAGGTGACGCAGAGGATGCGCTCCTCGGGCACCGCGAAGCCGTACATGCGCTCGTGCGCCTCGGTGAAGCCCTTCTCGAGCGCGACGAGTGTCTCGGCGGTCACCGGGCCGTCGGGCAGGGGGATCGAAAGCTCGTAGTTCTGGCCATCGTAGCGCATGTCGACGCGGCGGGTGGTCATCTGCTTGTCCGCCGGGATCGCCTCGCTGGCGAACCAGCCGGCAGCCTCGTCCTCGACCTTGCTCATCGCATCGGCGATGGTGTCGAGGTTCCCGGCGTCCAGCGCCACCAGCTTGGTGGTCGAGAAATCGGCGCGCAGGTCGGTGAGCAGAAGGCCCATGGCGCAGAGGATGCCCGGGTTGCGCGGGATCACCACGGTGGTCATGCCGAGTTCCTGCGCAAGGCGCACCGCGTGCAGCGGGCCCGCGCCGCCAAAGGCCATCAGCGCGTAGTTGCGCGGGTCGTGGCCACGCTGGACCGAGATCACCCGGATCGCCTTGGCCATGTTCGCGGTCACCACCGAGATGATGCCCTGGGCCACGTCCATGGTCTCCATCCCGAGCTTTTCCGCCATCTTGCCAATGGCTTCCACGGCGAGGTCGCGGTGGACCTTCATCCGCCCGTCAAGGATCTCGACCGGGTTCAGCACCTGCAGCACGATGTTGGCGTCGGTGACGGTGGGCTCGGTCGCGCCACGGCCGTAGCAGACCGGGCCCGGATCGGCGCCGGCGCTCTCGGGGCCGACCTTGAGCAGGCCGCCGCTGTCGATGGTGGCGATGGAGCCGCCGCCGGCGCCCACGGTGTGGATGTCGAGCATCGGCGCCTTGATCGGGTAGCCGTGCACGATGCTCTCGTTGGTCTGGGTGGTCTCGCCGCCCGCCATCAGCGCGACGTCGGACGAGGTGCCGCCCATGTCGAAGGTGATGATGTCGTCGAAGCCGCCGCGCGCGCCGATGGCCTGCGCCGCGACCACGCCGGTGGAGGGGCCGGAGAGCACGGCACGGACCGGGGTCTCGGCGGCCACCTCGAAGCGGACGACGCCACCGTTCGACTGGGTGAGGTGCGGCGCGATCGGCAGGCCGAGATCCTCGAGCCGCGGCGTCAGGCGCGAGATGTAGCGGTGCATGATCGGCCCGAGATAGGCGTTCACGGTCGCGGTCGACAGACGCTCGAACTCGCGGAACTCGGGGGCGATCTCGTGGCTGGCGCAGAGGAAGACGCCGGGCATCTCCTCCTCGACGATGGCCTTGGCAATCTTCTCGTGGGCGGGGTTCACGAAGGCGTAGAGGAAGCAGATGGCAACCGCCTCGACGCCGGCGGCCTTCATGGCGCGGGCGGCCTTGCGCACGGCCTCCTCGTCGAGCGGGACCGAGACCTCGCCGGTGCGCAGCATGCGTTCGGGCAGCTCGAACCGCAGCTCGCGGGGGACCAGCGTCTTGGGCTTCTCGGCGAAGAGGTCGTAGAGATCCGGGCGCTTCTGACGGCCGATCTCGAGCAGGTCACGGAAGCCGTCGGTGGTCAGCAGGCCGACCTTGGCACCGCGATGGGTGATCAGCGCGTTGGTGGCGACGGTGGTGCCGTGGCCGAGATAGGCGATGGCCGCCGCCGGGTCGTTTTCGCTGCCGCCGGCGCGTTCCTTCATGCCTTCCTCGACGCCCTGCGCGATGCCGCGCGACGGGTCATCGGGGGTGGAGGAAACCTTCCAGACGGCGATCTCGCCGCTGGCCTCATCAAACATGCAGACGTCGGTGAAGGTGCCGCCCGAATCCACCCCGACCCGCCAGGTGGTTTTGGATCCGAAGTCCTGAGTCCCGTCCATCATCGTTGCTTGTCCTTCTGACGTCTACGTCGTGTATACAAGAGAGGAGAGATGATTCTGTCCAGCCTTGTCGCGTGCGATCGCGGGGTTTGTGACAGAAAGTTGTGGAGAAGATGAATGAACAGTCGAGAAGATGCTCATTCGGTCGGTGTGGGGCCGGTCCAGTCCGCCCGCGAGCGTGCCTACACCGGGATCCGATCCGCCATTCTCAAGGGATGTTTCGAGCCGGGCGCCTTCGTAGAGGAAGCGCAGGCCTGCGAGATGACCGGCGTGTCGCGCTCTCCGGTGCGCGAGGCGCTGAGCCGGCTGGCCGCGGAGGGCTACCTCGAACAGCACCCCCGCCGGGGCGCCATGGTGCGCTGGCTGTCGCCCACCGAACTGCGCGACCTGCACGAGGTCCGGCTGATGGTCGAGACCCACGCCGCGAGCAAGATCTGCCGCGAGAAACGCCCGATCCCGGACACGCTTCTGGAGCTCTGCGAGACCCACGAGGCGACCCCGGCCGAAGACCTGCTGGGCTGCGTCGAGATCAACCGGCTGTTCCATCAGGCGCTTGTCGCCGCGGCGGGAAATACCGTTCTGGTTCAGGTGTTTGACGGGCTTCAGGCGCCGCTGTCCCGGGCTGCGATGCTGTCGCTGCGGCAGGGCCTTGGCAAGACCGAGATCATCGAGGTGGAACACCGCGAGATGGTCGCAGCGCTCTCGGTCCACGACGAGGCGCGCGCGGTCGAGGTGATCCGCCGCCATCTGGCCCTGATGCCCCGCCTGACACGCGCGCTGACCGCCTGAGCGGTACGCGGGTCGGAGCGGATGTCGGGTCGTTGCTGGCATGGCGTCGTGGGATGTCCCGTGCTGCGAGCGGTCTCGATTGCGTTGAAGTGAGACAAGTTTGTGACAGGTCGTCCAATTGAAAACATTTGTCGCCCGCAAACTATTTCTTATCCCGGACGGTGACGCGGACGCAGGGTCACCCACGGGCCGGGCGCCATGCCCCCGTGTTCATTGGAGGATACGGGCTGCGCGAACCCTCGCACGAATTCACGTCATCCGGCTATCGCGTCGCGCTTGTTCCTCGCGGGACGGCGGGGATTTGTCCGAATTGTGACCGAATGCACGAAAACCGTGCGGCGTCAGACCGCGCGGATGCCCAGCGTGACGCCCGGTTCGGGACGGATCGTCATGTGCATCACCGGCTCGGGGTCTGGTCCCGCAGGCGTGAAGCGGAAGCGGGCCAGCAGCGTCGACAGGATGATCTGCGCCTGCATCATGGCGAAATTGGCGCCGACGCAGATCCGCGGCCCGGCGCCGAAGAGCAGGTAGGTGTAGCGGTCCCGGCCGGCCCTGGCCTCGGGCGAGAAGTGATCGGGGTCGAAGACGTCGGGGGCCTTCCAGTAGTTGCGGTGCCGGTGCAGCGCGTAGGTGTTGATGAAGACGGTCTCGCGCGGGCGGATCTCGCGGTCGTAGATCCGGTCGGTCTCGAGCACGTTGCGGGCGAGGAAGCCCACCGGCGGGTAGAGCCGCATCGATTCCTCGAGCACTTGCTCGATGTAGGGCATCTTCGCCAAGTCCTCGAAGCCCGCGGGCCGGTCGCCCAGCACGCCGCGCGCCTCGGCATGGGCGCGCTCCTGCACCCCGGCGTCATTGGCCAGCAGGTAGAGCGCCCAGGAAATCGACAGCGCCGTGGTCTCGTGACCGGCGACGATGAAGAACTGCATGTTGTGCAGAAGCTCCTGCGGCGACATTGCGCGGCCGGTCTCGGGGTCGGTGGCCTTCATCATGTGGTCGAGCAGGTCGTCGAGCGGACCCGAGCCCTGCACCCGCCGCGCGTCGATGGCGCTGGCGACCATCCGGTGCATGGTCTTCACCGCGCCGCGCCCGAGCAGCTCGGCCGGGCGGGGCACCCATGGCGGCACCTCGAGGAAATCCATCAGCGAGGCGCGCCCCACCGTCAGGAAATAGCGGGTGATGGCGGCGCCATAGGCGTCGGCGTCGAAGTGCTCGCGCCCCGAGAGCGCCACGTCGCAGATCACGTCGAAGGTGGCCGAGAGCATCGCCTGCACCAGTTCGGCCTCGCCGCCTGCGCGGGCCAGCCGGTCGGCGGCGCGGTCGGCGGTGGCGGTCATCACCGGGGCCAGCGCCTCGACGTGGCGGGCGGCGAAGACCGGCGCGATGGCCCTGCGCTGCCAGCGCCAGTGCGCGCCTTCCGAGGTGAAGAGGCTCTCGCCCACCGCCGGGCGCAGCATCCGCAGCATGACCTCGGACTTGGGATAGTTGGCGACGTTGTCGAGGAAGACGCGCTTCATCCCCTCGGGCCCCTGCACCATGTGCCAGCGCGCGGTGCCGGTGGTCCCGGTGACGATGGGCTGGGTGTAGGAGATCGCCGGGATGATGTTCAGCACGTTCTGCCGCACGGCCTTGAGGCTCGCGAGGATGCCGAGCGGTTTGCCGGGCGGGGTGACGGAGGGCGGTGTGAAGGCGTTCATGGGGCGGTCCGGTTGCGGGGGCTCTGCCTGCAACATAGGCCGCGACGGCGCCTCCGCCAAACTCCGGATCAGCAGCCCTCGACGCGGGTCTGTCCCGAGAGCCCCGCGCCGGTGCGGCGGCGCAGCGCCCGCGACAGCGCGTCGATGCCCGCGGTGACCAGCCCTGTGGCGATCAGCAGCACCACCGCCCGGTCGAGCCGAAGCTCGGCCATGGCGCTGTCGATGTAGAAGCCGAGCGTGGCGATGCCGAGCAGGCCCATGACGGCGGTCTCGCGCAGGATGATCTCCCACCGGTAAAGGCAGAGCGCGAGGAACGGCCCCGAGAGCCGCGGCGCCAGCTCCCACCCCCAGAGCGTCAGCCCCCGGGGTGCGTCGCGGCGCAGGGTGGGGAGCAGCGTCTCGCCCTCGCGGCCCAGAAGGTGCGAGATGATGGCGCCGTTGTGCAGCGCCAGCGCCAGCACGGCGGGCAGCATCGACGGGCCGAAGACCTGCAGGAAGAGGTAGGCCAGCATGTATTCGGGGAAGCTGCGCAGGATCACCAGCCCGAGATGCCCCAGCGCGCGGCCCCAGCGCGGCGTGACCCGCGGCACGATCAGCCCGAAGCCCGCGAAGGCCAGCGCCCCGGTCAGCGCCAGCGCGATCTGCGCCACGACGAAGGTCGCGACGAGCCCGGGCAGCATCTCGTCGGTGACGAGCGGCGCCAGCCAGTGCAGCAGCCCCGCGAGGTCCCAGCCGTCGCGCAGTGGCGCGGGCACGATGTCCTCGGTCAGGAAGCGCATCAGGGCGCCCGAGCCCATCGGCGGCGACTTGACCAGCGCCAGCGTCACCACCGAGCCCAGCAGCCAGAGCGGTGCCAGCGCCGGGCGCATCCACTGCCGGACGCTGGCGATCAGCACCACGTAGCAGATCATGATGGCCGAGGCGGCGCCGTAATCGCCCATGCGGAAGAAGCTGTCGAGCTGGAAGCCCAGCGTCGGCAGGCCGACGAAGCCCAGCACGGCGCTGGCCCGCATGCCGCATTCGAGCCGGTAGAGCGTGTAGTGCTTCATCGCGGTCAGCGCGAGCGGCGCGCGGGCGTAGAGAAAGCGCGACAGCGCGTCGGTGCCGCGGGGCAGCACTTCGGCCGGGCGCGGGTCGGCCTCGTCGAGCTGTTCCGAGAAGACCTTGGCGAAGATCCCGGCATAGGGCAGCGCGATGGCCAGCACGCCGGTCAGCGGCGAGATCCCGAGGATCTGCATCAGCATCAGCGCCCAGAAGAGCTCGTGCACCGAGCGCAGCGCGATGCAGAGCCAGCGCACGGCGCGCAGGTGATAGAACGGCGCCAGCACCAGCCCCGAAGAGGCGCCCGCCGCCACGCCCGCGACGGCGAAGGCCACGGTCAGCCAGATGGCGCGGCCGATCTGCTCGACGGCGCCGAAATCGGGGCGCAGGAAGCCCGCAAGCATCCGCGAAAGCGCGGCGCCCGGATCGTGGCCGGCGAGGCCGAAATCGGCGAAGGGCAGGGCCAGCAGTGCCAGCGCGAGGAAGAGCGTGACCACCCGGGGGCGGGTCCAGCCCTCGCGGCGGGCGCTGCGGCGGGCCTCAGTGGGCGTAGAGAGCCGCGATGTCGCCATCGCTCACCTCCGTCGCCGGCGCGTCGAAGAGGATGCCGCCGCGGCGCAGCCCCACCAGCCGCGTGGCGAAGGCGCGGGCCAGCGCCACGTCGTGCAGCGCCAGCAGCGCCGTGGGGAAGCGGTCGCGCATCTGCCCGAGCAGCGCCTCGGCCTGGGTCTCGTCCACGGCCGAGACCGGCTCGTCGCCGATCAGCACCGCGCCGCCGCGCCACCACGCGCGCCCCAGCGCCACGCGCTGTTTCTGCCCGCCTGAGAGCGCCCGCACCGGGCGGTCGGCAAGCTCGGCGAGCCCCAGCGGCGCCAGCACCTCGGCCACGCCCGCGCGGTCGGCACGGCGGACGTGCAGCAGGTTGCTGAGGTTGTAGAGCGCGCCGTGATCGTCGAGCCGGCCCATCAGCACGTTCTTCAAAACCGACAGCTGCGGCACCAGCGCCTGGTCCTGCGGCACGAGCGCCGTGCGGTGGTCGCGCGCCAGCCGGTCGTGCATGGCGTTGAGCAGCGTGGTCTTGCCCACGCCGCTGCGGCCCAGAAGCACGACGCGCTCGCCGGGGGCGAGCGCGAAGCTGAGCCCGGGCAGCACCGCGGCGCGCCCGTAACCCAGCGTTTCCCGATCCAGCGCGGCCAGCGTCATTCGATGAGGCCGAGCTCCTTGGCGGTTTCCTCGATCGGCTGGAAATCCTCGTTGGCGGCGGGAATGAAGGCCTCGCGCGGGAAGGCTGCGAGCAGGTCGGGGTCGTCCATACCGATGAGCGCGGCCTGCACCTTGTCGGCAAAGCCCTCGCCGAAGCGGGCGTCGACGTCGCCGCGGATGGTCCAGTTGTAGTCGGGGTAGGGCGGGGTCTGCCAGATCACCTTAGCGGTCTCGACCTCGGGGGCGCCTTCCTCGACGGCCTTGTCGTAGACCGCGAAGTTCAGCGCACCGATGTCCCACGCGCCCGAGGCGACGAGCCGCAGGGTCTGGCTGTGGTCGCCCGAGAAGCCGACCTTCGAGAAGAACGCCTCGGGGGCCTCGCCGGTCTCCTGCCGGATCCAGTACTCGGGCATCAGCCGGCCCGAGGTAGAGGTCTTGGCGCCGAAGGTGAACGACATGCCCTTGGCGGCCTCGGGGAAGGTGTCGGATTGCTCGAGGCCGGTCTCGGTGTTGGCGATGAAGTAGCTCACGAAGATCGGGTCTTCCTTGCCCTGCGCGATGGCGCGGGCGTCGGGAACCGCGAGGCGGGCCTGCACGCCGGTGAGCCCGCCGAACCACGCGAGCTGGATCTGGTCGTTGCGGAAGGCGGTGACCGAGGCGGCGTAGCTCTTCACCGGCACGAATTCGACGTCGACGCCAAGCTCGCCCTCGAGATATTCGGCGACCGCCGAGAAGCGCTCGATGAGGCGGGTCTCGTCCTCGTCGGGGATGGCCGAGAAATAGAGCGTCTGCGCGGCGGCAAGCGAGGTGGAGCCAAGCAGGGCGGCAAGGGCGAACGGGGCGATGCGGGTCATGGCGGACCTTCCGTCTGTCACGAGGGGATAGGATTGCGGCGCAGCCCGGCCGGGCTTGCTCGCCGCTTCCTAGTGCAGCAGGGGTCTTTCATGCAATGCCGGAATTGGCAGCGTTCAGGCGGTGACGGCCTCGGGGCGGTGGCACCAGAAGCTGCGGGCGGGCTCGGTGATGGCCGGGGCGGGACGCTCGGCACAGCTTGCCTGCGCGAAGGCGCAGCGCGGCGCGAAACGGCAGCCCATGGGCGCGAGGAACGGGTCCGCGGGCGGCTGGCCCTTGGGCTGGACGGGCAGCGGATGGCCGGGCTCGGGCACCAGCGTCGCCCCCACCAGCATCCGGCTGTAGGGGTGGCGCGGGGTCTTGAAGAGCGCGGGCGCCGGCGCCTCCTCGACCTTGCGGCCAAGGTACATCACCGCGACCCGGTCCGAGACGTGCTCGACCACGGCAAGGTTGTGCGAGACGAAGATCATGGTGAGCTGCATGTCGCGCTTCAGCTCAAGCAGCAGGTTCAGCACCTGCGCCTGCACCGAGACGTCGAGCGCCGAGGAGGGCTCGTCGCAGACCAGCACCCTGGGCTCGAGGATCAGCGCCCGGGCGATGGCGGCGCGCTGGCGCTGGCCGCCCGAAAGCTCGCCGGGGTAGGCGTCGAAAAGCCGGGTCGGCAGGCCCACGCGGTCCATCATCTCGCGCGCCCTGCGGGCGATGTCGTCGCCGCCGTGCAGCCGCAGCGGCTGGCCCACGAGGTCGCCGATCCGGCGCACCGGGTTGAGCGCCGCGCGCGGGTTCTGGAAGACGGGCTGGATCAGCCGCACCCGCTCGGCCACCGGCAGGGCGTAGAGATCGCGCCCGCCGATGGAGACCGAGCCGCTGTCGGGCCGCAGCAGCCCCACGGCCATGGACATGGCGGTGCTCTTGCCGCAGCCGCTTTCGCCGACGAGGCCCAGCGTCGTGCCCTCGGGCACCTCGAGGCTCAGCCCGTCGACCGCGTGCAGCTCCTTGGGCTTGCCGAACATGCCCTGACGCACGGAGTAGGTCTTGCGCAGGTCGCGCAGGTGGATCATCGGCTGGCGATGGGCGGTCACTTGGGCGGTCTGGGGGGCGGTCATGGGCGCGTCTCCGAGAGCGAGGGCCGCGTGCATTCGACGAAGCCGCCCGTGGCAAAGGCGTGGCGGGGCAGCGGATCGCTGGCGCAGACGTCACCCGCCAGCGCGCAGCGGTCGCGGAAGGCGCAGCCGGTGACGCCTCCGATGAGCCCGGGCACCCGGCCGGGGATGGCGGGCAGGGGCGAGCCGGGCCGGGTGCGTCCGGGCACCGGGATCGCGGCCATCAGGCCCTGGGTGTAGGGATGCGCGGGCGCCGCGAAAAGCTGCGCCACGGGGCCGGTCTCGATCACCCGGCCCGCGTACATCACCGCCACCTCGTCGGCGATGGCGGCCGCGACGCCAAGGTCGTGGGTGATCAGCAGCAGCCCGAGGCCCAGCTCGTCCTGAAGCTCGGCGATGACCTGCAGGATCTGCGCCTGGATGGTGACGTCGAGCGCGGTCGTGGGCTCGTCCGCGATCAGCAGCTTCGGCCTCCCGATCAACGCCGAGGCGATCATCAGCCGTTGCCGCTGGCCGCCCGAGAACTGGTGCGGGTACTGCCCGAGCCGCGACCTCGGGTCGGCGATGCCCACCCGGTCGAGCATGGCGATGGCGCGGTCCTCGGCCTGCGCCTTCGAGAGCTTCTCGAAATGGCGCAGCGCCTCGGTCATCTGCACGCCCACGGTCATGGTGGGGTTCAGCGACTGGTTCGGATCCTGGAAGACCATCGCCATGTCGCGACCGCGCAAGCCCGCCCAGGCCTTGGGGGCCTTCCCGGCGTAATCCGTGCCCATCAGCGCGAAGCGCCCGGCGGTCTGACGCGCCTTGCGGGGCAGCAGCCCCATCAGCGACATGGCGGTCAGCGACTTGCCACAGCCGCTCTCGCCGACGAGGCAGAGCGTCTTGCCTGCCTCCAACCGCAGGCCCGCGCCGCGCAGCGCGTGAAGATCGCCGCGGTCGGTGGGGATGGTGACGTGCAGGTCGTCGATCTCGAGCAGCGGCGCGGTCATTTGCGGGCCTCCCCGGTCAGGTCGCGCATGCCGTCGCCCAGCAGGTTCACCGCCAGCACCAGCAGGCAGATCATCGCGCCGGGCAGCGCCACGAGCCACGGGTCGAAGAGGATGTTCTCGCGCCCCTCGGCGATCATCAGCCCCCACGAGGGCATCGGCGGACGTACCCCCAGCCCGAGGAAGGACAGCGCGCTTTCCAGCAGAATGGCGTTGGCGATCTCGAGCGTCATCACCACGAGGATGGTGCCGCGCATGTTGGGCAGGATCTCGAGGAAGAGGATCCGCGGCCAGCGCGCGCCGATGGCCTGCAGCCCCGAGATGAACTCCTGATGCCTGAGCGACTGGGTGGCGGCGCGGGTGACCACGGCGAAACGGTCCCAGAGCAGGAGACCCAGCACGGTTACCAGCGTGGTGAAGGACGCGCCTCCCATGGCAACGGCGGCGAGCGCCACCAGCACGATGGGCAGCGACAGGCGGATGGTGGTGGCGAAGCTGATGACCACGTCGATCCAGCCGCCGAAATAGCCCGCGATGAGCCCCAGCGAGATGCCGATGAAACCTGACACGATCACCACGCCCACGCCCACGCCCAGCGACACCCTTGCGCCGTAGATCAGCCGCGAGAGGTAGTCGCGCCCGAGATGGTCGGTGCCCAGCAGGTGCTCGGGCACGGCGCGGTCGTGCCAGAACGGCGGCAGGAAGCGCTGGGTCAGGTCCTGCGCGTAGGGGTCGTGCGGTGCGATGAGCGGCGCGAGGATGGCAAGCAGGGCCACGATCAGGATCAGCAGGCCGCCCAGCGTGACGCCGCTGTTGCCCAGCACCTTGCGCACGCGCGAGACGGGGCGGGGGGTGACGGCGGTTTCAAGGGTCATGCGGCGCCTCCTCTCAGGCGCGGGTCGAGCCATGCGTTCAGCAGGTCGGCGGCAGTGGTCAGCACCACGTAGAAGAGCGACAGGATCAGGATGATCGCCTGCACCACGGGCAGGTCCGAGCGCAGCAGCGACTCCCACGCGAGGCGGCCGAGCCCGTTCACCGCGAAGACGCTCTCGATCACGATGGAGCCCGAGAGCAGGATGCCCAGCTGCACCGCCGAGAGCGAGATCAGCGGCAGCACCGCGTTGCGCAGCGCATGCACGAGGATCACCCGGCCGGTGGGCAGGCCCTTGGCCTGCGCAGAGCGGATGTAGTCGGTGTTCAGCACCTCGATCATGCCCGAACGGGTGATGCGCATGAGCTCGGGGATGGCGGAGTAGGCCAGCACCAGCACCGGCAGGATGTAGCCCTGCCACGTGTCGGTGCCCGAGATCGGCACGAGCCCGTACCAGACGCCGAAGACCACGATGGCCATCAGCCCGAGCCAGAAGCTCGGCACCGCCTGTCCCGAGACCGCGAGCACCAGCGCGAAGCGGTCGATGAAGCCGTTGGGGCGCATGGCGGCGGCCACGCCCAGCGGCAGCGCGATGGCAAGCGCGGTGGCAAAGGCCAGCATGCCCAGCGTCAGGGTGACCGGGATGCGGTTGCCGATGATCTCGGAGACGGGGATGTTGAAATAGATCGACTGGCCGAAGTCGCCGGTGAGGGCGGAGCCGATCCAGTCGGCGTATTGCACGACGATGGGGCGGTTGAAGCCATAGGCCAGACGGATCGCCTCGGCGTCGTCGGCGCTGCCGCCCGAGCCCGCGATGGCGATGGCCGGATCGCCGGTGAGGAAGATCAGCGCGAAACTCAAGGCCGAGACGGCGACGGCGACGCCAAGCGCCACGACGAGGCGGCGCAGGAGAAAGCTCAGCATGGCAGGGGCCCGTGGTCAGTCGAAAAAGGTGGGGCGCGCAGGATCGCGCGCCCCCAGTCGGGGATCACTTCCAGCTCGCTTCCCACCAGCGGGCGAACTCGTCGGGGTAGGGCGTGAAGCTCAGGTCCGGGGACAGGCCGTAGTTCACGTTGAAGTTGTACATGGGCATCCAGTAGGCCTGGTCCACGATCTCCTTCACCGCCATCGCGTAGTTCTCGGCGCGCACCTCGCGGTCCGACGCGGTGTCGGCGGTGGTGAGCCACTCGGCGAGCTGCGGGTCCTGGATCAGGTCGTCGGCGCCGCCGCCGAAGAAGTTCGACAGGATGAAGGCCGCGTCGCCGATGCCGTAGCTGCCCCAGTTCGAGAAGAACGCCGGAAGCTCCTTGGCGCGCCACTGGCCGACGCCCGCCGCGTATTGCTGCTCGTTCAGGATCAGCGTCACGCCGACCTTGGCGAGATCCGCAGCCACGGCTTCGGCCACGGGGCGGGGCATGGCGGCGAAGACCATCTCCATCTCGAAGCCGTCGGCATAGCCCGCGTCCGCCAGCATCTGTTTGGCCTTCTCGGGGTCGTACTCATAGGCGGTGACATCCTGCGCGCAGCCGAACTGGGCCGGGTTGCAGGGCGTGTTCAGCACCTCGGAGCCGGCACCGCCGAAGGCCTTGGTGATGGCCTCGCGGTTGACCGCGTGGATCAGGGCCTGACGGACCTCCTGCTTGGCGATGGGGCTCGCGGCATCCAGCGCGAGCGGGGCGAAGCCCACGTAGGCGATGCGCATGATCGGCGCCGAGATCACCTGCACGCGGCTCTCCAGACGCGAGGCCTGATCCGGGGGAATACGCCAGATCCAGTCGAGGTTGCCCGACATCAGCTCGGCGTACTGGGTGTTGAGCTCGGGGATGGTGCGCACGACGATCTTGCCGATGCTGGCGCCGGCCTTCGGGCCCTCGGGATAGTAGTCCTCGAACTTCTCGAGCTCGTAGCGCACGCCGGGCTCCTGCGAGACCAGCTTGTAGGGGCCGGTGCCGATGGGGGTGCGGGTGATGCCCTCGGAGCCGTTCTCGGCGAAGAACTCGTGCGGGTAGATCGGCAGCGCGTCCGCCAGCATCTCGAGCGCGCCGGCGAAGGGCTTCGACATGTTGATGCGCACGGTGTGGTCGTCGATCTTCTCGACGCTGTCGATCCAGTCGACGTAGATCGCGTAGCGGGTGCCGTACTCGGGGTCGGTCACCATGTCGAAGGTGGTGACCACGTCATCGGCGGTGAAATCCGCGCCGTTGTGGAACTTGACGCCCTCGCGCAGCTTGAACTCCATCACCAGTGGCTCGACGTACTCGTAGCTCTCGGCCAGCGCCGGGAGGAACTCGCCGGTGTTGAGGTCCTTGTAGAGCAGCCCGTCATAGATGTGGCGGGCGAGGATCAGGCCCTGACGGCCCGCGATCTTGTAGCTGTCGAGCGGCTCGGGCTCGGCGGCGAAGGCCACGTTCAGCGTGTCGTCGGCCTTGCCCGCGTGGGCGGCACCGGCGGCCAGCGACAGCGCCAGAGCGCTCGCGCCCAGCAGGCGGGCCATGGTGGTCGTCGTGAGGGTCATGAGGAGAGTTCCCTGTTGCGTTGCGTTTGTCATTCAGTCGGCCGCCACGCGCGGCTCTTTCGGTTGGGCCAGGTCGGCCATGGTCTCGCCGGCGTGCAGGCGGCGGATGAGCTCGGGTTCGTTGGCCTGCATCGCCAGCGCCCGGGTGCAGTGCATCTCGGCATCGGCGGGGGGCAGCACCACCACGCCGTTCTCGTCGGCGATCACGAGGTCTCCCGGCGCGACGCTGACCCCACCGCAGGCGACGCGGTGATTGACGTTGCCGCCAAGCCCGCGCTGGCGGGTGGTGATGGGCGAGCGGCCGCGGCACCAGACCGGGAAACCCAGCTCGCGGATCGCGCCGAGATCGGTGATGAACCCGTCGATGATGGCGCCCTTCACGCCGCGCGCGATGGCGGCATTGGTGGTGACGGCGCCCCAGCAGGCGTGGCGCAGGTCGCCGCAGCGGTCGACGACCACGATCTGGCCGGGCTCGGCGATGGAGAGCGCCTCGACCAGCGCCATGCCGTCGTCTCCGGGCAGCCGGACGGTCAGGGCCGGGCCCGCGATGCGAATCCCTGAGCTCACCGACTGGATCGCTGGGACCATGAAGCCGTCGGACAGGAAGTGGCCCAGCGTCGCGGTTTCGACGGTGGCGTAATCGACGGGGGCGTCCGGGGTGGCGGTCATGAGGCGGTCCGATCTGCAAGAGGTCCCCAATTCGAAGCGTTATGATTGGGCAGGGTCAAATAACCGCCCGCTATCGCTGGAATAGCCTTGTGGCGGGCAGGCGCGCGGCGCGGCTGTGCGATGTTGTGCGCGGATGCTGGCGGCGGCGCGTTTTCGCTGTAAAGTCACGCCAGCCGCGTGTAACGCCTCGCGGCATCCGTGCCCTGCGGTCCCCGGGGGATCCCGGGCCGGGGCAAATCCCGTTCCTCCGGCAAGTGATGAAAAAATGGACGGTACTTCCCTGACCGAGCTGAACTGGAACCTCCTGCGCACCTTCCACGTGATCGCGGAAGAGCAGAGCCTGACGCGGGCGGCGCAGCGTCTGGGGGTGAGCCAGCCCTCGGTCACCAACGCCCTGCGCAAGCTCGAGGAGCAGCTCGGCTGCCAGCTGGTGTTCCGCGACAGCCGCCATTTCGAACTGACGCTGCGCGGCACCAAGATCCACCGCGAATGCGCCGAGATGTTCCGCTCGGCCGACCGCATCGCCGGGCTCAGCCGCCACGGCGTGGACGAGGAGCGCGGCGAGGTGCGGTTCCAGATCATCACCAACCTGCGCAGCCCGCTCTTCGACGAGGCGCTGCGGCTCTTCCACCAGCGCCACCCCTCGGTCAGCTTCCGCATCGAGGTGCAGAGCAGCCAGACCATCATCCGCAACCTTCAGGACGAGCGCGTCGGCCTCGGGGTCTGCCTGCTGTCGAAGCCGGTGATGAACCTGACCTGCCGCAAGCTCTTCCGCGAGGAATTCGGCATCTTCTGCGGCAAGGAGCACCCGCTCTTCGGACGCGAGGACGTGGCGCTGCGCGATCTCCAGCAGGAGCCCTTCATCACCTTCGCCTGCGCCACCGACGCGGGCGGGCTCGAGCCCATGGCGGTGCTGCGCCAGAGCGCCAACCTCGGCCAGCGCATCAGCGGCGCCTCGCCCAACATGGAAGAGATCCGGCGCATGATCATGTCCGGGCTCGGCATCGGGATCCTGCCGCTGGTCTCGGTGATGGACGAGATCGAGCACGGCAACCTCTGGCCGCTCAAGATCTCGGACCAGCAGCTCGGCGCCGACGTCTTCCTCGTCACCAACCCGCGGCTGCAGCTCTCCTCCGCCGAGGAGAAGTTCGTGCACCTCATCGAGGAGCTGCTGAACCTCTATCCCGACATGGGCTGAGGCCGCGCCCGGCCGGTCAGCGGTCGGCGCGGGCGACGGCCGTGTGCAGAAGCACGTTGAGACCGGCGACGAGATCCCCGGGCGCGCAATCCTCGCGGTTGTTGTGGGTGATGCCGCCCTTGCAGGGGGTGAAGATCATCGCGGTGGGGCAGTGGGTGGCGAGGAAATAGGCGTCGTGCCCGGCCTGGCTCTGGATGTCGCGCCAGCGGAAGCCCATGCGCTGCGCCTCGCCGCGCACCATGGCCACGAGACCGGCATCGAAGATGTCGCCGCCCCAGTGCCATTCATCCTCGACGCTGGCGGTGCAGCCGGCCCTTGCGGCGGATTCGTGCAGCGCGCGGCGCATCTTCTCGGCCATGACGCGGGTGGTGACCGGGTCCGGGTGGCGCACGTCGCAGATCGCCTCGGCGCTCTCGGATAGGATCCCGGGTTTGTTGGGCCAGGCGCTGAGCTTGGCCGCGGTGGCCTTGCCGTCATGCACCGCGTAATCCCAACCGATATCGTCCACCGCGGTCAGCCAGCGCGCGCCGGCCGCCAGCGCGTTGTGGCGCAGGTCCATGGGCGTGGGGCCGGTGTGCGCGGTCTCGCCCTCGAAGCGGGCGCGGATGCCGCGGCTGGGGTAGCCGCCGGTCACCACGCCCACCTCGTAGCCCTCGGCGTCGAGCAGCGGACCCTGTTCGATGTGCATCTCGAGGTAGGCGTCGATCTCCGCGCCGCCACAGGGGATATTGCCCTTGTAGCCGATGCGCGAGAGCTCGTCGCCGAAACGGGCGCCGTCATCGGCGACGAGGTCGTGTACCCAGGCGGTCTCGTAGCGGCCGACGAAGCAGCCCGAGGCCACCATCGGCGGCGAGAACCGGGAGCCTTCCTCGTTGGTCCAGTTGACGATGACGATGGGGCGCAGGGTGACGTGGTCCAGATCGTTGAGGCTGCGCACCACCTCGAGCGCCGCCAGCACCCCCGCGATCCCGTCGAAGCGGCCGCCGTTGATCTGGGTGTCGAGGTGGCTGCCGATCATCACCGGCGGCAGCTCGTTCTGGCGCCCGTCTCGGCGGGCGAAGATCGAGCCGCATTCGTCGATGCCGATGGTGAGGCCCGCGTCCTCGCACCACTCCACGAAGAGGTCGCGCATGTCGCGGTCCGCATCCGACAGCGCCAGCCGCGACAGCCCGCCGGGGCGCCCCATGCCGATCTGGGCCGAGGCCTCGATGGTGCTCCAGTAGCGGTCGAGATCTGCGCGGGCGTCGGGCGAGAAGGGCATCGGTCGGTCCTTGGCTGTGAAAGGGGCGCGAGGCTGTCGGGCGAACACAAGCACGAGGGCGGCCGGCTCACAAATAGCGCCTGCCTATGGCTGCGATACCTGCGCCGATCGCCAGGGCGAGTGCCCAAGGCAAAAGCTGGTGTGCTAAAATGTTTGCAGCTGTTCGAATCTGGGTTAGGGTCGCGCGAAACCAGCGGAGTGCATATGACCGGACCGTCCGGAGCCGCCACCATCGCGGCCATCGCCTTTGACATCGACGGGACGCTGGTCGACAGCGAGCCGCTGCACCTCGACGTGCTGAACGAGGTCTGCGCCGAGACCGGGGTCGACCTGGGCGGCCTCGACGACGACCGTTTCCGCGGCGTGCATCTCGCCGACGTCTGGGCAGCGCTGGAACCGCGCCGACCGGCGGAGCTGTCGCACGAGCACTGGACCGACCTCATCGTCGCGCGCTACTGCGCCCGGGCCGGAGAGCTGCGGCCGCTGGCGGGAATGGACGAGCTGCTGGCGGCGGCGCGCGGGGCTGGGGTCCGCATGGTCTGCGTCTCGAACTCGGTCCGCCGCATCGTCGACGCCAATATCGCGGCCCTCGGCATCGCCGGGGACATCGCGTTCTCCATCAGCTTCGACGACGTGCCCCACGGCAAGCCTCACCCGGCGCCCTATGCCATGGCGGCCTCGCGGCTCGGGCTCGCGCCCGGGCAGGTCGCGGCGGTCGAGGACAGCGAGACCGGCGCCATCTCGGCCAACGCCGCCGGGCTGCGGGTCTTCGGCATCGCGACCGAGCATCTTGCGGTGCCCGGCGCCGAGCTGACCGTGGCGCGGCTCGACGATCTCATCACCCCCATTCTGGGCGTCCCCGCGCCCGACGCCCAGCCGCTGCCGGGCGATCTGACCAAGGAGCAATGACCATGAAGATCGGAACCGACCTCGCCGGCAAGCGCGCCATCGTGACCGGCGGCGCGAGGGGCATCGGCGCGGCGATCTGCGCGACGCTGGCCGAGCACGGGGTCCGGGTCGCCATCGCCGACCTCGACGAGGCCGCCGCGCGCGAGACCGCCGCCGGGCTTGGGGCCGAGCACATCGGGCTCGGCATCGACGTGCGCCGCCGCGACAGCGTCGAGACCGCGTTTGCGCAGGTGGACGAGGCCTTCGGGGGCTACGACATCCTCTGTGCCAACGCCGGGGTCTCGACCATGAACCGGGCGGTGGAGCTGACCGACGAGGAGTGGGACTTCAACCTCGACGTCAACACCCGCGGCGTGTTCCTGACCAACCAGATCGCCGCGCGGCATTTCCTTTCGTCGGGCACGGGCGTGATCGTGAACACCGCCTCGCTTGCCGCCAAGATCGGCGCGCCGCTGCTGGCGCATTACTCCGCCTCGAAATTCGCGGTGCTGGGCTGGACGCAGGCGCTGGCGCGCGAGCTGGCCTCGGAGGGGATCCGCGTCAACGCGGTCTGCCCGGGCTTCGTGCGCACCGGCATGCAGGAGCGCGAGGTGGCGTGGGAGGCAGAGCTGCGCGGCCTCACCCCCGAGGAGGTCATCGCCGACTACATCCGCCAGACGCCGCTGGGCCGGCTCGAAGAGCCCGAGGACATCGCCACGCTGGTGGCCTTCCTCGCCTCGGACGCGGCGGGCTTCATGACCGGGCAGGGCATCAACGTGACCGGCGGGGTCTACACCACCTGAGCGGCGCCGCTCAGGCCCCGGCGACGATCACCTTGACCTTCGCGGCGGCGAGATCCGCCGCGAGCGCGGGGCCCGGCGCCTCGTCCGTCACCAACACGTCGAACTGGCCGAGCGTGCCGATCTGCACCAGCGCCATCTCGTCGAACTTCGAGCTGTCCGCCAGCACCACCTTGCGGGTGGCGCGGCTCATGTAGACGCGTTTGATCTCGGTATCCTCGATGGAATAGTCGAAGATCCCCTCCGGCGAGATCGACGAGACGCCGATGAAGGCGATGTCGAACCAGAGCTTGCGCGCCTGTTCCAGCGCGATGGGGCCGACCATGGATTTCTCGTTGGGCCGCAGCCTCCCGCCCAGCAGGTAGACCTCGGCCCGGGTGTCGAGCGCCGCCACCCGCAGGTTGTTGGTGAAGACGCGTTGCTGCGCCTCCGCCACCAGCAGCTTGCCGAGTTCGAAGGTGGTCGTGCCCACGTCGAGCGCGGTGATCTGGCCCGCCGTCACCAGCCGGGCCGCGGCGCGGGCGATGCGGGCCTTGGCCTCGGCGTTGCGCCGGAGGCGTTCGTCGAAGAAGGGCTCGGCGATGCGGGGCTCGGCCTCGGGCTCCGAGGCGATGGCGCCGCCATGGGTGCGCCGCAGGTCGCCGCGTTCCTCGAGCTCCGCGAGATCGCGGCGCACGGTCATCTCGGAGACCTGGAAGGTCTCGGCCAGGTCGGCTGAGGACATGAAGCCGTTGTCGCGCACCATCTGCGAGATGCGGTCCTTGCGGACGCGCCCGATCAGCCTGCCGGGCCCCTTCGATGTGGCGGTGCTCATGCTGTGCTGGTCCCTTCCTCCGGTCATGGGGCGCGCCCCGCGACCCGGTCCGGCCATAGTCGGGTCAAAACAAACAGAAAGCAACATTGAAAGGCACAAGCGCGCCCCTGGCACCGCGTCAGGCGGGCGGCGTCTCACGGTGGAAGAACGGCTTCAGCGCCTCGTAAAGCGCGCGGAAATCGCGGTACCCGGCGTCGTGCAGCGCCTTCGCCTGCGGGTCGGGTTCGAACAGCTCGCCATAGGCCACGAGCGTGGTGATCTCGGCCCAGTCGGCGCTGCCGGCGGCCACCGCCGCCACCCAGGCCGCGCCCGCGCAGGAGCCGTGGGCGTTGCCCAGCACCTGCACCGGCCGCCCGGCCACGTCGGCCATGATCTGCATCCAGACCCGGCTGGCGCTGCCTCCGTCCGAGGCGAACAGCCGGCGCGGGCGGTGGCCGATCTCCTCAAGCACTTCGAGATGGTGGCGGAAGGCATAGGCGACGGCCTCGAGCAGCGCTCGCCAGAGGTGGCCGCGCGTGTGGTTGAGCCCGAGCCCGGTGAAGGTGCCGCGGGCGAGCGGATCGTGGATCGGGGTCTTCTCGCCAAGGAAATAGGGCAGGCAGAGCAGACCGTCGCTGCCCGGCGGCACCGCGCCCGCGAGCCGGTCGAGCGTGCGGTGCGGTTTTTCTGCGTCGGGCCCGGGCTCGGGGATCAGCAGGCCCGAGAACCAGTTGAGCGCCGAGCCGGTCGCCGCCATGCAGCCGTTGGGCGCGTAGAGCCCCGGCACGAGGTGGTAGTCGAGGAACAGCCGGGGGTCGGCCCGCACTGCGTCCGAGATCACGATGATGTCGCCCGCGCCGCCGAACTTCAGCAGCACGTCGCCGGGCGCGGTGAGCCCCGCGGCCAGCGCCGAGGCGATGTGATCTGCCGCGCCCCCGAAGACCGGCAGACCCTCGGGCAGGCCGGTGGCCGCTGCGGCCGCGGCGGTGACCGCGCCGATGACGTCATGCGAGGCGTGTTTTGGCGGGATGGCCTCGTGCGGCAGATGCGCCAGCGCCACGAGATCCCCGGCGATGGCGTGGTCGGCGAGGTCGATGAACCCGGCCTCGAGCGCCCAGTTGTGCTCGACCCCGCGGTGGCCGGTGAGGCGCAGGTTGATGAAGTCGTAGGAGCCGAAGACCGTGGCGATGCGGGCAAAGACCTCGGGCTCGTGGGTTTCGATCCAGCGCAGCTTCGCGGCCACCAGCTGCTGGTTGATGCCGTTGCCGGTGCGGGCGAGGAAGTCGGCCTCGGGCACCTCGGCGGCAAGCGCCCGCACCTCGGCGCCGCAGCGCCCGTCGCTCTGCTGGATCGAGGGGCGGAGCAACTGGCCGTCGGCGTCGAGCAGCACCACCGCGGGCAGCATCCCGGTGACGCAGATACCGCGCAGGCGGGCGCCCTTGGGCAAGGCCTGCATGACTTCGGCCAGCACCTCGCAGGCGTTGGCCCACCATTCCTCGGGGTCTTCCTCGGCCCAGCCGTAATGCGGTGACGAGAGTGTCACGGGCCGGCTCGCGGTGGCGGTGACCCGCGCCGGCACGGCCACCAGCGCGGCGATGGTGCTGGTGGTGCCGATGTCCAGCCCGATGACGTAATCGTCTTGCATCATGGCCCCTTACAGGCTGTCGACCACGTCCATGAAACGCTTGACCCGGTCCGCGTCAACCTTGTTCCAGGTGTTGCCGTCGACCTTGAAATGGGTGCCGATGACGCAGCCGTCGGCGATCGACATGATCTCCTGCACGTTGTCGATGCGCACGCCGGTGTTGGCCAGCAGCGGGGTGTCGGGCACCGCCTCGCGCACCTTGCACAGGTCCGAGGTCTCGGCCGACTGCCCGGTGAGCGGCCCGGAGACGAGGATGGCGTCCGCCAGCGACGAGAACACCGCGCTCTTGGCGCGCAGCTCGATGGGGCGGCTGTCGAGGGACGAGGCGAACTCGGCGTTGATGTTGAACAGCAGCTTGAGATCGGTGCAGCCGAGGTTGCGGCGCAGGCGCAGCGCCTCGCCGGCGTTGGGCTCCCACATGCCCATGTCCGAGGCGAAGAGCCCGGTGAAGATCTCGCGCGCGAAGCTGGCGCCTGTGGCATTGGCGAGCGCCACCGAGCCCACCGGATCCCACAGGTAGTTCACGCCGAAGGGCACCTTCAGCATCGGCTTCACCGCCATCACCACCGCGGTCATCGCCGCCAGCGACTGCGGGCAGGCCTTGAGCTGGTAGGGGCGGTCGTTCTCGTTGCCGAACATGATGCAATGCACGCCGCCGGCCTGCAGCTTCTCGATGTCCGAGGCGACCTCGTCGATGAGCTTGGCCATGCCGCCGTCGGCGTCGTAGAGCGGCGAGCCGGGCAGGGCGCCGATATGGGCCATGGCGATCACGCCCTTCCGGTTCGACCCGAAGAATTCAAGTGTCATTGCTACTCGCCTTTCCCTGTGGCCGGGGCGGTCATGGCGCCGGCGGTCTGATCTCTGTCGCGTGGTGCGGGCGGGCAAAGCGTTTGCCCGCAAAAGCGGCGTCCTGAAACGGTTCTCACAAAAACAAACAAAAACGCAAGACAATTCGATCATTTTTGTTGCATGGTGGGCGGGGTCGTGGAAACGTCGATGAAAATTCGGGACGATGCACAATGACGCACAGGGATACTCGCGATCCGGGACGGTCGCTCGCATGAAGCTCGCGCGGCTCGATGGACTGGTGCGGCACCTGATCCTGGCGGGGTTCTCCGCCAGCATCGCGCTGCCGCTGCTCTGGGTGCTGCGGGTCAGCCTGACCGACAAGCTCACCGCCTACCGGCTGCCGCCCGAGATCGGTCAGATCGGCCTGCACAATTTCGTCGAGGTGCTGACCCAGTACGATTTCACCCGCTGGTTCGGCAATTCGGTCTTCGTGGCGGTGCTGGCCACCGCGATCTCGCTGCCCGCCGCGGCGATGATGGCCTATGCCACCGCCCGCTACCGCACCGGGGGCTGGCCGCTGATGATGATGGTGCTGTCGAGCCAGATGATCCCGCCCATTGTGCTGGTGCTGCCGATGTTCCTCGTCTTCACCACGCTGATGCCGGTGCCGGGGATCATCGCCATCACCATTGCCCACGTCGCCATCAACCTGCCGTTCATGGCGTGGATCATGATTTCCTTCTTCGACGAGGACACCCGCTCGCTGGAAGAGGCCGCGCGCTGCGACGGCGCCACCCGCTGGCAGGCCTTCACCAGGGTCACCATCCCCGTGGCCATGCCCGGCATCATCGCCGCGGGGCTGCTGGGCTTCATCCTGAGCTGGAACGAGTTCCTCTACGCGCTGATCCTCGGCAACCATTCCAGCCAGACGCTGGCGGTGGGACTGGCCTCGCTCGAGACCCACGCGGGCGTCAACATCGCCCCCCTCGCGGCAGCCACGCTGCTGGCGCTGGCGCCGGTGCTCATCCTGCTGCCCTTCCTGCAGAAATACCTCATCAAGGGGCTGTCTCTCGGCGCCCTGAAGTGACCCCGACACGACCCCAAACCGACCCGGCGCAAAGATCGGGATCCCCGTCCAACAAGGAGACACCAGTATGAAGAAATACATGCTCTCATCGCTCAGCGCGCTGGCGCTGACCGCCGTGGCGGCCCATGCCGAGACGGTCAACATCCTGATGGAGGCGGTGCCGGACACCACCTACATCCAAGAGCTCCTGCCCGAGTTCGAGGAGGCCACCGGCATCGACGTCAACCTCGAGGTGGTAAACTACGCCGAGATGCATACCAAGCTGGTGCCGCAGCTGGTGTCGAACTCGGGCAGCTACTCGGCCATCGTGGTCGACTTCTACTGGGTGGGCGAGTTCTTCAAGGCGGGCTGGATGCAGCCGCTGGACGACCGCATCGCCGCCGACGGTTTCGACACCTCGGTCTACGTTCCCGCGATGATGGACCTCGTGGGGCAGGTCGAGGGCACCACCTACATGCTGCCCTTCTACAACTACGCCATGGGTCTGCTCTACCGCACCGACCTGCTCGAGGACGAGGCCAACAAGACCGCCTACATGGACGCGTTCGGCACCGAGCTGAAAAAGCCCGAGACCTGGGACGAGTACCTGCAGCAGGTGAGGTTCTTCACCAAGGACGGCTCCTACGGCGTGGTGAACCAGGGCCTGCGCCCCGATCCCATCGCGATGGAATGGTCGAACTACCTCTTCGCCAAGGGCGGCGAGTTCATCGACGACGGCTGGCACGCCACCTTCAACTCGCCCGAGGGCGTGGCGGCGCTCGAGGATTACATCACCAACCTCAACGACTACGGTCCGGTGGGCGCGGCGAGCTTCTCGTTCGACGAGGCGTTCAACGTCTTCAGCCAGGGCCAGGCATACAGCTACATCACCTACAACTTCTTCCGGGCCGCCGTGGACGATGCCTCGGGCTCGGCCATCGTCGGCAAGGGCGAGATCATGGGCGTCCCCGGCCAGACCCCGGAGGAGGGCGGCTCGCTCAACGGCGCGTGGGGCTGGGCGATCCCGAAATCCTCGCCCAATCCCGACGCGGCCTGGGAATTCCTGAAGTGGGTCGAAAGCCCCGAGATCGCGAAGAAACGCGCGCTGCTCGGCGGCTCGGCCACCCGTCTCGACGTGTTCGACGACGCCGAGGTGATCGCCAAGTACCCGCAGACCACCGCGCTCAAGGAGCTGCTGCTGGGCTCGCACAACTTCCCGACCTTCACCTACACCCCGCAGTTCGTAGAGGTGCTGGGCCGCGAGCTGTCGCTGGCGGTCTCGGGCGAGAAATCGGCGCAGGAGGCGCTCGACGCCGCCGCCGCCGAGTTCGACGAGCTCGCCATCAAAGACGGCCGTCAGGAGTAACCCCGCCTCATGGCGCATGTGACGACCATGGAAAGAGAGAACCGGCGCTTCGGCTGGCTGCTGACGGCGCCGGGTCTCGTCCTTCTTGCGGCGGTGGTCCTGTTCCCGATCGTCTGGGCCGGGATCACCTCCTTCTTCAACTACTCGCTGATCTTCCCGGGCTACGACGATTTCGCGGGCCTCGGGAACTACGCCAAGGCCGCCGACGACGGCGAGTTCCTGCATTCCGCCTGGATCACGCTGCTCTTCGTGGTGGCGGTGGTGGGCATCCAGTTCGTCGCGGGTTTCGTCGTGGCGCTGATGCTGAACGACGCGAGGCGGGGCAAGACGGTCTACTACCTCATCCTGCTCTGCCCGCTGCTCATCAACCCGGTGGTGGTGGGGCTCATGTGGCGGATGATCCTGCACCCGACGCTCGGCATCGTGAACTGGCTTCTGGGCAGCGTGGGGATCGAGCCGGTCAACTGGCTGGGCGCCCCGGACATGGCGTTCTGGACCGTGGTGCTGGTCGACATCTGGCACCAGGTCTCATTCATGGTGGTGCTCCTGCTCGCCGGTCTCAGCGCGCTTCCCGCCGAGCCCTACGAGGCGGCGCGGGTCGACGGGGCCACCCCCTTCCAGCGCTTCTGGCACATCACCCTGCCAATGATGAAGCCGGTGATCGTGGTGACGCTGCTCATCCGCATGATCTTCGCCATCAAGACCTATGACATCATCTACATCATGACCCGCGGCGGCCCCGGGGTCGCCACCGATCTCATCAGCTACTTCATCTACCGGCGCGCCTTCGTGAGCCTCGATCTGGGCGAGGCCTGCGCCATGGCGGCCATGCTTCTCATCGTGATCGCGGGGCTGACGGCGGTGCTGTGGCGCTCGATGCGCCAGGTTCAGGACTAAGACGCAATGGCATCAATCCAACTCAACTCCGTCTCGCGCATCTACGGGCAGGGCGCCTCCGCCGTGCATGCGGTCAAGGGCATCGACCTGCAGATCGAGGACGGCGAGTTCATGATCTTCCTCGGCCCCTCGGGCTGCGGCAAGTCCACCACGCTGCGTATGATCGCGGGGCTCGAGCCGGTGTCTCAGGGCGACCTGCTGATCGACGGGCAGCGCGTCAACGACGTGGACCCGGCCGAGCGCGATCTCGCCATCGTGTTCCAGAACTATGCGCTCTATCCGCACATGTCGGTGCGCCAGAACATGGCCTTCGGGCTCAAGCTGCGCGGCACGCCGGGGCCCGAGATCGAGAGCCGCATCGCGGGCGTGGCCGAGACGCTGGGCATCCGCCCGCTGCTCGACCGCAAGCCCTCGCAGCTTTCGGGCGGGCAGCGCCAGCGGG
>Ga0208328_1000254_pt1 | contig 27395 bp, 29 predicted proteins | sample DeeseametaMP2633_FD_184170 | JGI IMG/M metagenome (GOLD analysis project Ga0208328, IMG submission 184170) | Marine microbial communities from the Deep Atlantic Ocean - MP2633 (SPAdes) | ecosystem: Environmental > Aquatic > Marine > Unclassified | place: Northeast of Antigua and Barbuda, North...
TCGGATCAATCTGACACCGAGCTATCCGCTCGGGCTTTGGCGGATCGAAACCCTGAACCGCGATGTCCAGGTCGGGGATCGGATATTCATTTGCCCGCCACTGACCGAGGCGTTTCGCCAAGCGCGGGAGCGCGGCTATATGCGGCGCGGCCTCTGCACCGGCTGGCTCAGCCCGCTGATCAAGACCGTCGTGGCGCTGCCCGGGCAGTCTATTGAAATCGGCACATCCGTTGCGATCGACGGTCTCGCTCTGCCGCAATCTGCGATTCAGCCGCGTGACGGATCGGGCAGGGTACTGATGCCCGATCCCGGTGGCGTCGTGCCCCCAGACACGCTGTTTCTTTTTTCGACATTCAGAGGTTCGTATGACTCACGATATTTTGGGCCGATCCCGGCCGCCGGCGTTCTCGGGTTGGCGAAACCGGTTTTCACCTTCACACCGTAGCATGGTCACCGCTGCAATGTTCATCGTCTCTGCCGCCGCGGTCGGTGCCATCGGATGGAGCGGCGAGGTGCTACTCCTCCCGGTCGCGTGCCTCTTTCCCGCGCTCTGGGCGTTCGCCCCGACGCGGCTGGTCGCAGGTCTGGTTTCGATGGCATATTTCACGGCGGCGTCGCGTGGCTTGCCCGTTGGCGTATCGATTTTCTACGCGAGCGATATCTGGGTGGGGCTTGGTCTCTGGATCGCCGCGTCAACGATGTTCGTTGCGGTGCACACGGTCCTTTGGTCGCCGAAGCCCGGGTGGCATCGGCCGCTGCGATATCTGGGCGCGGCGACGCTGATGAGCGTGCCGCCATTCGGCATCGTCGGGTGGGCCAGTTCGATCACCGCGGCCGGCGTGCTCTTCCCCGGCTGGGGCTGGGCAGGATTGGCGGCCACGGCCGCCGGTCTCTCGGCTATGACCACACGGGCCTGGCCGCTGGCGGGTGTCGCAATGGGCGTGGCCTTTGCGCTTTCCGCAATCACTTGGACCGATTCCGAACCGCCGGAAGGATGGGTCGGAATTGACACGACGTTCGATTACCAAGTCGCCGGCGAACATGCCGACTACGCTCAACACTTGGCGACGATCGCCCTCGTCAGGCGAGCAGTAGGGGACGGTGCCACCAAGATTGTTCTGCCAGAAAGCGCGCTCGGGATCTGGACGCCGACCACCGAGCGTCTCTGGACCCGAAACCTCGCTGACCTCGATGTCGTCGTCGCCGGCGGAGCTGTTGTCATAAACGAGAGCGGCTATGACAATGTCATGATCGAGCTGACAGGTGAGGGGGCAAGGATCTTCTATAGGGAGCGGATGCCGGTGCCGGTTTCGATGTGGCGGCCTTGGGCATCCGGGGGCGCGTCGGCGCAGTTCTTCGGCAATCCCACCGGCAGATTTGCCGGGACGTCGATCGCGCCCTTGATCTGCTATGAGCAGCTCATTGTCTGGCCAATCCTTCAGTCCATGCTCTTAGGGCCGGACATCATCGTGGCGACAGGCAATGGCTGGTGGACCGGCGACACTAACATCGTCCCGATCCAGAAAGCGACGGCCAGGGCGTGGGCGTCGCTGTTCGGGCTGCCACTCGTCATCGCCTTCAACACCTGATGGGACCTTTGAGATGATCGATGTCGACCTCATTCAGCAATGTGCCGATCCGCGCCTCGAGATCGCCTTGGTGCAGCAATTCATGGGGGAGATGAATGCGCCGAACCACCTCGCGCTCCGCGTGTTCCAGGGCGACAAAATGGTCCTGGTCCCGGCTCCGAAATCCGCCGAAAAGGCGGTTGAGACTACCCGGCAGTGGGTCGGCAAGGCGAACGTCAGAGTTGGGCTGACGCAATACCCGGCGGGGCTCGGCGTTACCGACCCATCGGAGATCGGCTTCGAACTCTTCGATACCTGCGAAAACATTCGGCTCGGCACGGAGGTGTTTGGGAAGGTGCTAAGGATCGTTGGCGGGCGGGAGGAAGGGGATAAGGCGTCGGGGTTTGAGACGGCAGTGCAGGCTTATTTCACGGGGTGGTTTGAGGGAGAGCAGGTCTTCTATGCGGAGGATCCGGAGCCGGTTCAAAGGCTAGAAACGGCACCGGCTGCAGGGAAGGCGCCGCGAGAAGACGCGGACGCTACGCCCCCTCTGGCCGAGCCTGCTGACCCCAATCTCGCCGGAATTCGGATCGATCTTTCCGTGTTGGGTCGCCCCACCAACAATCGACCCGATCACGCCGGCACCCCATAGGATCAACGTTCCAGAAGTCGGCTAGATGCGAAGTAATAGTCCACTGCCTTGAGGCCGGTGGGATGAGCAGTCTAAATCTCGGCGTGCGGTCTGATGTGGATTGACCAGAAACACCAAATACGCACGAAATCAAACCAGAAGAGGCCCAATTCATGTCGGATATCGTCGGCTCATCCTTCAGCACCACACTTTCACACATCGCCGAGGTTTCGGATCGCGAGAGCCTCGATATGGTCATGAAGGAACTTGCCGCCAGCTACGGTCTCAGTTCAGCTGCGTATTTCGGTATCGGCGTGTCTGGCCAATCGAAGGGTGATCCGTTTCTAGCGGTGACGTACTCGTCGGATTGGGTGGAACACTATAAGGAGCGCCGCTTCCAAGAGATCGATCCGGTGATCCAGACCGGTTTCCGGCGCCTGCTCCCGCTCGATTGGGACGGGTTTGCCCGATCCGATGAGAGGGTGAAAACGCTCTTTGGCGAGGCTTCCGAGTTTGGGCTTGGTAGAAGGGGCCTATCAATCCCAGTGCACGGCCGACATGGCGATCGGGGGCTCTTCTCAATCAGTTGTGACCATGCTGACCGCGATTGGGCGCATGATAAACTGCTCTATCTGCGCGACTTCCAGGTCTTGGCAACGCACATTCATGACAAGGTTCTGCGGCTGGAAGGACACCGGCCGAAGGACTCACATTTGTCGCCGCGCGAGCTCGAATGCCTGCAATGGATCGCGGAGGGAAAAACGGTATGGGAATGCGCCACGATTCTGGGGCTCTCGCAACACACTGTTCGCTGCTATCTCGAAAGCGCCCGCCACAAGCTCAACGCCACCAGCAACACCCATGCCGTCTCGATGGCACATAGAGCTGGTCTGCTACTCCCCCCGCTGTAAACCCTGCTGATCGACCGGATATTCGGGCAGAAGTATCGCCGATAACTGGTCTCTCCGTCGTAAACAAACGAACGGAGTCCACCATCATGATATTTGCAATCGAAAGCGTCGATCAGGACAAGTACCCCGAACTGATCGATCAAATGCTCCGCATGCGTGCCGAAGTCTTTTCCGGCCGGCTTGGCTGGGATGTGTGCGTCGAAAACGGCCGCGAGATCGACCGCTTCGATGCCGAGGACCCGCTCTACCTTCTGTCGCTCGATGAGCGGTCCGGGCAGTTGCGCGGAGCGGTACGGCTCTTACCCACGACCGGCCCCAACATGCTCAGGGACGTGTTTTCCGTGCTGATGCCGGGCGGAGGAGTCGAAAGCCCGTTGATATGGGAAAGTTCTCGCTTTGCAGTCAACCCGCGCATCTTCGAGACAAAGGAGCGGGCCGAAGCAAATCGCACTGTGAACCGGACCACTGTGGAGCTCCTGTGCGGGATGGTCGAAGTTGCCCGACAGGCCGGCATCCAGCACATCGTATCCGTCTTCGACGCAAGAATGGCCCGGATTTTCAGGTCAATCGATTGCCGATTTGAGCAGTTCGGAACGCCGGCGCGAATCGGCAAGACCATGACCTACGCCGGCCTGTTCGATATGAGCCACGACATGCGGTCCCGGCTGGGTGCGGCGGGCAATTTCCGCGAGCCGGTTCTCGCCGATGTTGTACCGCCGCGACCATCCGCACCCGGACAAATGGCAAATGCCGAATAATTCCAATGAAAACAGGCAGGTTGGCGTCTGGCGTTCGTTAACCTGATCAAATATGCTTTGCTCCGAGGCGTTACGCGCCGCCTCGGGGCTTAGAAACCCTCCCTAGCGGTTTGGCACTGGCCGACCCGGTGCCAAGATCCTTCGGCTTACGGCCGGGGGCCTGCGACGTATGTCCAGGCGCCTCGGTGCTAAAGGTCGCAGGGCCGTCTAGGGCGGTTTCTAACCCCCGGCTTGGGGTCGAGATCTTAACAAACGCGGGGGCGAACCGCGTGCCAAGCCGTGGGATATCGTCGCTATTGCTAGAACCGATCAGCCTCAACCTTGAACTGTCGTCGCCCAAACATTCCATTGCCGCCATTCTTGCCGGGTTGAACGAGCCTGCGCTCGAGCGTGTCGCCATTGACGTTATCCGTGAGCAAAGGCGCCGCCTAGAACATGCCCAGGCCCTGTACGAGAAATTGTCCGCGCTTAAAGCCGAGGCGCTGCCCGACGATGAAACCGAGAACCTGCGCCACGAGTACCGATTGGCGCTGTTGATGATGCGTGCCCATCACCAGATTACGTCGGCCGTCATCGACAGACTGGGCCGCGTGCCGCGTTTGCCGGAGGACGAAACCAGTCATTAGACCGTCGCTAGATCGATTGCGGGCGTTGGTAACATATTGAGATCACGCCGAAAAAGCGGCTTCTAGTTCCATAAGCAATATTATGCGACATTGAGATCCACATAGGTGTAGGCGCTGTGCGAAATTCGATGTGCCTGCTAGGCCGCCGCCGCTCCATCAGTGAATGCCGACTTAACCCATTCCTCCAACACCGGAAGCTCTGGTTCCAGTTCGGTCGCAAAACCGCCGACGAAATCAAGAAACGCATCCCGGTTCAGCCGGTTGATTCCGACAAGGACGGGAATATCCCTCGCAAGGGCTTCCGCAATTACCGGTCTGAAGCCGCGCCCCTCGGCCTCATGCTTGCCGAACTTGTTCACGATCAGGCAATCGGCACCCTTGAAGAGCTCAGCCTCGACAAGTCCTACCGCGGTTTCAAGCGCAGCGGGATCGAGCCGACACCCTCGGGACGAACGCCCGAGCGTCTGGGAAATGCGAACGGTGCCCCCGTCCGGCAGTATCTTGACATACATATCGCAGGGGCCGGCGTCAGACTCGGTATTGATCTGAACGGTACCAACGGGGCGATGACCCCGCTCGATGATTGAGCAAGCGAGCGCATGCAATACCAGGTCCGTATCGCCCCGCCCCGGCGCCATCGTGTATGCAAGTTTCATCTCATTTGTTCCTTACGTCTGGTGGAATGGCTGGAACTCGATCAGTGCGCCTTCAGGCAGGTGTTCCGCTTCGGCCGGTATGAACAGCAGGCCATCCGTGTCGGGAAGTCTCGCCACATGAGCAGAACTGACCGTGTCGTCGAAGTCCACGACCTCACGCCCTTGGCCATCGAACCCCACGATACGCGCCGGCCGAATTTCGCACCGTCCCGGTTTGCGGCAAATCGGCTTTCCGGTCACGACATGACGGCGTTTGCACGTTCCGCGCAGTCTTCCCGAAAAGACATCGAGCAGCGGCAATCCGAAGACATACCAGGTTACGAACGCCGATAGGGGGTTGCCGGGCAGGCCTAGCCAAACCGATTTCCCAAGCCGTCCGAAACTCACCGGCTTGCCGGGTTTGATAGCGACGCCACTGAAATGGATATCTGCCCCCAGGGCCTCCAGGACCGGCTTGACGTGATCTTCCTCTCCCACCGAGATCCCGCCGGTCGTGACGATCAGATCGACGGTTTCAGCCATGTCAGCAAGACAGCGGCGCAGTTCGGTGCGGTCGTCCACGCCTTGCGTGACCTTGACCAGATCGACGTCCGGTCGCGAGAGTTCAGAACAGAGCATCGGCGTATTCACGTCCCAGATCTGGGCGGCTTGACGACTGGAGCCGGTATGCCGGATCTCGCTGCCGGTCACGAGCAGTCCAACCCGCAAGGCGCGGCGGATATGGACGCGGGCCGCACCGGCGGCTGCACAGGCAGCGATTTCGCGAGCCCCGAGCCGCACTCCGTCCCGCAAAACAATCTCGCCGAGACGCATGTCGTCACCTGCGCGGCGGATATTGTTTCCGGGCAGCGGACGCCGGTCCAGAATGACCGTGGCGCCGTCGCGTATGACACTCTCCTGCTTTACAACGGTATCTGCTCCAGGCGGCACTGGTGCGCCAGTGAGTATCCGGGCGGCCGTTCGGCGGGAGACTTGTCCGGCCGCCACTTCGCCGGCGGCAATGCGCTCCACGACCGACAGCCTCCAAGGGCCGCCACCCTCCAGTGCCGTGCTATCGAGTGCGTAGCCGTCCATTGCGGCATTGTCGAAGGGTGGGGTCATCGCGACCGCCCGCACCGGCTCCGCAAGAACGCGCCCTGGCGCCGAGGAGAGCGGCGCAGTCTCCGTCCCGTCAACCGGCGCGGCGTTCTTTGCAATGCGCCGCAAGGCCTCATCGATAGAGATAAGGGGTGACGCGGCGTCGAACACCTCGCATCCGCAACTCCCGGTGTCGATCCTCTGCACTATCGTCATCGCGCCGTCTCCTCGACGAAGTGGCCCGGTCCGGTAGAGCAATCGAGATTGCGCAGCCTACCGTCCTTCAGACCGTAAATCAGTCCATGCACGCGGACATCTGCGCCGCGTGCCCATGCTTTCTGCAGTATCGGCGTCTCCGATACGCGTCTGACCCCTTCGATGACGTTCAGTTCAGCCAGCTTGTCGCGGCGATCTTCATCATCTCCACAAGCGGCGAGATCCACCGCGTAGGACCGCGCAAGCCGACGGATCGGTTCGAGCCAATGGTCCGACAGACCATGCGGCAGGTCTTCCGTGGCAGCCTTGACCCCGCCACATCCATAGTGCCCGCAGACGATGATCTCGCGCACTTTCAATGCTTCTACCGCGAATTCCAGTGCCGAGAGCAGATTCAGATCGGCCGAGTGCACCACGTTGGCAACGTTGCGGTGAACGAAGACCTCGCCGGGATCGAGACCCGCCACCACATTCGCCGGCACGCGGCTGTCCGAACACCCGATCCAGAAGAACTCCGGGGCCTGCAACGCGGCAAGGCGCGCGAAATAGCCAGGGTCAGCGTCATGACGCGCGGCGGACCATTCGATGTTTCGCGCAAGCAATGATTCCAGCATGGCATCACGCTTGCATGTCGGCGATCCGTCGCTGGATCATGGCGTTGCGCAGTCGGACGATATCCTCTTCCGTCAATCTCGCCTGTGCAATTGGCAATACGATCGCGTTCTCCACGATCAGGTGGCGGCGGAGGCGATCCGCGAAGTCGCGCAGAAAGGCCGCTTCGTCGTCCTTGGCTGGTCGCTTGTCATCGTGCATCTCCCTAAGCATCGAACGGAGGCGCGGGCATGAGTCGCTAAGCGCTTCATGCTCGACCTTCAATCGCTCGAGCGTTGGTCCGATGTCATCTTCCGGGGTGCACCGGACCAGGAGCATCCCGCGCAGTTCGTCATCCTCGTCATGGATCAGCAGTCCGATTTCGTGGTCGAGAAAATGCAGCAATCGCGAAATTTCGACTGCGCCCGGTGACGGACTTTGCGAGACCCGCTCCATTTCCTCGCAAACCGCACGCATATGCATGTGGTCTTCTCGGATGAACTCAAGAGGATCCAGAAGCAAGTTCAGATCGGTCGGATCCCGTTCGCTATCGCCGCGTCGTGCGTTGGACAAGCGGCCCTTCATGATCTCTCTCCCTGTGTGCGGTTTCCGATCTCGGCGCCGGAAATTCGGGCAGAAGCGACGAGCCGATCCGCAAATTCCCGGGCGTTGCGTGCCCAGGCCGCCTTTTCCATCGCGTCGGCAATCTTCGATCGCACTGTCTCGTAGGGGAGTGCCGCGCCCTCAGCGATCGCATCCATACGGATGACGTGCCAGCCGTGACGGGTGAGCACCGGCTCAGATGTGATTTCACCTTCTCTCATCTCGCGCAGCGCGGCTTCGAACTCGGGCACCGTGTCACCCGGGCCGAGCTGTCCGAGCGCACCACCCGAAGTCTTGGATCCGCAATCGCTGTGCGCCGATGCCAGCCTGGCGAAACCTTGCGGATCACCCTCCACTCGTGCGGCCAAACTCGTCGCGCGCGTGAATGCGGCGTTGCGTTCGTCATCATTGCGCGGGTCGCAGGCGCACAGGATATGGGAGACTTCCCAAAGCGGCGGCGCACGGAACCGTTCCGGGCCACGCGCCCACTCAGCCCGGATTTCATCCTCGGTTGGTGGCGAGACTTCAACCGCAACCTCGAGAAGGCTTCGGATCAGGGCCTCCTCCTCCGTTTCGAAGCGCCCCGGCCCGACCTCGGCCGGTTCGGGCCGTATTCCTCGCTGCTTCGCCTCCTGGAGCAGAAGCGTGCGCATGGCGACGGCATTCGCCGCCTTGCGCCACGCGAGCCCCGGTTGATTTTTGGGAGCTGCATGATTCTGCACCTCCGCGGCTATTACCTTCGTCGGGACAGTCACCCCGTTGACCACGAGGGGTTCCGGATTGTCTGCGCCAGTCCGAACGGTCGATGCCCCGGCATCGTGTCGCGGGTTTGCGGTTGATAGGACCGTGACCATAGTCATCACTCCGCCGGTTGATTTGCACTCGCCGGCGGATTCGATCCGGGTGCCGATAGCGGCGCTTGCCGGCGTGTGCGGACGATTTGGTACCCCTTGCGAGCGAAAAGATAACGAACGGGAGCAGCAAAACCGGACAGAATGTGCACCAGGCGGGTGAACGGGAAGACGAGAAAGATCGTCAGTCCCAGGACGATGTGAAGCTTGTAGATCAGCGGCACATGCGCGATGTGCTCGGCCGCTCCGGGCTGAAAGGTGAAGATGCCCTGCGCCCATTCCATGAACAGGATCACCTCGCCATGCTCGGCCGTGGCGATGGACCAGGGCACGCTGATGAGGCCGAGCGCCAGCTGTCCGATCAACATCAGCAGGATCGCGATGTCCCAGAAGCTGGAGTTCGTGCGGATACGCGGATCGACCAGGCGGCGATGCGCCAGCATCACTCCGCCCACGATCGCGGCAACGCCGGCGATCCCGCCAACGATGGCGGCAAGCAGTTGCTTTGCAGCGGCGTGAATGCCGAAAGCCTCGTAGATCTCGTGCGGGACAAGCAGTCCGAAGAGATGACCGAAGAAGATCACCAGCACACCGACATGGAATAGCACCGAACCGATCATCAACTGCCGCCGCCGCAGCATCTGGCTCGACGACGATTTCCAGGTGAACGGGTCCCGCTCGTACCGAGCGACAGAGCCGATGAGCAGCACCGCCAGGGCGATGTAGGGATAGATTCCGAAGAAGAAGTTGTTCATTTCAGCCTCCGTTACTTCGCCGCCGTCCGGGGCGCGGGATTGATCGGAAGGTCCATCTGCGCCAGCATGTCACGCACCTGCGGACATCCTGCGTTCGGGTCGGGACCAAAGCGCACCTCGCTTTCCTCCCAGACCTCGTCGAGTGCTTCGAGATCGTCGGCCGCGATGTCGGGCTGGTCGAGCAACTCGGCCACTACCTCCTTGTCGGCTGCGGCACCGGCAAGCTGGAAAAGGGCGGCGAACACCGCTCCATAGGGGCTCTCCCGCCGGACAAGCCGTGTATTGAGGACCTCGAAAATATGCGCGGCGTCCGCGAGTATTTCCCGAGCCTCGTCTGCGGGGCACGTAGACAGAAATTCGAGAAGGACCGGAAGGTGATCCGGCAGTTCACTGGTCGCTGGCTCGAACCCCCTCTCACGATAGGTTTCGACCAATGACACCATTGCGCCGCCGCGATCCCGGCTTTCGCCGTGAACATGTTCGAACAGATTCAGAGACAGCGCGCGCGAGCGGTCGAAGAGCATCACATACTGCTCTTCCAGGTCGTAGATGTCGCGCGTTTGCAGCTCGTCCAGCAACGGGCGAAGCGCACGCCGCGCCGTCGCTGTCAGCCGCCGCTCCGCCGACAGGACGCCACCGATTTCCGGCATCGCCTGCTGCAGCTCCTTCGTGGGATAACTCAAGATGAGCGACAACGCCTTGAGGGTGCGATCTTGCAGAACGAGAGTCATCAGCGCACCTCCTGCGGCATTCTCAGCGGCTTTTTGGATCCTCCGAAGAGCGACCCCTTGGAGACGCCGGTGGAACAACCGTTGCCGTCGGTAAAGCCGCAACCGCCGCGCAGGTCGTAGGCTTCCTCGACCTGTTCGCGGTGCGTCGTGGGAATGACGAAGCGGTCTTCGTAGTCCGCCAGCGCCATGATGCGATACATGTCCTCGATCATCCGCCCCGTGATGCCGACGCGGGTGGCGATCGCCTCGTCGGTCACACCCTCGACGCTCTTGGCGCGCATATAGGCGCGCATGGCCAGCATCCGCTCCAGCGCCTGGGCAATCGGCTTTTCGTCGCCGGCCGTCAGCATGTTGGCGAGATATCTGAGCGGAATGCGCAGATTCTTCACGTCCGGCATGGCACCGTCCATGCCAATCGCGCCCGCTTCGGCCGCGTTCTGGATCGGGCTGAGCGGCGGAATGTACCAGACCATCGGCAGCGTCCGATATTCGGGATGCAGCGGGAACGCGACCTTCCATTCCATCGCCATCTTCCAGATCGGGCTTTCCTGCGCGGCCTTGATCCAGTCCTGCGGGATGCCCTGCTTCTGCGCTTCGGCGATGATGGCGGGGTCCTTGGGATCGAGGAACACGCCGAGTTGGGCGTCGTAGAGGTCCATCTTCTCGGCCGCGTTCGCGGCCTCCTCGATCTTGTCGGCATCATAGAGCATCACGCCGATGTAGCGGATGCGACCGACGCAGGTTTCCGAGCAGACGGTTGGGTTGCCGCTTTCGATCCGGGGATAGCACAGCGTGCATTTCTCGGACTTTCCCGTTGACCAGTTATAGTAGACCTTCTTGTAGGGGCAGCCTGAGACGCACATGCGCCAGCCGCGGCACTTCTCCTGATCGATCAGGACGATGCCGTCCTCTTCGCGCTTGTAGATCGCGCCGGAGGGGCACGACGCCGCGCAGGCAGGGTTCAGGCAGTGCTCGCACAGCCGGGGGAGATACATCATGAAGGTGTTCTCGTATTCCCCGTAGATCTGCTTCTGGATGCCCTCGAAGTTGTAGTCCTGCGACCGTTTCTCGAACTCGCCGCCGAGAATCTCTTCCCAGTTCGGACCCTTCTCGATCTTCTGCATCCTCTCGCCCGAGATTTTCGAGCGCGGGCGAGCCGTCGGGAACGCCTTGCCCTCGGGAGCGGATTTCAGGTGGTCGTAGTCAAAATCGAACGGCTCGTAATAATCGTCGATCTCCGGCAGATCGGGGTTGGCGAAGATATTCGCCAGGATCCGCCACTTCGCCCCCTGCTTGGGCTGGAGTTTGCCGGACTTCGTCCGGGTCCAGCCACCGTTCCAGCGGTCCTGGTTCTCCCAGTCCGTCGGATATCCGGTGCCGGGCTTGGTCTCGACATTGTTGAACCATGCGTATTCCACGCCATCGCGGCTGGTCCAGACGTTTTTGCAGGTGACCGAGCACGTGTGACACCCGATACATTTGTCGAGGTTCAGCACCATGCCGATTTGCGCACGAATCCTCATTCCGCTGCCTCCTTCGGGGTCGCTTCATCGTCGAGCCAGTCGACCTTGTTCATCTTGCGCACGATGACGAATTCATCGCGGTTGGAGCCCACGGTTCCGTAGTAGTTGAACCCGTAGGATTGCTGGGCATAGCCGCCGATCATATGGGTCGGCTTCAGGACCGCCCGGGTCACCGAGTTGTGAATCCCGCCGCGCAGGCCGGTCTTCTCCGAGCCAGGCGTGTTTACGATCTTTTCCTGAGCGTGGTACATGAAGGTCGTTCCATCCTTCATGCGCTGAGACACCACCGCCCGCGCGGTCAGCGCGCCGTTGGCGTTGTAAAGTTCCACCCAGTCGTTATCGACGATGCCCGCCTTCGCCGCGTCGTTTTCGGAGATCCAGATCACCGGGCCGCCGCGATTGAGCGTCAGCATCAGCAGGTTGTCGGTATAGGTCGAGTGAATGCCCCATTTCTGGTGCGGCGTGATGAAGTTCAGCACGACATGCGGCTTGTCCTTGTCGGTATGGATCGCGTCGGTGACGGTCTTGAGATCCACCGGTGGCCGGTAGGACATGAAACCCTCGCCGAAGGCCCGCATCCACAGGTGATCCTGATAGAGCTGCTGGCGGCCGGTCAGGGTACGCCAGGGGATCAATTCGTGGACATTGGTGTAGCCGGCGTTGTAGCTGACATGCTCACTTTCGATGCCCGACCATGTCGGCGAGGAGATAATCTTGCGCGGCTGGGCGGCGATATCGCGGAAGCGGATCTTGTTGTGATGCTCGCCCTCGGCCAGATGCACATGGTCGCGCCCCGTCGCCTTGCCAAGCGCCTCCCAGGCCTTGACCGCCACCTCGCCGTTGGTTTCGGGCGCCAGCATCAATACCACCTCGGCGGCGTCGATCGCGGTGTCGATCGCGGGACGTCCCTTTGCCGATCCGTCGAGCCGCTCGCCGTTCAGCGCCTTCAGCGCGGCGACCTCGTCCTCGGTATTCCAGGAGATGCCCTTGCCGCCATTGCCGAGCTTGTCGAGTAGCGGACCAAGCGCGGTGAATCGGTCATAAACCGCAGAGTAGTCCCGTTCGACCGCTATATAGTTCGGCGCGGTCTTTCCCGGGATCAGGTCGCATTCGTCCTTTTTCCAATCCTTGACCTGGTCCTGCGCAATCTCTGCAGGGGTGTCGTGCAGAATGGGCAACGCGACGACGTCGGTTTCCTGACCCAGATATCCGGGCACCACTTCCTGGAATTTCTTCGCGATGGACTTGAAGATTTCCCAGTCGGATTTCGACTCGTAGGCCGGGTCCACAGCCGCCTGCAGCGGGTGGATGAACGGATGCATGTCCGAGGTGTTGAGGTCGTCCTTTTCGTACCAGCTCGCCGTCGGCAGAACGATATCGGAGTAGACGCAAGTGGTGGACATGCGGAAGTCGATGGTCACCAGCAGGTCGAGTTTGCCGCGCGGAGCTTCCTTGTGCCATTTCGCCTCCTTGGGAAGCTGGCGGCCCTCCTCGCCCATGTCCTTGCCCATCACGCCATTGTCGGTGCCGAGCAAGTGTTTGAGGAAATACTCGTGCCCCTTGCCCGAGGATCCGAGCAGGTTCGAGCGCCAGACGAACAGGTTGCGCGGCCAGTTCGCCGGATCATCCGGATCCTGACAGGACATTTCCAGCGCGCCGGACTTTAGTTGTTCGGCGACATAGGGCGAAACTTCCTGCCCCGCCGCCTTGGCCGCCTTCGCCACCTCAAGCGGGTTGGTCTTCAGCTGCGGCGCCGACGGCAGCCAGCCCATCCGTTCGGCGCGGATGTTGTAGTCGATGAGGCCGATGTCCCAGTCGCCCTCCGGTGCCGTCGGCGAGAGGATCTCGCCCGCAGTCAGTGTCTCGTAGCGCCATTGGTCGGTATGGGCATACCAGGCCGAGGTCGAATTCATGTGCCGCGGTGGCCGCCCCCAGTCGAGCGCAAACGCCAGGGGAAGCCAGCCGGTCTGCGGGCGAAGCTTTTCCTGGCCCACATAGTGCGCCCAGCCGCCGCCGGACTGACCCACGCAGCCGCACATCACCAGCATGTTGATGATGCCGCGGTAGTTCATGTCCATGTGGTACCAGTGGTTCATCCCGGCGCCGACAATGACCATGGACCGGCCACGGGTCTTTTCGGCGTTGTCGGCGAATTCGCGGGCGACATGGATGATCTTGGCGCGGTCGACGCCGGTGATCTTCTCCGCCCAGGCAGGAGTGCCCGGGACGTCCTCGTCGTAGGACTGGGCCACCCAGTCGCCACCCAGGCCGCGATCCAGACCGTAGTTGGCGCAGAACAGGTCGAAAACGGTGGCGACGGCGATCTCACCGTCCTTCGTCTTGATACGTTTCACCGGCACGTTTTTGGTCAGGACGTTGGGGCGTTTGTCGCCGGTCGAGAAGGCTTCGGTCGCGTCGGCGCCGAAATAGGCGAAATCGACGCTGAGCACGTCGTCCTGGTCGCTGTCGAGGACCAGCGACATCTTCAGCCGGGTATCGGCTCCGGCCGCCTTTTCCTCGAGGTTCCATTCGCCCTGCTCACCCCAGCGGTAGCCGATCGAGCCGTTGGGCGCGACCAACCCGCCGGAGGCCTCGTCGACAGCGACGGTCTTCCATTCGGGGTTGTTGTCCTCGCCCAGCTTGCCGTCCAGGTCGGCCGCCCTCAAAAAGCGTCCCGGAACGAAGGACCCATTCTTATCCTCCAGCTTCACCAGCATCGGGAAGTCGGAATATTTTCGGCAGTACTCCTCGAAATACTCGGCCTGCCGATCGAGGTGGAACTCACGCAGGATGACATGGCCAAAAGCCATGGCCAGCGCCGCATCGGTCCCCTGCTTGGCGTTCAGCCACACATCGCCGAATTTCGCGGCCTCGGAATAGTCCGGGCAAATCACCGCGGATTTGGCGCCTTTGTAACGCACCTCCGTGTAGAAGTGTGCGTCGGGCGTGCGGGTCTGCGGGACGTTGGAGCCCCAGAGCAGGAGGTAGTTGGAATTGTACCAGTCCGCGGATTCCGGCACATCTGTCTGCTCACCCCAGGTCATCGGCGAGGCAGGCGGCAGATCACAGTACCAGTCGTAGAACGACATGCAGGTCCCACCCAAGAGGGACAGGTAGCGGGTGCCGGCCGCATAGGAAATCATCGACATCGCGGGAATGGGCGAGAAGCCGAAGATCCGGTCGGGCCCGTAGGTCTTGGCCGTATAGGCGTTGGCGGCGGCAACGATTTCGGTCGCCTCGTCCCAGGTCGCGCGGACAAAGCCGCCCTTGCCGCGGGTCTCGACATAGCCTTGGCGCAGGATCGGGTCGTTCTGGATCGCGGTCCAGGCCTCGATCGGGCTCTTGGTCTCGCGCATCTTGCGCCAGACCTTCATCAGCTTGCCGCGGATCAACGGGTTCTTTACCCGGTTGGCGGAATAGAGATACCAGCTGTAGGAGGCGCCGCGGGCGCAGCCGCGCGGTTCGTGGTTCGGCAGGTCGGGCCGGGTGCGCGGGTAATCCGTCTGCTGGGTCTCCCAGGTGACTATCCCGGATTTCACGTAGATCTTCCAGGAACAGGACCCGGTGCAGTTCACCCCGTGGGTCGAGCGCACGATCTTGTCGTGCCGCCAGCGGTTTCTGTAGGTGTCCTCCCAGTCTCGATTCTCGCGCGTGACCTGGCCATGCCCGTTGGAGAACTGTTCCGTTCCCTTCGACTGGAGGAAGTTCAATCTGTCGAGAAGATGGCTCATCTGGCTGTCCTTTCGTGGGGCGTGGGTCCGGGCCGCCTTGGCAGCCGTCCGGATCGGGCATGGTTATTGAGCGGGCGCAGGGGCGGGCATGGCTGGCTGACTGCGCCGTTCCAGATCGTGCAGCAGACCGCCGCGCCGGGTGTAGTAGGCCCAGGTGATGGCCAGGCAGACCACGTAGAAGATCAGGAAGGCCCAAAGCGCGCCGACGGGCGATCCAGTCATCGCGATCGACGTTCCATAGGCCTTGGGGATGAAGAAGGCGCCATAGGCGGCGATCGCACTGGTGAAGGCGATGATTGCGGCGCTTTCGCGCTCCGATTGCCGCCGCAGCGTGTTGCCTTCCAGTTCCGGCATCAGGCGCGGCACCTCACGGCCCATGATCGCGGGGATCATCTGGAACGTGGAGGCGTTGCCGACCCCGGTCAGGAAGAACAGCGCCATGAAGGCGGCGAAGAAGCCAACAAAGCTGTCCGCGCCAAGCGATGCGATCACACCAAACACCGCGACGATCATGCCCGCAAAAGTCCAGAACGTGACTCGCCCGCCACCAAACCGGTCGCTGATCCAGCCGGTGCCCGCGCGGCTGAGTGCGCCGACAAGCGGTCCGAGGAACACATACTGCAGGGCGTTCACCTCGGGGAAAGCGAGTTTGGTCAGCAGCGGAAAGCCCGCCGAGTAGCCGATGAAGCTACCGAAGGTGCCGGTGTAGAGCACGCACATCAGCCAATTGTGCTTGCGGCTGAAGATGATCGCCTGCTCGCGGAAGCTCGCTTTGGCGTCGGCGATGTCGTTCATGCCAAGCCAGGCCGCGACCGTGGCAAGCAGAATGAACGGCACCCAGATAAAGCCCGCGTTCTGCATCCAGAGTTCGCCACCGTCCGTCAATGTCTGCGGCGCGCCGCCCATGGCGCCAAATACGCCGGCGGCGATGACGATCGGCACGAGAAACTGCATGACCGAGACGCCGAGATTGCCCAGCCCCGCATTCAAGGCCAGCGCGTTGCCCTTTTCCGCCTTCGGGAAGAAGAAGGCGATATTCGCCATCGACGAGGCGAAGTTGCCGCCTCCGAAGCCGCACAACAGCGCCAGGGTGAGGAAGATCAGGTAGGGCGTATCTGGGTTCTGGACCGCGTATCCGATACCCATTGCCGGCAGCAGCAACGAGGCGGTCGAGAGCGTCGTCCACAGCCGGCCACCGAAGATCGGCACCATGAAGCTGTAGAATATCCTGAGCGTGGCGCCTGACAGGCCCGGAAGCGCCGCCAGCCAGAAGAGCTGTCCGGTCGAGAATTCGAACCCGATGGTGGGCAGCCGGGCGACGACCATCGACCAGACCATCCAGACCGAGAAGGCGAGAAGAAGCGCCGGGATCGAGATCCACAGATTGCGGCGGGCGATACCGCGGCCCTTCTCCTCCCAGAAAGTCTCGTCTTCGGGCTGCCAATCTTGCAGGATCCGCGGCATCTCCGTCTTGCCCGGAACATGGACCTCCTGCAGTTCCGGGACCGTCGGGAGCGTATCGAGTTCCTTGCCAAGCGCGGCGCGTTCCATTGCGCGGATCGACAGGTGCATCCAGGTCAGCATGATCGCGACCAGGCCGACAAGGATCGCGAAGCACGAGGTATAGATCCCCGTCAGATCGAGCGCTGCACCGAAGATGATCGGCAGGACAAAGCCGCCAAGGCCACCGATCATGCCGACGAGACCGCCGACCGCGCCGACATGTCCGGGGTAGTAGACCGGTATATGCTTGTAGACGGCCGCCTTGCCGAGGCTCATGAAGAAGCCGAGGCCAAACAGTATGATGATGAAGGGCCAGAAATCCAGTTCGGTCGAGAAGGCGATCGGTCCGTCCTTGCCCTGTACGACATAATCTGTCGGCGGATAGGACAGCATGAACAGGAAGATCAGGCTGAAGCCGAAGGTCCAGTACATCACCGTCCGCGCGCCGAACTTGTCGCTGAGATGTCCGCCATAGGCCCGGAACAGTGAGGCCGACAGGCTGAAAGAGGCGGCCGCCATGCCGGCTGTCTTCACGTCGACGCCATAGACGTCGATCAGATAATGCGGCATCCACAGCGCCAGAGCGACGAAACCGCCGAAGACGAAAAAGTAGTAAAGCGAGAAGCGCCACACCTGGAGATTTCTCAAGGGCGCGAACTGCTCCGCAAACGACGGCGCGCGAGTGCCCTTGGCCCGGCGTTCAACGAGCTCCGGGTCGTCTTTGGCGAAGAGGAAGAACAGGATGCCGATAATGGCCAGGCCCGCGGCCCAGACATATGCGACACCGTGCCAGCCATAAGCCACCATGACGAAGGGCGCGACGAACTTGGTCACCGCCGCGCCGACGTTGCCAGCGCCGAAGATGCCGAGCGCGGTGCCCTGATGACCGGCATCGTACCAGCGGCTGACATAGGCAACGCCGATAATGAATGAGCCGCCAGCGAGACCAATACCCAAAGCCGCGACCAGGTACATGGCGTAACTATCGGCAAGCGTCAGTAACCAGGTCGCCAGTGCCGTCAACAGCATCTGCGCCGAGAAGACCAGGCGTCCGCCGTACTTCTCCGTCCAGACGCCCAGAAACAGGCGCGTGACCGATCCGGTCAATATTGGGGTCGCAACCAGCAGGCCGAACTGGGATTCGGTCAGGCCCAGCTCTCCCTTGATTGCGACACCGATGATGGAGAAAATCGTCCAGACCGCGAAACATGCGGTGAAGGCGATCGTGCTCAGCCCGAGTGCGCGATTTTGGTCCGAACTCGATGCTGTGACTGTGGTCTGCATGGCAAGGTCTCCGGTTTTGTCACTGCGTCCGGTCCCGAAAAGGGGTCGGCACCACACATGCGGCCCAGAGCGGCCAATCGACTTGATCTAGATCACAATACTGGAAATATCACAATGAAATAAATGAGTTACAGAATAATGTCGGTTCAACACTTGCCTTTTGCATTGCAGTGTTATCATTGACAGCAACGGGTCGATTGACATTTATCAATCGTGGGGGCGATGAATTTCAAAAGGGGTTTTTTGATGCGTCCAGGCATGCCAGATTCAGATTATCCCGATATCCGACAACTTGCCCTCTTTTCAGAAATGGCGGATGAGCATTTCAACGCGCTCATGCGCGGCGCCTATGTACAGAATTTCCCGCCGCAGATTGAACTGATCACCGAGGGAGAACCAAGCGACTTCCTGCACGTCATCCTGTCGGGAGCCGTCGATCTCTTCTCGGTCTGGAACGGCAGGGAAACCAGCATGGCAACCGCCCGGCCCGTTTCGACATTTATTCTTGCCGCCTCGATCAGGGACGCACCTTACCTGATGTCGGCGCGCACCCTGGAGAAAAGCCGGATTGCGCTTATCCCAAGCCAGGATGTGCGCGCCATATTTGATGCGGACAACGCCTTTGCTCGCTCCATCGTTACTGAACTCGCGCGTTGCTACCGCTCCGTCGTGAAGACTCAAAAAGACCTGAAATTGCGGACATCGCTGGAGCGGCTCGCGAACTACATTCTTCGACAACAGTCACGCGTCGGCGGCGAGGCCGAATTCGACCTCGAATTCGAGAAGCGCCGCCTGGCGTCCTATCTCGGCATGACGCCGGAGAACCTGAGCCGCGCCTTCAAGGGACTGCAGGCCTATGGCGTTGCGGTACAGGGCAATCGTGTCACCATCAGCGATCAGCAGGATCTCGAACGGTTCGCGAAACCCAACCGGCTTATCGACGACCCACATTCCTGAGGAGAAGACAATGGCAAGGACTTTACCAGGGGCGGCAGGGGATCTGGCCGAACAACACCCCGATGTCTGGGCCGCCTACGCTGCGCTTGGCAAGGCCGCATCCGAGAGCGGGCCACTCACCGAACGCGAGCGTCGGCTCGTCAAGCTGGCCTTGGCCATCGGAGCGAATTCCGAGGGTGCTGTCCATTCGCATGCGCGCCGCGCGAATTCGGAAGGTATCGAAAAAGCCGTGCTCCGTCAGGTCGCGCTGCTGGCAATAGGCCCACTGGGACTTCCGCGCGCCGTGGCGGCGAAGACCTGGATTGAGGATGTTGACGACTGATGTCAGGGGATCGGATCGACGCCGATGACTATCGGGTGGAGCACAATCAGGATCGCATAGATCGCAATGCCCAACGTCGCGCGCAGAACGGTCTCGCGAGAGAACCGGAACAGTTCTTCGCCAAAGGGACGAGCGAGAACCCTTTCCCACAGTAGATCCCAACTCCGTCCCATCTCGCGTCGCTTGCGCCTGTCGACGAGCCGGCGCCCGAAAAGCGCAAAAACGAAAAATGTCCCGAACAGCAGGATATGGGCCAGATCGCCATTGGCGACCAGGTGCGCGCCCGACCAGAGCGCCAGCGCGACAAGGAGCGGATGTCTAGCCAGCCGGACGATGCCCGGTCGCGCCGGATCGAAGGCAGCGTTTCGCGCGCCGCCGAACGAGAACGGATTGGGTCGGCCGATCGACAGGGCAACGATCAGACAGACCGGTAGCATGATGGCCAGGACGAGATGGTTCTGCCACGGCATCCAGTTCCAGACCGGCAAGAACGGCGCTCGTTCCGCCGCCACGATCAGCCACGTCAGTATCGCAACCGACAAGGCGGAATAGGCGAGCCCGAAACCAGCCGTGCCCAGCACGCGCACCAGGATCGGCCGAAATGGCGGGCGCACCGGTACGGAATGGCCGAGAAAAAACGCCACGAACGCCAGCGCAAAGCCTGACCATTCCATGCCTCAGTCCCCGATGCGAGAGCGGAGAAGCATCGGCCCATACAGAATGGCGAAACCGCCAAAGGCGACGATCCAGCAAAGGCCCGAAATCGCGTAGAGTGATCCGGCAATCCCAGGCGCAAATCCGGCTGTCAGCCTCACCAGGACCGCCCCGATCAGGCAAAGATAGATCGCCAGCGTTCCGGTTCCCGCCGTCAGGTCGCGGCCGGTATGTCCCAGCGTCGCGCGGGTCATCACGGCAAGCGTCATCAACCCGATGGCGCCAGCCATCCAGACATGCTGCGCCGCGCCTTGGCCCACCAGATCGGGCCAGAATGCCGAGAGTCCGAGTGCCAACGCCCCCAGCGGCAGGAATGCATAGCCGGCATGCAGTACCCATACCAATGGCTCCGCGAGGGTGCGCAATCCGGCCCAGCGGACCAGACGCGCACAATGGACCACACCGGCCGTCATCAGCATCGCGCCGGTGACGGACCGGTCGGGAACGATCACCCAGAGCAGAAGTGCCGCCAGAAGGATCAGCAAGGCCATGCGATCAAATGGTTGCATCGGAGGGGTTGGCAACCTCATCCCGCCTCGTTTGACCAGCCAGTTTCGGGTGAACGACGGTACAATGCGCCCGCCGATGACTGCGATCATCATGATCCCGGCCCCGAGCCCAATTCTCAGCCCCAAACCGCCACCGGCGAAGTCCCCCGCTGCCGCCTGCCAATGGTACACAGCATTGGCGAAGGTGAAGGCGATGAGCATCCCCAGAACGATCAAATTGCGCCAGTTCTTGCCCGCGAGGATCTCTCGCGCCAGGAAACCGATCAGCGCAAGGGGCATGGACAGATCCGCCAATGCCACGGTCCAGGGTGGCAGATATAACGAGATGGCAACCGCCATGCGGCCTGCAAGCCATAGGGTAAAAAGTGTCCCAAGCGGCCACCCAACCACAGGAAGACGCCCGGTCCAGTTTGGCACCGCGGTGAGCAGGAATCCGGCTACAACTGCTCCGAGGTAGCCGAAGAGAAACTCGTGCGCATGCCACGTCACCGGATCGAAGCGCGTCGGGAGATCAAGCAATCCCGACAGGAGCGGAATCCAGACCACCATCGCGCAAGCTGCCCACAGTCCGGCGCCAAGAAAGAAAGGACGAAACCCGTATGTCAGGACGGCTGGCCCGGTCCAGGCCCGAATCCGTTCCGCGCTGGTCGTCATGCGATGTCTCGTTGCACACGGACACCGGCCTCGGTCAGGATCATATCGAGGCGAATATCGTGGGGTTGCGGGTAGATGGTGGAGAGCCGCGCTGCGTCAAAACCGATACCGATAACGAAAGGCCTCGGCTTCAACACCGCGAGGGTGCGGTCGAAATACCCCCCGCCATATCCCAGGCGATACCCGTCCTCAGTCCAGCCGACGAGCGGCGCAAGCGCAATCGTCGGCGTCACAACGGGTGAGTCCGACGGCGGAACGGGAATGTTCCAATCACCGCGCACCATGCGCGTCTCAGGCGTCCAGCGGCGGAAGATCAACGGGGCAAACCGGGTCCCGACCACCGGAAAGGCAATCACCACCCCAGCCTCATGCAGTTCACCCATCAGCGAGCGGAGATCGGGCTCGCCCTTGATCGGCCAATAGGCCGACAGGATCATGCCCCGCGCGCCGTCGAATTGGTTCAGCAGAAGCTGCCGGAGATGCCCTGCCAGCGCCTCCCCGGCTGCCTTGCGGGTGGCGACCGGCAGTTCCATGCGTCCGGCACGCAGGCGCGTCCGCTCCGCCTTGCGCCAGCGCGCGACATCACGCGCCTGTTCGGGATCGACCGCGAGCGGATCGAAGTAATCCGGCGCGATCTCTCCGGCATAGCAGGGCGGCGAGGCGAATCGGCCATGGCCACCGGAGTTGTCGGGATCATCACTCATGAGACTGCCTCGCAATTCGTCCGATAAGAGCTTTCCAGGAGATCAGCGGCATTTGTGACCATTTCGGTCAAACGGACCGCAGCGGAGGGGATGTCGAGGATGGCGCCAACGCCGCGACCGGCATAGAGCGCCATTGGCTCCAGGTCGCCGCTTGTCGTGCGAAGCGGCGAATCCGTGCTAAAGCGCAGGCGCGGATGATCACCGTCCCAAGCGATAACTTCCCGCTGCAGGTTTTCGGGATCGTGGCCAAGAAACCTGCCGTTCAGACCATCGGTCACACTGTTGGAGATCACCCGCACCGCCGCGCCCGCCGGCCAGTTCAGCACGAATACGTCCGTAAGCACCGTGTCCTCGCCGGTGGCGCTGACCACACGTGATTTGTGATAGCGATGTGCGAAGGATTCCTCGGTCGCCAGGAATGCCGTCCCGCATTGCACGCCGCTTGCCTTGCTCTCCAACGCGGCGGCGAGCCCCGCACCGGTCGCAATTCCACCCGACACGACGACAGGCAATTCCGTCCGATCAAGTATCTCCCTGGCAAGAGCGAACGCCGGAGTGCGCCCATGGACGTGGCCACCCGCTTCGATGCCCTGCGCGATGATCACGTCCGCACCGGCTTCTTCGGCAAGGCGCGCAGCTTCAAGTGTGCCGACCTGATGCAGAACGAGACATCCCGCCTGTTTCACGCGGGCAACGATTTCCGGCATCACATCCCAGAAGAAGCTGAATGCGGTCACACCAAGATCGAGGCAGCAGGAGATTTGAGCGTCAAGCAATCGCGGCTCGGTCGCCGCCGGGATCAGGTTGACGGCGAAGGACCGGTCGGTTGCCCTCTTCAGGGCCGTCACTTCCTTGGCGATGAGTTCGGGGGCCTCGCGAACCATGCCGAGTATGCCATACCCCCCCGCGTTGGCCACCGCGGCCGCCAGTTCCCAGCGCGAGACGCCACCCATCCCCGCGAGCAGAACGGGCACATCGCATCCAAGCAAGTCGCAAAGCGGTGTGTGCAGTGAAGCCCGTAATCCGTTCGCCATCAGGCCCGCCCCTCGGTTCTCAGCCGTTGGCTTAGGTAATCCCGCAATACGAGCGCGTGATTGCGATCCTCGTTCTTCGCAGCATAGATCAGTGTCACAACACCGTCCCTGGCGTAACCGGTGATCTTGCCAACCAGTTCCGGCGCCGCATCGAGCTCGCTACGATATCTGTCCTTGAAGGCCTCCCAACGATCCAAGTCTTCGTGATACCAACGACGAAGCCCATCGCTCGGTGCGATGCCTCGTTCCCATGCGAACAGGCGCGCACGGTCTTTTGAGATGCCACGCGGCCAAAGTCTGTCAACGAGGATACGTCGTCCGTCCGAGACCCGCGCGGCCCGGTATATCCGCTTGACGCGAATCCTCTCAGCCGGATCGTCGGAAACGTTCGGTCGGCTCAGGTCAGCCATGGACCTGCCGCGCAGGTTCAAATTGCGGAAACAGAATATCGTTCTCGATCCGCATATGTTCGGTGAGATCGTCGATGAATTCGGTGAGCCCCTCATAGAGGGTTTTCCAGGTGGTGCAGGCACCATCGGGGAGGCTTAGCTCCCGCGTCAGGCGTCGGATTTCTTGAACCTCGTGATCATGATCGTCGTGATCGGCCCGCATCACTGCGATCGGGTTTTCGATACCGGGCATGCCACCCTTGCGTATTGCGGGAAAGAGGATCAGTTCCTCCTTCTTCATGTGCACTTCCATCTCGCCGATCATCCGCCGCAGCAGGTCGGCCAGTCCGTCCGGCACACCTGCGTCGCCGCGATGCAGATCCTCCACCATCTCGGCCATCGTGACCAGCGGCGGAAGTTGCTTCCGATGGCGCGCATGATAGCGCTCTTCGATATAGCGGGTCAGCGCACCCGCGTCGTCGAGTGGCACAGCGGTGCTCATGGACGATTTCCTTTCTTCAATCCAGGCTGGCAATCGCGCCAGCCCCGGCCTGCGCTTCTCGCACCGCGACCTGCAGAGATCGCGCGATCCGCTCGGCGCGCTCGATGACATGCGCCGCACCGGCGGGCGTGCAGACTTCTCCCGCCGTTTCGCGGAAGAGTTCCAGCCATCGCCCGAAATGCTGTGTATCGACAGGCAGCGGAGCATGCGCCGGTACCGGACGTCCGTGATAGCGCCCGGTCATCAACGCAACGGAGGACCAGAACGCGACCATGCGCTCCAGATGAGGCGCCCAGCTTGAAATGCGCTCCTCGAAGATCGGTGCAAGAAGCCGATCCTGTCGAACCTTGCCGTAAAATCGATGCACAAGCTCGCGGAGTACCTCTTCGTTCAGCCCGGTCTGCGCCATCAGACCTGCCGTAAGCTGCGGTCTGGCTGAAACGATGGACAGTTCTGGCGAAGTCACGAGTGTCTCCCCGGTTTTCGGTTGCAAAAACTCCTAGCTCGTTTAATAGGTATTGTAAATACCCATTCAAACGGAGGCCGGAGAGACATGCGCCTGACCACCTTTACCGACTACGGGCTTCGCATGTTGATGCGCCTGGCGAGCGAACCAGGCCGGGCTTTCTCCACGGCCGATCTTGCGGAAGAGTTCGGATTGTCACGGAACCATCTCGCCAAGATCATGCAGCATCTGGCCCGCGCCGGGTTTGTCGAGACACGTCGGGGCGGCGGCGGTGGCGCTGTTCTTGCCCGGCCGGCAGACCGGATCCGTCTCGGCAATGTCATCGACCTCTTGGAAGAAGGACAGCCTCTGGTCGAATGCTTCGGCACGGATGGCGGCGATTGTTCGATCGACGGACAATGTCGATTGAAGGCACGGCTGCGATCCGCCGAACGGGCATTCCTGGCCGATCTCGACCGATCGACGCTGGCCGACATCGCCCTGCCCGCGATGCGGATGTCCGCATGACGCAGGAAGCGGTGACGACCGAAAGGTCCGACCGGCGGATGCCGGTCAGGGTTTGGACGTGAGTTGATCACATCTGGCTTCAACCGCATTGCTGTGTGAAGGTTTAGAACCTGATGTGGGCTGTAACATAACCTCCCGCTGCGGATGTGGCATTGCCGAGGACGCCGATGCCCTGATCGATCGAGCCATCCCGTCATCCGTGCATTTCGCGACCGGTGTTGCCGTGAACGACCACTAGGTGTCTGGTTCTACTAAGTGATGGAATCAGTTTAGTTGATCCTGGTTGGAGGGATTGGCTATGGGACAGATACTTCACGGCAGCGCCACGACCACGCACGCCATCCGAGCTGCGATACAGCGATCGACGGCTCCGCTCAAAGAGCTAGCGGCTCAGTATGGGCTTAATCAGAAGATGGACTTGCCCCGCTTTTGTGGAGAGCTGTTAGCTCACTTTCCGGCCTCGATCTCGAGCTGCATGGGGCTCTTGAACGGGAGCGAAGAATGCCGTCTGACGGCGGGATTGTAGAACCCGTCGATATATCTGGCCAGAGCGCTTTCGGCCTGGCGGCGCGTCTGCCGCGCGACCGGCCAGATCAGTTCGAGCGTCTTGAAGAACGTCTCGACGACAGCGTTGTCGTAGCAGTTTCTCTTGCCGCTCATCGAGATCAGCAAGCCCCGTTCGCGTAGTTCGGCCTGATAGTCGATGGAGCAATACTGACTGCCGCGGTCAGAATGGTGAACCAGTCCCGGCGAGGATTGCGCTGCACAAGAGCCATTCTCAGGGCAGCCAGCGCCAGGTCCTTCTTCAGCCGATCGCTAACAGCCCATCCGACGACCCGTCGCGAGTAAAGGTCGATGATCACGGCAAGATAGAGCCAATCTTTAGCCGTCCAGACGTAGGAGATGTCGCCTCCCCATTTCTGGTCCGGCCGCTCGGCTTTGAAGTCCTGGTCGATGAGGTTCGGAGCCACCGGCCAGGCAGTTTCGCTGTTCGTCGTGCGCTTGAAGCGGCGCTTCTGCCGTGCGACGAGCTTATTCTCACGCATCAGTTGCGCCGTGCGCCGGCGGCCGATCCTGTGACCTTCCTCGACCAGATCGCGATGCATGCGCGGACTGACACCCTACGAAGCCATCTGCAAGGCATGGGCGGAAGAACCGGATCGCTTCCTGCGCGATCCGACACACCTCATCCGGGGACTGAACATCTAGACGTCGGCGCGAGTGACATTACATGCCGATGTCTCGCTCTCTGAAGTGATGGTCCAACCTTCTGCCTTGGCAAGGTTCCGACGGTATCGAGCCCGAGGATGCAACGCTTCTCGGAGTAAATTGGAGAAATCCGACCGTTGGTCCCAAGCCTTAGGGACGCCTACTTAGACCGTCAGCTTGCTTGGGGTTTAACCTCGATCATCGTCGATATGTCTCGCCGAGTCGTAATCCCGACGTTTCCAACGCATGCGGGCGGCCGTTCGTCAATGCAATTTTGTTGCGTTAAAGCCGCATTTAATTTCATTTGCCTATTAGCCGAGCGAGCGCGTACCGTTCAGTTGGTGGCCGACGCACAGGCATGGTCAGCCCGCTATAGTTTGTGCCGTGGGACGTAGGCCATGCGATCTCCGACTACCGGGCTTCTCGAGGATGCACACGAGCTATGCCCGAGCGACCCCGAGGGGCTAGACGGAGAGGATGCCATCACGTTTCTGTCGCGGGCCATGCGCCGCGCGGCCGACCGTTTCGGTGGAGAAGAAGCAATTGTCGCCGCAGTGGCCGTGGTGGCTACCTTCGCCATCCAATCAGGCCGAGCGCCCCTCTGCGCGAGAATTTTCCAGGCGAACGCCGAATTGCTGGGCGAACGCAGGCAAAGGCTCGCTGACGGCCAGACACAAAGGAGAACCCGGCCATGACTAAGCGAAAGAATGCGACCGCAGGAAGCACCACTCGGTTGGGGCGGGCTGCGTTGGCGTCGGTCCCGTATGATGCGTTCCGGAATTTCTCGGAGGCGGTCCTCGCGGATGGCGAACTGCCTAAGAAAACGAAGGAACTCATCGCGGTCGCGCACGTGACCCAATGCCCCGACTACATCAAATCGCACACCCGTTGCGCTGCAACGGCCGGAGCATCGCCGAAGGAAATCATGGAGGCGATATGGGTTGCCGCAGAAATGCGGGCGGGCGCTTCTTATGCGCATTCGAGACTGGCGATCGCGGCCTTGGCGGACGGGACCGCTTCATGACTCCCACAACGGTCCACACGGAGATGGAACATGCGGGGGACGACTGCGATGACTATGTGCTTGGCTTTGCGCTCGAGACGGCAAAGCGAGGTCTGCAGGTGGCTGTTGTCACGCTCGTTGACGTGGACGGGTCCTCGCCTTGGCGGCCCGGCACGCAGATGGCTGTTTCGGAATCAGGAGAGTGGGCAGGATATCTGTCTGGCGGTTGCATAGAACGCGCGGTGGCGGCCGAAGCGGTCCAGGCAATGGCCGATCGCCGTTCGCGGCGGATCAGGTACGGTGCCGGATCGCCCTGTCCGGGTTCAGCGCCAATGAGACAATTTCGGCTTAACGGATAGAGGAGGATTTCTGGCTCATCGTAGCCCTTCAAGGAGCGAAGATGAGACGGA
>Ga0208328_1000255_pt1 | contig 27234 bp, 28 predicted proteins | sample DeeseametaMP2633_FD_184170 | JGI IMG/M metagenome (GOLD analysis project Ga0208328, IMG submission 184170) | Marine microbial communities from the Deep Atlantic Ocean - MP2633 (SPAdes) | ecosystem: Environmental > Aquatic > Marine > Unclassified | place: Northeast of Antigua and Barbuda, North...
CAGCGCGTCGGCGCGATGTTCCGCAACACCCGCAACGGGGACGGCTCGGAGTTCTTCAGCCTCAAGCTCGACTTCCCCGTCGCGGTCCAGGAGCTGGTGATGTTCCCACCGAGCTCGAAGGAACCGCAGGAGTAATCCTCTCACGAGGATGGGCCGCCCACGGGCGGCCCTTTCCCCGGTCCGGGGAAGGCTGCGCCGGGTCCGGGGACCGCCGCCTTCGGCCGGCGTCCCCGGAAAGGTGTCGGGACCGCGTGCGGTCCTGACGGGGGATATGAGAGATTGCTTGAAACAGGTCTGCCGGCCAGCCTCAAGGGGGCCATCCGGAATAACAGTCGGGCTGCGCCCGCCGGTTTTTCCGGCAGAGATTTGGCGCGCCAAATCTGACCGCCCTTGACCCTGTCCGTCAGCCCCGTTGGCGCAGGTCCTGCGCCGCCCCTCGCTTCCGTTCGAACACATGCGTGTTCGGCCTGAACCTCGGGCGCGGGCATGACATATGGCGGCCGGTGTGCGGTTGGAGATGGCCGGTTTGCCTGGGCCCTTCGGGCCGGGCCTCGCACCTTCGGTGCTCGGACCGAGACACGGAATTCAAGGTCGCCTGGGAGCCTCCTTCAATAGTATATGATTGACCACTACATATAGTTTCGTATGATGGGGCGACCTTGAATGAAGTTGGCAGGAAATAGGGGGGCTTTCTTCGCATGAGCCGGACCAGGAGACTGACAGAGACGGAGCGCGCGGAGATCGTCCGCGCCGCCGGGGCAGGCGTCTCGACATCTGAGCTCGCGAAGCGCTTCGGGGTTACGCCGCGGGCGGTGCAGTACGCGTTGAAAGCCGACGCGGAACGCCAGCGTGACACGGCGGTGGCGACGGCCGCAGTGACCGTGAAACTGACCCCAGAAGAGTTGGCGGCGCTCGATGAAGTCCTGGCCGCGGCGGGGATCGAGACCCGCACGGAGGGGGTCAGACGGCTGATCCAGGCGGCGGGGGGAACCTTCGTTCCGGACGTGCAGCTGGCGGGTGAACTGGCGCGCTACCGAGCTTCCCTGCACGAGGTCGGCAACGGCGTCGTGCAGGTCGCCAAGCAGATGGTGAAGGCCAACCAGATGGAGCAGGGTGCAGGGCCTCAGTTTTCCGAATTGCGCCTCGCCCAGATGCGCGGGCTGGCGCGGTTCATCCTCGATTCCGCTGACGAGATCGACCTGCTCTTGCGCCGCCGCCGGGACGGGATGCGGCTCTCGGCCACTGCCGTTCTGAGGGAGTTCGCCCATGCGGCTGAATGATGCCGTCCATGATGTCACCGGGGATATCTTCCGGGATGGCTGGAGCCGGATCCGGGGCTCGATGCAGGGGCTGCAGACCGGGCGGCAGAGGCAGCTCGTGCGGGCGGCGGCGGGGCATCGTGCGGCGGTCTTCAAGGCGATCCGAAGCGGGGGCACGCATACGCAGTCGCAGCTCAAGAACCAGCTCGACTACCTCACGACCAAGTCCTCGCACATCGTCGACTCGAGCGGGTTCCTGGATGGGAAGGCGAGGCTCGAGGCAACGGAGATCAAGGACCTGACCGAGCGGTTCTCCAAGCGCTGGAGTGCAGGGTTCAAGCCCAAGCTCGGGCAGACGACGCATATGCTCATGTCCTATCCGATCGGCACGAAGGGCGAGGATGTGCGCGACATCACCGCCAATGTGGCGGAGCGGTTCTTCCAGTCCGACACGGGGCATTTCGACTACATCATCGCGGTGCATGAGGACCGGGATCACCCCCACGCGCATATAGTCTTGAACCGCCGTTCGCAGGAGGGAGAGTTCTTCTTCCTGGGTCGCGACCACCGGTTCAACTACGACGATTTCCGCATCGCCATGGTCGAGGAGGCCGAGAAGTTCGGGGTGCGCCTGGAGGCCACTCGGCGGCTCGATCGAGGTGTCGTGCATTACTCGCCCCGAACCCGAGAGGTCTATGCCGCCAAGGATGAGGGCCGGGCTGCCGAGCCGCGTCCGCGGGTCGGGGCGGATCTTACCCATGCCCTCGAAGAGATCGCGAACACGCGGATCGTCTACCACGCGCTCGCCGCAGAGGCCTCCTCCGACGATCGCGAGGACATTGCCGCGGCCCTGTTCCGCGCCGGAGAGATCCTGGCGAAGGGCGGCAAACTTACCTCGGAAGGAGGGGTCTACATGGCCGAGGATCAATCGTTCGAAGAGTTGCGAACCCGCTATGCCGACCAGGTCGAGCGCGTCCAGAGCATGATCGCCGAAAAGCCCGAAGCCGAGCGGCCGAGGCTCGAGCGCAGCCTCAACGAGATCCAGGCGCGGCTCGCCCATATGCAGCCGCTCGGGCTCAGGTCGGTGACGCTCACCGAGAAGCCATCGGAGGGTGGGGTCTATTCCGAGACCAATATCGATGCGGCGCGGCTCGACCGCTTGCGCGACCCCGAGGTGCGGGCTCAGGTCGACACCGCGCTGCGCGGAACCGGGATCAGCTCTTCCGTCGTCGTCGCCCGGATGGAGACGGGCGCGCAGAACGCCGCGCTGGAGCGCCAATGGATCGCGGACGATCTGGACCGCGTGGCATCCCGCGATGGTCTCAACCTGGAGCGCCGTGCAGATCTGGAGGCTGCGCGCGACACCCTCAATCGCGCCCACGTCCAGCTTGGCGTTGCACTGGAGCGGGCAGGGGTCTTGCGTGAGGACGGAGTCGTCGACGACCGCACCGTGACGGAGCGGTTCCACTATCACCCGGCCGCCACTGATGCCATGGAGCGCGCGATCCGTCAGGACATGCGCTCGGACGGCCTGACCGATCAGCAGATCGAGGCGCGGGACTGGGAAGTCGTCTCCCGCGCGGAGCAGCGGATCGAGGAGGAGCAAAGGGGCTACCTTGATACTCATCCAGAGCTCCTCCCGCGCCCGGGCGATGTGATCGACCGGCGTGAGCCCTACCGGGAGCGTATCACCGACGAGGATCGGGCCCGCGAGATTACCCGCGAGGTCGACCGGATCATGGAGGGCCGCGATGTGCGGACGCCTGTTGCGGATGCCGTGACGGAGGAATTCCGAGACCGATATCCGGATATGCCGTCGCATCTCGCCCGTGGACTCGGCGCGACCTATGCGGCGGTCACCGAGCTGCGCGACACCGAGGCCATCGACCAGGTTCGCCGCGAAAACGAGCTTCGGGCGGCGCATCTCGACCTGCGCGAGGAGCGGCTTGCGGAGGGGCGTGAGGCGGATGCCGCCGAAGCGAGGCCTGTTGCCAATGCCGACATCCGGCGGATCATCGATCACGAACGGGCCGGCAATCTCCAGTCACCGTTCCAGGATGACGGCCAACGTCTGAGCTACCGCGTCGCGGTCGAGCGCGAGCTCGACGCGGCGCAGATCGACCGGCTGCGGAACGGGGATGCGGACGTTCTAAGAGCCCAAATCGAGGACCGTCTTGACCGGCTCTATGTCGCCAAGACCTATCTGCAATCGGATGCGGCCACCGCCAACAGCGAGGCAACCCGCGCCGTGGTGGAGGAGATCGCCGATCGCGAGTTCGAGCTCCAGCGCACCGACCTGGTCGAGGGTGAGAGCGAGCGCGGGGAGACCCACTGATGGGAGGGTTCGGAAAGGGCCGTCTGGCCGTCGGCGTCGTGCTGGTCACGCTCGTTGCCGTCGCCTTCGGCTATGTCATCGCCTCGGCCGTCATCACCTTTCGGGATCTGGGTGTCCGGGCTGAGATCGACTTCTTCTACATCGCGCAGAACTACCGGGCCATTGGAGCCGCCCGCCCCGACGATTTCCGTCTGATCAACCTCATTATGGCCGGGGCGGGGGTCGGGGGTCTCATGCTGAGCCTTGCGCTGTCCGGCTCGGTTCTGACCCGGTTCGGCTATACCCATTGGCAGACCCGCCGTGAGATGAAGCGGAATGGATTCTTCGGTGCGCCGGGCACGGGCTTTGTCATCGGCAAACTCGGCAAGCCCGGATCCCGCGCGCCGTTTCTCTGCTCCCGGACCTTCCCGCATGCCCTGATCGTGGCGCCGACCGGGCGGGGAAAGACCACCGGTTTTGTAATCCCGAACCTGCTGACCTGGCAGGGCTCGGCGGTCGTGCTGGACGTGAAGGGCGAATGCTTCGAGGCTTCGGCACGCCATCGGGCGGCGCAAGGAGGCGAGGTCTTCCGGTTCGCACCGACAGACTGGGAGACGAAGCGGACGCATCGCTACAATCCGCTTCTCAGGATCTATGGGCTCGAAGACCCGGCCCGTCAGCAGATGGAGCTGCAGCTCCTGGCCACGCTCTTCCTGCAAAACGACAACGACCGCGTGCAGGGGCTCCTGAAGGGCGGGATCGATCTCTTCGTCGCTGCCGGGCTTCTGGCCTTCCAGCGCCGCCGGCCGACGCTTGGGGAGATTTACCGCATCGCCGCCTCGGGCGGGCAGAAGCAGAAGGAATATCTCGCGCGCGCGCATGAGGCTCGCAACGCCGCAGCGCGACTGATATTCACGCGGCTGGCCTCGACCAACAACGACACGCTGACCTCCTATGTCTCGCTCCTGATGACCTCGGGTCTCGATCAATGGCAGAACCCGGCGATCGACGATGCGACGGCGGTGTCGGATTTCGACTTCCGGACGATCCGCAAGACGCCCTTCAGCGTCTATCTCGTGGTCCAGCCGCTCATGGTGAAACCGCTGGCGCCGCTGATCCGGCTCTTCTTCTCCGATCTCCTGGCCGCCCTGCAGGACAAGGAGCCGGGGCCGGACGAGCCCTGGCCGGTGATGATCATGCTCGACGAGTTCAATCGCCTCGGGAAGATGCCGATTGTGGCGGAGAGCATCGAGGTGCTGCGCGCCTATCGTGGACATCTTGCGGTGGTCACCCAGACCATCCCGGCCATCGATGAAATCTACGGCGAGAACACGCGGCGGGCACTCCAGGGGAACGCCGGGATCAAGCTCTACCTGACGCCATCGGACGAGAAGACCGTGGAGGAGCTGAGCAAGGCTGTCGGGAAGACCACGAAAACCGTCGTCACGCGCTCCCGTGCTGTCGGGAAAAATCCCTTCGAGGGGCGCAGCCAGTCGGAACGGACAGAAGAGGTCGCGCTCTTGCCCGAGGACGAGGCGCGGCGCCTTCCGCTCGACGAAATCGTTGTTGTGGTCGATGCGCAAATGCCTGTCCGGGCCAAGCGCGTGGTGTATTACGAGGATCCGTTCTTCAAGGCCATCCATGCTGCTCAGGAGGGGGAGTTGCCCTTCCCGGAAGGACCGGTCCCTCCAATGGGCGCGTTGCCCCTGAGCGTCCGGGCGACGCCGACCGCCCCCCGGGGGTCAAGCCTGACGGAACGCGATTTCGAGGCCAGGATGGGACTTGGAGAGGGCAGTGAGAGCTTGGCCATCAATGACATGCCTGCGTCAGCGTCCCGGCCGGTCCGCGCCGCTATCCTCGCGGAGGATCAGCGGCAAATGGAGATGGATTTCAGGCAGCCAGCAGATTTGGAGGTGGACGCTCCGACCGAAAACGATGTCGCCGAGGTTCAGGACGCCATGAGTGACCTTGAGCGGTTGGAGGCGGAGATGTCTGGCCGTGCGAACGGGGATCGCGAACGCTTGCAGCATTCTTGAGCCTAGGTCTCGTGTCCCACGGAAATGAGCGGCATTGTCGCCAATGCTAGAGGTTACGCTGAGATCGCGTAGACTGACCCGTCGCCCAGGTCCTTGAACATATCGACCCTCGTGCCGTCCCAATGGTAGGTGATGTGGCGCCCTTGCACAGGTGCGGAGACGACATCGGGATGGAACGCCGCAAAACAGGTGCCGACAGGGTTTCGGACGGACGGGTAGACAATGCCGTTTGCGCCGTTGGCGCGGTGCTCTCGGGCGAAGGCCTGGGACCGGCCGTCGTCGTCCGGGTCGAGAAGATCGCCGAACCCTTCCCGGACGTCGACGAGGACAGCGTCGAGTTGCCCTACCAACTCGCGCTTGTCCGCGATCCATCCCGGCGCGTCATCGGTCGCGGCACAAAACAGCCGTGTGTGATGGACGGTCTCGAATAGCGCGGTTTCGAAACCGTCCGCCCCATAGAACGCTCCGTAGGTGCCGTCATGAAACCGCCCTTGATGATCGGGAGTCACGTGCACAAATGGCACCATCAGGTAGGACGCCCCCGGTCCGCCGACGCGGCGCTCTTCGGGCACAAGATCCAGATTGCCAACTGTCTGGGCGAGCCGGGGGTTGGTCTTGCTTTCCGCCGAGCCAAGGAGCAACCAGTCCGCCGGGCCCGCATGAGATCGGTGATTTGCCCGCCAAGCATGACCTCCAGAGCCGTTGAGCCGCCGAAGACCGTATTTGGGCGTTTGATCCAGCCATATCCGCGTGCCGGATCCTTGAAGAGGAGCCGAAGCGCCTTGTGGATGCCCATGAGGTTCGACAGGCGTGCGGCCGTATCGATCCCGGCACGTCCAAGCTCTCCGGCTTTCCAGCGTCGGAATGTTCGCACGGAAATATCGCCCATGAGAACAGATGCCTGTTCGTCGGTCAGCCCCCAAAGTTCGGCGAGCTTGATAAACGCGCGTTGCATGGCCTGAACCTCCGCCTCGGAGAATTGCGGGGTGGGCGCGGCAACATGCGGTTCGATCCGTCTGAGTTCAGGCATCTTGGATTCCAGCTGTCACGTGTCATTAATATGCTAGTTTGTTGCCGTTTGTCAGTGCTGCGCTTGACGACCGGCGCATGACGTGCAGCGCGAAGGGATCGGCGAATAACCCTCAATCCGCCTGAGAACCCGCTCGCGGAACAGAGCATACCCTGTGTCTGAGTGAGTAAGGGCGCTACAGAATGTGGATCCGCGGATCTACCGAGCTCTTCAAACTATCGCTTTCCCAGCCTGCTCAACCGGGCCAACTGCGCAAGCATGCGGGCGCCAGTGCCGGAGGAGACACCGGACGGTGCTGCCGGTGCGCCGCCCGCGGCGTTCGGGCGGGTCGGAAGCGACTGGACGCCGAGAAACTGCCTAGCTCGAAGCGCCGCATATTCAGCGCCGGTCGTGCCACCGATAGCGTAACGGTTGTAGACTTGCTGGCTTCCAGCCAGCCCGCGTGCGAAGGCGTAGCCCCCGCCAAATCCTGCCGAGAGCGCCGGCATCATGATGTTGCCGGAGACAGACCGGACAATGAAGGGGGTCGCGATGATGAAGCCCTTGGCCATGAGCACCATCATGAAGAAGGGCAGAAGGGCGCCGATGTTCGAAGCCCCCTCCGGGTCACCGAGCTCGGCAAGCAGCGCGCGGGAGACCCCGGTGATGGTCGCGAAGACGCCAGCGATGACGATGGGGTAAATCGCGAAGGAGATCAGCGCCGAGAGCCAGCGCCCAAAATAATCCTTGGTCACCTCGAAAAGCGTCAGGAAGATCATCACCGGTGCCATCCCTATCAGAAGCGTGATCATGAGCCGGGAGGCGACGATAATAAAGGCCGCCAGCCCTCCGAGGATCGAGAGCAGGAGAACGCCGAGCGTGTCGAGAAGCGCGCCGACCATCCAGTTCAGCTCGGAGCCTGCGGCGTTCAGGTAATCGCCGAGCGCCGCGATGAGCTGATCGAACTCCTCGGCGAAGGTTCCCGACGGTCCTGGCGTTCCGCCCCCGACCGACGCGACCAGCGATCCGGCGATGCTGTCTATCCCGTTCAGGATAGCGGATGCGAGGGCGTTGAACTGGACCCAGTTGGTCGCGAATATTCCAATCAGACCGATTTTCACGGCGAGCCAGAAGGCGGTCCGCCCATCCATGGATCGGTATTGGTAGATCATGTTGAGACAGACCAGAATGACCACGAGCGTCGTCCCTAGGACCAGCATCGTTCCGATCGTGGCGGCGACGGCCCCGAACTGGGTCTCAGCCGCCGAGTCCAGATAGCCTTCGGCCGTTTCCACGAAATACGTGACGACGCTCATGAACCGCTACCAGTTGCCGGCAGTTTCGCAGATCGGCAAGGCCTGCTTCCGGAGCTCGTTCGCCTGTCGACGAAAGTCTGATGTCGCCTCGACCACGTCCCAATATTCTGCCGATGAATAGCGATCAAAATAGACCGCCTCTGCGGCTGCCCAGGATGGATACCGGGTATCACATGCGCAGTCTTGCGCGTCGACGATACGTCGCATGCTCTGGGCCCGGTAGATTTGCTGGACCAGGAGCCTCTTGTAGGCGTCGCGCGTCTCGGTATTTTGCATCCAGCCCGGCTCGAGCGGTTGATCCGGGCAGGTATCGGGCTGATTGTCGAGCGTCGGGACCAGGTTGCGCTCGGCCGACGTGATGGTGCCCGACAAAAGAAGGAGTGAGCACGCGAGAGCGGCGGCACGTTTCATGTCACTGCCTCCGTCGGCCGGTCCGCGATCTCCCGCTTCAGAAAGGCGGTGTAGCCATAGTCGCCCGCCTCCGCGGAGATTACCTCCCAGCCTTCGGCGCCACGTTCGTTCAGGGCGCGCCGCATCTCTTCGTAATCCTTTTGCTTTTTCACCTTGCAGAACAGGATGTCGTATTCATACCGCTTCATGCCTTGTGCCTTTCCTGCAATACGGTCCCGGGGAAGTAGAATTCGGTGATGCCGCGTTGGCTATCTTCGCGGCCCGCCTGAATGATCACGTCGATCGAACTTTCGATGTACTGGACCATGTCCTGGTAGGTCATCGGGATCTCGGTCTTCAGCGCGGCGATGGCGAGCCGTTGGACGGCGAGTTGCGGGGTTTCGGCGTGGAGGGTGGTCATCGAGCCGCCGTGGCCGGTGTTGATGGCCTCGAGAAAGGTCATAGCCTCCTTGCCGCGCACCTCGCCAAGAATGATGCGGTCGGGCCGCATGCGCAGCGTCGCGGTCAGGAGTACGTCGGCAGACTGGAACTCTGCGTCCCGGTTGGCAATCAGGGTGACGGCATTGGGCTGGGCAGGCAGAAGTTCGGCCGCCTCTTCGATGGTGACGATGCGTTCTTCGTCGGGAACATAGGAGAGGATCTTGCGCGCCGCGACGGTCTTGCCGGTCGAGGTGCCGCCGGAGACGATCATGTTGAGCCTATTCTCGACGCAGAAGCGGATGGACGCGTGGATTTCACCGGAGGCGACGACTTCTCGCAGCGCGCGGTTTTTCTCTTGGCGCAACTCCTCGAGCTTGCGCTCTTCGCCGTAGAGGAAGCGGAGCTCGATCCGGTCGAGCGGCAGGTTCGAAAAGAACCTGAGCGAAATCGACATCCCTGAGAGGACCGCGGGCGGGGTTACGACCTGGGCCCGGATTGGCCGGCTGCGATAGGTGATCGAGACCGAAACGATCGGCTTGCCCTTGCTGAGCGTGGTGTTGGCGGAAGAGGCAATCTGGTTGCCGAGATCACGCAGCTCGGTGACGCTCAGGCGTTGGTCCAGTGCCCGCATGAAGTGATCGCCCTGGAACTCGCCCCAGCAGGTGCCATCGGGATTAATGCAGATCTCGATGACGTCGTCGCGCGCGGCGTCCGGGAGCTTGTCGAGCGAGGCCTGGAGATAGGAGAGGGTCATGTCAGAATATCTCCAGATCGCGGTCGACCATGACGGTGATGCGTGCGCCCTGGTCGACATGAACCACGGGGCCGATGGAGAGGTAGTCTCCGATTACGGAGTCACTCGCATCCGCCAGATCATCTCCCACATCCGCCAGGACGTCCGCGGTTGTTTCATCTTCGACTTCCGCCGAAGCCGCGCTCGGCGCGGCCGAGATAATGGAAAACAGCGCGGCGGAGCCGAAGCGTTCGCCAAAGCGCGTGTCTACGAAGCCGGTGACCCCGGAGCGCCCGAGCTCGTCGCCGCCGAAGGAACTGATCTGCACCGTCTGATTGTTCGGCAGAATGATCCGGTCCCAGGCGATTGTTATGCGGCGCTGCGCGACCTCGACGCCGGAACGGTAGCGTCCGATCAGGCGGGATCCACGCGGGATCAGAAGCTGTGTGCCGTCATAGCTGAAGACATCCTCGGAGATGATGGCACGGGTCTGGCCGGGGAGCGCGCTGTCGAGCGCGGTTTCCATCACGGCCTGGATCATCGTGCCCTGTATGACGGTGTTCGAAGGGTTGGCGATCACCTCGGCCTGGGTGACCGTACTGGGGAGCGCGCCGTTCAGTACGAAATCCGTCACTTCGCCAAAAGTGCGGTCCTTAAGGTCAGTATCGCCCGCTTCGGCACCGCCGGTGCCACCGAAGGCGAGGACCGGAGAGGCGATCCTGCGCTCCTGGAAGGCCCTTTCCTCGTCTGCCCGTCGCTGGAGCTCGGCCCGCCTCCGGGCCTCGTCCTCTTCGGCGCGGAGCTCTTCGTCCGTGGGGCCAAGCGGGGCGGGTGCAGGCTTGTTGGCCTCCAGCAGCGCGAGGTCCAGATCCATCCGCAACTGCTGGAGGTCACGGTCTCGCGCGGCGAGTTCCTCCTGAAACCCCTCCTGGGCGTTCTCGGACGCGGCCTGAAGGGCCGCGATCTGTGCGGTCAGTCGCTCGATGGCTTCGACCGCGGCACCGTCCCCTTCGACGACAGGGGTTGGTGCCACTCTCAACTCCTCGATCTGCGCCTGCAGCGCTTCGATCTGCGCAAGGAGCTCGGCATTGGGATTGGCGGTTTCCGGTTCGACGAGCACGATTTCCGGTTCGGGGGCGGGGGGCGGGACGAACGGCTCGATCTCTCCGAACCCGTCGCCCTCGAGTTGGAATTCATCCGGCGTCGCCGTCGGCAAGGCGACCTCTTCCTCCGGCCGCGAGAACAAGTAGAGCACCGCGCCGCTCGCCAGAATGAGGCCCATCATCAGCATTGCGAGGAGGGGGGAGCGTCGTTGCGGGGCTGTGCCGTGCCGCCGGTTGCCTTGCTCCAGGGCCGCCAGACGTTTTTCGAGATCTGGGTTGGGACTGTCGCTCATGAGGTGCCTCCCGAATGCGGTGCGGCCTCGATGCAGACAACTTCCTCGCCCAATCGCAGCACCCATTGACGGCTGACGCCGGAGACGCGGATCACGCCGTCCTGGACGGCACCGGTATTTACCGAGCGCTCGCGCCCGTTCGCGTAGCGGAAGATTGCGGGGACCGGCGCGTTTCGTGGGAAGGCGAAATAGGTGAAGGTGCCATCATCCCACACGCGGGTCGGCGTGAACTCGGTCCGCGCGCTGGCCCCGTAGTTATAGTTCGGGGCGGCTTGGGCGATGACGTTGGCCGGGCGCCGATTGTCCTCGGGGTAGCGGAACTGGACCACATAGAAGGTCGGGCTCGAGACCTCGTCGACGTTGAAATAATAGCTCCGCCGGCTGGTGTAGACGGTGACGTTGGTATGGACGCCGCGGGCGAGGGGCTTGATCGCGAAGGCGCGCCCGCCCGGCACGCCGTCGATCTCGAAGCCTTCGGTGTCACCGGCGATGATCGACCGGATGCTTTCGCCCTCGCCGAACTCGATGGACGTGACATGGGTGAGCGACACGCTGAGACGGTAGACCTGTCCCTCCTGGTAGGTGGCGATCCGAACGCGGTGGTCATTCGCGCTGCCGCGCGGGATTGCCTCGGCGAAAGCGAGCCCGGTTGAGAGCGCGAGGGACAGGATGGCGATGAGGCAAATGTTCAACTAGTTCTCCAATCTGTCCGAACGGATCGCGTATTCGACGACGGTGAAGCCGAACGGGTTGGTCCATACCTCGTCGATGGTGCGACGTGTCTCGGGGCGGAACTCGAAGAGCAGCGTTGCGGTGAAAAGGCCCGCCTGAATGCCCTGGACCGATGTCAGGCGTTTGCGGAGCCGCACGGTAGCCCGGTCGGTCCCGATCCGGTTGATGCTGAGGATCTCCACATCGAGCCGGGCGTTCGGCCCGTAGACGTTCGGGGGGTAGTCCGCGCTGGCCGAGTTCCAGATCTGGCGGAGCGAGGCCGCGGCCGCGCGATCCGATCTGCTCAAAACGTTGCGAATGCGCAGATCATTGTCGAGCTGGTTGTAAACCTCGCGGTCGGTCACGTAGCGGAAGACCTCCGCCTCGATGATCGCGCGGTTTTCCGTGACGGTAGTGGCACCGACCGAAGCTTCGGGCAGGGTGAAGCCGGTTTCGGGATCGTAAGGAACGACGACGGGTGGAGGATCGACATCGAGGATGGCGACGGCCGCCGCGCTCAGACAGCCGATGATACCGAACCCCATGCCGAGAAGGCCCAGGCGCTGCCAGAGCCGTTCCCGTCGCAGGGCGCCGTAAACCAGTTCCTCCTCGATGATGGCTGTTTCTTCGTCCAATGCCTCGGCCCCCTTGGGCAATTCGAATTTATCGGAATCGGTTCTGCGCTGCCTCTCGATTCGCCCGAACGCGAAGACCGATCCATATTTTCATAGGCAGAATTCGGAACGCTCTATTCCGCATTCAATTCCGGGAGGGTGAATTCCATGAACCGCTGTTCCTCGGCGATGGTTGCGGCATCGATGACGCCACCGGTTCCGTCACCCACGGTCTGGATCGCTTCGAGTTGCCACATGGCGACGAGCGCAATGGCGAGTTCGGCGGTCACGCGGGTGTTGAGATCGACGCTCTCCTTCAGCTCGTCCATGTCCTCGATCAGGCCGACGAGCCGGTCGACGCGCTCGAGGGACTGTCCTGCGTCATCGTAGCTGTTCTGGGCCGCGGCCGAGACCAGCGCACCGGTCGTGGCCTGCGTCGCCACCCGCCCGGCGCCGGGATTGCCGCTCCGGGCCATTTCTGAGAGCGTGTCTTCGTCGAAGCCGAGGTCGGCCAGGACCCGGTCCATCTGGGTCTCGATCGTGCTGGCACCGGAGCCGGTGAGTCCGGAGAAATCCCCGCTCTTGATCGCCTCAATGGTAGCGATGATGTCCCCGAATTCTTGGTCGAGGAGGCCGTTCAGTTCTTCCTCCATCTGGGTCTGGATGATTTCAGGAAGTTCGGCCAGGCCCGTCAGGGCGTCATAGGTCCGCTGCAACTCCGTGAGCTGGTCCGTGAGCGTGGCCAACTGTTCGCGGAGCTGGGCGAGCTGCTCGTTCTGCAGAATCTCGTCCTCGATCATCTGCCGGAGTTGCTGGATGTTCTGGGTGATGTTCTGGGTGTCGACGACAGGCACGCCCTGGGCGTGCGCCGGAGAGATGGTCAGAAACGGGACGCTGAGCGAGATGGCGCTGGCAAAGGCCAGTACGCGGAGCGGCCCTGTGGTGACAAATCCAGGGGGCATCATTCCAGGTCCTCCAACGTGAACTCCATGAATTCGTCCTCGGCCAGACGCGCCGCCGCTTGCGCGAGTTGTGCGGCGCCGAGCGGTCGGGTCCGTGCGGCCTTCAGACGAATACGCGCGGCCACAAGGCGGACCAGCTCGGCGCGGGCGTAGGTGTTGAGCGCCATGCTCTCCTGGATGTCGCGGGTCGTGCCGATCCGGGTGACGATGTCCTGGATGCGCCGCGCCGCCTGCCGGATCGCCGCAGGAGAGTTGTTGCCGTAGAAGGCAGCACCTTGTCCGGCGAGCGACAATTGGGCGTTGGCAAAGAGTGCCGGATCGATCGTGCCAAGCGCCTCGATGCCGCCGATCCGCGCGAGGTAGAGGTTGTAGCGTTCGGGGATGACTGAGACGTAGTGTTGGGTTTCCTTGAAGGGTGGCACGCCACCATATTCGAACACCCGCCCCGGACCCGCGTTATAGGCCGCCAGCGCGTTGATGATGTTGCCATCGAAGGTGGCGAGCTGGGTCGCGAGATAGCGCGCCCCGCCCGTCACCTGCAGATAGGGGCTGTCATAGTATTCCGGGTTGATGCCGAGATCTCTGGCGGTGTCCGGCATGATCTGGGTCAGGCCGAAGGCCCCGACGGGGGAGCGTGCGCCGATGGAGAACCGGCTTTCCTGCCAGATCAGCGCCTGCAGGAGTGCGCGCCATTGCACGACCGACAGTCCGGCGCGGCTGACACCTGCGAGGCTTGCGGTCTCTTGGGCGGCCCGGATGATCAACTGCTCGATATTCTCTGCGGTGTCCCCGAACATGCTCGCACCGCCGGGATTGGGGTCGACATCGCCCGAGCCGTAGACCGCTTCTGCGGCCCGGTCGGCGTCGCCGCTGCCGGTCTCCAGGTCCGAGACCATGCCCGCGACCTGCCCGCCGCCAAAGCTGGTCTGTGCGTCAAGGATGTTGCGCAGAACGGCGATCTGTTCCTGCTCGATCGCGGTCAGCAGTTCCTTCACCGCCAGCTTGTCGCGCTGCAGGGCGAGGTCGGCGTCCCGGTCGCCCGTCTCGACGATATCACGCGCGGTCAGCCCGGAATCGTTGACGGGCACGCCCTGGGCGAGCGTGGCGGTCGGCAGGAGAACTGCCAGAAGGATATGGACGGCCCTAGACGTCAGCGCCATCTTCCGGGGTGCCGACAGGGGTAAAGATGCAATCCGGCTCGGCTGCTGCGACAGAGGCGCGGAAGGCGAAGCAGTTGGCCTGGGGCTCGCGGTAGTCCGCGCAGGATGCCAGGGCGCCGATTGTGGCAATGAGGGCGAGGGTCCGGATCAAGGGCGCCTCCAGAAGTCGGGGCGGGTGCGGTAGTCGGCGCCGACAAGGGCTTCACCCTTCTCCATGCCGCCCAGGATGGTGAGGAGGGGGCCGAGCGCCGAGAGGTCGGCGTCGACCACCACCGATCCACTGTCGTCGCGGATGAGGGCAAGGCGGCTGGCGCTGCCGGTGTTCAGAAGCACGTCGAGTTCCTTCTCGACGAGGTTCAGCATCGCGTAGTCGGACGCATGAGCGCGAATGTTCGGGAGCAGGATCTGCGTGGGCACCGCCTCGATGATGGTCTTGCCGGTGCGCGTGCGCTCTAACTGGCTCGCGTATTGCGTCATCATCACCGCGACCGTGTTCTGCTTGCGCGCGGTCACCAGCCAGTTCGAGAGCCGCTCGGCGAAATAGGCGTTGTCGAGCGCCTTCCAGGCCTCGTCGATCACGATGATCGTCGGTCGCCGGTCCTCGATTTCCCGCTCGATGCGGCGGAAGAGATAGGAGAGGACCGCCATGCGCTCCTTCTCGCTCTCGCTGTCGAGGATGCCGGTCAGATCGAATCCGACCACATCACCCTCGAGAGAAAATGTGTCCTCGAGGCTTTGCCCGAAGATCCAGCCGTAGCGACCGTCCTCTGTCCACTCGAAGAGGCGCTCGTGCAGATCGCCATTGTCATCGGTCGATACGAAGAGAGACGCGAAATCCCGCCAGTTCCGAAGCTCAGGGCTGGCCGCTGTCGCATTCTGACGCACCACCTCCTGGATGCGGTTGGTCTGACCGGGCGTCAGCGGCTTGTCGGCGCGGTGGAGGAGGGAGCCCAGCCAGTCCGAAAACCAGGCCATGCCGCGGGTGTCGGTCTCGGTCCAGAGAGGGTTGAGACCGGTTGCCTGCCCGGCCTTGATCGAGGCGTAGCGGCCGCCATTGGCGCGCACAGCCATCTCCATCCCGAGCCGGTAGTCGAAGACGAAGACGCGCGCGCCGACACGCCGGGCTTGGGTCATCAGGAAGGCCGAGAGAACGGACTTGCCTGATCCGGGGCGCCCGAGGATAAGAGTGTGCCCGCTGGTGGGTTCTTTGTCGGGGCTGCCTTGCTCGTGGTAGGAGAACCGGTAGGCGCTCTGTTCCGGCGTTGGAAAGAGCGTAATCTCCTGGCCCCAGGGCAGCTGGTGTTTTCCCTTGCCGAGCTGTGTGCGGTGCAGGGCCGCGAAATCCGCGAAGTTGCGGTTGGTGACGGCACTGGCGCGGACCCGTTTCGGCTGATTGCCCGGATGCTGGCTGAAGTAATGCGATTTCGCCGCCATGCGCTCGCCGATCATCTTCACGCCCTCGGCCGCGGCGGCGTTGACGATCTCGGCCCCAAGGGTCTGGAGCTCTTCAAGGCTATCGCAGAAGACGGTGACAACCATGTGGTGCTCTCCGAAGCTCTGGCGCTTGGCCTCAAGGTCGTCATGGGCGATGTCGAGCGCCTCGAGGAGGGAGAGGGCAGCATCCTGGGAGGCCTGCATCTGACGCTTCTGCCGCTTGATCCGGCCCGCCATCAGGTTCGAATTGATCGGCGTAAAGGAATGGGTGACGATCATGTCGACGGGTAGGTTCAGCATGTCGAACATGGTGCAGGTGGTCGCCTCGGAGTATTCGCCGATGGTGAAGCTCTTGCCGAAGCGGTGGCCTACGACGCCGCCCGACAGCTCGAAATGATCCTCGAGGAAGGTCACACGGGTATTGGCGACGTTGGTGGCGAGGAACCCGTAGCGTCCCGCCGGGTAGAGCAGCAGTTCGCGGCCCGTGTTGAGCGCACCCAGGAATCCGACCAGCTCCCCGGAGGCCGCCGAGAGGACACGGGGATTGAGCTCGGCGAGACCGGAAGTGAAGACCCCGACCGCCTCCCTGAGGCGCCGGAGCCGCTTTGCTGTCTCCTCCGTGAACCGCTCCGGCGCAGAACGGTTCACGAAGCCCAGGAAACTCTTGGGCGGCGGGCGGTGGATGATGGTGAGGGTCAGGGTCTTGTCGCGCAGCCCTGCCGATCCCAGCCTCAGACGCCAGGCCTCATCCACCGCCGCCGCGAAGCCGTCGCCCTGGACCGGGAGCAGGTCCGGCGTGATCGCTTTTGAGACCTTGTGCACATAGTAGCTGAACTCGGGCCCCAGCTGGGCGATGATCCGGGCGAAGAGGGCGCTCACCTTGTCGAGATAGGCGTCGTCGGTGGTGTAGCTGTTCACGCCGCCGAGGCGGACGCATTGGAAAAGCTCGTTGACCCGGGTCCGGACCGTGTGGTCATCGACGAGGCTGACGTAGGGCAGCATATGCGCGAGGCGTTTCTCCTTCGCATACCAGTCCGGCAAGAGGGTACGTTCATCGAAGCTCTCGTCACGGGCTTCACTATGGCGCATAGCTGTCGCCCCCGTGGATGGCGCGGTTGGGCGTCGGCGGCGTTTCCTGCAGCGCCGTCATCATCACGTCGATGAAGCGCGGGTCCCAATCCGCCGCCTTCCAGAGTAGGGGATAAAGAACCGCGGCCAGGGCGAGGACCGCCATGTGCTGTACCCAGACGAAGAGCAACACTGAGCCGAAGAGCCAGACCATCGCGTACATGATCGGCAAGCCGAGGAGCTTCGGCGGGCGGACCAGCCCTAGGAAGACGGGGGATCGCTCTGCCACGACTGCCTCCGGTCACGACCCGAAGACGGCTGCGACGATGGTCGGTGCGGCGGCCACACCTGCGATGCCCACCAGCACCCAGAGGGCCTGACGCAAATCGATGATGTTCATGAACCAGCTGATGAAGACCCCGAGGACGGCAAGGGTGGCGAGAACGACGCCAAGCGGGCCGGTCAGCGCGTCCACGATCCCCTGCAGCAGGCTCTGGATCGGGGAGAGGTCTATGCTTTGCGCGAGGGCCGGCTCGGCGATGGCGACAAAGAGTGTGACGAGAGGGACGAGGGTTGCGACGGGGTTTCTCATGATGTGTCTCCTTCCAGCCGGTTGAAGACGGCCAGCACCCGCTGGACGTGGGATTGGGTTTCTTGAAAGGGAGGAATGCCGCCGTGTTCGCGCACGGCGTCGGGACCGGCATTGTAGGCGGCGAGCGCAAGTCGCACGTCACCGAACTCCGCCAGCATCAGGGCGAGATAGCGGGCCGATCCGTCGAGGTTCTCCCGCCAGTTATAGGGGTCGACTCCAAGCGCACGGGCGGTGCTCGGCATGAGCTGCCCGAGTCCGATGGCTCCGACGCGCGAGACCGCGCGCGGATTGTAGGCGCTCTCGATCTCGATATTGGCCCGGTAGACGTTGAGCCAGTCCGTGACGGTGACGTCGGCCGCTCGAAGACCGGGGTGAGCCGCATATCGAAGCCCGGTGTCTTCGATGGCCCGAAGGATGTCGGGGCCGGGCGCCGGCGCGCGGGCTGCTGCGACCCGAAATCCTTCGCCGTTTCGGGTGCCGCCGTCCTCGCCAAAGATGCGCAGCCCGTCCGAAGCCGATCCTTGGCCGATCCCGTCATTGTAGGTCCGGGCAAAACTGGTTTGGGCTCGCGAGGACGAGAGCACGCCATCGCTTCCCATCACGAGCACCATGTCGGCTGACGCCGGAAGGCTCAGGAGGGCAAAAAGAAGGGCGCTAACCCCGGCGGGCAGCAATCTCCTCGCCGGAGAGCTTCTGGACCGTCCGCTTGCCTTCCTCGAGAGGAATGTCGGCGTGAGAGAACCCGATGCTCTGGAGGAAGGATATGACGCCGGTGACGGTCTTGATCTCGCGGATCTTGATGTCGTTGCGCGACGTGCGGGTCCGGGCCGTGACCAAGAGTTTTTCGACGCCTTCGTCGCTGACCGCGCGCAGAATCCAGATCCCGTGCCAGTTGGGGCCTTTCTTGAAGGCGTCTTCCTTGCAGACAACTTCGACGCGATAGCCGCTGGCGACCAGATCGCGAAATCTGGGTTCGGTGACCACATTCGGGGCTTCTTTTTCTAGGTCTATCACCCGGATCACGTTCTCCGTAAAGGCGAATGACCGGGTTCAAGGAGTTGAGACCCAGACATACGATGATATAGTATTGACTCACAAGGTATAATGTCGGCGCGACAAGCGAATTCTCGCTCACGCAATGGATAGACCGAGCGCATGCGTTTGATCAAGAAAATAAGGGGTTTCAGAAACCTCCGGTTGAGCGGAGCCCGCGTTTCGCGGACTATAGTTCTGCTCTGCCTATCCACCGGAAATGCCTCTGCCGAATCCTGTCTTGCCCCGGTTCGCCCCTACGTGCCGAACGATGCCCAGGCCGTACGCGACTATGCAGACATCATCCGTGGTGACTTCGAGCTCTACTTCCGTGACATCCAGAGCTATTTCCGATGCCTCGAGGCGGAACGCGCGCGCGCTTTGGAGGAGGCGCGCGAGGTGAGCGAGGAATACGGGTTCTTGCTGCAGACCATCGATCAGTGACTTGTGGCGGTATCGGTTCGCTGCCCGGGGGTCAATTGGCACCACGCATCCATACGAAAGCACTCGTTTGTCCGTACCGTCCATCATGCGCTCACAATATCCATTTTTTAGATAATCTACAAACTGGATTAGCCCGGTCACCAGAGGTTTGTGACGCGTGGCTAAGACGATCAGGAGTTCGGGGCATGAGGCGCTGCGCGATGCATTGATCGCGGCGAGAAAGCATGCTGCGCTGACGCAGGCCGAGCTCGCGGCTAGGCTCAGATGTCATCAGTCCTTTGTCGCGCGGGTCGAGAGTGGGGAGCGCAGGGTCGATGTCATCGAGCTGATCGTACTGGCGCGGGCCTTGGAGATCGATGCTGGCGATCTGTTGTCGGCGGCCGAGGAGGCGACAGAACTGGATCACAGGGTTTGAAAGCGCTCGGAGCGTCAGCCACTGCAAACTCTGCGGCGCGGACGCGACGTTCGCCAGCTAGCCGCCCAACTAATATGGTGGGTCATGTCGCGGGCTCGCGCAGCACACGGGCAGTAGTGATACAATATCATACCGGTATTGACGCTGAGCGGCGCAGTCGGGTCCCGCAGGCTACCAAGAGAAATGCGCGGGTCGTATCGGGCATTGGTTCGGCGTCTTGTCACGCAACCCGCTGACAGAATCTGGCGTGCTCAGTAGTTCACCTGCTCATAGCCATAGTTGCCCTCGTAGTCGCGCCAGTCGACGAAAACAGACCGGTGAAAAATACCTGGGCAATGCTCGCCCCAACGTTCGAGGCCCGCATGGGCGTCGGGCAACGCCTCAGCAGAGGACGGAGCCCAGGCGAAATCGCCCTGAACGCCGTAGGTTCCGAGACGCACCAAAGCGCTTCGAATGCAATCTCCATCCCGACCGGCCTCACGCTGTCCTGCGTATTGTACCTCATAGACACGTATCGAGCGCACGAAATTGAACTCGGGGCCACTAATATCGATGTCCGCCCGCTCCTGTGCCAGATGAAGCGCAATCCCGTTCGGCAACTCTGCGTTTCGAGCCGGCATCAGAGGACGTCTCGCCGGTGTTGCGTCGGGTACGGCATGTAGTCGACTGCCAGGGCTATTGTGGGGGAGGGCGGCACCGTCACCGTTGGGCTGGTAGGAGGCACCCATCGGGCAGCGCCATATCTGCAGCGGGGGTTCCACAGGCCAGGGGGTGATCCGCCGGATGAACTCGGCGCGTGCACGTGCGCAGGGCTCGGATGCGGGCCATCCGCCGGACAGGCACAGAAGGATTGCGCAATCGATCGGGTAGGTCTGTGCCGAGGCGCGGTTCGCACCTTCCGGGATCGGGAGAATGCCGACGGCTGCTGCGAGAATGAGGCGAGTGGTCGAGCGAAGCATATTCGAGATCCGTCACGATGGAGGCTCCCGGCATGGTGCTTCAATATAATTTTAAAGTCACGTATAATATAATATTGTAGAAAACGAGTAGCTGGGGTGACTTGCGGTCCGGCTACCTTGATGCCCCATTCGCCGCGAGGCTCTCAAGGAGTGCCGTGATTTCGTTGGTGGTCACGGAGTTTGCCTGTGCGAGAACCTCCGGGTCCAGGGGAGGTTCAATGCGCTCTGGTGCCAGGTGGGGCCGCAGCCAAAGGACGCCAAGCTCGTACGTTTCCCAGCGATAGATCCACCCGACCGTCAGGTTCGCTTCACCGCCGACCAGCCGGGCAATTGCCGTGCCTTCGTCCTGTCTGGTGTCCATTTGCACTTGCCTTTCTGAGCCGTGTCCGGTGCTGATCAAGCCAGCTCAACGTTCGCGTGGTTCACATACGGCGTTCAGTTTCTGAAAAATTCAACCTGAAATTGTAGTGAGATCTTTCGTGTGGGGGATGTTCCGAACTCGGCAAGCGGAATCTGCGGCTCGTCGACGGGGACTTAAATGTGCTGAGCTCCCACAGATTGTTGGAACCAAGCCGAAATGTCCTCGGCTGCGCAATGCAGGAATGTCACTGCGAGGATGGATCTTTTTAGATAATCTAAAAAGCAGATTACCGCTTGCGTCCAAAGGGGTGGCGCCGCGACATGACGAAGACATCAGAAGCACAGGTCATGTGGCTTTATGCGAGGCGCTGATCGACGCCCGGAAAGCCGCGGGCCTGACGCAGGCCGGACTGGCCGAGCGCCTCAAGTGCCATCAGTCTCTGGTTGCCAGGGTCGAGAGTGGCGAGCGCCGGATCGATGTCGTTGAACTGGTGGTTCTTGCCCGTGCGATCGGTGTTCTGCCGTCCGTGATCCTGGAGCAGGTCGCGGGGGCGACCAAGCCAGATCATAGGATCTGACTTCATCTTCCCCAAAATACCCTCGGGGAGCGCCGTCAGGCGTGGAAGGTGAAAATACCACCGAACCGCGGATCAAAATTCTGAAACGCGATGTTCTCTGGAGGTTCTCTTGCAAAAACAGACGGATTCGGTAGTGTAGCCATACTTGGACTATGTACTTTCATATTGCCTTTAGGAATTTGGCTTGAAGGCTTTGCTTTAGGGTAACTGACATGAATTTTTTGACCAGATTTAGAAATTTGGCGATAGCGGGATTGCTCGGCGCAGGGGTGTTGCTTGGTGGATCTCAGCAGGCGAGCGCGGTCACGTTCGGCTTCGACAATATCGCAGGGGGAAGCACGGCGGGCGACGCCTATGCTTCGAACTTCACGCTCGATGTGACCGATCTTGGTGCCGGCAAGGCGCTGTTCCAGATCGTGAGTGCGGCTGCTCCGGCAATGAACTATTTCATTCGCACGGTTTTCGTGGACGACTCGTCACCGAGTGATTTCTCGGGCGTCCCGCAAACCAATGATGCCGCCGAGACTGTTGGCACCGTCAACATGATCCGCTCCAAAGGCGGAACGTTGCCGCAGGGGTCCAACGTGGGGTTCACGCCGACCTTCAAGTACAACCGGCTCTGGCCCGGTGACTTCAACGGTATCCAGCAAGGCGAGACCGCAGGTTTCATCTTCGATATCGCCGGGGACTTCGGGTCGCTCATCAGTGCGCTGACCTCGGGCGAACTGCGTTTCGGTCTCCATCTTCAGGGGCTTTCGGGTGGTGCGTCCGACTCCTACGTCAACTCGGTCACCCCGGTGCCGCTGCCGGCCGCAGGGATCCTGCTCATCGGTGCGCTGGGTGGGCTCGGGTTCGCCTCGCGTCGCAAGAAGCGGGTGGCGGTCTAATCAGCCATCGTCCCGTGGCAGACGTCGCGGTATGAGATCTAGACATATACGTATGACGATCAGGGACGGGCTGCGGCAGTTTGCGCAGCCCGTCTTTGTATCTCGCGGAGTGTGAAGAGCCCAAAGAGCCTCCCGCCGGTGCCCCTGTCCGGGACGGGGAACGACCGCAGGGCAGGGGCCCGCTACTTGCCGAGCCGCTCCATGTTCTCGACGTGCAGAGCGATGGCGTCCTCGATGTCGTCGAAGTAATGCACCTGCCCGTTCTCGATCACCGCGCCGGCGTCGCAGAGGTTGCGCACCTCGCCCATCGAGTGGGTCACCACGATGGCCCCCGAGCGCTGCATGCGGTCCTTGAAGACCTGGGCGCTGCGGCTGCGGAACGAGCGGTCGCCCACCGAGGTCACCTCGTCCACCAGGTAGGTGTCGAACTGGATGCCCATGGAGATGCCGAAGGCGAGGCGCGAGCGCATCCCCGAGGAATAGCTGCGCACCGGCATGTAGAGATGGTTGTCGAGTCCCGCGAAGCCCGCCACGAAATCCAGCAGCTCGTCGGTGTCGACGCCGTAGATGCGGGCGATGAAGCGGGTGTTCTGCGCCCCGGTCAGGTCGCGGTGGAAGCTGCCGGCGAAGCCCACCGGGAACGAGATCTCGCCATTGCTGCGCACCCGGCCGGAATCGGCGCCCATGTTGCCGGCGATGATCTGCAGCAGCGTCGACTTGCCCGCGCCGTTGCGCCCCATCAGCGCCACCGCCTTGCCCGTCGGGAAGGTCATGTTGAGGTTGCGCGTGATGTACTTGCGGCCGCCACGGACCGGAAAACTCTTGGTCAGGTTCTCCAGGACGATCATGCCGCCGGCCTCACTTGCGGTCGCGCAGCGAGTAGTAGATCAGCGCCAGGATGCTCCAGGCCACGGTCGAGAGCAGCACCACCAGCGCCATGATCAGCGCCCGGCGCGGGTATTCCGCGCGCTCCGCCAGCGTCGGCTGCACGAAGGCCGCGAGGTAGCGGCTCTGGCGCTGCGCCTCGGCCTGCGCGGTGTCGAAGTTCGACAGGGCGCCGGTGTATTTCTGCTCGGCGAACTGGCGCTCGACGGTGAGCCGCTCGAACTCGGCCACGATGGTGGGGTAGTCGGTGGCGGGATCGCCGCCGCCGCCGAACTTGGAGCGCTCCTGCTCGATGCGGCTGCGGATCGCGGCGATGCGCTGCTCGGCCTGGGCGATGCGCGGGTCGCCGGGCTGGGCGTTGTCGCGCAGCAGGTCGTAGTCGATCAGCTCGTTGCCGAGCTGCTGCTGCAGGGTGGTGAGCAGGCCCATCTGGATCTGGATGTCGGCGCTGGGGTCGACGATCTGGTTCTGGGTGCGGTAGGCGGTCAGCGCCTGGCGCGCCTCGGTGAGCTGCTGCTGCGCCAGCGCCAGCTCCTCGCGGGCGTAGCGCATGGTGTCCTCGCGGGCGATGGCCGAGAGCGCGTTGATCATCCGCGTGCTCTGCCGGAAGATCTCGGTGGCGACGGCCTGCGCCTCCTCGGGCGTGAAGGCCAGCGACTTCAGCTCGATCAGCCCGGTGCCCGGGGCGTAGGAGATCTGCACCACCCGCTGCCAGTAGTTCACCAGGTCCTCGATGCTGGCATCGGGGGCCAGCGAGAACACCGGGTCGTCGTCGTGGTGGCGCGAGTAGAGCGCGCGCAGGTCGAGCGCCTCGTCCACCTGCTTCACCAGCTCCTGCGACTGGATGAACTCGTAGAGCACGTCGCTGTCCGAGGAGCTCGACGAGGACAGGCTGGCGAGCCCGCCGATCAGGTCGACGGCCGAGGGCGCCTCCTCGCGGCGCACGGTGAAGCCCATGTGCGAGGCATACTGGTCCTGGGCCTGGGTCCAGAGATACCAGGCGGCGGTGAGCGAGGGCAGCACCACCGCGAGCACGAAGCTCAGAACCAGCGCCAGGTGCCGCCGCTTCAGCCGGGCACGGCCAGCGGGCGGGGCGATCGGGGAAGAGGGCCGGGCGGGTTTCGGAGCGGCGGCTTTCGGCCGGGGAGTGTCCTCGGAAGCGTCCTGGGAAGCGGCGGGCGTGGCTGCTCCGGACGAGTCGGGTTGATCATGCTTCAAGTGTGTGCCCAAACTCTGCGCGGTCAAATGACGGTTCTGATCCTATATAAAGCAGAAGAGTTCCAGCGGAAATGACGCAAACCGATCTGGCAGCGGTGCCCCCCGCGGCGGTGCCGCAGCTTCGCTACCGCACGTTGCGCACCATCGTGGCGCTCGTCCTTCGCGAGATGACAACCAGCTACGGGCGCTCGCCCGGGGGCTATCTCTGGGCCGTCGTGCAGCCTGTGGGCATGATCGTGATGCTCTCGGTCGCCTTCTCGCTGCTGCTGCGCTCGCCCTCGCTCGGCACCAGCTTCATCCTGTTCTACTCGACCGGCATTCTTCCGCTCAGGGTCTACCAGGAGGTCGCCGGCAGCGTCTCGAACGCGATGTCCTACAACAAGGCGCTGCTGGGCTACCCCCGCGTCACCTATGTCGACACGATGCTGGCCCGCGCCCTGCTGGCGCTGCTGACCCAGATCATGGTGATCGGGGTGGTGCTGCCGGCGATCTTCTATTTCGAGAACGTGCGCGAGATCGTCGACTTCGGCCCGATCCTCGCGGGCTTCGGGCTCTTTGCCCTGATGGGCTTCGGGGTCGGCGCGTTCAACTGCTTCATGTTCCTGATGTTTCCGCTGTGGAAGACGATCTGGAGCATCCTGACCCGGCCGCTGATGCTGTTCTCGGCGGTGCTCTACGTCTACGAGGACCTGCCGCGCGTGGCGCGCGAGTACCTGTGGTACAATCCGCTGGTGCACATCATGGGGATGGTGCGCAGCGGGTTCTACTCGGCCTACCACCCGCATTACATCTCGCTGCCCTACGTCTTCGTGTGGATCGCGGTGCCGATGTTCCTGGGCATGCTCCTGCTCAGACGACACAATCAGGACCTGCTGTTCCGCTGAGCGGCGGGATTATCACTTCATTTCACGGGGTCGAAAGAGTAATGCGTAAACAGCAGACAGTCAGGGCCAGCCAGCAGGGGAGCGCATAACATGCAGGACCAGTCCGAGCCGAAGACGAGGGTCTTCCTGATAGGGTTCAACCGGTGCGCTACCACCTCGTTCCACCGCTTCTTCAACGCCAACGGCCTGAAGAGCGTGCACTGGGACAGCGGCCGCCTCGCCAAGCGCTTCTACGCCAACATCGGCGCCGACGTGCCGCTGTTCAAGGACTACCCCGAGGTGACGGTCTTCAGCGACATGATCTACCTCAGCGAGACCACCTTCATCGAACCCTTCAAGGAGTTCGAGCGTATCGACCGCGCCTACCCGGGCTCGCTCTTCATCCTCAACACCCGCAACTGCGACAAGTGGATCTCGAGCCGGGTGCAGCACCCGCGCATGATCGAGCGCTGCATGAGCATCTACGGGGTCGAGACCGCCGAGGAGGTGATCTACCGCTGGCGCCTGGAATGGCACGAGCACCACGCCGCGGCGCTGCGCCACTTCATGCACCGTCCCGACGACCTGCTGGTCTACAACATCGAGACCGACACGCCGGACAAGCTCGGGGCCTTCCTCGAGCCGAAGTTCGGCAAGCTCGACATCGAGGCCTTCGGCCATCACAACGGCCGCGGCAAGTACGAGCGCATGGCCAAGACCAAGGAAGCCGCCGCCAGCTGATGGCCGGCGCGGCCACGGCCCGGCGCCTCAGGCCCGTCCCGCGCGGGCGCCCGGGCCGGACCGAGCAAGGTGCAGTCACGACATGATCACTGAATACGCCCAGATTGCCCCGGTGAAATACACCGGGCAGATCGACCCGCTTGCCCCGCCGTTCCGGGATCCGTTCCGGCATCCGGTGCAGCACGGGCCGCATTTCCAGCAGAAATTCGACTACGAGACCGTCCTCTTCGACATCTTCGACGATGGCGAGGGCGGGCTCATCGCGATCAGCCCGCAGATGGGCCGCGAGGTCAAACGCCACGGGCTGTGTTTCCTCGATGCGCAGGGCCGGGCGCTGCCCTTCCGCCACCTGCGGCGCTGGAACCTCGACATGTTCCGCATCGAGACCCCGGACGTCACCGCCCCGGTGACCGTGCGCACCGACCTCTTCGAGCAGACGGTGACGCCCTCGGCGTCGCGGCTCGAGCTCTTCGAGGGCCGGCGCGTCCTGCTCTTCGTGAACAAGAACAACCACCTGCAGTGGATCCGCGATTTCGTCACCTTCTACGTGACGGTCCATGGCGCCGACGCGGTCTGCCTCTACGACAACGGCTCGACCGAATACACGCTCGACGAGCTGCACCGGGCGCTCGGCGACATCGCGGGGCTGGAGCTGCTGACCATCACCCACTGGCCGTTCAAGTGGGGGGTGACCGACGGCAATTCCGACAGCTCCTTCTGCCAGCGCGCCTTTCTCGAGCACGCCCGCTGGCGCTGCCTGAACCGGGCGCGCAGCGTGCTGCAATGCGATGTGGACGAGCTGATCTTCTCGGACGGCAGCGGCGGCATCTTCGAGAAGGTCGAGGCCAGCAGCACCGGCTACGTCTCGGTGCGCGGGCGCTGGATGGCGCATACCCGCGCCGAGCATTTCGAGGTTCTGGGCCCGCCGCGGCACCACCATTTCACCCGGACCGACATCTCGGGCACCGGCTGGTGCGGCAAGAAATGGGCCTGCGTGCCGGGCAAGGTGGCCGAGCGCTACCAGTGGATGGTGCATGACGTCTTCGGCGGCATGAAGCCCGACCCCGACACCAGCGGGCTGGTGCTGCGCCACTACATGGGGCTCAACACCGGCTGGAAGCAGGCCAACCGCGCCACCGCCGCAATCGACGAGCAGGATTACGGCGAGGAAGAGCGCGTGGTCTCGACGATGCGCCGGCTCTTCGAACGCAGCGAGCCGGTCTGCGTCGAGGAGAACCTCGTCGAGGCGGCGCACCTGACCTTCGCCGCCGGCCGCATCCGCGAATCTCTGCGCGCCGAGCTGCTGGCCGAGCTCGAGACCCGGGCCCTCACCCACCCGTGGCTGGCGATGCTGACCGCGCGGCATTTCGAGAAGAAGAAGGAAGACGACAAGGCCGAGCCGATCTACCGGCGGGGG
>Ga0208328_1000256_pt1 | contig 27146 bp, 22 predicted proteins | sample DeeseametaMP2633_FD_184170 | JGI IMG/M metagenome (GOLD analysis project Ga0208328, IMG submission 184170) | Marine microbial communities from the Deep Atlantic Ocean - MP2633 (SPAdes) | ecosystem: Environmental > Aquatic > Marine > Unclassified | place: Northeast of Antigua and Barbuda, North...
TCGTCGACGCCGCCATCGGGACCTTCATCGAGTACGGCACCACCAACCGCGACAAGGAAAAGGAATCCTACGCGGAGATGTGGCACCGCTGGATCTTCGAGGACTACTACCGGACCTACATGCTGCCGCTCGAGAAATACGGCGTGAAGATCCACCACGACGACGTGCAGGAAGCCTGGAACCGGATCACCAAGAAGAACTACGTCCACAAGGTCGCACAGTTCTTCTCGGTCGGCTGGCCGGTCAACTTCTGGCGCATCGAGGCCCAGACCGACAAGGACTTCGAGTGGTTCGAACACAAGTACCCGGGCTGGTACGCCGAGTTCGGCGAATACTGGCGGTGGTACGCCAAGCTCAGCAAGCCGGGCGAGACCGTCATCACCTTCAACCAGGATACCGGCTACGTCTATCCGCACCGCTGCTGGTCCTGCCTCGTGCCCTGCCTCATCCGCGAGGACATGGTGGTGGACGAGATCGACGGCCAGCTGCACACCTTCGCCCACGAGCTCGACCGCTGGACCGCCGTCGAGGCCTTCGCGGACGAGTACCAGGGCCGTCCGACGCCGGCGATGGGCAAGTTCTCGGGCAAGCGCGAGTGGGAGTCGGTCTATGACGGCTGGGATCTCGCCGACGCGATCGTCGACCTGAACTTCGTCCGCGAAGACGGCGAGACGCTGGTGCCGCAGCCGCACCTGCGCTTCGACAACAAGGACATGTGGAAGCTCGAGCACGTGCGTGGCCACACGCTCCGCTCGCCGCTGAACATGCTGCGCGGGATGAACGACGCGGACCGCGAGGCCCACATCGCCGAGTACCGCGCCGGGTTCACCATCAACCCCTGCAACTGACACGACACGACCGGGAGCCGCCCTCGCGGCTTCCGGACCCTCGGCCGCGCGAATGGCGCGTGCCGTGCCCAAGGGAGGATAGAATGACGGAGACCTATACCGTCCGATTGCAGCCTGTCGGCGTGGAATTCGAGGTGGACGAGGACGAGACGATCCTCGACGCCGCGTTCCGCCAGGGCATCGCGCTGCCGCATGGCTGCAAGGAAGGGCAGTGCTCGGCCTGCAAATGCGTCCAGCTCGATGGCGAGACCGAGATGCTCAAGTATTCCACCTTCGCGCTGAACGAGATGGAGAAGGACAGCGGCCACATCCTGATGTGCCGTACCCTTGCCTACAGCGACGTGGACATCGAGCTTCTGAACTACGACGAGGAGGCCCTCTCCAAGTCCATTCCGGTCCGGCAGTTCTCGGGCAAGATCGTCGATTTCCAGAAACTGACCCATGATATCCGAGGCGTTCAGATCGAGTTGGATGCACCTCTCAAGTTCTGGGCGGGCCAATATGTCGACATCACGGTCAAGACGGAAAAGGGGGAGGAGATTACACGCTCGTTCTCCATGGCAAATCCGCCGAGCGAAACCCAAGAACTCGGCTTCATCATCAAGAAGTACCCCGACGGACGCTTCTCGAACGAGCTCGACGACGGAGGCATCAAGGCCGGCGCCGACGTCAGCATCGAGGGACCCTACGGAATGTGCTTCCGACGGGAAGACCGAGAAGGACCCGTGATCCTCGTGGGCGCAGGATCCGGCATGTCGCCGGTCTGGTCGATCCTCAACGATCACGTCGCCAGCGGCGAGGACCGCCCGGTCTACTTCTTCTACGGCGCCCGCACCCGCGACGACCTGATCCTGCTCGACCGGATCGACGCGCTGACCGCGGCCCACCCCGGCATCGAGTTCATCCCGGTCCTCAGCCACGCCGACGACGACGCGGACTGGACCGGCGAGCGCGGCTTCGTGCACGAGGCGGTGGACCGGCGGCTCAAGGCGCTGGGGATCGACGGCGACGGCGACGTCTACGCCTGCGGACCGCCGCCGATGATCGACGCGCTGACACCGGTGCTCTTCATGCACGACTTCGATACCGACCGCATCTTCTTCGACAAGTTCACGCCCACTTCCGGTTCTTCGGGCCACTGAGACCGGCCCGAACGCTAGTGACGTGACACCAACCAAGGGAGGCTACCATGGTAGCAACATCTAGTTCCGTCGGCTCCGGCGCCGCGGGTGCCGCAGAATTCGTCGGCTCGAAGAGCCGCAAGTACAACTATTTCACCCCGCGCGGCAAACGGGCGACCCACTACGAGGACGTCACCTGCGACGTCCAGCCCGATCCCGAGCGCTACCTGATCCAGAACTGGATCATCGAGTTCGAGGGCGGCAAGGGCGGCGGCGCCTACCAGAAGACCTCCACCGCCGCGCAGTCCAGCAACTGGCACGCCTTCCGCGCCCCCGACCAGGAATGGGAGCGGACCCACTACCAGCGCCAGTCGAAGATCGAGACCATGGTGCAGAACGTCATCGCGAACGCCCGCAAGGCCGGTGCGCACAAGGTGTTCGACAAGGTCTGGCAGACCGTCCTGCAGAAGCACCTCGGCGCCTGGAAGCATGCCGAGTTCGGCCTTGGCACCTCGCTCATGCAGGCGCAGCGCTACGGCTACACGCAGATGATCAACAACGCCACGCTGACAAACTCGTCCTACAAGATGCGCCTGACGCAGGACATCACGCTCTACCTCGCCGAGATCGGCATGGATCTCGACGGCTGGGACGACGAGCTCGGCAAGAAGACCTGGCTCGAGGACCCGATCTGGCAGCCCTGCCGCGAGGCGGTCGAGACGATCATGGGCGCCGAGGACTATCTCGAGCAGTACTTCGCCATCAACATCGTGTTCGAGCCGCTGGTGGGCGAGCTGATCCGTTCGGGCTTCTTCATGCAGGCCGCCGCCGCCAACAACGACTTCATCACCCCGCCGGTGATCTCGGCGGCCGAGGCCGACTACGAGCGCAACCTCGCGAACACCGTCGACCTCATCTACCTGCTCGTGAACGACGAGCAGTTCGGCGAGCAGAACCGCGCGCTCTTCAAGGGCTGGCTCGCCAAGCACGGCGCGCTTGCGGAAAAGGCCGCGGACGCGCTTCAGCCGATCTGGTCGCAACCGCATTCCAAGCCGGTCTCGTATCAGGAGGTGAAGGAGGTCTCGCGTGAGCGCCTGGCCCAGATCCTCGACGAGCTCGGCCTCAAGTAATCAGCCAGACAGGGAGAAACAGATGTCTAGCACAGCGCGTAACGCAACAAAGAAGAACATCTTCAAGTCGATGAGCGAGATCGATCTGACCTCGCGCGAGGTGTCGCATCAGTGCGGTGTGACCATGAACGACTCTGTCGAGGCGCGCGCCATCGCCGAGTTCATGGAAGAGAACAATCCCAACGTGACCGTCACCTACAACCCGGCCACCATCCGGATCGACGGCGAGGGCAAGCTGATCTTCAAGATGGACGAGATCACCGAGTACCTCGGCCGCGAGATGACCGCCGAGATCTTCGAGGTGAACACCTCCACCCACTACGGGCGGATGGTGCGGGTCGACGACAACACCGTGATCCTCTTCGGCGACATGAACGAAGTGATGGAATTCATCTGATCACCGGCGCGGGGGCGCGGCACCGCCCTGCCCCCGGTCACCCACACTGACGGACAGACAGGCGGACGGCCTGACGGACAGACAGCGGGCGCGCGGCCGGGGAGCCGGATGCCGCGCCCCGCTCCGGACCGTCTGCGCGCGCAACGACACCCAGGGAGGTTAGCAATGTACAAGACACCCGACGGCAAAGAGATCTTCGTCCTCGACGGACACGTCCACTTCTGGGACGGCAGCCCCGAGAACCAGGCGAACGTCCACGGCAAGCAGTTCATCGACTGCTTCTACGCCTACCACACCAACCTCAGCCCCGAGGACCAGCTCTGGGAGAAGGCCAAGTTCGAGAAATACTCCGAAGAGGACATCTACCGCGACCTCTTCGTCGATGGCCCGGACGACATGGCGATCATCCAGACCACCGTCCTGCGCGATTTCTACAAGGAGGGTTTCGGCTGCCTCGAGCGTTCGCACGAGATGGCCAAGCGGCACCCGGAGCGCTTCATCGTCAACGGCAGCTTCGATCCCCGCGATGGCGAGAAGGCGCTCGAGTACATCCACTGGATGAAGGAAACCTTCGATATCAAGGGCGTGAAGATGTACACGGCCGAGTGGAACGGCGGCAGCAAGGGCTGGGCGCTGAACGATCCCGCGGCCTACAAGTGCTTCGAGCTCTGCGACAAGCTCGGCATCCGCAACATCCACGTCCACAAGGGCCCGACCATCATCCCGCTGTCGAAGGACGCCTTCAGCGTCGATGACGTGGACTATGCCGCCACCGACTTCCAGAACCTCAACTGGATCGTCGAGCATTGCGGCCTGCCGCGGCTCGACGATTTCTGCTGGATCGCGACGCAGGAGACCAACGTCTACGCCGGGCTCGCCGTCGCCATGCCCTTCATCCACTCGCGCCCGCGCTATTTCGGCGAGGTCATGGCCGAGCTGCTGTGGTGGGTCGGCGAGGACAAGATCCTGTTCGGCTCGGACTACGCGATCTGGACGCCGCAATGGCTGGTCGAGAAGTTCTGGAACTACCAGATCCCCGAGGACATCTCGGCCGAGCGCAGCGGCGTGCAGCTGACCGACGCGATCAAGGAGAAGATCCTCGGGCTCAACGCGGCAAAGCTCTACGACGTCGACGTCGAGGCGATGAAGACGCAGCTGGCCGGCGCACCGGTGCAGATCGCGGCGGAGTGAGCTCATGTTCATTGCCACTCTGAAGGCGGAATGCGAGCTGGAGGTCTGGGACTGCCTGTCGGCGGTCTCGGATCCCGAGCTCGACGAGCCGATCACCGACATGGACTTCGTCCAGAGCGTCGAGGTCTCGGAGGACCTCTTCGTCCGGGTCGAGTTCCGGCTGCCGACCTACTGGTGCTCGCCCAACTTCGCGTTCCTGATGGCCTTCGGCATCCGCTCCGAGGTGATGGCCCTGCCCTGGGTGCGCGGCATGACCGTGCATCTGCGGGACCACTGCTTCGGCGACGAGGTCAACGACGGCGTCAACAGCGGCCGGCCGTTCCACGAGATCTTCGCCGAAAGCTGCGGTGGCGCGGTGCTGAACGAGGTGGTCGAGACCTTCATGGCCAAGGCCTTTGACCGCCGCCAGGAAGCCCTGCTGCTGGCGCTGCGCGCCGAGGGCCGAAGCGACGCCGCGATCACCGCGATGACGCTCGCCGCGCTGAAACGGGTGCGTTTCACCGGCCCCGAGGAGCTGCGGCAGCTGCCGCGCTATCTCGAGCTGCTCGCGGTGAAGGGGCTCGCGCCGGGCGGGGACGCCCCCGCCTTCCCGACCTGGGACGGCGAGCGCATCGCGCCCGACGGGCTTCAGGCACACATGGGCCGGCTGCGCAGCACGCGCATCAACATGGAGTTCAACGGAGCGCTGTGCCGGGGGCTCGGCGCCACCCGCTACAAGGAGGTCGCGATCGGCCCCGAAGGTCCGACGCTGGTCGATTTCATCGCGGGCCGCGTCCCGCCCCGCGAGGCAACGGACGCGGGCCGGTAACGAACTGAACCAAGACGACAAAATGGGAGGAGGCCCAAAAGTGCTTTGGGTCCAAGGAGGAAGTCATGGCTAAACTGATGGTGCACGGGAAGATCGCCCGGAGAAACCTGGCGCGCGGGGTTGCGCGGCTTGCGGCGGCGGTCGAGCCCACGCTCGGGCCCAAGGGGCTCAACGCGATGGTGGATCGCCCGGTGGGCACACCGCTCGTCACCCGCGACGGTGTGAGCATCGCGTCCGAGATCGAACTCAGCGACCGCTTCGAGAACATGGGGGCTCAGGTCGTCCGCGAGGTCTCGATGCAGACCAACGACGTGGCGGGCGACGGCACCACCACCGCCATCGTGCTGGCGAACGCTCTGATCCAGAACGGCGTCGAGCTGACCGAAAACGGCGTGCGCCCGGTGGATCTCTGCCGCGGCATCGACCTTGCGGTGCAGACCGTCGTCGACGCCATCGACGCCTCGTCCCGGAACTGCGACGACAACCCCGCCTATCTCGAGGCGGTGGCGCGGGTTTCCGCCACCGATCCCAAGCTCGGCGGGCTGGTGGCCGAGGCCTATCACCGGGTCGGGCGCGACGGCGTGATCTCGGCCGATTTCGGGGTGACCATCGACACCACCATGGAGGTGGTCGAGGGCATGTCCTTCGAGCGTGGGTACATTTCGCACCATATGGTGACCGACCGCGAGCACATGGAGGCGGTGCTGCGCCATCCGCTGATCCTGATGACGGACCAGAAGATCCTCAAACCCGCCATGCTCGACAGCGCCCGCCGGATCGCCGACGAGGAGAACCGCCCCCTGCTGATCATCGCCGAGGAGATCGCGCCCGAGGTGATCATCTCCCTTCTGGGCGACGGCGGCGCCGGGAAGTACCTGATCGTGCACCCGCCGGAATACGGCCACTGGCGGCAGGCGATGCTGGACGACCTCGCCATTCTGACCGGCGGCGAGGTGCTGGCCCGCGATCTCGGCAAGAAGATCGAGACCGTCACCCGCGCCCAGCTCGGCGGCGCCGAGACGGTGCGCACCCATGCCTCGCACACCAGCATCCTGCGCGGCGAGGGCGACCCCGAGGCGATCCGCGCCCGCCGGGCGCAGGTCCAGCGCCAGCATGACGCGGCCCCGCCCAACATCGAGAAGGACAAGCTGCGCGAGCGCATGTCCAAGCTCACCGGCGGCAGCGCGATCATCTACGCCGGCGGCTTCACCCCGGTCGAGCAGAAGCGCACGATCCAGTTGATCGAGGACGCGCTCTGCGCCGTGCGCGCCGCGGCCGAGGACGGCGTCGTCGCCGGGGGCGGCACCGCGCTGGCGCAGATCGCGCCCTGCCTCGATACGCTCTCGGTTTCGGGCGACATGGCCCGCGGCGTGGCGCTGGTGCGGTCGATCCTGACCCAGCCGGTCCGCCGCATCGCCCGCAACGCCGGGGCCGATGCCGACACCGTCTCGGACAAGGTCGTCAGCGCGCCCAAGGACCACGGCTACAACGCCTCGACCGGCGAGTTCGGCGACATGTTCGAGGCCGGGATCATCGACCCCGCCCGCGTCCCTGCCAGCGCTCTGGTCAACGCCGCCTCGGTCGCGACGCTGATCCTCACCACCGAGACGCTGATCGGCGATCTCGACGAGGGCGAGGCGGACCCGACCGAAGGCCCGGCCCTCGGTGGCGGCGCCGAGCTCCTGGGACGCAAGTAGGCCCCCGACACATATCGGGCGGCCGCCCCGCGGCAGCCCGTTCAGCCAGAAGGAACCAGGATATGAAAGCAGCGAGACTCTACGAATACGATCCCGCGATGAACGTGCAGCTGAAGATTGAAACCGTTGCCCCTCCCACAATCACAGCTCCCGACGAGGTGATCGTTAAGGTCGGTGCGGCAGGCCTTTGCCGTACCGACCTCCACATCATTGAAGGCGTCTGGAAGAACATCATGGACGTTGAGGGCAGCCTGCTGCCCTACACCATGGGCCACGAGAACGCCGGCTGGGTCGAGGATGTCGGCAGCGCCGTCACCTCGGTCAAGCCCGGCGACGCGGTGATCTGCCACCCGTTCAACGCCTGCGGCATCTGCCTGAGCTGCCGCTACGGCCACGACATGTATTGCGATCACGGCAAGTTCCCCGGCCTCGGGCTCGACGGCGGCTTCGCCGAGTACTTCAAGACCAACGAGCGCGCGGTCATCAAGCTGAACACCGGCATCACGCCGCTCTCGGTGGCGCCCATGGCCGATGCCGGCATCACCGCCTACCGCGCCGCCAAGAAGGCCGCGAAACTGCTGCATCCGGGCGGCTACTGCGTGCTGCTGGGCATCGGCGGGCTCGGGCACATCGCGCTTCAGGTGCTCAAGCACACCTGCGGCGCGCGGGTGATCGCGGTGGATCAGGAGCCGGGCGCGCAGCAGCTCGCCAGGGAGCTCGGCGCCGACATCGTCATCGCGGGCGGCGCGAACCTCGTGGACGAGGTCAAGGACCTCACCGGCGGCGGCGCGCACGTGGCCATCGACTTCGTCGGCGAGCACGGCACCGAGAACCTGTGCTGGAAGCTCCTGCGGCAGGGCGGCGAGCTCATCATGGTGGGCTACGGCGGCACGGTCGAGGTGCCGACGCTCGAGCTTGTCGCCAACGAGATCAAGATCGGCGGCAGCCTCGTGGGCGATTTCGTCGAGCTGGTCGAGCTGATGGAGATGAACGCCGACGGCAAGGTGAAGATGCACCAGACCGAGTACAGCCTCGACAACATCAACCTAGCGATCTCGGACTTCAAGGCGCGCAAGTTCACCGGGCGGGGCGTCATCGTCCCCTGAGCCGACAGGCGGTCCCGGTGACTGCCCGGCGGCCGGCACTCCTCGGCCGGCCGCCCCCGCGCGAGCGACACGACGATCCGCGGCGAGGTCCGCCCCCGCGACCGCCCCGCCCCAGATGAGAAACACCCCAGGGAGAGAAGAATGGACGGAAACGACATGAAGATGACCGGCGGCTGTCCGGTCATGCACAACGCCACGAACCGTTCGGGACGCAGCAACAAGGACTGGTGGCCGAACCAGCTCAACCTGCGCATCCTGAACCCGGGCGGCGGCAACCCGATGCCCGATGGCTTCGACTACGGCCGCGCCTTCGAGGCGCTGGATCTCGACGCGGTCAAGGCCGACCTCACCGCGCTGATGACCGACAGCCAGGACTGGTGGCCCGCCGATTACGGCCATTACGGCCCGTTCTTCATCCGCATGGCGTGGCATTCCGCCGGCACCTACCGCACCGCCGACGGGCGCGGCGGCGCCTCGACCGGGACGCAGCGCTTTGCGCCGCTGAACTCCTGGCCCGACAACGGCAACCTCGACAAGGCCCGCCGCCTGCTGTGGCCGGTCAAGGAGAAGTACGGCAACGCGCTGAGCTGGGCCGACCTGATGATCCTCGCCGGCAACGTCGCCATCGAAAGCATGGGCGGGCGCACCTTCGGCTTCGGCGGCGGCCGCGCCGACATCTGGGAGCCCGAGGAAGACATCTACTGGGGCTCCGAGACCGAGTGGCTCGCCACCTCGGACCAGCCCAACAGCCGCTATTCCGGCGAGCGCGACCTCGCCGACCCGCTGGCCGCGGTGCAGATGGGGCTCATCTACGTGAACCCCGAGGGCCCCGACGGCAATCCCGATCCCCTCGCCTCGGGCCGCGACATCCGCGAGACCTTCGCCCGCATGGCGATGAACGACGAGGAAACCGTGGCGCTGGTCGCCGGCGGCCACACCTTCGGCAAGGCCCATGGCGCGGGCGACCCGGCGCTGGTGGGCGTCGAACCCGAGGCCGGTCCGCTGCAGGCCATGGGGCTCGGCTGGCTCAACGGCCACGGCACCGGCAAGGGCGTGGACACCACGACCTCGGGCATCGAAGGGCCGTGGACCGCGCACCCGACGCGCTGGGACATGGGCTATTTCGACGTGCTCTTCGGCTATGACTGGGAGCTGACGAAAAGCCCCGCCGGAGCACAGATCTGGCACGCCAGGGATCTCGCCGACGCCGACCATGCCCCCGAGGTCGACGGTTCGGAGAAGAAGGTCCCGATCATGATGACCACCGCCGACATGGCGATGCGCATGGACCCGATCTACGGCCCGATCTCCAAGCGCTTCCACGAGAACCCCGACCAGTTCGCCGAGGCCTTCGCCCGCGCCTGGTTCAAGCTCACCCACCGCGACATGGGACCGAAGGCCTGCTACCTCGGCAAGGAGGTGCCCGCCGAGGAGCTGATCTGGCAGGACCCGGTGCCGCCGGTGGATCATCCGCTGATCGACGCCGACGACATCGCGGCGCTGAAGGCCGAGATCCTTGGCTCCGGCCTGTCGGTGGCGGACCTGGTCTGGACGGCCTGGGCCTCGGCCTCGACCTTCCGCGGCTCCGACCGGCGCGGCGGTGCCAATGGCGCGCGCATCCGCCTCGCCCCGCAGAAGGACTGGGAGGCCAACGATCCCGCCCGCATCGCCCCGGTGCTCGAGACGCTGGATGCGATCCGGTCGTCGTTCAACGGCAGGGCGTCGAGCGGCAAGAAGGTCTCGCTCGCCGACCTCATCGTGCTCGGCGGCGCGGCAGCCATCGAGGCGGCGGCGAAGGCCGGTGGCCACGACATCGAGGTGCCCTTCACCCCGGGCCGCACCGACGCCACCGAGGCGCAGACCGACGCCGCCTCCTTCGAGCCGATGGAGCCCCTGACGGATGGCTTCCGCAACTACCAGAAGGAGAGTTTCAGCTACCCGGCCGAGGCGCTGCTGATCGACCGGGCCCAGCTTCTGACGCTGAGCGCGCCGGAGATGACGGCGCTGGTGGGCGGGCTGCGGGCGATCGGGGCGACCCATGGCAGCGACGGCGTGCTCACCGAACGCCCGGGCGCGCTGACCGCGGACTTCTTCGCCAATATCCTCGACGCCGGCACCGAGTGGCTTCCGACCGACGGGACCGAGACCCGATTCGAGGGCCGGGACCGCACCACCGGCGCTCCGAAGTGGACCGGAACGCGGGTCGATCTGGTCTTCGGCTCGAACTCGCAGCTCAGGGCGCTGGCCGAGGTCTACGCCAGCCGCGGCAACGCGCGGCTGTTCCTCGACGCCTTCGTGACGGCCTGGACCAAGGTGATGAACGCCGACCGGTTCGAGCTTTCCTGAGCGTTTCCGCGGGGATCGCTCCCCGCCGCAACCCCCGTTCGGAGGCCGGTCGCCCCGGCCTCCGAAGCACCGGGCGACCGCGTCGCGGGACCCGGCCCGGAGCCTTGTGCCAGCGCGTGTTCGCAGGCCGTTGCCAGTGTCTGCAATCCGCTCACTCTTTGACCATGCGCGCCCAATCGCCGCACTTTGACGTGGCGTAAAAGTGCATGGGATGATAGCTTTTCCGATGGGAGGACGACGAGGTGGATATTTTTTCAAAGCGCGACGGACCGCGTTCCGAGGACGTGCGTGCCAAGCGCCTGATATCCGAAAACGCCGGCACGATCCGCAAGCTCGCGGATCAGATCAGCAATGGCGGCTTCACCAAAATGCGCCAGGATCAGGCGCGGCGGCGGGAAGCGCCGAAGCCGGAAGGCCTCCTCATTTACGATTTGTCGGCACCATCCAGCCCGGCGGAACCGGACCCTCGTGTCCGGATCAGCCTGAACGGCCGTGTCGTGCTTGTGGACGGAAACAGCGGCAGACAGCTCCAGCTTCTCGGAGAGCTCCGCCGCACGATCCGGTCAAGGAAGTTTGTACTGGCGACGGAGGACAACGGCTTCCTTTCGCCCGTCAGCGACGACATCCGCGCAGCGCTCGAACCGCTCGAGAACGCCGAACTGGGGCCTGACCTGTCCGAGGACGACCTGCTTCGACGGGTCTCGGACGGGCTCGGGCTGACGGCGGAGACGGACACGCGACGACGCGCCTCTGACGCCGAAGCCGAGAAAGATGACGGTACACCCGACGATGACTCGAGCGAGCTATTATAACAGAGCTAGCAAGGAAATGAGCGGCTTGACAGACACAGTTCAAGGTCAGCCCCTTGACCGTGAGATCCGGATGGCCTGGGAAACCTTCGTCACCTCCGGCCACCCGGCCGAGGCCAAAAGCGACCACGTCCGGGACGACATCCTCGCCTCGTGGCTGCGCAGCATGGAAATGGGCGTGGATGCCGCCACCCTCGCCTCGCGCAAGATCAGCGACGAGGACGAGATCGCGCTGAGGCGCCAGCACAACGCGCATCTGCGCCGCGCCGCCTCGGCCGCGTTCCGGCGTCTTGAACCCCACCTCAGCGATGCAAAGTCGATCATGCTGCTGGCCGACGACCAGGGCGTGATCATCGACGCCATCGGCGACGCCTCGGTGCTTGACGACGGCCAGGGCATCCATCTCGAGGTCGGCGGCCAGTGGAACGAGAAGACCGTCGGCACCAACGGCATCGGCACCGCGCTGAAGACCGGCAAGCCGATGTATGTCCACGCCGCCGAGCATTTCGTCGAGGGCGTGCAGGCCTGGACCTGCGCCGGGGCGCCGATCCGCAACCCGTTCGACAACTCGGTGATCGGCGTGGTCGACCTCTCTGGCCCGCCCGACATCTTCCGCCGCCACAACATCGCACTGGTGCTCGCCGCCGCGCGCGAGATCGAGATCGCGCTGGCCGAACAGCAGCGGCAGGACCGGACCCAGCTGCTCGAGGCCTTCCTGCAGTCGAAGTACAGCCAGGCGGACAATTCCGTGCTGCTGCTCGATCGCAACGGGCGCATCCTGTTCCGCCGCGGCGTCGACGAGACCACGTTCCCGTCCTCCGACAAGCTGCTGGTCGGGCAGAAGCTGCTTCCCGATCTCGAGGCATTCAACGCCAAGGACCTGCCCACCCTGTTGCCGCCCAATGTCGAGGCACAGGGGCTCGAGCGGCTGGTGCTCGACAACGACTACCGCGGCGCCGCGCTGTTCCTGAAATGCGACCGCTCGCTCCGGCGGCCCGAGATCGGCGCCCGGCGCATCCAGCCCCGGCCCAACGTCTCGGAAGAGCCGATCCACATCGTCTGCGCCTCGCCCAAGATGCTCGAGGCCATCGAGCTGGCCGAGCGCGCCGCGCAGGCCAATGTCTCGGTGCTGATCCAGGGCGAGACCGGCGTCGGCAAGGAACTCTTCGCGCGGCTGATCCACAGCCGTCTCGGCCGGCCGGACTCGCCCTACGTGCCGGTGAACTGCGCCGCCATCTCGAACGACCTGATCGGCGCCGAGCTCTTCGGCTACGTCGACGGCGCCTTCACCGGGGCCGCGCGCGGCGGCCGGGCCGGCAAGTTCGAGCAGGCGAACGGCGGGCTGCTCTGCCTCGACGAGATCGGCGACATGCCGATCGAGCTGCAGCCCTACCTGCTGCGGGCGCTGGAGCAGCGCGCCATCTACCGCATGGGCGACAGCAAGCGGCGACCGGTCGACGTGCGGCTCGTGGCGATGACCAACCGCGACCTGCGGCAGGAGATCGAGAAGGGCAAGTTCCGGCGCGACCTGTTCTACCGCATCGGCGTGGTCACCATCGAGGTGCCGCCCCTGCGCGAGCGCGGCAGCGACATCCTCGCGCTGCTGGAACATTTCTCGGACCATTTCGCCAAGGAAACCGGCCGGCCCAAGATGAGCTTCGGAGCGGACGCGCTCAAGATGCTGGCGTCCTACCGCTGGCCCGGCAACGTGCGCGAGCTGCGCAATGCCGTGCAGCGGATCTACCTCGTGTGCTCCGGCCCCGTCGTCACCGTGAAGGACCTGCCGCCCGAGCTGCGTGACGACTTCGACGAGTCCGAGGCGGATTCGCTGGAGAGCATCCTGAGCGGCAATTCCGGCGATCTCGAGAGCATCGAGGCCAGCGCCATCCGCCGGACCATCGCCGCCGAGAAGGGCAACCTCACGCGGGTGGCCGCCGTGCTGGGGATCTCGCGCCCCACGCTCTACCGCAAGATGCGGCAGTACCGCATCGACCGCTCCGTCGGCCGCCCGGACTGAGCCGCGCCCTCAGTCGAGCCGTGCCGGCAGGTACTTCACCCGCCGGATCGGGATCGAGGATTCCAGCGACGCCACCCCCGGCAGCTTGGTCAGCCGCCCGGTCAGGAACCGCTCGAACTCCGCGAGATCGCCCACCGCGACGCGCAGCAGGTAGTCGAAGCTTCCGGTCATCAGCCAGCAGTCGACCACCTCGGGGCAGCGCTTGATCTCGGTCTCGAAGGCGACCAGCCGGTCGTCGATCTGCCGGTCGAGCCGCACCGAGATGAAGACGTTGAACCCGTATCCCAGCCGCGCGTCGTCGATCCGCGCGCTGTATCCGGTGATGTAGCCCTCGGCCTCGAGCTTGCGGATCCGCCGGGCACAGGGCGAGGGCGAAAGCCCGACCTTCTCGCTCAGCTCCTGATGGGTCAGCCGTGCGTCCCGCTGCAGGGCGCGCAAGATCCTGTAGTCGATGTCGTCGAGATCCATGGTCATACGCGCCGGCTTCCATCGCAGTTTTCGCGAAACACGCCTGATCTCAGCGCAATCCGCGCCAGATCGCAACAGCTTTGGCGGAATCCCCCCGCTCAGGCGGATATGCTCGTCCCCGGAGGAGGACCCCACATGACGGACGACTCGCGGCATCTCAGGGACATCGAACAGCGGCTGCTCTGGCTGTCGCACTGGATGATCCACAACGCCAACCACCTGCGCCCCAAGGCCGACGGCATCAAGGTGGGCGGGCATCAGGCCTCGTCCGCCTCGATGGTGTCGATCATGACGGCGCTCTATTTCTCGGCGCTCCGGCCCGAGGACAGGGTCGCCGTTAAGCCCCATGCCGCGCCGGTCTTCCACGCGATGCAGTACCTGATGGGCAACCTCCCGAGCGAGAAGATGGAGGCCTTCCGCGGCTACGGCGGCGTGCAGAGCTACCCCAGCCGCACCAAGGACGTGGACGACGTGGATTTCTCCACCGGCTCGGTCGGGCTCGGCGTCGCGATTACCAGCTTCGCGGCGCTGGTGCAGTACTACATCCGCGCCAAGCCGTGGGGCGGGGACGCGCCCTCGGGCCGCATGGTGGCGCTCATGGGCGACGCCGAGCTTGACGAGGGCAACATCTACGAGGCGCTGCAGGAAGGCTGGAAGAACGACCTGCGCAACTGCTGGTGGGTCATCGACTACAACCGTCAGTCGCTCGACGGGATCGTGCGCGAGGGGCTCTTCGGACGGATCGAGAAGATCTTCGACGCCTTCGGCTGGGACGTGATCCGCGTGAAGCATGGCCGGCTGCAACGCGCGGCCTTCGAGGAAGAGGGCGGTGCGGCCCTGCGCGACTGGATCGACGGCTGCCCCAATGCCGAGTATTCCGCGCTCACCTACATGGGCGGCGCGGTCTGGCGGAAGCGGCTGAACGACGATCTCGGCGATCAGGGCCCGGTATCGGCGCTGATCGAGCGGCGCAGCGATGCCGAGCTGGCCGAGCTGATGGAGAACCTCGGCGGCAACTGCGTCGAGACCATGGCCGAGACCTTCGCGTCCATCGACCACGACCGTCCGACCTGCATCCTCGCCTACACGATCAAGGGCTGGGGCACCCCCATCGCCGGGCACAAGGACAACCACGGCGGGCTGATGACCAAGGCCCAGATGGCCGAATGGCAGGCCCACATGGGCGTGCCCGAGGGCGCGGAGTGGGAGCCCTTCGCCACCATCTACGACCCCGACCGTCTGCGCGCCTTCCTCGACCGCGTGCCGTTCTTCGCCCGCTACCCGCGCCGCCTGAATGACGACCGGCTGGCGGTCCCGGAGATCGCCGCGCCCACCGATGCCGAGATCTCGACCCAGGCCGCCTTTGGCAAGATCCTCGGCGCGCTCGCCCGCGACAAGGGCCCGCTGGCAGAGCGGATCATCACCACCTCGCCCGACGTCACCGGCACCACGAGCCTCGGGCCGTGGGTCAACCGCCGCAAGCTCTTTTCCCGCACGGCGCAGGCCGACGCCTTCATCGAGCACCGCATCCCCTCCACCGCGAAATGGGAGTTCTCACCCGACGGCCAGCACATTGAGCTGGGCATCGCCGAGATGAACCTGTTCCTGCTGCTGGGCGCCGCGGGGCTTGCGCATTCGCTCTGGGGCAAGCGGCTGATCCCCATCGGCACGGTCTACGATCCCTTCGTGCACCGCGGGCTCGATGCGCTCAACTACGCCTGCTACCAGGACGCGCGCTTCATCATCGTGGGCACGCCCTCGGGGGTGACGCTGGCGCCGGAGGGCGGCGCGCACCAGTCGGTGGGCACGCCGCTCACCGGCATGGCGCAGGACGGGCTCGCGGCCTTCGAGCCCGCCTTCGCGGATGAGCTCGCGGTGATCCTCGGCTGGGCCTTCGACTACCTGCAGCGCGATGGCGACGGCGACCCCGACGAGCGCACGTGGCTGCGTGACGAGACCGGCGGCTCGGTCTACCTGCGGCTCACCACGCAGCCGCTCGAGCAGCCGGGCAAGCGCTGCGACGACGGGTTCCGGCAGGGCTCCATCGACGGCGCCTACTGGCTGCGCGAGCCGGGGCCCAACTGCAGCGTGGTCATCGCCTACCAGGGTGCGGTCGCGGCCGAGGCCATCGCCGCCGCCGGCATCGCGGGCGAGCACCGGCGCGACATCGGCGTGCTTGCCGTTACCTCCGCCGACCGGCTTGCCGCCGGCTGGACCGCCGCCCAGCGGGCCCGCGCGCGCGGCAACGCGAACGCGCAAAGCCATGTCGAGCGCCTGCTTTCCCCGCTGCCTGCCTCGTGCAGCCTCGTGACCGTGCTCGACGGCCACCCGGCGACGCTGGCCTGGCTTGGCTCGGTGGCCGGGCACCGGACGATTGCGCACGGGGTCGAGCATTTCGGGCAGACCGGGACGATCCCCGACCTGCTCCGCCATTTCGGCATCGACCGCCAGTCGCTGGTGGCCTCGATCTCGGGGCTCACGCCCGGGCGGCAGATCCGCTAAGCCGCCCGGTCAGCCCGCAGGCACCCTGAGGACGCCGTCGAAGAAGGCCGCAAGCTCGGCGACCCCGTCGAGCGGCAGGACATGCGCGACATACTGGTCGGGGCGCACCACGATCATGCAACCCTGCGCGCGGTCGATGCCGCGCATGTCGAAGATGTCGCCCGCGCCCTTGTGGTCCACGCAGAAGACCTTTTCGTGATCCTGCAACCCGTAACGGCCCTTGGCGGGCTTCAGGAGCGCCGGCATTTCCTCGTAGGCGAGCTGGTCGAAGGTCTGCTGGAACACCGCCCGCAGGTCGATGAGCCCGTCGATGTCCTCGTCACTGCGGGTGTAGCGGACCACCGGCGACGCCGCATCGCTGCCGAGCCAGTCCGCCAGCCTGTGAATGGCCGAGGGGTCCTCGCCCGCGAAGGCGTAGATCCGCCAGCGCCCGTCGGCCTCGGCCACGTGCCCAAGCTGCATCTGCATCGCGTCCGCCACGCGCACCACCGGCGCCGAGTGGAAGCGGCGTCCGATCACCTGCCCCTGCGCCAGCGCCTGGTGGGTGTCCGCCCCGATCAGCGCCGACGGCATGTAGTGCACCGCCAGCCCGCCGGTGAACTCGAGGTTCTCGATGAACTGCTTCTGCACCCGCGGCATGTCCGACCCGTCGAGCTCGGACTCGCCCGGCGGCGCCGACATGATCCGCGCCCATTTGTGGTCGGTGTCCACCAGCCGCTTGGCCTCGAGCCAGCGCTCGGCGGAGTAGCTGTGCAGCAGGCTCGCATCCGCCCGCCCGTGGAACACATGCGCGAGCTTCCAGCCGAGGTTGAACGTGTCCTGCATCGACACGTTCATCCCCTGTCCCGCCTTCGGGCTGTGGGTGTGGCAGGCGTCGCCCGCGGTGAAGACCCGCGGCGTGCGGGTGGCCTTTTGGTCCTCGGGCACGTCGTCGAACCGGTCGGTCATGCGGTGCCCGATCTCGTAGACCGACCACCAGACCACCTCCTTCACGTCGATGGTGTAGGGCTTCATGATCCGGTTCGCGGCGGCGATCATGTGCTCGGAGGTCAGGTTGCGGCTCGAGACCCGCTCGTCGGGGTTCAGCTTGTCGAGCTCCACATACATGCGGAACAGGTAGCCCCCCTCGCGCGGGAGGATCAGCACGTTGCCCTCGGTAGCCGAAGCCACGACGCATTTCTGCCGGATGTCGGGAAAGTCGGTGTTGGCGAGGATGTCCATCACCCCCCAGGCCTGATGCGCGGCATCGCCGTGCAGGGTGCCGCCGACGGCCTTGCGCACGTTCGAGCGCGCGCCGTCGCAGCCGACCACGTAGTTCGCCCGCACGGTCCGGATGGCACCGGCGTTCACCCCGGTGTTCTCGAGCGTGACGGTCACCGGGTGGTCCTCGGTGGTCTCGTCCACGGTCACGTCCACGACCGACCAGCCGTAATCGGGTTCGAGCCGCCGGGGCGACTTGCGCATCACGTCGAGAAACAGCTCGTGGATCCGGGCCTGGTTGATCAGCGTGTGCGGCATCTCGGAGGAATCGTCGGCCACGTCCTGCACCCGGCCCACGCGGCGGATGTGCCCGGTGTTCTGCGGGTCCGGGGTCCAGAAGGTGGTCTGGTTCACCCAGTAGCTCTCGCGCTTGACCTTCTCGCCGAAACCGAAGGCCTGGAACATCTCCATGGTGCGGGTGTTGACGCCATCCGCCTGCCCCTTCTCCATCGGGCCCGGCTTGCGCTCGACGATCATCACGTCGATCTCTGGGAAGCGCGAGAGCTGCGCCGCGAGGCAGAGCCCCGCCGGCCCGCAGCCCGCGATCAGCACGTCCACCTTGTCGGGAAGCGGTGCGAAACCGCCGTACTCGCGACGGCCCGGCACCGCATCGTCAAGGTCGGGATCGCCGCCGCGAAAGCCGTTCAGGTAGTACTGCATGATCTCTCCTCCTCGCCCTGCAGGCACGAGCCGAGGCCCGGTATAGAGCAATAGTATCTATACTTACCAATTTCGGTCAATCTATAAATATGTGTACATATTATATCCGCTATTCAATTGTTTTTAAACGAAATATCTAGAAGGGGCCGCACGCGTCGCGGCGACCTCGGGACAGACACTGCGAGGAAAGGGATTCGCCGCTACGGCTGCGGCGCCCCGGCCGAGGCCTTGAGCGCGAGCTCGAGGAACTGCGCGCGTTCCTCATCCGAGAGGCCGGGCAGGATCTCGGCCTGAAGCGCCCACACCACGGGGCGGATGCGGTCGAACATCGCGGCGCCCTCCGCGGTCAGCGTCACCACCCGGGCACGCCGGTCGCGCGGGCTCACGGTGCGCGAGATCCAGCCCTTCTGCTCGAGCCGGTCGATCACCCCGCCGATGGTCGCCCGGTCATAGGCGATGGCGGCGGCGATCCCCGCCTGGTCGATGCCGGGATTGTCGCGGATCGCGTCCATGGCCGCGAACTGCACCGGCGTGACGTCGAGGCCCACGTCCCTGGTGCGCGTGGCAAACACGTGGGTCGAAGTCTGATGCAGCCGCCGGATCAGGTGCCCTGCCATGTCGTGTAGTTCCAAGACCCTGTCCTCCGCGTCGCTCACTCTCGGGGCTTAAGTCATTCCTTCACAGCATGTTACCCGGAATGATATGCGTTGCCACCTTTTCGACGCGAAGCGCCCGCCACAGGCGGGCCGAAGGTCATCGAACGGTCGACACGCGGGGCCAAGGACGGCCCCGCGCCTGCAGTTCTATACGGCAAGCCCGCCCGCCATGCGCGTCCCCGCGCGGCGACAGGGCCGGATCACCAGCCAGCCGAGCAGCAGGATCACCGCCAGGTTCAGCACTCCCGCGCCGGCGGCCACGGCGAAGGTCAGCTCGTAGCTCGCCGTGGCGTCGAAGAAGAGCCCGCCCAGCCAGCCGCCGAGACCGTGCCCGCCCCACGCGAAGGCGATGATGATGCCGCTGCCTCCGGCCCGGCGTGCGGCCGGGATCAGGGTGCGGATGCTGGTCAGCACCCCCGTCATCACCCCCGCGTAGCCGAAGCCGTAGATCGGCGCGAAGAGGTAGAAGAGCGAGATGTCGTCGATCCGCACGAAGAGGAAGACGAAGGCGGTCTGCCAGGCGCTCGCCGCGAGGTAGGCCGGCAGCGCGCCGATCATGTCCGCGAGCTTGCCGAAGGCCACCCGCCCGGCGATGGCGGCGATCATCATCACCAGCACGACGCTGCCCGCTTCCGCCCCGTTCGCCCCGCAGAGCTCGACCAGCGGCGCAAGATGCATGAGCGGCACCGACATCAGCGCGCAGCAGAACACCACGCCGAGGCTCATCAGCGCCACGACCACCGGGGTCGGCACCGCCGGGGGCGTCTCGGCCATCTGCGCCGCCGCGGGGCCGGCCCGGCGCGGGGCGCGGGCGAGCAGCGCCAGCGGCACGAGGATGGCGAGCGACGCAAGGCCGATGGCGACGAAGGCGCCGCGCCAGCCCAAGCTCTCGATCAGCAGCGCGTTGGCGAAGGGAATGCCGCCCTGCCCCATCGCCTGCCCGGCCGAGACGATGCCGATGGCAAGCCCCGCGCCGGTGCGGAACCAGCGCCCCACCAGCGCGAAGAGCGGCGCGAACAGCGCGCCTCCGCCCAGCGCACCGGCCACGAAGAACAGCGCGTAGAGCTGCCAGAGCGCCGTGGCGAAGCCCGCTGCGGTGACGCAGAGCCCGGTGACGAGCGCGCCGGTCAGGATCACCTTGCGGGTGTCGGCGCGGTCCGCCAGCCAGCCCATCGCGATGCCGCCCAAGGCAAGGCCGATGAGACCCGCCGAGTTGATCAGCGCGACGTCCGCGCGGCTCCAGCCCTCGGTTTCCTCGAGCGGCGTGAAGAAGGCCGAGAGCCCGTTCACCAGCTGCCCCATCGCGACGGCCAGCATGGCCGACGCGGAGAGGACGATGACCCAGCGATAGGGGTCGGGGCGCTCGGGGGCGGTGGAGTGGAAATCGTCCATGGTCTGTCCTCCTCAGGCCGCGGCGGGTCTGCGCGGGTGCAGCCAGCCGGGCAGGAAGCCGTAGGCGTTGCCGATGCCCTCGGCGCGCACCTCGCAGCCGAGCTCTGCGAGCCTCTGCTGCAGGCCGCCCGCGTTGAAGGCGTCGAAGGTCTCGGTCGCGCCGCCGATGGGTTGGCCGCCCACGAAGACCTGCGGGATGGTCACCGCGCCGGTGGTCTCGGCCAGCGCCTTGCGCAGCGCGCCGCCGCGGTCGCCGATGCGGAAGGCGGCGCTGTCGAGATCGACCGAGCGGTATGCGATCCCCGCCGCCGCGAAGAGCTTGCGCACCGACCAGCAGAACTCGCACCACTCGAGCGCGAAGAGCACCACCGGCTCCGACGGGTCCGAGATCAGCGCCTGCAGGTCGGCCCGCGCCTCGTCGCTGGCCGCAGCCGGGGCGGCCTGCGCCGCGGGGGCAGAGGGCGCGTCGAAGCGGAAGCGCGGGGTCGAGGCGGCGATGGCCAGTTCCTCGGCGTTCATCACCTCCTCGATGCCGCCGAAGAGCGGGGTCGAGAGGTAGCGCTCGCCGGTGTCGGGCAGCATGGCGAGGATGCGCGAGCCCTTGGGCGCATTGCGCGCCACCTCGAGCGCCGCGGCAAAGGTCGCTCCGGCGGAGGTGCCGCAGAGGATTCCCTCGTGCCGCGCCAGATCCTGCGCGCAGGCCATGGCGTCGGCCCCGGCCACGGCGCGGATCTCGTCGATCCAGCCTTCCTGCAGAACGTCATGCGCCAGCTTCGGGATGAAGTCCGGCGTCCAGCCCTGCATCAGGTGCGGGCGGAAGGCCGGGTGGCTGGCGGCGGGGGAGCCATCGGGGTTGAACGGCTGCACCACGCCCGAGGCCAGAAGCGCCGAGTTGTCGGGCTCGCTGGCGACGATGCGGGTGCCCGGGCTGCGCTGCTTCAGGGTGCGCGCGACGCCCTTCATGGTGCCGCCGGTGCCGAAGCCCGACACCCAGTAATCCAGCGGCGCGTCGGCGAAGGTCTCGAGGATCTCGGCCGCGGTGGTGCGCGAATGCATGTCGGGGCCGGCCTCGTTCTCGAACTGGCGGGCGAGGAACCAGCCGTGGGTCTCGGCCAGCTCGCGGGCCTTGGCGATCATGCCCGAGCCCTTTTCCGCGGCCGGGGTCAGCACCACCCGCGCGCCCATGAAGCGCATCAGCTTGCGGCGCTCGATCGAGAAGCTCTCGGCCATGGTCACCACCAGCGGGTAGCCCTTGGCGGCGCAGACCATGGCAAGGCCGATGCCGGTGTTGCCACTGGTGGCCTCGATCACCGTCTGTCCGGGCTTGAGCGAACCGTCGCGCTCGGCGGCCTCGATGATGCCGAGGGCCAGCCGGTCCTTGACCGAGCCCATGGGGTTGAAGGCCTCGAGCTTGACGTAGAGCTCGACGCCCTCGGGCGCGAGCTTGTTGATGCGGACGATCGGCGTGTTGCCGACGGTGTCGAGGATACTGTTGAAAGCCTTGGTCATTGGAAGGGTCCTTGTCTGGAAAGGGAGGGGTTGGGAGGGAGGGGTCAGAGGATCGGCAGGATGCAATGGGCGAAGACCCCGGCAGCCCCTGCCAGGATCGCCGCGAGGATCACCCTGCTCGGGTGACGCGGCAGAAGCGCCGCGGGAGGGATGGACGGGGACGGCATCGCAGCAATCCCCTCAGGCGCTCTTGCGCCGGGCCGCGGCGGCGCCGGCCAGCATGGTCCCGGCCACCGCCCCATAGGCGGCGAGCCAGGCGTCGCGGGTCGCGGGCGTGAAGCGCGCCCCCAGCCGGCGGGACATGGTCTCGATCAGCGCGGCGCCCACGGTGTCGTAGTCGCCGTCCTGCACGCCGTACGCGACGTGACGGGCGCCCAGCGCCTCGAGCGGTGCCAGAACCGGGGCGAGGTCGTCGGCGCTCTTCACCACCAGCGCGATGGCGGCGGCGAGCTTGCGGCCCTGCGCGGCCATGTCGGTCGCGCCGAAGAGCGGGCGCAGCGCCGGGTCATGGCGGAACAGGGTTTGGTAGAAGTCGGCGGTAAGGGCCTCCGGCTCGGCGGCAAGCGCCTGCCAGCTGTCGCGGATGTCGGAGATGTTCTGCGGTGTCAGGCTCATGGCTTGCTCCTTTGATCGGAAGGTGCAGCCAGGATGCGCGTCACGGGTTTCGCGCCTGTGTCCGGAAGGCGGCGCGCGTGTTTCGAGTGTTTCAGCCCGGGTCGTAGATGTAGCCCACCCCGCGCACGGTACGGATGACCTCTGGCCTGGCGGGGTTCACCTCGATCTTCTTGCGGATGCGCGAGATGCGGATGTCGATGGAGCGGTCGAACGGATCCCACGAGCGGTCGTGCGCGCCCTCGAGGATCTGGTCCCGGTTGAGCACCCTGCCCCGGTTGCGGGCGAAGAGCTTCAGCAGGTTGAACTCCATCGCGGTGAGCGGCAGCTCCTCGCCGCCCTCGTCGAAGAGCTTCGCCGCGTCGAGATCGAGCCAGGTCTTGCCGAAGCGGAAGCGGGCGCGCTCGCGCGGGGCCTCGCTGGCGACGCTGGTCTGGCGGCGCAGCACCGCCTTGATGCGCGACACCAGCTCGCGCAGGTCCACGGGTTTGGCGAGGTAGTCGTCGGCGCCCATCTCGAGCCCCACGACCCGGTCGATCACGTCGCCGGCGGCGGTCAGCATGATGACCATCGGCGCCTCGGGTCCTTGCAGGCTGCGCAGCACCGACAGCCCGTCCTCGCCCGGCATGTTGATGTCGAGCAGGATGAGATCCGGCCGCGCCTCGGCGAGATGCGCGCGCAGTTCCTCGGCCCCGGAGGCGAGCGTGGTGCGGTAGCCGCGCTTGCCGAGGTATTCGGCCAGCATCTCGCGCAGGTCGGGCTCGTCGTCGCAGATCAGGATGTGATCGCTCATGCCGCGCCTCCCGTGAGCATCGCGCGCGCCAGCCGGCGCAGTTCCTCGGGCGCGATGGGTTTCTCGAGGAACGGCCGCCCGGCCCCGTCGAGGAAACCGCGCGCCTGCGGGCTCATGGTGTCGCCGGTGACGAAACCCATGCGCCGCGCCAGCGCCGGCCGGTCGCGCAGCAGCCGCTCGTAGAACCCCCGGCCGCCCAGCCCCGGCATGTTCAGGTCCGACAGGATCAGGGCGAAGTCGCCGCTTGCGACCCGCTCGAGCGCGGTCTCGGCGGAATTGGCCACGGTGACCTCGAAGCCGTCGCGCTGCAGGATCTCGCGGATCAGGTCCGAGACATCCTCCTCGTCGTCGACCACCAGCACCGCCCCGCGCGAGACCGCGGTCTCGGCCGGACGGGTGGTGGCCGCGGCGTCGCTCTCGACCTCGGTGGTGGGCAGGCGCACGATCAGCGTGGTGCCGGGACCGGAGGTCTCGGCCAGCGCGATGCGGCCGGCGTGGGCGGTGGCGATGCGGTGGCAGAGCGCCAGCCCGATGCCGGTGCCCGAGCCCACGGGCTTGGTGGTGAAGAGCGGGTCGAAGATGCGGCTGCGGATCTCCTGCGGGATGCCGGGGCCGTTGTCCGTCACCCGCAGCTCGACCATCTGGGCACCGGCATCATGGCTCAGCACGATGCCGATGGTGTCGCCGGTGCCGCTGTCGCGGATCGCCTGATCGGCATTGGTCACGAGGTTGATGACCAGCTGCGAGAGCTGATGCGCATCGCCGCGCACGTTCGGCAGTTGGGGTGCGATCTGCATGTCGACCTCGGCGCCCAGCCCGTCGGCACCGTTGCGCAGCGCATCCACCGCCATCAGCACGGTCTCGGCGATGTCGGTGGGCACCAGCCGCGTCGGCTGCTGGCGGGCCATGGCAAGAAAGGACTTCACGATCCGGGCGCAGCGCTCGGCGGCATCCGAGATCTTCTCCACCCGGCGGCGCACGTCGTCCGAGATCTCTTCATCGCGCAGCATCAGCGCGTGGCCCACCACCACGGAAAGCGGGTTGTTCAGCTCATGCGCCACACCCGCCAGAAGCTCGCCCAGCGCCGACATCTTCTCGGCCTGGAAGATCTGCTCGCGCTGTGCCGCGAGGCGGCGGCGCAGGTCGACCTCCTTCGAGACGTCGACGGTGGAGGACACCAGCACGTCCTCGCCCCGGTACTGGATCAGCCGGGCCGAGACGAGGCTCGGGAAGCGCGTGCCATCGGCGCGGATGCCGGTCACCGGCATGTCGTCGACCCGGCCGTCGGGCAGCACGGCGGTGATGAAATCCGCCCGCTCGGCGCGCGAGGCGAAATGCGCGTGGGTGCGCTCGGCGTTGCCCAGCAGCTCGGTCGCGGCGGGCGAGCGGTAGATCACCTCGCCGTCGCCGACGCGGGACATGATGATGTTCGCCGGGCAGTTCTCGAGCACCTTGCGCACCAGCTGGTCGGCGGCGCGCTCGGCCTCCTCGAAGCCGTGCCGCTCGGTGACGTCGGTCTGCACCAGCACGAAGCCCCCCGCCGCGGTGCTGCGCATCACGAACTCGTAGACCCGGTCGCCGCATTCGGCCTCGAGCGGGGTGACCATCCAGTCGCCGCCCGCGAGCCGCGCCTCCATGAAGCTGAGCCGCTCGCCGTCCTGCCCCGAGAGAGCGCCCCTCGCGGTCCACTCGCGCAGCAGAAGCGACCAGTCGAGCCCCGGCTCGAGCAGGTCGCCCACGGTGGTGTTCATCCGCTCGAAGCCGGAGTTGCAGCGCAAGAGCACCGCGTTCTCGTCGAAGATCGCCAGCCCCTCTGACAGGGCGTCGATCACCTCTTCCAGCATGTCGGAGGGTCGCCGGCCCGGTCCGTCGGGCGCTTCCGGCACCGAGGGATCGAAGCGCACCGCCACGGTCAGACGTCCTGCCCGGCGCGCATCTGTTCGGCGGAGATGCGGAACACCGGCTCTTCGCTCTCGCCCGAAAGCGCCAGCGTGCCCGCCTCGGCCGCCGAGAACTGGTTGTCGAGCGCCGCGACCACGGCGCCGTTGCCGGTGATGGTCATCGGCTCGGCCATGTAGCGCAGCCGGCTGGCGTAGATCACCGCCGGGCCGAAGACGTCGTAGATGTATTTCTGCACCCCCACGACCGAGCCCACCACCGGCCCCGAGGCGATGCCCACCCGGCAGCTCCACTGGATCGGGTGGCTGGCGTTGCGCTGGTGCAGGTAGCGCATGAAGCGGATGGCGGCGTTGGCCGCCGCCTGCGCGTGATCCTCGGTCGGGTCGGGCAGCCCGGCGACGCCGATATAGAGATCGCCCACCGCCCGGATCCGGGCGCAGCCGAACTGCTCGCCGATGCGGTCGAAGGCGGTGTAGATGTCGTTGAGCTCGGAGACGATGACGGCGGGCTCATGCGCGGTGACCATCTCGGCGAAACCGATGAAGTCGATGCAGACCACCGACACCGGATCGTAGAGCCGGGGCGTGACGATGCCGAAGGTCTTGTATTCCTCGTAGACCGAGCGCGGCATCATGTTGAGCAACAGCTTCTCGACCTGCTCCTTCTCGCGCTTGATCTCGCGGGTGTTGCGCTCGACCATGGCGGAGTAGCTGTCGATCATCGACTCGAGCTCCTTGATCCGCGAGATGTTCTGGCAGACCAGCACCGCGATCGGCTCGTCCTCATCGAGCGCGCGGTTGAAATCCATCGCCACGGTCATCGTCCTGCGGCGCAGGCGGAAGGTGCTCTCGGTGGCGTAGCGCCCCTCGGTCGTCAGCGCCGCCCGCAGTGCTTCGACGTCGAGATCGCCGAACTGCTCGAGCAGGTTCGAGCCCACCTCCATCTCGCCGAACCAGCCGCGGAACGTGTCGTTGCAGAAGCGCAGCCGCAGGGTCTCGAGATCGAGCAGCGCGACCCCCACGCCAATGGCCCTCAGAAGCTGTTCGTTGATCGCCGCGATGGTCATGCGCTCACCCCGTCACCAAGGCGCGCCGGGCCTCGAAGGCCGCGAGGATGGCCTCCTGGTCCTCGGGCGCCACGCCATGATCTGCCAGGGTCGCCCGCAGCAGCGACTGGAGCTTGTCGAAATGCAGCTGGTGGATCTCGAGATGGGCGTGCATTCGCCGGATCTGCTCGTCGCTGTAGGAGGCGGGACCGCCCATCAGCGACGACACGAACTTGGTCTGGTGATCGACGATCCGCGCCATGTCGATCTCGTCGAAGAACGGCCCGACGTCATCGTCGTCGAGCAGCCGGTCGTAAAGGTCGAGGACGATCTTGCTGACGACGGAGAACCCGCCGTACTGTTCGAACAGGGACTTCTCCATGCGCTCCTCCCCCGGGCCGCGGGGCCCCACGTCGCCAAAATCCGTTGTCTGGTAATCTTCTGCAAACATGCGGGATCTTGCACCTCTGTGGCAAGAAGTTCGTCGACGGGGCGGAGACCCCATCCTTTCCGGCCCATGTATGGATCGTGTTTCAGCGCAGGCCCCGCTTCGTTTCAATTGTTTCAGGGCGGGCCGCGGGGACGATACAGTCCAAACATTTCCGCCCCCGCCGCGACATCGGTCCGAAACCGCGCCGGGCGAAGGTTGTGCATCACCAAGGTGACCACCCTGACAAAGGACCAAGCCATGAAAGCCCTGAACGAACTGCACCAAGCCCTTGAAGAACGCCGCGCCGAACGTCGCTACCGCCGCGCCCTGCGCAACCTGCCGGGAGGCGTCGATGCCGCAACCGACGCCGAGCGCCGGCGCCTCTTCGCGAGCTTCTACAACTGCTGAACGCGCTTAGGCCGAAGCGAAAAGACCCGCCGATCCGGCGGG